>OLWR01001191.1_pt1 | contig 12933 bp, 10 predicted proteins | sample 1673531 | NCBI WGS metagenome assembly OLWR01 (sample SAMEA103958114, study PRJEB25191) | human gut metagenome | reverse complement strand
CGAGATCTACACTCTTTCCCTACACGACGCTCTTCCGATCTATTCCGTCATCGCAGACAAATTTATAAACTTTCCCGCTATCCCCGCAGGTCGCCACATATTCATTTGCAGCAAATTCCTGAACCTCAACAACAGGTTCCATCCACTCTTTCTTCATAACGATATAACCTCCTCTAATAATGCATACCTTAAAGTATCATGCACAAAATTTAAAGCAGAATTTTGAATCGTATCTTCCGCAGCCTCATATTCCTCTAACGCCTGTGCAACGACTTCCGAAATGGTACGTGGCTGCTGAAAAGCATTCCAGAGAAATGCAGCGGTATCGTTTGGAACCATCACTGCATTCGAAATCTGACAGGCAGTCCCAACGGGAATAATCGCATATTCCCCTGCAATTTCACGCAGCAGATAATCGGAATTGACACGATATTTTTTTTTATTTATCTTTTGTAACAAATCCGACCGGGTCGGAGAAGCAATCGGTTCCATCACAAACTCCCCTCTTGCAAAATGCTGTGCCTTTTCAGGCAGAAAGTATTTCTGCAGTCAGCAAGAAAAATATGTAGAATGTTCGCAGAAATAAATTACATTTATCATTACAAAAAGATTATAAAAGAAGAACTAGGAAAAGTCAAGTAAAAACTGGAAAAAGATGGGAATGTAATCTGCTCAAAAACGAATTTTGCGATGTTTACTTTTAGTAGAGATGAAAAGGAGGTTTCGTGATAAGATAGAGAAAGAATTTGAAACGGAAGTACGGACAGTATGGGAAGCTATTTGAACCCTGGAAGTGATCTTTTTGAGATGGCGCTTCAGTCGCAGATTTTTGTGGATAAAAGTGGTCTGATAGAAAAAACAAATCGCTGTGTGCGGACACTCCAGCGATATCTGTGCGTGAGCCGTCCGAGACGATTTGGAGAAAGATCTGACATACGATAACGAAAAAGAAAACGTATCCATTCCAAACCGCGAAGTATCCCAGGAGTATATCAACGCAATCAGCAGATTTCCATTCTGCAATACAACGATGAAGACTCGCTGTGGAAGAATATTTTTATCATTATTCTCGGTTCCTGCGTGTTCCGTGTGATCTGGGTGTACACGATTTTCGCGTATTTCCATGCCATTACGTCACTGTATCTGCTATATATCTTTTCGTGGACAATTACCGGTGCGGCGGAGATCCTGTATTTCCGGCATGGCTATAAAACGCTGCAGATCAGTTGAAATAAAATTACGTATTTAATTACAAAAGAGACTCTGAAGATTGACGGAGTCTCTTTTTTTTGTTATCATAAATGCGGAAAAAGGGATCGTGATACGCTGCGGAGAGAAGGGAAGATCATGGGGAGAAAGAAGAGTTTTTGATGGAAAAAACATTTCAGACAGGGAGTTTTTCCTTCCGGCTGAAGTTTCCGGAAGAGCTGGTACTTCCGGTGGATATGGAAAAATTTTTGGTGGAAACGGATTCTGTGGACTATACATATATCATTACGGCCGTCGACATATTGCCGGAAGCGGAGGGAGAGCTGATTGTGGATCGGGTCGATCTGCAGGTGTTTCATACAAAAGAAGGATTGGAGAGCCGCCGGATCGGTGTGAAAGGAGAAGCACGTCCTTATGCATTCTACCGTGAGACTGCGCAAAATCGTGCGGAGGTTTTCGTCGGCAGGTGGTATCTGGCAGAAGTTGAAAAGTATGAAGTTGTTTTTCTTTCCCTCCTTGCCCTGGAGCGCCGTCTGGCAGAGCAGCCGTGCCTGATTCTGCACTGTGCATACACGGAGTATCAGGGGAAAGCAATGCTCTTTTCTGCACCATCGGGAACGGGCAAAACCACGCAGGCGGGACTCTGGGAACAGTACCGGGAAAGCCGTACCGTAAATGGGGATAAGGCATTGCTGGAATATGACGGCACAGCGTGGACAGCAAACGGCTGGCCGGTCTGCGGAACATCAGGAGTCTGCGAAAACAAAAAGTTCCCGGTCGGATGCATTGTAATGCTGAGCCAGGCAAAGACGAATCAGGCGTGGCGGCTGCGTCCGGCAGAGGCATTTACGAGTCTGTACGGACAGATCACCATGAACCGCTGGGACAGGGAGGGACTGGTACACAGTCTCGACCTTCTCGAACAGCTTGCTGGAAAAGTTCCGGTGTATCATCTGGCGTGCGACATTTCAGAAGATGCGGTGAAAACGCTGGAGCAGGAGATCGGGACCGGTTCGTTCGAAAGTGAAACATATGCAGCTGCACTGCACAAAAACATGATTCAGAAAAGGGAGAAACATGCATGAAAATGATGGATACACGTGCCTATGTCGGAATGCTGAAAGAACTTGTAGAGCAGGGCAGAGAAGTGCGTATGGTGATTTCCGGGAGCAGCATGGCGCCGTTTCTGATTCATGGACGCGACAGTATTTTCTTCCGAGCGCCGGCGCGGGAACTTCGGAAAGGTGATATCGTATTTTACGAGCGGCCGGGCGGACAGTTTGTCGTGCATCGGATCTGCCGCGTTCATGCAGACGGTTATGACATAATCGGGGATGCACAGACGGAAATCGAGCATCATGTGCAACGGAAGCAGATCTTTGCACGGGTGACAAAAGTGGAACGAAAAGGAAAAATACTTGTACCGGGAACGTTCTGGTGGGAGTTTTTTGCACAGGTCTGGATTCGCATTATCCCGCTTCGTCCGATTCTGATGCATGGATATGCCCGGTTATTCAGTGTGGATAAAAAGAAAAATGATGCGTGCAGAGAAAATGAAAGGAAAAGAAGATGATTACAGAAACAGAAACCGCATTCCTTGCGGTGGTTCGTGCGTTTTTGACGGAAGAAAAAGCAGCTCTGGGAGAACTTGCGGCGCTGACAGAAAAACAATGGAATCATCTGTTTGTCCTCGCGGCACAGCATTCGCTGCTGCCGGCGGTCTACGATGTTGTGGGCAAAACACCGGAATTTGCAGAGCTTCCGGATGAGCTTCGCAGACAGGTAAAAACGCAGGCGATGCAGAGCATTTTGCAGCAGGTTTCGCGTACCGCGCTGTTTCTTACAGATGAAAAGGAGCTGGAGCAGCTGGGCGTGCAGCCGCTGGTGATGAAAGGGATTGTGTGCAGAAGTCTCTATCCGAAACCGGATCTGCGCCCGTCCGGGGATGAGGATCTTCTGATTCAGGCAAAGGATTTTGCGGCAGTAGATGCCTATTTTATGCGGAAGGGCTTTGTGCGGGACAAAGAAGCCGCAATGCCGGATGGCACCAAAGACGGTATTGTCCCGGAAGAGATGGGCTACATTCATCCGAAAACAGGAGCCTTCTATGAAATACATACCAGACTGTTCAGTACGGAATCGTCTGCCTATGGTTATCTGAATCGTGCATTTTCCGATGTTTTTGCGCATCCATCCCGGGTGGAAGTACAGGGACAGAGCATTTTTACCTTAGAAGAAACGCATCATCTTTTCTACCTTCTCTGCCACAGCTTCAAGCATTTTCTTCATGGCGGCGTCGGGATCCGTCAGATCTGTGATATGGTACAGATGATTCGTATCTATGGAAGAAAAATAGACTGGGAAATGTTCTGGCAGCTGTGCGAAGAGTATCACATGACGTGCTTCTGCATCAATCTGCTGGATATCGGCGAGCGGTATCTGGGCTTTTCTTATGAAGCAAGTGGGGCAGTCCGTGCCGCAAAGAAGCTTCGCCCGGATTCCGAAGCACTTCTGATCGATATTCTTGATGCCGGTTCGTTCGGAAAATCGAGCGCGGGACGGATTCACAGTGCAAATATTACCCTGTATGCGGCAGAGACCGGTGCGGAAAAGCACACGGCGGGGGGAATCTGGAAATCGTTGGTTCCGGAAGCTTCCTATATGAAAAACAAGTATCCCTATGCGGCGAGGTATCCGTTTCTGCTTCCGGCTGCATACGTGCAGCGGATCCTGAAATGGCTGGGACAGGGAGGCAAAGAACAGAAATCGAGCATTGAAGTGGGTGCGGGACGTGTCGAGCTGCTGAAAAAATACGATATGATCCGTACCGCAGACGGGAAAAAGAGAGGAGATGCGCATGCAGGAAGAATCCAAAGAGAAAAGTAAAGACGCTTCCTTTGAGTCTCTCCGCATCCTGTCGGAGCGATGGAAAAACGGAACGTTCTCGGAAATTATCGATGACTGGAAATGGATTTTTGGCTACAGCGCGCGCTATAAGGGTGCGATCGTTTTTTACACGATTCTCGGTATCTTAAGCACTTCACTTGGACTTGTCGGCAGTGTGGCAGGAAAATACCTGATCGATATCATCACCGGCTATCAGATACAGAAGCTCCCGCTGCTGCTTTGCATCATGATCGGAAGCACCGTGTTCAGCCTTGGATTTGAGAGTGTCATCAACCGCATTTCAACGAAGCTTGGTATCGCCATCAATAACGACATCCAGGCGGATATTTTTGATAAAATCGTCGATGCGGACTGGCTGGAAATCAGCAAATACGCAAACGGTGACGTACTCAACCGCTTCAACGGCGATATTGGAACGGTCAGCGGCAATGCAATCAGCTGGCTCCCGACGATTATCATTGCCGTGTATCGGTTTATTGCCACCTTCTTTGTGATCCTTCATTATGACTGGGTCATGGCGCTGATTGCTTTTTTAAGCGCACCGTTTCTGCTTCTGATGTCGCGGTTCATGATCCGCCGTCAGCGGGAATACAGCAAAAAAGTGCGCGAAATGAGCAGTAATCTGATGAGCTTTGAGGTAGAAGCGTTCTACAATTTTGATACGATTAAGTCGTTTGGCATCGCACCGTATTACAGCCAAAAGATGCGCTGGTGGCAGGGACTTTTCAAGGACATCAGTCTGAAATATAATCTGTTTACGATAAAAACCAATATTGTGATGTCCATTCTCGGGAGCGCGGTGGAGTTTACCGCATTCGGATACTGTCTGTTCCGTCTGTGGACGCACGACATTACCTATGGAACCATGACGCTGTTCCTGCAGCAGCGGAGTAACCTCTCCGGCGCGTTTGGAAACGTGATTTCGATTATTCCGTCCTTTCTCAACAGCTCCGTCTCGGCGCACCGGATCCGTGAGCTCGTAGAGCTGCCAAAAGAAGTCCATATCCCGGAGAGTGCAGAGCTTGATCCGCTGGCCAAGGATGGCTTCCGGGTACAGATGCACGGGGTAGAATTTTCTTATATAGAAGGAAACAAAGTAATCACCAGATCGGAGTTTCAGGCCGCCCCAGGCGAAATCGTAGCGCTGGTCGGCCCGTCCGGAGAGGGAAAAACAACGATGATCCGCCTGATTCTCGGCCTTATCCGCCCGCAGGAGGGGGAAACCGTGATCATTGCCTCAAACGGAAAAACGGTTCCCATGAACGCCGAAACGCGTCATCTCTTCGCCTATGTGCCGCAGGGAAATACGATCCTTTCCGGCACAATCGCCGAAAATATGCGCATGGTAAAAGAGGATGCGACCGACGAGGAGATCATCGAAGCGCTCAAAATCTCCTGCGCCTGGGATTTCGTCCAGCATCTGCCGGATACCATCAACAGCCGCGTCGGGGAACGTGGTCGCGGTTTCTCCGAAGGCCAGTCCCAGCGGCTTGCCATCGCCCGTGCCGTCCTCCGCGATGCCCCGGTGCTGCTTCTGGATGAAGCCACCTCGGCACTGGATGTCACGACGGAACGAAACGTCCTCCGAAACATCATCCGTCAGCGTCCCAACAAAACCTGTATCGTTACGACGCACCGTCCGAGTGTCCTCGGCCTCTGCCAGAGAGTCTACCGTGTCATGAATGGAACCGTGACCGAACTCGATGGGGCAGAAGGGGCAAAGATGGTGGAAGATTTTTGACGGAAAATGGCTTTTCCTTCATAAAACAGATGGAGGAGGAGCCATTTTTTTCGTTGGATGGGGATGACAGAAAAAAGACACAAAGGTCGGAAGAGTGATACTTCAAAGTCAAATCAGTTATAGAGTTGTAAGTCAAAATTCTGCTATAATACAATCATCAAAGGTCACACAACACGATACGTGAAAAGGAGAAAAAGTATGAAGAAAAAAGTGTTAGCAGGCATTCTTGCAGCAACTATGGCATTTTCCATGGCAGCATGCGGAAGCACAGGATCCAGTTCTGATTCCGGTTCCTCCGCAGCTTCCGGAAGCACAGCAAAGACAGAGGAAAAAGGCGAGCCGTACACTGTAACTATGGTACTGCAGGGCAGCCAGCAGCCGGATGAAGAGAGAATCGAAGAAAAAATCAACGAGATTCTGGAGCCGGAGCTGAATGCAAAGCTCGATATCGTTGTTCTTCCGTGGGCAAGCGCATCTCAGCAGTTACAGCTGATGCTTTCCGGCGATGAGAAAATCGATCTTCTGTACACAAGTGCAACAACAGCTGTACAGTATATGCATTCCGGCCAGATCATGGATATGTCTGAACTGATTGACAAATACGGCACAAACCTGAAAGATATCTATGGCGAGGATATTGCAAAAACAAATCAGATTGATGGGTTTGTCTATGGCGTTCCGAACCAGATCGAACGAGGCAGCATTCCAGCCATCTTCATGAGAAAAGACCTGGTAGAAAAGTATAATATCAATACCGATGAAATCAAAGAGCCGAAGGATATGGAGAAAGTATTTGAGACCGTACAGGCAGGCGAGCCTGATATGACAATGCTGTTCTCCAGCAACAACAGTGATACGCCTTTGAGCCGTCTGTCCCGCGCTGATGGACTTGGCGATGCCAACACGGGCGCTCTGATGGATCAGACCAACAGCACAACCGTAGAAAACTATTTTGCAAGCGACTGGTACAAGGAGACTGCAACTATGCTGCATGACTGGTATCAGAAAGGCTATATCAGCAAGGATGCCGGAACAAACACAGAAAACTGGAGAACCGTATGCAAAGCAGGAAATCTCTTCTCCTTGTTCTTTGCTTATCATCCAGGTACCCCGGTTGAGTTCCAGAGCTCCACAGGATATGAGTTTGAAATCGTACCGTTCTATGATCAGCCGATCATCAACTCATCCTCTTACGGCGGAATTATCTTCTCTGTAGCACAGAACTCCGAAAATCCGGAAAAAGCAATGCAGGTTCTCGATTATATCTATGGCAGCCCGGAGGTCATGAACCTTCTGAACTGGGGCGAAGAGGGAACCGACTACGTAGTAGAAGATGAAGAAAACGGAATCATCAACTACCCGGACGGTGTAACAGCAGACAATGCAGGCTACAGCTTTAACTGTGGATGGGAGCTTCCGAACCAGTTCATCGCATACAAATGGGATGGATCTGACCCGCAGCTCTGGGACAAAATGCAGGAGTTCAACGCTTCCGGTATCGAGTCGAAAGCACTGGGATTTGTCTTTGATAACAGCGAATATGCGGATCAGGTATCAGCCCTGAACAACGTAATCAGCCAGTACAACGGCGCACTTAGCAGCGGCTCCGGAGATCCGGAAGAACTGCTTCCACAGTTCCTGGAGGCACTGGACGATGCGGGAATCGATGATGTCATTGCTGCAAAGCAGGAGCAGCTGGATGCATTTCTTGCAAAGAAATAGGCTAATTTGTAAAAAGAACACGACCGGGGCGGAAGAAAATCCGGTGTGATACAGTAACCGAAGGCTCCACTCTTACTAGAAAAGATGTGGAGCCTTCTCTGTGAAAGAACCTGAAAAAACAGCCCTCATAAAAGGAGACACGCTTTATGAAAAAAGCAGAGGTTAAAAAAGGAAAAAAGAAAAACGTGCTGAAGGAATACTGGCCGCTTTATCTGATGATGCTTCCGGCACTTCTGTATCTGCTGATCAACAACTATATCCCGATGGCAGGTATGGTGATTGCGTTTAAAAAACTGAATTTTGCGAAAGGTATCTGGGCAAGCCCGTGGGCAGGACTTAAAAACTTCAAGTTCCTGTTTGCTTCCAAGGATGCATGGATTATTACAAGAAACACGTTGCTGTATAACGTTGCATTTATTCTTGTAAACATGGTAGTCGGAATTGCCATTGCGATTCTGATTACGGAGGTAAGAAACACAAAGCTCAAAAAGATATATCAGAGTGCGATTCTTCTTCCGTTCCTGATGTCCATGGTTATCTTAAGCTACATCGTATATGCACTTCTGAGTGCAGAAAATGGTCTTGTCAACAACTCGATCCTTCCGTTGTTCCACATTGACCCGATTCAGTGGTACCAGAAACCGAAATACTGGCCGGCGATCCTGATTATCGCGAACTGCTGGAAGGGCGTAGGATACGGATGCCTGATCTACATCGCATCGCTGATCGGTATCGATCCTTCCTTCTATGAGGCTGCCAGACTGGACGGCGCAAGCAAATGGCAGGAGATCACAAAAATCACACTGCCGAGCCTCGTTCCGACCATCATTACCCTGCTGCTTCTCAGCATCGGAAGAATTTTCTATTCCGATTTCGGTCTGTTCTATCAGGTACCAATGAACTCCGGTGTTCTGTTCCCGACCACAAACGTTATCGATACCTATGTATACCGTGCCCTGATTGAGCAGGGAAATATCAGTATGTCATCTGCAGCCGGTGTATACCAGTCTCTGGTAGGCTTCTGTGTCGTAATGTTGAGTAACTGGATTGTCCGCAGAGTAGACAAAGACCAGGCATTATTCTAGGAGGATGGAAGTATGACAAATTCAAAAAAAGCAAAACGTTTCCAGTTCTGGATTAATGTAGTACTCATTCTGATTACGTTATCCATTGTACTGCCGTTTGTACTCGTATTTATTTCCTCGCTGACCGATGAAAACACACTGATCCGCAACGGATATTCGTTCTTCCCGGAGAAATTCAGCTTCTATGCTTACTCCTATATCATCCGCCAGGGCGAGAAAATCCTGAGAGCATACGGAATTACCATTTTTGTAACCATCGTCGGTACAGCTGCAAACCTTGCGATGTCCGCTCTGTTGGCATATCCGCTTTCGATTAAAAAGCTGCCGTACCGCAGAGCAATTACCTTTTTCGTATTCTTCACGATGCTGTTCAACGGCGGACTGGTGCCGACCTACTTGATGTATGTAAAGTATTTTCACATCAAAAACACGATCTGGGCATTGATTGTTCCGGGCTTCCTGTTAAGTGCAAACAACGTGCTGATGATCCGAAGCTACTTTAACACCAGTATCCCGGACGCGCTGTTCGAGGCGGCCAAAATCGATGGCGCAGGACACATGAAGATTTTCACCAGCATCACACTGCCGCTTGGAAAACCGATTCTGGTAACCATGGGACTGTTTTCCGCACTTGGCTATTGGAATGACTGGACAAATGGTTTATACTATTTATCAGGAAATGAAGGCCAGAAGCTTTACAGTATCCAGAACCTGCTGAACCAGATGATCACCGATATTCAGTACCTGGCAAGTGGAAAAGTAACTGGAAATATCGGTGCCGAGGTGGCAAAGCTGCCGACAACCTCGATCCGTATGGCAATCGCATTTATCGCCATGCTGCCGCTGTTTATCATCTATCCGTTCCTTCAGAAATACTTCGCAGAAGGTATCACACTTGGTGCGGTAAAGGGATGATTTTCCATGCAGGAATAAAAAAGAGAAACATTTCGGTGTTTCCGACATAAATCAGAAAAACAGTACAGACTCATGGAAACATGAGGTGTACTGTTTTTCTGCTGTATTATATTCAGAAAAAAAGATCAGTTCGTAAAATCAAACACGGAAAAATTTCGAGTGTACCGGAACAGAAAAAGGAGGAAACTTCATGCGTATTTCAAAACAGACGAAAAAAACAACACTGGCGCAGCAGGGGCGTTATCTTTTGATCTGCCTGCTGAGTATGCTGCTGCTTTTTCTGGCTGGGAGCGTGCTTATTCTGAACCGGACGCAGCGGCAGGTATATGAGCAGCTGGAAGAGATTTCAAAGCTGTATACGGATGAGCTGGATAACCGTTTTTTTCGAATCAGCCGAAACCTGTTCTCGACCGTAATGGACAGCTCCAACCCGGATTCTGCTTTCTGGAAATATATGGATCTGATGGAGAAGGATCAGTATGAGGAATATGTCATTACGCAGCTGCGAAGGAATTATGCATCTGCAGCGTGGGATTTTGGAACGGATTACAATGTTTTTCTCTATACGCAGAAGGATGTCAGCTTATATCAGCTGAGCATTTCCTCCGACGGGCTTTACGCCGTTGATCCCTATTTGCAGGAAGCGCTGAAGCGCAGGATCAAAAGCCTGTCGCAGCAGACGTATGCAGTCAAGAAAAAATGGACCGTGATGTGCCAGGGAGACGATGTTTATATGCTCAAGGTAGCGCAGAGTCAGGGCGTTGGACTCGGCTGCTACGTCAATCTGAAAACGATTCTGGAACCGTTCTCTGAGCTGTCTCTTGGGAAGAGCGGCTATGTCAGCCTCGTTGACCAGAACGGAAAAAGCATCGGAACACTGACGGAAAAAGGAATTGTAACGGACAGTTCGAAGTTTGATACCGGCAATTATACCTTCCGGCAGGAGCTTTCGCAGGCACCGTTTGAAATCCGGATTAAAATCTCCTGGACGGGAGTCTTAAATCTGATGACGGGAAGTGTGTTTGCCCTTCTTGGCGTTGCTTTTCTGATGGTGATTGCCGGTTCCGTGCTGCTGTTCCACCTGGAAACAAAAATCCTGAAGCCGGTCGGTATGTTTACGGAAAATCTTCAGAAATATGACAATGGGGACCTCACCTATCAGATGTCGGAAGGAAACCTGGTAGAGCTGGAGCAGATTGACGATAAATTCCGAAACATGATTCACCAGATCCGCCGGTTGAAGATCACGCTGTATGAGCAGGAGCTGCAAAAACAGAAAATCGAGATGGACTACCTGAAAATCCAGATCCGCCCGCATTTTTATATGAACTGTCTGAACTTTATCTACAGCATGATCGACTTCGGTCAGTACGACCATGCAAAGTCGATGAGCCGTATTACGTCCGATTATCTTGCGTATATTTTCCGGAATACAAGCGAGATGGTGCCGGTAACGGCGGAGACGAACCACTGTGAAAATTACCTCAAAATTCTGCTGCTGCGCTATCCGGAAAAATTCACCTATTATTTTGAGGTTCATGAAGAGGTGGAAAACGCAGTAATCTTCCCGTTCCTGATTCAGGTGTTTGTAGAGAATGCGGCAAAACATGCCCTGACGCTGGAGAAGGTTCCGCTGATTTCCGTGACGGTTTACCCGGAGGACCGCGGAGACGAAAAGTATGTCAACATTTATATTTCGGACACCGGAAACGGCTTTCCGGAGGAGACGCTGCAAAGGCTGAAAGCAGGGGAAGATATTTCCGAGCATGGAAAGCATATCGGAATCGAAAACTGTCTGAAACGATTCCACTATTATTATGGCGATTCCGGCGAGATTCATTTCGATAACAGTCCGCTCGGCGGAGCGATTGTAGATATCCATATTCCATACAGGACAGGGGGAGAAGAACATGAAACTATTGCTCGTGGATGATGAAGAGTACGTGATTGAAAGTATCAAAAGAAACCTCGATCTTACAGAGACCGGGGTGAGCGAGGTGTACACTGCGTTTTCCGTACAGCAGGCGAAAAACATCATGGGAATGGTGGACATTGATATCGTGATCAGCGATATCGTGATGCCGGGCGGAACGGGATTCGACTTTGTGGAGTGGGTCAGAAAAGAGGAGCTGAAGGTCCAGGTCATATTCCTGACAAGCTATGCGGAGTTTGACTATGCCAGAAGAGCGATTCAGCTGAACAGTGTCGATTATCTGCTAAAGCCCATCGATTTTGACAAGCTGAAGGAGGCCGTACAGCGTGCGGCGGAATCCGTTGCGAAAGAAAAGAAAATACAGGATCTCAGGCAGGAAAGCATCAAGTGGAACCAGAACAGAAAAATTCTGCAGCAGGATATCTGGAAAAATGTGCTGAAAGACGGCTTCTCCGAGGAAAAATTCTGCGAAACGGCAGCACAGCGTCAGCTGCCATACGGACCGGGACACTATTTCCGGCTGATTTGTCTGATGCCGGAAATAAAGAGCAATAAGCGGGAGATGTGGGATACCGCGACCATGGAGTTTGTGATCGAAAATGTGCTGTCGGAACTGTATGAGGAAACGGATATTGCGGTAGATACTGTTTTTTACCAGGAACCGGGCAGCTACTGGATTGTTACACAGTCAAAGGAAAAAGCATTCCCGCAGGACGGTGAGCGGGACTGTGAAATTCTGCGGCAGTTTGTTGCGTGGATGAATGAAAAAATCTATCTGGAGCTGTGGTGCGGTGTCGGACAGTGGGAATCTGTACTGGGGATGCAAAAGCAGAGCCGGAATCTTCAGAAAATGCGGGAGGGAAGCCTTTCCGTGCGGAACGAGGTGCTGTTTCTGAACGAATTTCAGGCTCCGCAGACCAGCTACGAAAATAAGGAGCTGGATGTATGGAAAGCTCTGCTTTCGGAGGAAAAACCGGAGGAGCTGCTGGAGCGGCTGCAGAAATACCTTGACCGGACGGAGCGGGAAGGAATGATTACCAGGGAGCTTCTGGTAGCACTCCGTACCGATCTGACGCAGGTGGTGTATGCATGGCTTTCGGAACGGGAGATCAAGGCGTATGCACTGTTTGCAGATGCGGATATGGAAAACCTGCATCGGAATTCCCTTTATGGCAGAGAAGAGATGATGGAATATGCCGGGGTACTGGTTCGGAAAGCAGTTCAGTACAGACAGTACATCAACAAATCAGATTCGGTTACGAGTCAGGTATGCGCTTATATCGATGCACATTACCGGGAGGAGATTCACCGGGAGGAGCTTGGGGAGCTTGTCTTTTTGAATACGGATTATCTGTCCCGGATTTTTAAAAAAGAAAAGGGTATTTCGATCAGTAATTATATCATCCAAAAGCGGGTGGAGG
>OLWR01001184.1_pt1 | contig 13002 bp, 10 predicted proteins | sample 1673531 | NCBI WGS metagenome assembly OLWR01 (sample SAMEA103958114, study PRJEB25191) | human gut metagenome | reverse complement strand
ATTGCACGTCTTTATAGATGAGGGAAATTCTTATGAGTTTCTTAAAACAACGTCTTTATTTATTGACTTGTATTCTTTTTATGGTATAATGTATACATAAAAACAGATAAGAACAAAAGACAACAGGACAGCAAGATAACAAAGAATAATACGCTCATGCTATACCCTTATGGGAAAGGTGGGGCTGTATTATCCGTCTGGCTGCTGTCAGGCGGATTTTTTATGCTGTTTTGAAAAAAATCACAAACGGAGGTATTGCAATGACCACGAAAAAAAGGATATGCACTGTTATAATAGTGCTTGTTATCGTCTGCACAGTGTGTGTGGGAGGCTTTTTCGTATGGAAAAAGACCGGCAAGGGAGGCTCAAAAAGCTCACAGAAGGTATATGTGCAGAAGGTATCGTCACTTAACACTGCGTCGGACTTCAAGCTTTCTAATCGCTCGTTCTTGGGCGTTGTTGAGGCACAGGAGTCTGTGGACGTAAAGTATGACAGCTCAAAGACGGTGGCCGAGATACTTGTTAAGAACGGTGACTCTGTTAAAAAGGGTGACAAGCTTCTTACATATGACGTTGAGGCTATAAATCTTCAGCTTGAGCAGGCTAAGCTCGAGGTGGAGAGGCTACAGAACGAGATAGCTTCAAATAAGAGCCAGATAGCTGAGCTTGAAAAGGAAAAGAAAAACGCCGATCAGGACGCTGCTGTGTCATACACGACCCAGATCCTTTCTTTGCAGAGCGACAATGCCAAGAACGAATATGATATAAAGGCTAAAAACGTTGAGATCAAAAAGCTGGAGGCTTCCACAAAGAACGCATACGTCACCGCTTCTATCGACGGAACTGTAAAGAACGTCAAGACGGTGGACAAGCTTCAGCAGGACGGCGGCGACATTATAATGCAGATAACAGAAGAGGGCGACTACAGAATAAAGGGCAGATTCAACGAGCAGAACAGCAAAGATATCATGCAGGGAGCTTCTGTTATTGTAAAGTCAAGGCTTGATGATTCCACTTGGAAGGGCGAGATAACTTCTGTTGACACAAGTCCGCAGAAAAATTCTGGTGATGATATATACAGCTTCGGTTCAAGCGATGAGATGAGCCAGTCTTCAAACTATGCTTTCTATGTTAAGCCTGAGAGCTTTGACGGACTTATGCTCGGTCAGCACGTTCTTATCGAGATAGACAACGGTCAGGACACTTCTATAAACAAGACGGGCATATGGCTCTATTCCGACTTTATCTGCAAGGACGGCAAGAAGAACTACGTTTGGGCTAAGGACAAGGACGGAAAGATAGAAAAGAGATATGTTGAGATAGGTCAGAAGGACGAGGATAACGGTGACTGCGAGATAAAGTCAGGTCTTGAAAAGGGCGATTATATCGCATACCCTGACAAGTCTATCGAGGAGGGCATGACGGCTACCACAAATGAGGCTGACGTGTCTGTTCCACCTAATGACCTTGACACGAACGACAACAGTGACGCTGATACCGAGGGCGGTGACGAGGACATCGCTTTTGACGGAAGTGATGAGGGCGGCATGGCTATAGACGAGGATATGCTTGCAAGCATGACGGACGAGGAGATAGAAGAATACTTCAACAAGCTTTACGGTGAAGAGGAAAATGCAGAAAATGCAGACGGTGAGAATGCCGACGCTGCTGATGCTGACGCAGCTTTCGCTGAATAAGGAGGGCTTGCAATGGTATTTGAACTGAAAAATATCTACAAGGATTATTTGCAGGGCAAGGAAGCTGTGCCTGTGCTTAAGGATATTTCCCTTGATGTCTCAGAGGGGGAATATGTGGCGATAATGGGTCCGTCAGGCTCGGGAAAGTCTACGCTTATGAACATTATAGGCTGTCTTGACAAGCAGACAAAGGGAAGCTTTGTTTTTGACGGCTGTGACATTATGCAGGCAAAGGATAGAAAGCTTTCGGAGATAAGAAACAAGAAGATAGGTTTTGTATTTCAGAACTTTAATCTGCTCCCTAGACAATCAGCTCTTGAAAATGTGGAGCTTCCGCTGCTTTATGCGGGGGTAGGCAAAAGAGAAAGACGTCAGAGAGCAAAGGCGGCTCTTGAAAAGGTGGGGCTTGCACAGAGAATGATGTTCAAGCCTACTCAGCTTTCAGGCGGTCAGAAGCAGAGGGTGGCTATCGCAAGGGCGATAGTCAACAATCCAAAGCTTCTTCTTGCAGACGAACCCACAGGCGCTCTTGACACAAAGTCGGGCGATCAGGTAATGGAGCTTTTCAAGGAGCTTAATGATGACGGTGTTACTATCGTTATGATAACACACGAGCCTGACATTGCAAGATGTGCAAAGAGGATAATGTATATCCGTGACGGCGAGCTTCATGGAGAAAAGGCAGGTGAGCAGGAATGAAAAAGGTAATAATAACACTCCTGTGCATAGCTATCCTCGGCGGAGGCGGATATGCAGGAGCAATGAAATATAAGAAAAATCAGGACAAGAAAACTGTTGTGGCGGTAGTTCCTGTTGACCTTATGGCGGAAACTGCGGATAGTTACGAGTGGGACAGCTCGGCGAACATGGACGGGCAGATAGTTTCTGCCAACGCTCAGAGAATTACTCTTGACAACGAGAAGCTTGTTAAAAAGGTGTTTGTGAAAAAGGGCGACACTGTGAAAAAGGGCGACACTATACTTGAATATGACATGACGGTGGTGGAGCTGGAGCTTTCACAGAAAGAAAATCAGGTAAAGGTCTGCGAGCAGAACATCAAAATGGCTGAAAAGGAGCTTGCTAAATACAAGCTTTTAAAGCCTTCTGAGGACGCACCGCAAGAGCCTGACGATCCAGAGCCTGAGCCAGACCCAGAGCCGGAACCAGAGCCAGAGCCAACTCCAGATCCTGAGCCAACTCCTGAGCCTGTGGAAACTGTGGACGTTGTAAAGGCTGTTTTCCAGACGAAAAATGCAGGCACAAAGGACGATCCTTACATTATAAACTGCAACAGGAACACAAAGGTATCCAGAGCGTTTCTTGAAAGGATAAAGACAACGGGGACTTATGCGGAGCTTTGCGTTTATGATGATAATTCAAACTTTATATACAAGTGGATAGTCAACCATGAAACAATGGGCAAAAAGGCTCTTGCAGACTGGACAGTTTCGCAGGGGATAACTGAGGACAAGGAAAGCGGTATGCTTTCTCTTGACACTTCTGTGGAGCAGTTCGGCAAGTTCTCTATCGTTGTGCCTGCAGGCTCAGACCGCAGTGATGACAGTGCTGACGATAGCGATGATACTGTCAATGGCGGTGATGTGGATATATCTGATAACGGTGATTATGATGATAATGACGCTGGCATAGATGTCACTCCTGCTGACCCGTCACAGACGGACGGTGCAAATTCAGGCTCTGAGGACTATATGCACAGCCGTGCAGAGATAAAGAAAATGATATCAGAAAAAGAGGACGAGATAAAGAGCTTAAAGCTTAACCTTAAGTCTGCAAAGCTTGACTACAATGACGCTTTGAAGAAAAAGACAGACGGCAAGGTAGTGGCTAATATCGACGGAGTCGTTAAAAAGATAGGCACTGTAGGCGACGCTGCCGCAGAGGGCGATAATTCGGACGATGGTGACGACAAAGACGATAAGGACATTACAGACAGCAGCATGGACTACAGTGGTGACAGCTCTGATGATGACGTTTTCGCAATAATCGAGGGCGAGGGCGGAGTTTCCGTTACTTTTAGTGTGGGCGAGCTTAATCTTGACAGAGCGGCTGTGGGAAACACTGTTATGGTGAACTCATACAACACGGGAATGAGCATTGACGCTGAGATAACAAAGATAAGCAGCGAGCCTACGTCATACTCGTCAAACAACTGGGGTGACAATCCTAACAGCTCCACCTACACTATAGAAGCTAAGCTCAGCGACAGCACGGATTTCAATGTGGGCGACTGGGTAGGCGTTTCATTTGTGAATGACACCACGACCAGTGACAGCGTTTATCTGCCTATACATTATGTAAGGCAGGAAAACGGAAACTACTATATAATGAAAGCCAACAAGGACGGCAGACTTGTGAAAAGCTACATAAAAACAGGCAAGATAATGTATGGCACTAATATCGAGGTCAAGGGCGGACTTTCTATGAAAGATAAGATATGCTTCCCATACGGCAAGGACGTCAAAGAGGGCGTAAGGACAAAGGAGACCGACAAAGTCCTTTATCCTGAGTATTAAAAGGGGGCGGATAATATGATAGAAAATATCAGACTTTCATTTAAGGGAATACTTTCACATAAGATACGCTCGTTTCTTACTATGCTTGGTATCATTATCGGTATTGCGGCTATCATTGCTATAGTTTCCACTATCAAGGGTACAAATGAGCAGATAAAGAACAATCTTATCGGCGCAGGAAACAACACGGTGAAGATCCAGCTTTCAAATGGCGACACTGTTTGCGACTTTTCTTATGAAGCGCCACCGTCTAATGTGGCAATGTTCACATCGGACACTAAAAAACGTATCAACGAGCTTAAAGAGGTGGAGTCAAGCACTTTTTACCGCACAAGAAACAATCCTGACAATCTGTTTTATCTTAACAACAAAATGGATTCGTCAACTATATACGGAGTAGACAAGGATTATTTTGACACTGTTGGATACGAGATAGTTGAGGGAAAGGGCTTTGCGGAGAGAAACTTTACCAAATTTGACAAGGTGGCAGTGGTAGACAAGACGCTTGCAGAGGGTCTTTTCCAGGGTGAAAGCCCTGTGGGAAAGGTAATAGATATAAGTGGCGAGCCGTTCACTGTAATAGGCGTGGCTGTGAAAAATTCAAACTTTGAGCCTGTTATAAGCTCAGTGGAGGACTACTACACATACAATCAGACATCAAGCGGACTTGTCTTTATCCCCACAAACGATTGGGGGATAGTTTTCCGCTATGACGAACCAGAAAACTGTATCGTAAAGGCTGTGGACACGGACTCGATGACGAATGCGGGCAAAAAGTCGGCGGATATTCTTAACGAGAACGTTTCGGCTGTAAAGGGCGGAAGCAAGGAAACCAGCGCTTCTGTGGAATACAAGAGCGATAGCCTGCTGGAGCAGGCGAAGTCATTGCAGGATCTGAGTTCATCCACTAATAAGATGCTTATATGGATAGCTAGTATCTCACTGCTGGTAGGCGGTATAGGCGTAATGAACATTATGCTGGTGTCGGTAACAGAGAGAACGAGAGAGATAGGACTGAAAAAAGCACTGGGAGCAAGGAAAAAGAGAATTCTTGCACAGTTTTTGACAGAAGCGGCAGTGCTTACGAGCATAGGCGGAATAATCGGCGTGCTGACGGGCATAGGGCTTTCGCAGGTAATAGCGAAGGTAGCGGAAGTGCCTGTGGCGATATCCTCGGCATCAATAGTAGTGTCGGTGGTATTTTCAATGGTAGTTGGAATAGTATTTGGACTTATTCCGTCCATAAAGGCGGCGAAGCTCAATCCTATCGACGCTTTGAGATATGAATAATAAGCTATAATAAAGCGGTGTCGGAGTGTAAAGCTCTGACCCGCTTTTGTTTGCCTACACAGCTTTATGATAAATCAAACCTTAACGCTTCGATGTCGGGACGTCGGGGGCGCCGTCCCCGACATTTGGGTGCAGTGTTTATACAATGTAATAATCAGTAGGATCATGAAAAAATGAAACGGGCGAACACTGTTCGCCCCTACAGTTGGTCTGTGCGGAAAACAAAAAAGCAGGCGGAGATCAATTCTCCGTCTGCTTGCGTTTGTGTAGATCAGAAAAGCGACTTCACCGCTTCACATATCTTCTCTGCTATATATGGATTGTTCATGGTGTAAAGGTGTATTCCGTCTACATCATTGGCGATGAGATCTACTATCTGCGATACCGCATAGGCTATGCCTGCATCTCTCATTGCTATTGGGTCGTTCTCGTATTTGTCCATTATCTTCAGAAACTTCTTCGGCAGGGTCGCATGACAAAGAGTTGTCATTCTAAGTATCTGCTTTTTGTTGGTCACAGGCATTATTCCTGCTTCGATAGGCACGTTTATCCCTGCTATGGCTGTTTTTTCTCTGAAATCGTAAAATGTGCTGTTGTCAAAGAAAAGCTGGGTGATAAGCTGTGAACAGCCTGCGTCTACTTTATCCTTCAGGTGCTTTATATCATCTACTATGCTGTCGCACTCCGGGTGACATTCAGGATAGCATGCGCCTATTACGTTCATGTCGCTGTGTTCTTTTATGAAAGATATAAGGTCGGAAGCGTAGTGAAAATCACCTGCCGGTTCAAAATCAGGGTTTCTGTCACCTCTCAAAGCAAGTATGTTCTCAATATTCGCAGACTTCATCTCTTCAAGCTGCTCTAATACTCGTTCCTTTGTCTGATAAAGGCATGGAAGATGTGCCACCGACTCTATCTTGTGGTGATTTTTTATAGCCGAGCATATGTCGATAGTCGCATTGTTCGTGCTTCCGCCTGCTCCGTATGTTACGCTGATAAAATCAGGGTTAAGTGGCTGGAGCTGTGATATGGTGCTGTATATGCTCTCAACAGGCGTTGAACTCTTTGGTGGGAACACCTCAAATGATAATGTTGTCTTTTTCTTGAAAAGCTCGCAGGTCTTCATTTATTTTCCTCTTTTCTGTTAGCTATATAAAAATCTATTTTTTTGCAAAGTATATTATAACACAAAATTCCTAGTAAATCAATAATTTTTATTTTATGGTCTATCATAGCTTATAACTATATCGAATGGAGATACAGGTATTATCTTGAAAAATCGGGCTGAAAAAGGTGGCAGTCGGTGAAAATTGTGTGTAATGCTTGATTATTGGCGAAAAGTATGCTATACTTTACTCATTGAGCAGATAACAAAAACAGCAGAGAAAGGCGGTTTTTTGTTGAATAACAGAGATCAGTTCAAAAAGATACTTAACTATCTCAGCGCACTTGTTATAATCTGTGCCTTTATGAAGTGCTTCGACACGGTTTGGAACAACTTTTACAACAAGGCGATGCGTGACCCGTTCTGGCATAATGGTAACATTCTTATGGTGGCTATCTATGCGGTGCTCTATATATCCATGGCAAAGACCTTTAACGGCTTCCGTCTTGGATATGATAAATTCACGGGGCTTTTCGGTTCGCAGGTGCTGGGTGTGCTGGGTGCGAATTTTATAGAATTTATACTCGTTTCTCTTATCGGACGAGGCAGGTTCAACATAGCGCCCATACTTGTTATGACGGTAATTCAGGTGGCCATAGCCTTTGCGTGGAGCTATGTTTTCACTTGGATATATCAGGCGGTATACCCTCCACGGCGAATGATAATCGTTTATGGAAACAAGAACGCTAAGTACCTTGTTTCAAAAATGAGTGTGAGAAATGACAAATACAGGATATGCGCTTCTATAAGCTGTGAGGAGAGCCTTGAGGATATCGAGCGTGAGATATTAAAACACGAGGCTGTTATAATCTCGGATATTCCAAATGACCTGAGAAACAAGCTTTTGAAATTTACTTTTGAAAATTCTATCAGGACTTATATAAACCCTAAGCTGTCAGATATTATCGTAAGGGGTGCGGAGGATTTTCACCTTTTCGATACGCCCCTTTTGCTGGCGAGAAATGACGGCTTGCGCTGGGAACAGCGTGCGGTAAAAAGAACGCTCGATATTTTGTTGTCAGCAGCAGCGCTTGTTATCGCTTCGCCGTTCATGCTAGTGACGGCTATTGCAATAAAGGCTTATGATGGCGGTCCTGTGCTTTATTCTCAGAAAAGGCTCACAACAGGGGGCAGGGTGTTCAAGGTATACAAGTTCAGAAGCATGATAGTTGACGCTGAAAAGAAAAGCGGTGCGACCCTTGCAAAGAAAAATGACAGCCGTATCACTCCTATAGGAAAGTTTATAAGAAAAGTAAGGATAGACGAGCTTCCGCAGCTTATAAACATACTAAAGGGCGATATGTCGTTTGTAGGGCCTAGACCTGAGCGGCCTGAGATCGCGCAGAAGTATGAAAAAACAATGCCTGAGTTCAAATACAGGCTGAAAGTCAAGGCTGGACTTACGGGCTATGCACAGGTAATGGGAAAGTATAACACTACGCCTTATGACAAGCTGAAGCTTGACCTTATGTACATAGAGCATCAGTCGCTTATGCTTGATCTTAGAATATTCTTTATGACGGTAAAGACCTGCTTTATACCAGAAGCCACTGAGGGCGTAAAGGATTCGGCTCCTCTTGAAACTAACCGTGACAGGATAGAGCATGACAACAGCAAGGACGAAAAGAACAGCGAAGAGATAAAGCTGTGATAATATGAAAATGCAGAGGGCGGATCATTTTCGCCCTCTTTTTTGTATTTTGTGTGTAGGGGCGACCTGAGGCCGCCTGTGTTCGGAAATGCAACGTCACACCCAAAGCGAAAAAGTTTGTCTTATTGCAAATTTAGCAGGCGAACAAGGACGGACGAACACTGTTCGCCCCTACATTTATCAACAAGTAACAAAAGAGCAGAACGTGAAAATGCGTTCTGCTCTTTTTGCATATATGACTTATGACCCCTAGACCGCCATGGTGGTCTTGAATTTAAGGCTTATTTTGTCTGCGATAAGTGCGATAAATTCGCTGTTTGTGGGCTTGCCCTTGCCTGTGTTTATTGTGTAGCCGAAGAAGCTGTTGAGGGTGTCGATATCTCCTCTGTCCCATGCTATCTCAATGGCATGGCGTATGGCTCTTTCCACTCTGGAGGGCGTAGTTGCGAATTTTTTTGCCACTGCAGGATATAATAGCTTTGTAACGCTTTCAAGCATTTCCTTATCGTTCACGGACTGTATGATAGCTTCCCTGAGATAGTGATAGCCCTTGATGTGGGCAGGGACGCCTATCTGATGGATTATGTCTGTGACGATTATCTCAAGGTTTATGCTTTGCTTGTTTTTCGTATAGCTTGAGTCGGAGGATATATCGGTGTCGATATCCAGCATGGACTTTATCCTCTCGCCAAGTATCTTTATGTCAAATGGTTTGAGCATGAAATATGATGCTCCTGCGTTCATGACCTGTGTTTCTATAAATGAGTTCTCATAGGCGCTTGTGATTATAAAAAGCGGTTTCTGATAGGACGAGTTCTGTATCTTTCTGATAAGCTCGATTGCGTCAAGGCTCGGCATCACTGCGTCTGCGATAACAACGTCCGGCTGTTCGTTTTTGATAGCGTCATAGATAGTAAGTCCGTCCTTGGGACGTGTTATCACGAAAAAGCCCATTGCTCTCAGTGAGGAAGCACATGCTACCCCGTACTGTGCCGAATCGTCGCCAATAAGAATTTTGATCTTGTTTGTCATTGTCATTTCCTCCGTCGTATAATCTGTCATTTTTGTTTGAGAGCGTTTGTTTTAACTCCCTTTCACAAGATAAATGATAACACATTTATTTGTTAAATGCAATAGTTTTTTAGAAAAATCGTCAACAAATTATCGACTTATTAATGCAAAGTGTACAAATATCAGTGCGTAAATATGCCAAAACAAGATAATTAAGCATTGTTCGACTGTAGATGATATTTTTCTCTATGCAAAGCCTTTTCATAAATCGACAGCGGTCGGCAAAGGTCGCTAACCTGCGTTTTCTATGGTGCTTTCGGCAAGCTCTGAGGTCTTTGAATACATTTCGTCAGCGAAGATTCCATAGCCTTTGGCGGTGTCCTCGATAAAAACATGGGTCACTGCGCCCACGAGTCTTCCGTCCTGAATGATAGGCGAGCCGCTCATGCCCTGCAAAATGCCCCCTGTTTTTTCAAGAAGCGTCTTGTCAGTTATTTTGATAACAAGGTCATGCTCGGCAGAATCTGAGAGATTTATCTGCTCGATAGATATCTCATATTCTTTTGGCCCGTCATTGTCAATAGAGGAGAGTATTTTGGCTTTGCCGGGGTGTATCTCCTGACGGAAGCCGAGAGGAAACTCTTTTGCATTTGGGCAAGGATTTGCATTCAGTGTGCCGAACACGCCGCTTTCGCAGTTTTTCAGGATATCACCTGTGGAGGCGGAGTTTGCAAACTCGCCTAAAAGCTGTCCCGGACAGCCTGAGCGTGACTTGTTGAAGCCTGTGAGGTTTATTTCGCCAACTGTGCCTGCGGAGAGGGGGAGGGGTTCTTTTGTGTCTGCGTCGCATACGGGGTGACCAAGGCCTCCGAAAGTTCCGTTTTCAGGGTCATAGAATGTGAGTGTGCCTATGCCTGCGGAGGAGTCACGCACCCACATTCCCGCTTTATAGCTTCCGCTCTCAAGGCGTGGGCAAAGCTTGAAGGTCAGGTCGTTGCTTCCACGCTTTATGCGCACTGAGCAGGCTTCGCCGTTTGAGCTTCTTATTATCTTTGCAACGTCTGCGTTGCTTTTGACTTTTTCTCCGTCGATAGATACTATAACATCGCCCTCTCTTATACCGCAATCTTTGGCAGGGCTTGAAGAATCCACCTTTTGCAGATCGACTACCATTACGCCCTCTGTGAGAAGCTTTATGCCGAATGGCTGTCCGCAAGGATAAAGCATTGGTCTTTCCATTGTCTTTGATTCAACCTCCTTGACTGGCACTGCACCAAAAAGCATGAGCATATTTTTTGTGTATCGTGACGCCCCTGACGAACCGCCTGACACCGCCACTGTCACCTTGCTTTCGCAGGGCTTTGAGGATATGGTGAAAAATGAGTTCACGCTAAGCTCGCTGCCCTTTGAAACAAGGTAGAAATCGGGGAGTGTTGTGGAATAAAATCCTATAAGACCAAACAGCCCCAGCAGTATTATCCCTGTGACGCAGGCTGTTTTTTTGAAAAATGACGACATTTTTTTCACGTTCCTTTCTGTTTTTCTTTTCGCTTTTATTGTTGACCTGTCTAGAAATTTAATTCAGCCGTCGGCATAAGTATTATTTGTCTTGGAAAGCCTTTTTCAATTTTATTCTGCCTTCTTAACAGTGCAAAGGAAGAAAATTTCATTTGTATGTGTTGAATTTCGTGGCATACTATGATATAATAAAATATCTGATGAGAAAACTATGATACGATAATATTTTAATACATAAAAGAGGTACATTATGTCAAAAAAAGACAGACTTAAAGCACAGAAAGAAAAGCAGGACAGGCTCAGAAAAGAAGAGGAGCTTGAAGAACAGAGAGAGCGTGAGGAAGCCAGAGAAAGGCAGAGCCGCTCAGCGAAAAAGATGATGAAAAAGGCGAAACGCACAAAACCAAACGGTGAGCCTGTTTATTATCTTATTTTGAAGCTTCTTATGATAGTGCCGTTTGCGTATTCGGGATTTTTCTACGGCGGTGTAACTATCGTGGGCATCATGGGCAAGTATATAGAACCCGTTCCGCCAAAGTGGGTGCTGTGGGCAATGGCGGCAGGCGTTGTTGTTATGTTTGCAGGAATATTGTTTGCGTTTTTCAAAAAATATATCGTTTCCTTTATACTTAGCCTTGGGGGCATGATATCGTTTCTTAAAGCGGGCGGATATCTTATAAAAAGGATACAGGACAAGCTGAGCAATTCGGCTGTAGATCAGTCTTTGCAGAATATGGATAAGGAATATATGTGGAGATTTTATCCTATAATAGGTGTTGCTGTCATATCAGCGACTCTGCTCATCTGCACTATAATAAGAAAACTCATTGAGCGAAAAAGACTGCAAAGAGAGAGGGATAATGCTCCTGTTGAGAGCATTATCAACTGATTTTGGTCTGCGTTTTTGTGTAAATGTGAGATTTTGCAATATTCTATTGACTTTATGTCATAAAATGATATAATTGAATGAGAATGTTATCAGAGTTTATTTTAAGGAGTTCATTAAGAAGAAAAAGCGGTGAGAATTTTGAAGAAAGCAGTTACACTTATAGATATAGCCAAAGCCTGTGACACAAGTAATGTCACTGTGTCAAAAGCCCTTGCAGGAAAAAGCGGAGTTAGCGATGCCCTCAGAGAGAAGATAAAGCAGGTCGCTGACGAAATGGGTTATGTGGGCGTGAAAAGCACTCAGAACAGGGGAGGTAATACTATCGGTGTGCTTATCCCATCAAAATTCATTAATCCTAACGGTTCATTTTATTGGGCATTGTATAACGCTATTGTAACAAGGCTCAAAAAAGAGAATATGTTCTGCATAATGGAAAATCTGGATCAGGAGGATGAGGACAGGCTCATGCTCCCGCATTGTATCAAGGACAAGCAGGTTTCAGCACTTATTTCACTGGGACAGCTTTCAAAGAATTATGCAAAGCTTCTTAATGACAATGTGAAAGATCTTGTACTGCTTGATTATTATGTGCCGTCCTTAGACTTGGACGCTGTTGTGACAAATGGCTACAGCGGAGGCTACAAGCTTACTTCATATCTTATAAAAATGGGTCACAAGAAGATAGGATACATAGGAAGTAAATTTGCCACAACGAGTATTTTTGACAGATATATGGGCTATGTAAAGGCTATGATAGAGCATGGCTATGAGGTCAACGAAAAGTGGCGTATCGACGATCGTTACAAGCGTGATTTTATCACTATGACTTTCCCTGAGGACGATATGCCAACGGCTTTCGTGTGCAACTGCGACGAGGTGGCTTACCGTGCAATAAGACAGCTCCGTGGCATGGGATATAACGTGCCTGAGGATATTTCCATTGTGGGATATGATAACTATTTGATCTCCGAAGTTTCAGACCCGACTATCACGACTATAAACGTTGACGCAGATTATATGGCAGACCTTGCGGTAATGACACTTATGGATAGAATGGAAGAACCTGACGGCAAGCCAAGGATAATAACTATCGAGGGCGACCTCGTTATAAAGGACTCTGTGAAGAGAATATAGGTGTTTTATTAGCGAATATAACAAAAGGATCAGCATGGCGGTTGCTGATCTTTTTTTATTTTTGTAGGTTTGTCAATCATATTGGACACTATTATTAAGAAATTCGATAGGCG
>OLWR01001173.1_pt1 | contig 13121 bp, 9 predicted proteins | sample 1673531 | NCBI WGS metagenome assembly OLWR01 (sample SAMEA103958114, study PRJEB25191) | human gut metagenome | reverse complement strand
GCCGGTGACGCCTCCGACGCCCCCAACGTCCCCGGCGCCCCCGCCGACGATCGCGCGCTCGCGCTCATAGCGGGCCTCGAGCAGTCGTCGTCGCACCCGCTGGCCGCCAGCATCGTGGCCGCCGCGCAGCAGCGCGGCGTGCAGCCTGCGGCCGTGCGCGACGTGCAGGCCGTGGCGGGCGTCGGCGTGAAGGGCGTGCTTGAAAATGGCTCGCACGCCCTCATCGCGAACGCGCGCTATCTGGACGAGCAGCGCATCCCCTACGATCGTTCCGCCTTCGACCAGCTGGCAGGCCGTGGCCTCACCGTCAGCTACCTCGTGATCGACGGCGAGGTGCGCGGCGTGGTGGCGCAGGGCGACCAGATCAAGCCCACCGCCCGCGAGGCGGTGCGACAGCTCAAGGCGCGCGGCATCGCGCCCGTGATGCTCACCGGCGACAACGAGGCGGCGGCCCGCGCCGCCGTGGGCACCGCCGTGCAGTCCCGCGACGCGGCCCGCGCCGCCATGGACGAGGCTCGCGACGCCCACCGCGCGCTTTCGGTGGAGATCGCCACCTTGGAGGAGATGGAGCGCTCAAGCGCGCTTTCCGCCGGCGAGGCCCGGGCGTGGCTCGTGGAGCACGTCGACGAGGTGCTGGGGCTCTGCGAGCCGCTCTCCCACGTCATCCAGGCCTCGGCCGGCTTCGAGCCTTTGGTGGAATCGCTTCTGGGCGGGGACGTGGCCACGCTGCTCGTGGAAGACGCGGGCGCGGTAGAGCTCATCGCCGGACAGCTCGCCGCCGCCGGTGCCGCGGGCGAGGCGTCCTTCCTCATTCGCGACGACGCCAGTCCCTCCCGCATCCGCGGCGCGGCCCGTGTTCGGCGCGAGCGCTTCGGCGGGGCCGAGGGAGTCCCCCTTGTGGACGAGCTCCTCTTCCCGGAAGAGGCCCGGGGCGCCGTAGAGGCGCTCCTGGGCGATGTGGTGGTGTGCCCGACCCTGGAGGCGGCGCTTTCCGCCCACGGACGGGACGACGCGGCCCTGCGCTTCGCCACTCCGGATGGTGCCATTGTATGGCCCTCCGGCAAGGTGAGCGTGGGAGGTGCCGTGGTTGACGAGGGCGCCGGCGTGCTCGCCCGCGTGCGCCACTTGGAGGAGCTGCGGGCGCAGCTTTCCGGCGCGGCGGCGGCCCAGGCCAAGGCCGAGGAGGCCCACCGCTTGGCCGAGGAGGCCCTGCGCCAGGCCCAAGCCACGTCCCTTGAGCTTTCCCAGGCCCTGGCCAACCTGCGCGGCCGTGCCGAGGCGGCCCGCAACACCGCGAGCGCCGCCGCCGAGAAGCTGGCCTCCTGCCGCCGCGAGCTGGAATCCGTCGAGCGCCAGCGCGCCGAGGCCGAGGCCGCCGTGGCGTCGGCCCGTCCCAACGTGGAGTCCTTCGAGGCCCGGGTGAAGGAGCTTGACGCGGCGCTGGATGCGGGCAAGAAGAAGCAGGAGGCCTTAAGCGAGGAGCTGGCGCCTCTGCGCCGCGAGGCCCATCGCGTCTCCGACAGCCTCGCCGAGGCGAAGCTGGCGCAGGCCACGCTCTCCGAGCGCACCACCTACGCCGAGCGCGTCCGCGATGCCCGCGTCCGCGACTTGGAGACCCTTGCCGCTGCGAGCGAGGAGGCCCGCGTGGCCCTGCGCGCGAAGACGGTCTCCGCCGCCCGCATCGAGCCGGTGCTCGCCCTCATCGACGAGCTGACCGCCTCGGCCCAGAAGTGGACGCGTCAGCTGGAGGAGCAGGCCACGGCCGCCGAGGACTCCTCCACCGGCCTGCATTCCTCCGTCACCGAGGCCCGCGGCCGGGCCCATGAGGCCCACGCCCTCTTCGATGGCGTAAGCGAGCGGTTGAGCGAGGCTCGCGTGCAGAAGGGGCGGCTCGAGCTTCAGGTGGAGGCGGCGGTGAACCACATCGCGACCGACCTGTCCGTGCCCCTGGAGACGGCGCTTTCCGTGCCGCCCCTGGAGAACCGTCCCGAGGTGGAGGACGCCCTGTTCAAGATCAACCGTCGCATCGCCAACCTCGGCACCATCAACCCGGATGCCGCCGAGGAGTACGATGCGCTGAAGGTGCGCTACGACTATCTGGCCGCTCAGCTGGAGGACCTCGATCGCGCCCGGCGCTCGCTTGCGAAGATCAACCGCGTCATCGACGCGCGCATGAAGGAGGACTTCGTGCGCACCTACGAGGCGGTGGATCGCAACTTCCAGGAGATCTTCTCCATCCTGTTCCCCGGTGGCAGCGCAAATTTGTCGCTGGTGGATCCGGACGACGTGGAGAACACCGGCGTGGAGGTGAACGCCCAGCCCAAGGGCAAGCGCATCGCGAAGATGATGCTCTTATCCGGCGGCGAGAAGTCGCTCACGGCGCTGGCGCTCTTGTTCGCGGTCTACCGCATCCGATCCACGCCGTTCTACATCTTGGACGAGGTGGAGGCGGCACTCGACGACACGAATCTGCGCCGTTTGGCGGCCTATATCGACAGCCTGCGCGACGAGACCCAGCTCATCATGATCACCCACCAGCGCCGCACCATGGAGATGGCTGACGTGCTGTTCGGCGTCTCCATGCAGGGCGACGGCGTCACCAAGGTCATCAGCCAAAAGCTCGACCAGGCCCTCAAGCACGCGGAGTAGGGAAGGCATGGGCGCGCGCTACGGTATGAAAGTGATGGATGCCGAAGCCGCTTTTGCCCGGGTGCGGGAGCTCGTGGCGGCACGGCACTTTTGCGGTTTGTCGTAGAACCGGAAGACCAGGAGTTCGGCAAACGCCTGGCGCTGCTGGGGGAGAGCTGTTTTTCTGGCTGTTATGCGAAGAGGATTAGAAGGAAGAGGGGCGGCCATGGAAAACGATGCGCTGCAACGGCACTACGAGAATCTTGCCTGCGAGGGAGGGTTCGAGGCGCGCTGCCATATGGAGCTGCCGGAGCGGTCGCTGGTTGGCGCGCGCGTGGTGAACGTGGGGTGCCGGCGCGGCAAGGGGACTTACAAGCTGAGCGAGCAGGTGGGCGAGAGCGGCTTCGTCATCGGCGCCGATTGGAGCGAGGAGTTTGTGGAAGCGGCCCGGGCGGGTGCTCCCAAGGCGCTTGACCGCAGCGGCCTTTCCCGGTGCAACATGGCGTTTCGCGTCGGCTTCCCTGAAGATTTGGCCGCAGCGGGCATCGAGGAGGGATGGGCGGACTTCGTCTACCTGAACAGCTCGCTTTCTCTGTTCGCCTCGCCGGCCCGGGCGCTGCGGGAGTGCTGTCGAGTGCTGGTACCCGGCGGCGTGCTGCTGGCCGAGGTTCCCGTGGCGGCCCCAGGTAGTGTCGATCGCGCGGCCATCGTTGAGGCGGCCCGCGCCCTTCCGAACGCCGTGCAGGCGGCGCCGACCTTCGAGGAGCTTCTCGGCTGGCTTGCCGAGGCGGGGTTCTCCGGGCCGACCGTTCGCAGCGAACGGCCGCTCTCTCCCGAAGAGGGCAGCACGCCCGACCGTCCCGCCGCCACCGTGCCCGGCGACGCGGCGGCCTATCGCCTTCTGTCGCTTGAAGTCGCTCGTTGAGTCGACGAGCGTGTCCATTCCTGCACGAGATCGCCGTTTATGAGCGTCTGAATGCGGAAATTAAAGACGTAATTAACGTAAGACGTATATCTAAGAGGGCAGCGGGTCCTTTTAGACGCTCATAAACGGCGATCTCGTGCAGAAAACGACCTCTTCAACGACCGAATTGAGTGAAGAGGCCCGCTACGCCGCTTCCACGGTGACGGCGGTGCCGGAGGCGGTGACCATGAGCATGTTGCCCTGGCCGAGCACTTCGTAGTCCATATCCACCCCGACGATGGCGTGGGCGCCCAAGGCCGCGGCGCGCTGCTGCATCTCCGCCAGTGCCTCGTTGCGCGCGCCCATCAGCTCCTCCTCGTAGCCGGCGGAGCGTCCGCCCACGAGGTTGCGGATACCGGCGCCGAAGTCCTTCAAGAAGTTGATGCCGGTGATCACCTCGCCGAACACGATGCCGTAGTAGCCGGTGATACGGTAGCCCTCCACGGTGGGGGTGGTGGTGACGATCATGGGGGAGTCCTTTCTTGGGTTGGCGCCTGGGTGGGCGTCACGATACCTATACGGCAATGATACCCGAAGCGGTCGCGTCTTGGCGGCGACGGAACACCTCGTTCGATGACGGGGCAAAGCCTTGCGCCATAACGAGTTGGAGCCTCACAAGATCTGCGCCGATTGTCCAACCTGTGGGGAGGTTCCTTGAAACAGCGCCGTGCGGGCGCGGGCGCTGTGCTACCCTGTTGCCCATGCACATTCCCCGGGCAGCATTCGGCCCGGAGAGACGAACCTTATGCGAAAGGAAGCAATCCGTGAGCCAAGCCTGCGACATTTTGGACATCAATCTGGCCGACGAGGGACAAAAGCGTATTCTGTGGGCCGACCGCGACATGCCGGTGCTCGCTCGCATCCGCGAGCGCTTCGCCGAGGAGCGCCCGCTCGAGGGGGTGCGCATCGGCGCTTGCATGCACGTCACCACCGAGACGGCGAACCTCATGCGGACGCTTGTGGCCTCGGGCGCCGAGGTGACGCTGTGCGCCTCCAACCCGCTGTCCACCCAGGACGACACGGCCGCCTCGCTCGTGCGCGACTACGGCGTGCGCGTGTACGCCATCGCCGGCGAGGACGCCGAGACCTACGAGCGCCACATCGCCGAGGTGGTGGCCACCAATCCGCAGATCATCATGGACGACGGCGCCGATTTGGATACCGCCCTGCACACGAAGTTCCCCGAGAAGCTCGAAGGCGTGATCGGTGGGACCGAGGAGACCACCACCGGCGTGGTGCGTCTTATGGCCATGGCGAAGGACGGCGCGCTGCGCTACCCGGTCTTCAACATCAACGACGCCAACACCAAGCACTGCTTCGACAACCATTACGGCACGGGCCAGTCCACCTTGGACGGCATCGTGCGCGCCACGAACCGTCTTCTGTGCGGGCGCACCATGGTGGTGTCCGGCTACGGCTACTGCGGCAGCGGCCTGGCCCTGCGCGCCAAGGGCATGGGCATGGACGTCATCGTCTGCGAGGTTGATCCCCTGAAGGCCCTGGAGGCCCATATGGAGGGCTACCGCGTGATGAAGGCGGAGGACGCCGCCCGCTTCGCCGATGTGTGGGTCACTGTCACCGGCGACTGCAACGTCATCGACGAGCCGGCCTTCAAGAACATGAAGGACGGTGCCATCATCTGCAACTCCGGCCATTTCGACTCCGAGATCAACATGAAGTGGCTGCGCGCGAACGCCGTGAAGGTGGAGGAGCTGAAGCCTTTGGTGGAGGAGTACACGCTGCCCGACGGGCGCACCATCACCGTGCTCGCCGAGGGGCGCCTTGTGAACCTCGCCTGCGCCGAGGGACATCCGGCCTCGGTTATGGACATGAGCTTCGCCAACCAGGCGCTCGCCGCCGAGTACCTCTACAAGCACGCCTCCGAACTTGAAGACAAGGTCTACGACGTGCCTGCCGCCATTGACGACGACGTGGCTCGCGTGAAGCTGGAGACGCTCGGCATCGAGATCGACACCCTCACCGAGGAGCAGATCGCCTATATGAACTCTTGGAATTTCTAGAAGCCTCCTAAACTGTCCGGCCGCGGATCGGCGGAGGGGCACGTGCTCAAGCAATGGCTCGCTTGGTGGAACAGCCCACTGGGCTGTTCCAGTCGCTGCGCAGCCTGCGCGCGAGCCCCTCCGCCGATCCGCGGCCTCCCGCACGCGCTCTGCTGACGTTTCAAACTTGAGCACGTGCCCCCTCGCCGATCCCCGGCCCGCCAAACCTTACGCTTCCCTTACAGGTATGGAGGGGATGTGGCGCAAATGCGGCGAAAAGGAACACTTTGGTCTCGATTGCCCCCATTTCGGCTGTCATGGCCCAACTGGTGCTGCCAACTTAGCTCGAAAGGGCTATACTTTCAGCCGTTTGTGCAGCCGCGCCCACGCCACTGACCGTGCGGGCGCATGTCATGTCCTAGGAGCCTCAAGGTGTTCGATACCGTAGCATCGCAAGTGTCGGCGTTGTCCTTCGTTGACATCTTCAATTTCTGCGTGTTTCTTACCTTCACTATTTGCTATACCTACCAGCTTTTCTACGTGCTCGTGGTGCTGACGCGCCGGGCACCGAAGAAGGTGGCGCGCGCCAACCACCGCTACGCGGTCATGGTGGCGGCGCGCAATGAGGAGACGGTCATCGCCGACCTCATCCACTCCATCAAGGTGCAGAACTATCCCGCCGAGCTCATCGACATCTTCGTCATCGCCGACAACTGCACTGATAACACGGCCGACGTGGCCCGCGAGGCCGGCGCCATCGTGTTCCCCCGCAGCAACGACAAGCTGGTGGGGAAGGGCTATGCGCTCGATTACGGCCTGAAGGCCATCTGGGAGCAGTACGCCGACCGCGACTATGAGGCGTTTTTCGTCTTCGACGCCGACAACGTGCTCGATGTGAACTACTTCCGTGAGATGAACGCCACCTTCGATAACGGCGCGAAGGCCTCCACCTCCTACCGCAACTCCAAGAACTTCGGCAGCAACTGGATCTCCGCTGGCTACGGCGTGTGGTTCCTGCGCGAGGCGAAGTTTTTGAACCAGGCGCGCCTCACACTGAACACCTCCTGCGCCGTGTCGGGCACGGGCTTCTTCATCGCCGCCGACATCCTGAAGGCCGCAGGCGGCTGGAAGTGGCACTTGCTCACCGAGGACATCGAGTTTTCCGCCGCTTCCATCATCGACGGCGTGCGCATCTCCTACTGCCCGACGGCGGTGCTCTACGACGAGCAGCCCATCACCTTCCGCGATTCGTGGAACCAGCGCTTCCGCTGGGCCAAGGGCTTCTACCAGGTGTTCGCCCACTACGCGGGCGGCCTGGTGAAGGGCACGCTGACCAATCCCGCGGGCTACCGCTTCGCCTGCTACGACATGCTCATGACCATCGCTCCGGGCATGCTGCTCTCCATCATCTCCATTCTGTTCAACACCATTATCATCGTGCTGGCGGCCACGGGCGTCATGTCCACGGGCGTGGCCATCGCGAGCTCGGTGACCTCGGTCGTGTTCTGCCTGTGCAACTACGTCGTGTTCATGTTCGTCTTCGGCGTGCTCACCACCTTCGTGGAATGGGACTCCATCCGCACCACCACGGCGAAGAAGATCCGCTACATGTTCACCTTCCCCTTCTTCATGCTCACCTACATCCCCATCGCGCTCATTGCGCTCGTGAAGAAGGCGGCGTGGAAGCCCATCCGCCATTCCATCTCGGTGGACGTCGCCGAGTTCTCCGAGGCCGAGGGCGTTCGTCTCTCCTCGAAATAACTCCTTTCATTTTCTAGCGATGCTTGCTAGAATATAAGGCAGGCTCGAGGGGAGCCACTGGCCAGTGAAATCTCCCCTGAACCGTTTGTTATTTGGGCCGTCTTGCATGACGTGCCCGCCTTGCCTTTCGGCTCGAATCCGCGTACTCGCGGATTCGAGCCATCAGGTTCAGCAAGCAAGCCGCAAAACGAACCCAATCGCAAAGGTTCATTTGCCCGCCTTTCTCCCGTTGCCTAAGGTAGCGAAACGGGCGGGGTCGGCCAGCTCCCCGCCCCGAGGATGCTTCTTATGTATCCTCGGGGCGAAAGGCTGCGTCCTAGGTTCGCGCGAACGTGAGGCACCAGACGATCTTGGCACCGGCGGTGCGCAGGGCCTCGGTGGCGGCGAACAACGTGGCACCGGTGGTGCACACGTCGTCCACGACGATGACGGCGGCGGGCATGCTGGCGCCGGCCAGCGCGGTGAGCGAATGCCTCATGTTGCCGATGCGTCCCGTCCGCCCCAGCTTCCGCTGGTCGCGGCTGCGGGCGGCCACGAGCAGAGGGGCGAAGTCCAGCCCGGCGATGAACGACAACTCGCGGGCCAGATGCTCGGCATGGTCGAAGCCGCGCCGCCGCCGGGCGGCGGCCGTGGCGGGCACGAAGGTGACGACCGGCGCTGCGCCCATCCAGCGGGGCGGCAGGTAGCGGGCCATGATCTGGGCCATGGGCCGTGCCAGACCGCGCTCGTTCTGATCCTTGTACACCGTTACAATGCGGCGGACGGCCTCGGTAAGCACGAGGGCGCTCGCCATCTCGTCGTAGGGCGGCTCCTTGTAGCCGAAGGGCTCCATCAGCACGGACGTGCACTCCGAGCACTGCACGACGCCGAAGGGCGCGCCGCAGCGCGGGCAGGCCGTCAGCGCGTCGATGTAGGGGAGCGCCGCGGCACAGGAGCCGCACAGCACCGCGCCGGGCTTATCGCACACCGCGCAGCGGGTGGGGTAGAGCGTCTCGGCCACCATGTCCGCGGCGAAGTCGCGCGCGGCGCGCCAGTCCGCGCGCAGGCGGCGGGAGGGAGCGGCGTGTTTCGCGGCCGCGCCCTCCCGACGGCTCTTCGCCGGCGTTCGCTCATCGAAGAGCGCCATCTGTCCTTTCATCGGCTTCATGGGGGCAGTCTACGCGCGCACGACCGTGGAAATGACGCGGGAATGTCCCGTTTCGTTCCCCGCGCCGACCGCGTTCGCGTCTCATCCCGCGCCCCGCGCCGACCGCACGGCTTTCGCACTTCGTAGGTTCTGCGGGGCTTTGCCCCGTCTAAGCCCACTTCTGCTACACTTAGCGATGCTTCTTTCGGGTCTGTAGTTGCGGAGAGACGCGACGTCTTTCCAAGTCCATGGCAGATGCGGTCGAAAGGATCCACGTAAGCGCGTGGGCGTTGCCCGCCGTGAGCATGGCGTATCCTAGAGGTAAGTCGCACCGCCCGCTGACATTTTCGCGGCACGGACGCCGTGACGGGCGAGAGGGCTACTAGCGCAAGCGAACGCCCCGGTGCGCGAGTGTGGGGTCAAAGACTAGGTCAGTCGAAAGAGGCAACGTACCGATTGAATTAGACGGAGGATGATGTGAGAAAGCGTTCGTTCGTTGCGGTTGCCTTTGCGGCGCTGCTCGCGGTCGGCCTGTTCGGCCTGGCCGGATGCACTGGATCGGGCACCTATCAGCCGGAGCTGAAGTCCGCCGAGGTGGCGCCCCCGGTCATCGGCGAGGAGGGCACCCTGCGCGTGGGCGTCAACACCGAGAACCCGCCTCTGGCCGGTATGGGCAGCGGCAAGATCATCGGAATCGACGTGGACATCGCCGCGGCTCTCGCCGACGAGCTGGGGCTGAAGCTGTCGGTGGTGGATGTGGGCAGCGACCCGGCCGGGGCACTCGCCAACGGCACGGTGGACGTGGTGCTCGGCATCGACGACTCCGCGAGCGACGGCGATTTCTGGCGCTCGGCCTCCTACCTGCCCACGGGCATCGCCCTGTTCGCGCTGAGCCCCGACGCGGGCATTCCCACCCAGGATTCCGGTGCCACCTTCGCCGCCCAAGTTTCCTCGAAGAGCGCCTGGGCCGTCTCCAACGGGTTCGGCGAGTCCAGCCTCACGCCCACCGACAGCCTGAAGGAGGCCTTTGAGGCGCTTGAGGCCGGAAGCGTGCAGTACGTGGCCGCCGACGCTGTCATCGGCCTGTACGCGGCCCATGGCCAGGGGCTCGACGTGTCCATCGTCGCCATGCTCATGTCGCCGACCGGCTACTGCATGGGTGTCTCGAACGAGAACGTCGATTTGCAGACGGCCGCCGGCGACGTGCTCGCGCGCCTGGTGAGCGACGGCACCATCAACGTCATTGAGCGCAAGTGGCTCGGCACCACCGTGGCCCTGGGCGATCTCACCGTCGTCAGCGATCTGACCGCCTCCGCCGCCGACGCCGCCACGGGTTCCGATAACGAGGACGCGGGCGATTCCGACAGCGGTGATGCCGACACCGGCGACTCGGGAGACACGGGCTCCGAAGACACCGGTTCCGGCGACTCGTCGGACGGCTCCGATGAGTCCGGCGATACCGGTAGCGGCGACGATTCTGGTAGCGAGGACTCCGGCGATGCAGGCGACTCCGGCAGTTCCGGCGACGAGGACGCGGCCGAATAGTGTCCTTTCCTTCAATGCACTGAGTCCCGCTTTCGGGAAGATGAGCCTCAGCTGTACGGACGAATGACAAAAGTGGCCCTCGGGCTGCGGGTTGAATCGCTGAATTCGCAGCCCGAGGGCTCTTTTTGTCGTTTCACCCGCAGCCCGAGGGCCGAAAATGTCGTAGCACGATGCTCGCAGTGGCAAAAACCCGCCTCGGGCTGCGGTTTGCAAAAAGAAGAGGGCGGCTCCTTCGGGAACCGCCCTCGTTCGATGGTGATGCGGGTGCGGCGGTGCGCCAGCGCCTAGCTCAAGAAGTCGTCCAGGATCTCGGCCTCGGCCTCTTCCTCGGTGAGGCCCAGCGTCATGAGCTTCACGATCTGGTCGCCGGCGATCTTGCCGATGGCGGCCTCGTGCACGAGCATGGCGTCCTCGCTGGCGGCCTCGATGCCGGGGATGGCCTTCACCTTGGCGTTGCCCATGATGATGGCGTCGCACTGCACGTGCCCGCGGCAGGCGCACTCGCCGATGACGAGCGGGTTGAACACCTGCACGGAGTCGTCCTGGGCCACCGAGCGGGAGATCACCTGCACGGAAGAGCCCTCGCCCTTCAGCTCCACCTTCATGTTGGAAATGGCGGTCTGGTTGCCGTGGGTGAGCAGCTTCTCGGTGAGTACGAGCTTGGCGTCCGCGCCCAGCTCGGCGTTGGTGTCGCGCACGGTGGAGGTGACGCCGCGCAGCTGTACCATCTCCATCTCGCAGGAGGAGCCCTCCTCCATGTACACGTTGGTGGTGGGGTTCAGGATGCGCTCGCCTGAGCCATCGCCCTCGCCGTAGTGCTTCTCCACGTAGCGTACGCGGCTGTTCTTCCCCAGATAGAAGCTGTGGATGCCGTCGTGCTCGGAGGCGTCGTGGGAATCGTTGTGGATGCCGCATCCGGCGATGATGGTGATGTCGCAGTTCTCGCCCACGTAGAAGGTGTTGTACACGACGTCCTTCAGGCCCGACTTCGTCACGATGACGGGGATGTACACCGTCTCGCCCTTGGTGCCGTCCGCGATGCGGATGTCGATGCCGGGGTTGTCGGTCTTGGTGGAAATGTCGATGTAGGCCGAGGAATGGCGCTCGACCAGTTCGCCGTCCTTGCGCACGTTGAAGGCGCCCTTCGGCATGCCGTGCATATTGGCGATCTCGGCGAGCAGGTTCTCGTCGATGGGGGAAAGATCAACGGTCATAGTTGCCTCCTTTTGCAACTAGAAAAGACGTGCGGCGGGCGGGATGGCGGGTGTTTCGACCGAGCGAGTTCCGCAGATGGTGTCGAAGGCGGTATACAGTGGGGAGAAAGCAGCCCCGTCGCCTTCGATACCATCGAGGACTGTCTGAGCGAATCGGAATACCCGGCAGTCCGCCCGCACTGGTGACGTTTAGCAAGTGGTGGGGATCTCGGTCAGGTGCAGCTCGGTGGGGGTGGAAAGCGGGCAGCCGTGGTCATCTAGGCTGCGGGCCGCGAACCCGAGCCGCGGCATGAGCTCGGCCGGCGTCCCCACCTCGGCCACCTGGCCGTCGCGCAGAAGCACGATCTCGTCGGCCAGGGAAATGATGCGCTCCTGGTGCGAGATGATGACGATGGAGCGCCCGTCGCGGGCCTCGTGGATGTCGCGGAACGTCTCGGTGAGCCTGTCGAAGCTCCACAAATCGATGCCGGCCTCGGGCTCGTCGTAGATGGCCAGCTTCGGGTCGCGGGCCAAAATGGTGGCGATCTCGATGCGCTTCACCTCGCCGCCCGACAGCGACTTGTCCACCTCGCGGGTGAGGTAGCTCGCCGAGCACAGGCCCACCTTCGAGAGGTACTCGTTGCAGGCGAGCATGGGCAGCTTCTTGCCGGCGGCGATGTCGAGCAACTTCTTCACCTTCATGCCGCGGAAGCGGGCCGGCTGCTGGAAGCCGTAGCCGATGCCGAGGCGGGCGCGCTCGGTGATGGATTTGTCCGTGATGTCCTCGCCGTTGAAGAGGATCTGGCCGCTCGTGGGCTCCTCGATGCCCATGATGAGCTTGGCGAGCGTGGACTTGCCGCCGCCGTTCGGGCCGGTGATCACTGTGAAGCGATCGTCGGGGATGGTGAGCGACAGATCGTCGATGATGCGCTTCGTTTCCTTCGATCCGTCCGCAAGCGGCACCTCGAAGGTGAGGTTCTTGAGTTCCAGCATAACAGCAGCTCTCCGTATTCTTCTCGTCTATTTGATACTGTATTACTATCATTATTGCGGCGCTCGGTCAAGCGCGGCCGCATGCTCGGCGACAGGCGCGTCCGCCTCGGCCGTCAACGGCCGGGACGACCCCCGGATCCAATCGCTTCGCACGCACTCGGTTCCAACCGCTTATTCTAGCTCAAGCGCGAGGACGTGTGCTTCGGAAGTACGATTTTCAGGGCTTGCCAGGCAAAGGCCGGCGTGCGAGCATCCGGCAGGGGTTCGGGTGGCGATAATGCATCGAATTCGGAACTCTCAGGGCTGCGTTGCGGAGAGCCCGAGGGGTTCCTTTCGACGGAATGCCTGGTCGCAAAATGCGCGACACCATAGCAGGGCCGCTATTCGCGCTTTCGACCCCCGCGCGTATTCCGAATTCGATGCATTGTTGCCATTCCGGCCTCGGTCCGTGATCGCCGTGACGCGCTGTCGCGGTTGCGTGCGAAAGGGGCTGGGCGCGAGGCGGCCCCGGCGTCTGCGTCGGGGCCGCGGTCGAAGCGCTCTGTTTACGTCGCGGGCCTACTCGTTCAGCAGGTCGATAACCGCAAGGCCGGCATCGGACGCCTCGATGATGTCCTTGCTGCCGAACACGCACACGGCGTTCATCGCGACGGCTTCGGCGATGGGCCCGGCCAGCGCGCGCAGCGCAGCGGCGTCCGCGTCGATCATCTGGGCGCGCGTGGCGGCACGGCTCTCGGGCGTGCGTCCGCCGAAGAAGTCGCCGTCCTGGCGCCGCACGAGGGCGCGCGCCTTGAGCGGGGTGTCGAACCCGGCCACGGTGCTCACCACGTAGCCTTCCATCGCCTCGGCGGCGGGGTCGAACTTGGCCAACCACTCGGAAGCCCTGGCGAAGTGGGCCAGCGTGTCGTCGA
>OLWR01001171.1_pt1 | contig 13223 bp, 9 predicted proteins | sample 1673531 | NCBI WGS metagenome assembly OLWR01 (sample SAMEA103958114, study PRJEB25191) | human gut metagenome | reverse complement strand
GGCTTGCCTTCTGGCCCTCATGCCAATCCTGTCGGCAAGACGGCGCAGGCGCCGGTAGAACCGTCCGGGAAGGCGGTGTGACATGCTGAGACGCATCACCCGCCTTATCGCCGGCGTGCTCGCCGCCGGTCTCTTGTTGGCTTTGGCGCCATCCGCGTCGGCGGCCGCCACGTACGACATCACGCAGGTCGGTGACGCGGACTGGGTCGGCATCACGGATTCGAACGGGAACGACGCGACCAAGACGCCTTTGGCGTCGAATGGCGCGAACGTGAGGGTGACGTTCGACGTCCATATCGAAGACATGTCCAGACTGGCCGAGGGGGACACCGTCACCGTGCCCTTCGGCGCGGCGAGCGGAAGCCATTACGGCCCGTGGGGCCTGTTCGACTCGTCGAACCTTCCCCGCGTCCTGCGGAACCGGAATGGAGTGGACATGTTCACCCTGACGGCTCCGAACGCCTACACGCTGACGATGACCCGCACGTCCGCCACAGCCGTCGGCTCGTTCGATGGAAGCGTCACCGTCGCCACGCAACTGTGGATGTCGAACGGGTCGGCGACTTCCTCGACATGGACGGTCGGCGACGGCCATTCGATCACGTTCTCCAACCGGAAAAGCGTCTCGAATCCATGCACGTGGAACAGCGGCACGCCCAACCCGGAAGTATCCAACTCGTTGATCGGCTTGTATCTGTATATGCGGAATTGCCAGACGATGACCACTCTTGCCAAGAACGGAGACACATCCAGTATCGGAACGGATGATCAGATCACATGGTTCCATGTCTCGGCCGAAACGGGCCGGATGGCGGGAAACGATCTTTGGGCAAACGGCTACTGGGTTCAGATCGCGTACGACGAGAACACGCCAGGTGCCACCTATGACACCCGCGACAATGCGAATTATCTTGCCCAAGACACGAATGCGGATGTGTCCACGTTCGCCAAGACAAGGACGGATCTGAAGCCTGGACATTACGCCATCCGGACGCTTTCCGACGGGTCCCTTGCGGTCGCATGCAATTACGGCTCCCGCTTGCCCGGACGGAAGAACAGCCTGCAGGTCCAGAATAAAGGCAATGGCACCATACTGAAACTGCTGGCGAAGACCGGTCATATCTGGCAGAACGCACAGTTCGGAGTGAAGGTCCATTTCGCCGACGAGTCCATCCCGAACCGCGTCAAGGTCGAGACGCAATCCACCGAATCCGCCTACCGGACGACGACCCTGACCACGAAGCCCCTTGACCCCGCCGTCGGCGCTGGCCAGTCCGCCATCCGATACGATCCGAACGGCGGAGACGGCGACGCGTTCAGGAAGGCCGGCGATCCGGGCACGCAGGCCACTACACCGGAGGCGGCGACCTTCCTGCGCAAGGGGTACGCGTTCGCCGGCTGGAACACGAAGGCGGACGGCACGGGCGTGGCCTACCAGGCGGGCGAGAATATCCAGTATCCGGCCGAAGGACAGACCCTGACCCTGTACGCCCAGTGGGAGGCGAATTCGTACAAGACGGAGTTCAGGAACTGGCAGGGCCGGACCATCACGGCGGGCACGGCCAAGTATGGGAGCACGCCGACCGTGCCCGCGTTGTCCGATACGACGTGGCTGGCCGATCCGGACATGAACTTCGACAACGTGGACGGATGGCGCGACGATTGGTGGCATGGTTCGCCCACATTCACCAAGGACGGCCTGACGGTCAATAGCCGCGACACCAGGGCGAACGGCAAGACCGTCGGTGCGAATGCGGCCATCCATGTCGAGGCGGATGCCGACTATTCGGAGGCGAATGCCACGAATGCCGCCAAGAGCTCGGGAATCGGCTTCAACATCAACAACGGAAGCAATTCCTATCGGGGATGGGGCGCCTGTCCGAATGGGCGGCAATGCGAAGTGGACGCCGTTCTCATGGCCGGACTCGCCTCCTCCCAGACGATCGAGCCCTGGGTGCAGATAGCCAATGACCAATTCAACGGCTACGGCACCGCCACCGTCCACCGCATGCAATTGACCCAGGTGGACCCGGCCACGCACAACGGTCTCGCCCGCGACGGCTACGTGTTCACCGGCTGGGACAAGGACCCATCGAAGCCGGTCGAGGAAGACGTCGTGTACACGGCCCGATACAGGCCCGCCGTCTACAAGGTCCGGTTCGACGCGAACGGTGGCACCGGCGCCATGGCCGACCAAAGCCACACGTACGACCGGAAGCAGGCGTTGACGGCAAATACGTTCGCCCGCGAGGGCTACCGCTTCACCGGTTGGAACACGCGCGGGGACGGCAAGGGCAAGGCGTTCACGGACAAACAGGCCGTATCGAACCTGCTCGCGCATGACGGCGCGACCGGCGTCCTGTATGCGCAATGGGAGCGTCTACCCGAAACCGCCCTGCCTTGGAGTGGAGGAACCATGACCCATAATCTGACGACAATCCTGGGGGGGCTTCTTATCCTCGCCATCCCATTCGTCCTCATGCGCCGGCGCAGGCTGGGCTGAGCCATGTAAGGCGGGTGATGTGACATGCTGAGACACGTCGCCCGCCTGCTCCACGGGCTACTCGCCGTCGGCCTCCTATTGGGACTGGCGCCATCCGCACGCGCGGCCGCCTCGTACGACGTCACCCAGGTCGGCAAGGTCACGATCCAAAGCATCGCCGACGGCAACGGCCGTCAACTGAACGGCACGCATGACGGGCGGGAGATCACCGGAGGCTTCACGCCGAACGCCTATATGATCTCAACCCGGGTGAGGTACGGCATCCATATCGACGACATGTCGAGACTCGCCGAGGGCGACAGGATCACCATCGGCCAGTCAAGCACCGGCCATTTCGAGGTGGCCGCGTACTCCGGCGGCTCGGTCGTCAACGACCAGGCCGGCACGCCCGTGTTCTCGATCGGCTGGACCCACGCGCGCATCACCCTCACCCGGCTGCCGGGGAGCCTGACGGGCGGCATGGACCTCACGTTCACGTCGAACCTTTGCACCAGCTACCGTGATTACGGCAGCCGGGAGAGACTGTACGCCACGTCGAGCACCTGGACCATCGGAGGCGACTCGTACACGTTCCCGAACACGCCGTTCGCCATGTGGGCCGCCACCGGCGGGAAGGATTTCGCCGCCTCCACCGTCATCCAGCGTCTCGCCAACCAGGTCACGTTGCAGTCACACCTCCACTGGCCGGGAGTGATCAACGACATGCTGAACGGCGGGGCCATCACGCCCGACACTTCCGACACGATCGTCTACGACCACATCACGCCCATGGGTGGCACGATCTCCGCGGTCCGGTTCGGGTCGATGCTGAACCGTTGGCCCCTCGCCTACGACAGGACCCACCTGTCGAATTCGAGCGACTTCGCCGTCGCCTCCGCCGACCACGGGCATCCGAACGACGTGCATTCGCTGGACGAGGCGAAACGTCTCAAGCCGGGTCAGTCGTCCATCGTGAGAAATACGGACGGCTCGTATGACGTGGCCGCCAACCTCGGCTCGTTCACCGGACCGGACGCCCTCGCCGAAACCACCAGGGCCTGGGACGGGAACACGAACGACATCATCGCGTGGCTCCACGAGCACCAGTGCACGAGCGCCTGGACCAGCTACCGGTACGACATCGCGTGGGCCGACCCGAACCAGGCGGACACCGCCATGGTGGAGACCCACCTGTACCGCGCCGGCAAAACCTACACAGGCACGCTGACCGCGGCCAACATCGCCGGCAGCACGGGACAGGCCGTCACGACCGGCGGCGTCTCCTACGATCCGAACGGCGGCGACGGCGCCATGACCCCGACCATTGGGAAATCCGGCACCGGCGTCACCGCCGCCGACAACGCGTTCACGCGCACGGGATACACGTTCGCCGGCTGGAACACCGCCAAGGATGGCACCGGCACCGCCCACCAGCCGGGCGACGCATTGGTCCTGACCAAGAGCGTCGTCGTCCTGTACGCGCAGTGGAAGCCCATCACCTATAAGGTCAGGTTCGACGGCAACGGGGCCACGTCCGGCATGATGGCCGACCTGACCGCCACATACGACGAGAAAAAGACCTTGCCCGCCAACCGGTACGCCAGGCCAGGCAAGGCGTTCGCGGGCTGGAACACCAAGGCCGACGGCACGGGCGCGGCCTATAGGAACAAAGGCGAGGCCACGAACCTGGCGTCCAGCCAAGACGACGTCGTCGTCCTGTACGCGCAATGGGAGGACGCCATGACGGCGATGCCGGAGACGGGAGGAACAATGAACGAACATTACCTGCCGAAAACCATCGGGGGGGGCTTGTCTCTTCGGCCTCATCCTCATCCCATTCGCGCGGCGGCGCATGCGCCGAAGCCGGTAGTATCAACCGGAAGGGCGGTGTGACATGCTGAGGCGCATCGCCCGCGGGGGCATTCCTGTATTGTCGGTGCTGTTGGGTCTGCTGGCCGCGTTCGTCGCGCCGGCGGCGATGGCGGCCGCAACGTACGACGTCACCCAGGTCGGGGACGTCGGATTCTCCCAAGTGTGGAACGCGACGGGGAACAAGAAAGTGAAGTCCGGAGACACGATCGGCTTCAATCCATGGAGCGTGCGCATCACGCTGGAGGGGCATATCGATGACATCTCCGCCCTGGCCGCGGGCGACGTCGTGTCCGTTCCCCTGACATCCGACGCGGGCTCCCATTTCTCCATGAACGGCACCGGCTGGGAATGCGCCGATGACGTGGCGACCTCCGACGGGACCGTCGCGTTCAAGGCGAACATGAGGGACGGCCGGGCCGATCTGCGGCTCACCCGCACCGCGGCGCGCCTGTCGGGCCGGTTCGACTTCCGTGTCGTCGTACGCAACGGCAACCTCTGGTACGCCGACCAGAAATCCACCTCGAGCACCTGGCATGCGGGTTCGGACACGTTCGCCTTCCATAACACGACGAAACCGAACCACCGGTGCGTCAACGACACGACCGGCGTGGGCGTCAACTCCACGAAAAGCGGCGTGGGCGTGTCCATGGTCACCTGGAACTGCGCCACCGTCAACAGGATCGCGCGCGGCGGCGCGGAATCCGACACGGCCCCCGATGTGACGTACCACATCCACGTCGCGTCCGCCGACGAAGGCCATCCGGTGACGGTCGTCGCGAGCGGCACCCGTGCGTTCGAGGCCTACTACGCCTACGACGGGACCACGGCGGGCGACGCGTTCACCGGTCCCGGCGGCGGATCGCATGTGGCATACACGCCGAAACGGACGGACGGCACTCCCACGGCCGGCGAATACCGGCTCGTCGCCAATGCGGACGGTTCCTATGATTTCGACCTCGACATCGGCCCGCGTGAGGGCACGAACGCCAGACGCTTCATCAAGCCGGCCGACGACGAGACCACCGCAGAGCTCATGGAGGCGTCCAACATGCTTTTCCAGGTGGATTACGGCGGAATCGGCATCAATTTCGACTCGTCGACGAAGGAACGCTCCGCGGTCGTGACCTGGACCTCCAGCGAACGCCCGACGGGAGGCTCGTTCCTGGCGTCCAACGCCATCACGACGAACACGGGGCGAAGCCGCGCCCTCATCGCCTATGACGGCAACGGGGCCGGAAGCGGAGGCGTCGCCCCCACGGTCGGCGACCCGGGAACCACGGCAAAGGCGGCCGCGAACGGCTTCACCCGTACCGGCCACACGTTCACAGGCTGGAACACACGCAGGGACGGCACGGGCACCGCCTGCCAGGCGGGCGACGACGTCGCATACCCGGCCGAGGGGCGGACTTTGACCCTGTACGCGCAATGGAGGCCCATAACCTACAAGGTCCGTTTCGACGGCAACGGGGCCACGTCCGGCATGATGGCCGACCTGACCGCCACATACGACGAGAAAAAGACCTTGCCCGCCAACCGGTACGCCAGGCCAGGCAAGGCGTTCGCGGGCTGGAACACCAAGGCCGACGGCACGGGCGCGGCCTATAGGAACAAAGGCGAGGCCACGAACCTGGCGTCCAGCCAAGACGACGTCGTCGTCCTGTACGCGCAATGGGAGGACGCCATGACGGCGATGCCGGAGACGGGAGGAACAATGAACGAACATTACCTGCCGAAAACCATCGGGGGGGGCTTGTCTCTTCGGCCTCATCCTCATCCCATTCGCGCGGCGGCGCATGCGCCGAAGCCGGTAGCATCAACCGGAAGGGCGGTGCGACATGCTGAGGCGCATCGCCCGTAGGGGCATTCCCGTACTGGCCGCGCTGTTGGGACTGCTGGCCGCGTTCGTCGCGCCGCCGGCGCATGCGGCGGACATCGGCGTGCATGATCTTGAGACGGCCTCGGTGCCCGCAGGGTACCGTCAGTTCGCCCTGGGCTCCGATGGTCTCGACTTCGACTCGATCGAATGGGACGACGGGGCATGGATGACATACCGTTTCCAAGGCGCCACATACCGGTATCCGGTGAAACCGGATGCCGGCCTCACCATCCCCAACGTGGGCAAATGGACGGACGAGGATGGGACCACGCGCCAGATCGACATGCGCCTCTCCGTGAAGGAGGCCGACGTCATCGCTTTCCTGCCCCGCAAAGGCCGCCTGTGGTGGCGGACCGTGCATACAGGTAAAGAGGCCGGCGCCGTCCCATATCCGGATGAAATGAGGAGCATCTGGGGGACATTCACGCCCGCCGACGGACGATACGGCGCGACCATGACCACATCCTTCACCTACCACGACACGGGGGAATCCGTGCCCGACACGTTCAAAGGCGTCGTCGGATTCAACGACCTCGACGGACGCGACGACCAGCCCGACCTGCTGATGGAGGGCGTCGAACTGCTGTCCGGCTTCGATGGCGCGTACCATCTGAAGGACGCCGAAACCGCGGAATACGGCACGAACGGCTTCTCCGGCTTCAAACGGGACGCGGGCGACGAGTCCAAGATGAACGAAAGCCCCCAGATCCTCCATCGGCTCACCGCCACCTGGAGCGGGAGCTCCTTCGCATTCCGCTACAGCGCCATACCGCCGAAGGCGGAACCATATATCGACCCGTGGGGCACCTTCGGCCCGTCGGTCGACGCGGGCGACCTGCGTTGGACGCTCAACGCGAAGGCCGTGGACAAAGAGACCGGGACCGTGCTGAGGACATGGTCCGGGACGGTTCTGCGCATCGGCGACAAGTGGAGCATCCGGCCACCGGAGATCGGAGGATACCGGTACGCGGGGCTTGCGGAGGGAAGCGACGCTCTTTCCGGCACCGAGACCTCGACGGGGTTGAGGAACCGTCTTGTCGTTCTCGAATACGTGTCGAACCCGACCACCATGCCCGACACGGGAGGCCACGCCAGCCACCTGCCATTGGCCATCGGAGGTCTCGCCATGGTAGCGGCGATGGCCTTGTCCGTGCTCGCCCACCGGCGGCGCCATAATCACTTCAATCCCCCTGTCTGATATCGAACGCGTGTCATGTGGATTGTCCGGGAACGAATCTCCCGTAAAGGACTGTTTCGTTCCCGGACATGTCCTAACTAGGGAGGAATCCATATGGCTGCAACCCTTTGCATCCTGGTCCTGATGGTCGTCGCCGCCTCATGCCTGTATGAGGCGTTCGTGTACATGGCCGTCAAACAGAAAAGCACCTTCGTTGGCCGCAAGACCAAGGAAAAGGTTCTCGCCATGAGCCGTAAGACCCGTCAAGGCAAGGCCGTCCTGTTCATCGTGCTCGCCGTCGTCTGCTTCGTGCTGATGGTCGTGGCGGGCGTGCTGATGGCCCATGCCGGATACAACGTGTGACGTCGGACCGGCTCACATCCATGATGGGTGGGATGGTTCCGTATCCACGGGATTCCTCCCGCCCATCTTCCGTCTTTTCAAAAGAGGTGGGAATGTCCGTCGACGATGAAGACGAATACGACGGTTCGGAAGCAGATGGCATGGAACCGGACGGCGATGGGGCCGATCCGTTCGTGCCGATGTTGGAGGACGATGGGCACAGGCTCGGCCGTCCCGCGCGGCGTGGCGTCGGCGTGGTGGGTTTCGTTCCCGCGCCGACCAGACTGTCCATTCCCGAACTTGACTGGCTCATGCGCGTGCGTGACGGTGCGGAACGTACGGTGCGTGTGCCGGAACACCGGTATTCGCGTTCCGACCGCGGCGCGGTCGAATCGGCTCGCGGACGCCTGTATTCGATGGTGTCGAAGCAGGTCAGCCAGACGAAGAGCCTGTACAAGGCGCGGCAGCGTGACGAGGAAGGCATGCTCCCGTTGGGTTCCGCGAGCCCGTTGGACATGATCACCCGCGATTTCAACGAACGTCCCCTGATCCCATGGCATCAGACCAGCACGGGACGGGCGGGAGTGCTCACCACTTTCGTGGCCGGTTCCGGCGCGCAGCTGATCCCGGGTCCGCCGATCGGCATCGACGCGCTTTCCCGCGAACTGTTCCAATTCGACTGCTGGGGTACGTACGACGCGCACATGACCACCAGTCCCGACCTGTTCTTCAGCGGCCTGCGCGGCCAGGGCAAAAGCTATTGCGCGAAGACGATCGCCGTGCGCGAGATCGGGTTCGGACGCAACATCATCGTCCAATCGGACCGGCAGGGCGAATGGAAGGCCATCGCGCGGGCCATTCCCGGCGGGCAGGTCGTCTCCCCCGGCAAAGGCAACTATCTGAACCCGTTCGCCATGCCCGACATGTCCCACCTCACATCCGAGGAGGATCGCCGCGCGTTGCGCCAGGAGGTCCTGGCCGGCAGGAAAAGCGCCATGATGGCGTTGGCGGAGGCGGTGAGGGAACCGGACCGTCCATTCCCGTTGGACAAGGACATGCTGTCCCTGATCGACCAGCTCATCGCCTCGTACGGTATCGGTCCGATGACGTTGCAGGCCGCGGTCAGACGACTGTCCGACTGGGATTGGGTGGATTCCATATACTCGCATATCCACGGCTTCGAGCATTACCGTGATCTGGCGCGTGAGAAGGCCAGCGAGGCGGCCCGCGTGTTCTCCCCCATGGTCGATGACGGCACGATGAGCGGCATGTTCGACAAGGAGTCGACCATCACGTTGGATCCGGCCGCGCCGATCATCGTGTTCGACACGTCCGGTCCCGTGTTCCAGGATCCCACGTTGAAACGCGTGTACACCGCGGCGGTCAGCTCGTGGATCGACCGGCTGTTGCAGGCGCGTGACGGATTGCGTCGCATCATCGTGTGCGAGGAGGCGTGGGATCTGCTGTCGAACCCGCAATTGGTCGACTCATTGCAGACGCGCCAACGGTCCGCGGGCCATTGGGGTTGCGCGACCTGGCTGATCGTGCATGGCGTTGCCGACATGACCCAGGTGTTCACCGCCGGTTCCGGCCTGCGCGGCAAGGTCGAACAGCTGATGAATCTGATGGAGACGAAGATCATCTACCGCCAGGGTGGCGAGAACATCCCCCTGCTGAACCGTCTCATCCCCGATCTGAGCGAGGACGAACTCGACCAGATCCCACGCCTGGCCCAAGGCTACGGCATCTGGCGTATCGGACACGAGCATCCCCGCATGATACTGCCGGTCGCGGGACCCATGTGGGCGGACGTGTTCGACACGTCGAGCCTGCGAAAAGCGTCGTGAGACAAGCCCTTCCAGGGAAAAACAATCGCGAAGGAGGAATGGTATGGCCCGATATTGGAATGACGGCTCGTATGACCGTGAGGAACTGAACGCGGACAACCGCCGCAAGGTCATGGACGTGTGGAAAAGGTTTGAATCGTCCAAGACGGGCGTATGGCTGAGCCGGCACACGCATCTGTTGGAACGCCTGTCCGACGAGGAAAGCCATCTCGTGGTCCGTGCCGGCGTGATGGTGTGCGTGTTCGCGCTGATCCTCTCCATGATCATGTTCCTGCTCGTCAAAGGCGGCATGCTCGCGTGGACGCTGCTCACCCTGCCGGTGTTCGCCATCGCGTTCATGCTGGTCATGGTTTTGTGGATCTTCTGGGACGCGTACCGTGATTCCGGCGAAAGGGCCGCGGACTGGCTGTCCACACGTCCCGGCGTCGCCACCTGGCGTCAGATCGCCGCCGACTATGGACCACGCGCCGTCAACCGTGACGTGCTTCCCTCCGTCCTGCCGCGCATGCTTGAGGATTTCCGTTACCGCAAGCCGGGCGCCATTCGTCCGCGCCCATGGCATGCGGCATGGTATGTGGGCGATTCGTGGAACATGGAGGTGTGGCTGGGTTCCGAACGGCACATCTACGTGTTGGGTCCTACCCGTTCCGGCAAGACCGTCAGCGTCGTCATCCCCAGCGTGGTCGAGGCTCCCGGCTTCGTGCTCGCGACCTCCACGCGAGGCGACATCATCAAAACGACCCGCTACCTGCGCGAATGCGGCGTGAAGGATCGGGTGACCGGCGCGTCGTATGGTGGCCGTGGCGCGGGCACCACGCACATCTTCGACCCGGAAGGCGTCGCGGAGAACGATCCGGACACGCGGCACAACATGCGTTGGACGCCATTGCAGGGTTGCGACGATCCGGCCGTCGCGATGCGCCGCGCGCAGACCATGGTCGCGATCGGCGGCATGGGAAGCGGCTCCAACAACCAGGAGTGGGGCGTGAGCGCCACCATGTACGTGCAGGCCATGCTGTACGCGGCGGCCATCGCGGACCGCACCATCAACGACTGCTACCGTTGGAGCCTGTCGCCGGAGGCCGCGCAGGAGGCCGCCGACCTGATCCGCAAGTACACGCCGGAACGCGAGATGGACCGTTGGGCCGCGACGTTGAACGCCCTGCCCCACGTCGATCCACGCCAGAAAGGATCGGAATGGTTCGGCGTGAAGAACGCGTTCAGCATCCTCGCCGACCCGAACGTGAGGGCCCGCATGAACCTGAGCCCCTCCGACCCGCGACTGATCGACCCGAAACGCATGGTGCTGCGCGGCGACACCGTGTACGTGCTGTCCAAGCCACGCCGTGACGGCGGCGTCGCCGGCAACGCGGGCATCTTCGTGAGCCTCCTGCTCGACACGTTCCAGGAGGCATGCCAGGACCTCGCGTTCGACAAGGCCTCCGGCTCGCGCGGCAAGATCGAGCCTCCCGCACGGTTCGTGCTCGACGAACTGTCGAACATCGAGAAATGGCCCGGCCTGCGCAACGCCATCACCCAGGGCGGCGGCAACGGCTACCAGCTGATCATCGTGGAACAGTCCCGCCAGCAGATGGCCGACGAGAAGGACGGGTACGGCAAGGCCGTGGAACAGACCGTCTGGGAGAACTGCCATCGGATCATGCTCAAGGGCGTGTCCGACGACGAGACGTTGAAATGGTGGATCAGCCAGATCGGCACGCACCACCATACCCGCCGCGAATCCTCCTGGAATCCGGGACAGGGACCATTGGGCGGTCTGACCACACGCCACGAACGTGAGGAATCCGTCACCCAACAGGAACTGAGCCTCCTGCCCGTCGGCTACGCGCTCGTGGAACCATTGGGCCAGGCGCCCGCCCTCGTGCACATGATCATGTTCCACGACCGCGACTGGTGGCGCGAGGGATTGGAGGACCTACGTCCCGCCGCGGGCCAGGCATGGCATGAGACGGAAGGAGCGACCGCATGAGCGACGACGCCGTGGACAAGTTCTTCGACGAGATGGTCTCCCCCGCGTCCACGCCGACGGAATCCACCACGCCGGACGAGGCCGACAAGCCCGGGGAACCGGATGCGATCATGGACGACTCCACGGGACGGGACGAGCCGGAGCATGGACCGTCCACCCCGGGTGGCGTGACGGACGGTTTGGAACGGCCGTCGTTCTGGACCGACGACATGGAACGCGACTTCCAGGAGGAAGTCAGGACCATGTTCGACGACATGGTGAACAGGCAGCGTGGCGAACTGTCCGTCAGGGAGCAATGCGAGCACGCGTACGAACAGTTGACCGCCGCCGTGAACGGCAAATACAAGGAGCTGACCGGCAAGGACCTGCCGTCCTCCATGGCGCGCAACCTGGACCAGCTGCTCACGCAGATCACCATGGCCCCGCTCAACGAGCCGGAGCATGGTCCCGGCCTGTGGGCCAAACTCCCGCAGAACTCCCTCGCCACCATGGTCGAGGCCCGCCCGTTGGACCTGACCGGCTCGCCGACCCGCATGGACATCGATCTGATGATGCTGCACACCATCCGCATGGGCCGGTTCCTCACCACGCATTACACGGATTGGGCGCGCACCCTGCCATCCTGTTGGATCCGCCACGACGACGTGGTCCAGGAGGTCTACTCGCTCAAATGCTACATGGACATGATCGTCGCGAGCCCGAACGGCGGCCTGTACGCGCCGACATTGCAATCATTGATCCACTCGTCGTTGGAACGCGTCAAGGGATACCTGTCCTCGGCCGACACGTCCAGCGCGGACCACAAGCACCACCTGTCCACGGCGGACGACCGCAAACGCGAACAGGCGCGATGCGACGAGTACAGGCATTGGTTCGAACGCGACGGCGGTTGGGCCGGAGAGCCCGGCTTCGGACCGTCCTGGCGGTTCACGAACGCGTCCGAGGGATTGGACGCGGCATGCGATCTGATGACACCCACCCGCGTCGATGACGAGGACGATCGGGACGACAAGGCATTGTCCGACCAGGTCGACAAGTGGCGCGCCGGATTGGAAGGCCTGCGCGGCAACTATGCCATGGACCACAAGCCGGAGCATCTGGCCGCCGCAAGGAATGACGCCGTGACCGGCTCGACCGTGCTGTCACGGCCGCCGTCAGACTCACGCGCGACCAGGAACGCTCCATGCTCATGACGGACGAGGACCGCCGCGCCCTCGCCGATCTGATCGACCAGGGACGGAGCATCCTCCGCGAATACGGAAGCAGCCAGTTCGACGACGCCTACCAGCCATGCTCCATCGACATGCAGGACGATCTGACCGAACGGTTGAACCGGCTTGTGGACGGTGATCCAGCCAACGTGTTCGACCATTGCGACCGTATGCTCGACCAGCTCGACGACGTGTTCGAACGTGGAAAGGACGGACGATGAGCAGCGAACAGCCCAGCCTGTTCGACCAGTTGACGCCGTCGGACTCGCTGCGTGACGATCTCGAATGGATCGACTCCCTGCAGGAAGACACGCAGGAGGACGACAAGCCCGCCAGGCAGGAACGCAAGCCACGCAAACGCCGCGGCCGGAAGAACATTCCAACCGAACACGAGCCTGAACAGCCCACTCCCCCGCCACCGCCGGC
>OLWR01001170.1_pt1 | contig 13228 bp, 10 predicted proteins | sample 1673531 | NCBI WGS metagenome assembly OLWR01 (sample SAMEA103958114, study PRJEB25191) | human gut metagenome | reverse complement strand
CGAGAAAACTTCGATAGAAGTATTCAGTTTGGTAAGTCACGTATTTTTGCGAATACGGTTGGAGGGCTTTTATCGCTATTATTTTACTTTGTGAATATGTGGTTTAATCATTCAGTTTGGGTTACCTTGCTATTGGTTCCAATTTTGACAATGCTGACGATTGTCATTAATGTGTCCTTTAATAATGCATCTGGTGTTATTGGAGGAGTGGCTGCACTTCTGATTATTACCTTGTCTATTCCACCTGATAATACCTTCACTTATGTTATTGCTCGAGTCTTTGAAACTTTCTGTGGAGTCTTTATAGCAATCCTTGTCAATTATGATTATGATTGGCTACTTAAACATTTAAAATAAGAATGATAGGGTTCTATTGGACTCTATTTTTTATGATTTTTCGATAAAATCCTTAAATTAGAGCGAATATACAATGTAATGTTCGGTAATTGCTCATTGTGTAAGAAAAAGTGACATAAACTGTTGACATGTAGAAATATTCAGAATATAATTGTTAGGAAAGGAGGATGATCATGGCAAGAGAGAAAGAATTAAGGCGTTCTCTAGCTGTTTTTCCGATTGGAACAGTTATGAAATTGACAGATTTAACTGCTCGTCAAATTCGTTACTATGAAGATCAGGGGTTGATTCAACCTGAACGTACAGCTGGGAATCGTCGTATGTACTCATTAAATGATATGGATCGTTTATTGGAAATCAAAGATTTTTTGGATGATGGTTACAATATTGCAGCGATTAAGCATGAGTACGAAGAGCGTGAAGTTCGTGCCCAACAAAAACAAGTGGCTTTAACAGATGCGGACGTTCGACGTATCTTGCATGATGAACTCCTTCAGCAAGGCCGTTTTACGACCCCGTCACAACAATTTGGTAACTTGCGTATCTAATTACGCTTTGAACTTTTATTTTTGGTTTTTATAAAGGAGACCCCTATTATGGCAATCACAGCAGCTGATATTCGTCGCGAAGTCAAAGAGAAGAATGTTACTTTCTTGCGTTTAATGTTCTCTGATATCCTTGGTGTTATGAAGAACGTTGAAATTCCTGCGACAGATGAACAGTTGGATAAGGTACTTTCAAATAAAGCTATGTTTGATGGTTCATCAATCGAGGGATTTGTTCGTATCAACGAATCTGATATGTATCTTTACCCAGATCTTGATACGTGGACAATTTTCCCTTGGGGTGATGAAAATGGTGCAGTAGCTGGTCTTATTTGTGATATCTATACCTCTGCAGGTGAACCATTTGCTGGTGACCCTCGTGGTAACTTGAAAAAGGCTTTGCGTCATATGGAAGAAGTTGGTTATAAATCATTTAACCTTGGACCAGAACCAGAATTCTTCCTTTTCAAATTAGATGAACAAGGTAATCCTACACTTGAAGTTAACGATAAAGGTGGTTATTTTGACCTTGCACCAACTGACCTTGCAGATAACACACGTCGTGAAATCGTTAATGTGTTGACAGAAATGGGATTCGATGTTGAAGCATCTCACCACGAAGTGGCTGTTGGTCAACATGAAATCGACTTCAAGTATACAGATGTTTTGAAGGCTTGTGATAATATCCAAATTTTCAAATTGGTTGTTAAGACAATCGCTCGTAAACACGGTCTATACGCTACATTTATGGCGAAACCTAAATATGGTATTGCCGGTAGTGGTATGCACTGTAACATGTCTCTCTTCACTGAAGAAGGAAATGCATTCTTTGATCCAGAGGATCCACGTGGTATGCAATTGTCTCAAGATGCTTACTACTTCCTTGGTGGTTTGATGAAACATGCATATAACTATACTGCAATTATTAACCCAACAGTTAACTCTTACAAACGTTTGGTTCCTGGATACGAAGCTCCTGTATATATTGCATGGGCAGGTAGCAACCGTTCACCATTGATCCGCGTTCCTGCGTCTCGTGGTATGGGTACACGTTTGGAATTGCGTTCAGTAGACCCAATGGCAAACCCATACTTGGCCCTTGCTGTTCTTTTGGAAGCTGGTCTTGATGGTATTATTAACAAGATTGATGCTCCAGATCCAGTTGAAACAAACATTTACTCAATGTCTCCTGAAGAACGTAAAGAGGCTGGTATTATTGATTTGCCATCAACACTTCGTAACGCTCTTAAAGCATTGGAAACAGATGAAGTGGTTCGTCAAGCTTTGGGTAATCATATCTATACAAACTTCCTTGATGCGAAACGTATGGAATGGGCAAGTTATGCTACCTTTGTTTCACAATGGGAAATTGATAACTACTTGGACATTTATTAAGAAATTAAATTTGAAAATCAGGTTATGCCTGGTTTTCTTTTTCTTTTAAATTTATTATAGTATAATATTGGAAAATAGGATAAAATTTATAAAGGAGTGTGATAGATAGCGTGTCCAATATAAAAGACCAGGTTCTTAATAATGTCGAACAGATTGTGCCTGATCCTGATGAACAGGCAGCTATGGATGCCTATAAAAATGGTAATCCTGATTATCAGCCATCTGTTTCTCAGGAAAATTTGCTTAAAGAATTAAACTTAAAGCACAACCTTTGAATAAAATTTCATTGGTTGTGCTTTAATGCAAACTATTTTTTCTTTCTGATTTGTTTTTTTTGCCTCTTTTTCAAGATTATAAACTCCTGTAATATTGTTCTGAGTTTTCCCCTTCATTGCACCACGAAGAGTGGTTGTTGCAATTTCTGCAACAACCACTTTCTCATCTAATTTTCCTTCTGTAAAAATGCATCCTGTACAATAACCTCTTTTACAATATTAGTCATTATTTTAGCTGCAATATCTATTTTTAACTGTAAACTTTTCTTTGTCCTCACAAAATTATATAATAGAAGCAAGCATTTATTATTTCAGGCGGTTTTATTTATGAAACTCAAAAAACTCCCGGTATTTTCAGCCGGAGCAAGGTACAGCACCAACTGCATATTATCTTTTTTATATCTCTCAGGAACGGACAGTCTGCCATGGAGTGATTTCATAAAGGAAAAATGTGCTTATGGACAGAAATATGGAAAGGAGTTGATCTTATGTCGAATATAGAAGCTGTTGGAGGTACACGATCATGAGTGAGTATACCATCCTGCCGCTGATCAATGCATCATTTCAGCCGGGTGAGGCGAAAAGGACGGTAGCCGGTTTTGAAGACAGGGATTTTCAGAAAATCTGAAAAAGGTAGAGAAGAAGGATGCTACTGCTACAGAGGAAGGAAACAGCACATACTGGTTCTGTGATGAATGTAATAAGTATTTTAGTGATGAAAAAGCAGAAACCGAAATAAAAAAGGAAGACACAGTGCTTGCAAAACTTTCTACAGTAAACAAAAAGGAAACAGAGGCATCTTCAGCAAAGACAGCTAACGCAACAAAGGTGACCAGTACAACGGATAAAACAACGAAGTCCTCTCCACAAACTGGTGACAGTACAGATGTGCAGTTATATGTGATTCTTATGCTCGTTTCAATAGGTGCTGCTGCAGGAGCTGGCGCTAAGAGAAAGCTTAAGACCCGGCGATAATGACTGTGAAGAAACAGCCTATAGATGTTGTGCAAAAAGGGACTGTCTATTCTCGACAGTCCCCCAGACTGTACACATGCTCATACATGGCTTTGAACTCCGGATAGGTCGTAATCAAATCAATAATCCGCTTCGGTTCGTCCATACTCAGGAACACAATCCACGCGTCCAATTTGTTATCATTTTTGCAAGTCTGCTATTTTTCTTTTTAATTCTTCTATCATGTTTTTATCGGACTCCGCCTGTGTTTTTAATGTTTTAATGACATCCTTCTGTTCGTTTATCGTATCCTGCATCTCGTCGACCATGTACCTCACTGTATTCCGGTCAAGTATTTTTAGTTCTTCTGAAAATATTCCCATCGCATCCTCCACATTCCGGCACATACTGTACACATGCTCATACATGGCTTTGAACTCCGGGTAGGCTGTGATCAGATCAATAATCCGCTCCGGTTCATCCATACTCAGGAACACAAGCCATGCGTCCAATTTGTTCTTGATACCTTTATTGTGGACATTTTCGCGGAAGATGTCAAGAGGGATAAAAATATAATTCTGCAAAAGATCCATCGCCAACCCGGTATCAGATCCCTGCCGGAATGTATGTACATACTTCTCAGAAAATTCATCAAATATCCTCGCACTCTTGTCCATCAGAATAATCGTATAAACACCTTTTACATCTTTATATGTAAACTTCTCTTTCTTCCGGCTTCTGGCAGTCTTATATTGCCGCAGCAAAAGATCCGAAGAATAGCACGCACTTCGTTCTCCAGGAAACGCATAACCGATTTTCTGCACTTCCACATTACAATAAGTGCCATCTTCAAAACGAACTAAAATGTCCATGATAAGTATCGACTGTTCATCCGCAATACGGCTGGAATCCCCCGGCAACACTTCCACGATTTTTACTTTTTTCTGCAGTAAAACACTCAGAAAATCTTCCAGCCTTTCCGGTACTGTCTCCGGATTCATGATCTCTTTGAAAAAAGAATCATACAAAAGCTTCACTCCTCGGACTCCCGTACAAAAATCAAGGAACTCCTGCCTTGCTGCATCTCCCCAACTGTAAAATTTCTCTGTAAGTTTTATGTTATCATCAATTTCTTTCAAAATCTCTTCTCGGCTTCTTATCATTGGAAAATAGTTCTTCAGCTTTGTTGTCATAGGCAGTTTTCCTTCTTTCTTCAGATTTTCAAAAATGGAATAGCGTTTCGAACTGAAACGTCAGAATGCTCATATGAGCATATAGATTTAAGATAGATAAAGTGTAGCATACTGCCTCACTTCATGACAAGAAGATTCGTTCGCCTTATTCTCTCCTGTGACAACAATATCTTGCAAAATACGACATTGAAAGTTCTTCTTCAAATAAAACTCTTTATCAGAAAAAATCCGCCAGAATGGTTTCCCATCCTGACGGACTTTGTAGTTACTTATTGTTTCTTGTTATTTTTTGCGACGTTTGAGGTAAATTCCTCCACCAATCACTACGATTGCAGCAATAAGAAGAATTACGAAAATTCCAATCGGTGTGTTATCACCTGTTTTTACTGCTTTTGTGGATGTTGCGTTAGATGAGGTTGTGGTCGTTTTATCTTTGTCCTTGTCCTTGTCTTTATCCTTATCTTTGTCTTCATCCTGTTCCTGATTAGTGATGGTTACTTCTGCAGAAGTATTATTCTCATCGAATGTAACTTCTCCGTTCTCCACTGATAGATCATATTTGAAAGTTTCTTCATTGATCGGTTTTCCATCCTTATCAACCTCTGTCACATAGAAAGTCTTGGATGTTCCCTGTGCAATGGATACTTTAATCTGTGCTGTCACACTGGAGCTGCCATTCAGATTCAGTGGAATAATATTCTGAGCCACATTCTCTGAAAGTTTTGTACATTCTTCATCATCAAAAATACCTGCATAGAATGTCTCGTCACTGTTCTTTGCCTTACCGGCTTTGTCTTTAAACAGTTTGGTAATACTCAGAACACCTTCTTTGTAGAATCCATCCGGGAATTTCATAAAACGGTTATCAAAGTAAACTGCTTTACTTCCGTTTGGAGTTTCTACTGTAACACTGTTTCCATCTGTAAACTGTGCTACATATTTTGTTCCTGCAACAACGCCGCTCAGATAGCGCACGCCGTCTTTTGTACATTCACCTACATAATAAGTCTTGTTCGGCTCCACACCTTCAAATGTAACTGTTTCGGAAGTGGAGTTTTTGAATGTAAGTGCTTTGATCTCAGATGCAAGTTTCGTGCAGTTCTCATCTTCATAAAGTGCTACGTAGAATGTCTGATCAACTGCATAAATATTCTCGCCTGCAACTGTCTTCAGATTCTTAGTTACTGAAATAGATGCGGATGTGTCTTTCTTCTCATCCTTCATGGTAACTTTGTTGCCTGTAACTGCATCTTTTGTGTCGCTTGTTACTTTTCCTTCTTTGTCAATCGTGAACTTGATGCTCTCAGCAATCTTGTATCCGTCCGGAGCTGCTGTCTCAGACAGAGTGTATGTTCCGGCTGTAAGTTTCACTGTATGTGTCTTGACTGTTCCATCTTCGTTCTTTCCATCATCACCGGATGTCCACTTGATAGGGGTAATTTCTTTTCCATCAATGTCTGTTCCGGTGATCTGAAGGGATGCACCTTCAAGTTCTTTGTTGTCTGTAAGGTCAACCTTGCTGATTTCGATGTCGCGCTTTGTTGGAGTGTATTCATTTGTAAACTTTGCTATTGCTGTTTCGTTTTCTGCTATTGTTGCTTTTACAGTTCCAGTTTCAGCATCTGTTGTTGCCTGTCCATTAATCGTCACATCGTAACCTGTTACATCATAACCGCTCTCGGTAAAGGTGATCTCCGTCTCATCCGGCACGTTTTTGATCGTCCATTTATATGGATTCTCTGCTGTTCCTTCCCCACTTGCGTTTTCTAATGTGAATACATCTTCGTTATAGTCGTTTGTGATCTGGAAGCCATCCGGCAGTCCTTTCACTCCGCTAAATACTTTTGTTACTTCAACGTTTCCAAGCTTCTGCTCATATGTGTTCGTAAATGCTACTGTTGTCGGATCCCCATCTGCTACTGTTGCTTCTGCTGTCGGTTCTCCCTCAACTGCTGTTTTGTTGATCTTTACTTCAACATTATATCCCTTTGCTGTATAGCCAATTTCTGTGAATTCAACCGTGGTTCCTACCGGTACACCTTCGAGCGTCCATGTGTACGGGCTCTCTTCTGTTCCGTCTCCGGCTGCATTATCCAGGGTAAATTCCTTGCTGGTATCATATGTGTTGGTGATCTTGAAGTCCTTCAGTGTTTTTTTCACATCGCCCAGTCCGCTGAACACTTTTGTTACTTTAACACTTCCAAGCTTCTGCTCATATGTGTTCGTAAATGCTACTGTTGTCGGGTCCCCATCTGCTACTGTTGCTTCTGCTGTCGGTTCTCCCTCAACTGCTGTTTTGTTGATCTTTACTTCAACATTATATCCCTTTGCTGTATAGCCAATTTCTGTGAATTCAACCGTGGTTCCTACCGGTACACCTTCGAGCGTCCATGTGTACGGGCTCTCTTCTGTTCCGTCTCCGGCTGCATTATCCAGGGTAAATTCCTTGCTGGTATCATATGTGTTGGTGATCTTGAAGTCCTTCAGTGTTTTTTTCACATCGCCCAGTCCGCTGAACACTTTTGTTACTTTAACACTTCCAAGCTTCTGCTCATATGTGTTCGTAAATGCTACTGTTGTCGTCTGATTCTTCTTTACATCTACAGTTGCTACCTTACCAGCGACTGCAGCTCCGCCGTCTATTGTGTAGCTTACACTTCTCAGCACTACTCCAGTCACATCAGTTACTGTCTCAGTTACTGTGTAACCTCCTGCCACTGTATCAAGTTCCAGTTTCCATACACCATTATCTTCAGCAAAATCGTTCAATGTATAGGGGTTTTCTTCGTTTGTAGTATTGTTTTTTACTGTAAACCTCAGGCGGTTTTTTATGTCTTTTACTTTATCTGCTGCCACACCATTTGCGTTGATCGTTTTTGTAATAACCAGATGTCCTTCATTTTTTTCTTCATTAGCTACGTAAATCGTATCACCACTGTAATATTCATTAGAAGCTGATGGAGAATCTACAAATTTAAATTCTATTGGTGTGGAATCAAGCTGATATCCTTCCGGTGCAGTTATCTCAACTAAATAATATGTTCTGTCCTTTACAAATGCCCAGCCATTTTTATCCATATCAGTTTGCAGCTCTGCATTTCCATCGTCATTTGTTGTACAGGTAACAATGTTATCGTTTTTATCTGTGACCGGTACTCTGTGGCCATTATCATCCAGTTTATAAAGCTGGAATACTGCACCTGCTAATTTGCTGGACTGATCACCTGCTTTATATTTACGGATCTTGATTCCCAGCCGTGAGCCGCCACCACCGGCACTTCCATTTAAAGTTACCGTTTTGGAAATATTGATGCCATCTCCACAGCCGGTCAGTTCTGCTCTGTTGGAGTAAGTAACCTGACCACTGCCAAGTACTCGTGCATCATAAGTGATCTCAATGACTTCTTCATCCGGTATACCTGTGATTGTAAGCGTACCGTTATTTTCATTAGGAACAACCTTCTGTGTGATATCTTCTCCGTCAGCCTTCACGACAAGACTGCTTGCATCATAGCGCAGTGTCGTAGACATGGTATCTGTCAGAGTTAGTGACTCTCCTCCGTTTAATTTCAGCCCTGCTTCATTTGCTTTGATAGTAAAATGTACTTTATTTGTGCTGTACTCAAAAGCATCCGATTTAGTTAATGGTTTGCATGTGTAATCAACATCTACCTGACTGTCTGCACCACCCCAGCTTGCCTCATTATGAAGCTTGTAGGTATGATTAGGAGCTACAAGTGCAAGCTTCTGCAACTCTTTAAGTGCATTCTCATCTTTTGGAATCAGTGTATAAGTTAATTTGTAATACGCATAATATTCACCATTTTCATTTCTTGGATAGCTGGATACTGTAAACTGGGCACCTGTTTCTGTGCCTTTAACCGAGACTACTCCACCAGTTTCATTTCCCTGATGATATTGGTGACCACCAGCAATCCTATATGGTGTACTACCATCCCACCTAGGTTCTTCATACACTTTAAAGTATTCTGTTGGGAACGTATCTGTAATTACATCCCCATCTTTTACGTCGCCCTTGAACGTTAACGTAAAATCAAATTTAGGATAATCAATATTGCCAATCTTTACTGTTCCATTGCACTGTCCAGATTTTGAAAGGGATGTTTTTGTAACATGAACTGTATCACTTGCTGTTATATTTGGTCCTGTCAACTTTGCAGTATTGGTATGACCATATCTCCATGCCTCATCTGTTTGTGCCCATTCGGAATCCACATTAGTGCTATAGGTAATTTCTAATGTTCTCTTTTCACCGGTGCCTTTCAGACCTTTCTTTATGGTACCATCGGTGTCTCTATAACTAAATGCAATTGTTATTGTCTTTCTATCCTGAGACAGTGTGTCCGTATGAGTCTCATCTGCATCCAGATATTTCACAGTAATACCTTCACCATCATATACATCCAGATAAGGATCACTACATGGCAGACTGTCTACAAGCGTTGCATTCGGAATTCCGTTTACCGGTACGGTTACTGTGATTGTCCAGCTGATCTTTGTACGATCAGAATTTAATTTTCCTTTCTTAGCAATAGCAGCTCCTTTGTTTCCCTCATTCGGTCCAACTGGTGCTGTCGCACTTCCACTGCCACCGCCATCTACAGATGCATTGTTTTTCAGATCAGTTTTATCATAGAAGCTGGAGTTATCAGCCGCAGTTGCATAGCTGATCTCATAAGAGACATTTCCATCACTCTCCGGTGCGGTATATGACCAACTGATAATATTTCCATTACTGTCTTTGGCTAAATTAAGATTTGACCACGGAATAGTTCTGACCTCACCAGTAGATACCTGAATCGTAATTCCACTGCCTGTATAATGCATGTATGCCTGTGAATTGCTATCGATCGTGTCGGTAATATTCTTCCCGGACATAGATGCTCGCTTTGATTCATTTACTACAAGCTTCCAGGGTATATTACTCGGATCTGTTACCACACCATTTTCTGTAGCGCCTGTCATTGATTTGGAAATAGAGATTTTGTTATTAATATCCTTATCATATGTATCTGTTTTCTCTTCTTTTTTCTCTCCATCAACAATAACACTTGCTGTGTTTTTCTTATTGTCTACAGACACAGTACCATTTGCCGGTATCTTACTGTAATCTACTTCTGCAGTATATGTGATGGTAACAACCTCATCATGAACCATATCTCCTACTGCATACTGAAAACCGTTTCCTGAAGGAGTAACATCCTGACTGAGATTATCTCTTTTATTTGATGTAATTGATTTGATTTCCTTGAATTTGAGGATTTCTCCCGAAAGCGCATCAGTTACCTGCACCTTCTGGTTTGCGCCCTTCGATGTTACTTCAACAGTATATGTAAGTTCATTTTTATTGGAATCATAATCAGAATGAGTTTTATTTATAGACACACTACTGCTATTATCTATATGAAGTGTCTTGTTTGTACTGGCTCCGAATTTGATTTCCTGTCCATTTTTATTTGCATCAAATTTCGCACCAATTTTTATCCAGAAATGAACATCTCCAGAACCTGTCAGATTTGGATCATTATTGTTCAGCTTTACAATTAACGTCCTTCCATCTTTGGACAGACGTGCTTTATTACCCGTTACCGTATGTCCATCGATATTCAAATCAAATTCCTGTGCTGAAGCAAGCCATGAGTTTAATAGTGCATCAGGTAAAGTATATTCCAGTTCTCCTGCAGTATTAAACTGCATTCCTTCCGGATTCTCCTTAAACGTTAATTCGATTTCGTAATCTGTATCTGGCAAAATTGTAGTGTTATCGTTCCATTCCGCCCCATTCAAAGTTACTGATGTAACGAAATTAGATAAATCTGCGGAGCTTTCCGCTGGCTCCACCGCATCCCCACTCACTGCCTTCACAAATACAAACGGAGAAAATCCCTCTGTGACAACATTCGCTGCAACTACTGCGCCGTTGCCGTCCTGTGATGCGCTTCCTGCTGCAACTGCCTGTCCGTTTACGATATGAAGTACATATATATTAGAAGGAACTCCTGCGTCTCCGGTCATGGTAAGGATCGGGCTATTGAATGACAGGCTGACATTTGCAGACTGATTGACTGCGATTTCCTGTCCGTCTTCTTCAAAATGCATATCATATGCGGTTGCATCGAGAACGGTAAGTCCGTTGTTTATTACCCACTGTGATACGGCTGCTTCTGCATTATTTACAAAATAATCGGAATCTACGCTGTACTGCTTTGCTACGAAAACAGCTTTGTCAGAAATAGGCTGTGACAGGGTAACGTTTGCAGTTGCATTATCAACTGCGCCACTGAACTGAGCCTTTGTAGCTGTCTCTGCCGGTGCCTCTGTAACAGCCGGAGCTTCTGTTGCCTGTGGTGTCTCCGTAACTGCTGCATTCTCCTGCGGAGCCTCTGTCTGCTCTGCTTCCTGTGCAGGTGCTTCTGTCGGTGCAGCTTCCTGTGCCGGAGCTTCTGTTGCCTGCGGAGCTTCTGTCACTTCTGCAGTCTCCTGCTCTGCCGGTGCCGCCGGTTCCTCTGCTGCCGGTTGCTGCTCCTGTGCCTTATCTGAATCGGGAACAGATGCCTCCGGTTCACTCGCCTCCGATACTTCAGCTACTGCCTCCGTATCCTGATTCTGTGCTTCCTGGGTGTATTCCGCCAGCTCCTCAGCCAGTGTAGTTACACTGCTCTGCTGTACGACCATCAGAGCAACAAGAAGAAATGTTAAAAATCGTTTACCTTTTTCAAATTTTTTCATCTCTTCATTCCATCCTTTCCTTATTGTAATTGAATTTATAATAATAAATATTCATATTTCGCAAAGCCTTCCCGTTCGCATTGACAGACTATGCATATGATATTTAAATATGATTATACAAAATATATTATAATTTCTTACGTATCGACAAGCACGACTATTTTTACGCATATTTTCCCTTTTTTGCGCATTTTCAACATTGTATACACAAAAAAACAATTTTTTATATGAAAATTGCCTATAAATTTGTGATATACTGCACGACCAACAACTGTCCTTCCGGACGGAATTTCAGTAGTGCACCACTTTTACGTGCATAGTTACTCACACTGACAAGTCCGTATCCATGACCGTCAACTTTATCTGTTACCGGAAGTCCCGTCTCCCTTGAAATGTCCAGTTTTCCAAAATAATTATTTCTGATTTCGATGATGAGCTGTTCTTTTTTGGGTTCGATTCTGACAGATACTTTTCTTTCCTGCGAATCCGGAACTTTGCATACCGCTATAAATGCATTTTCAAGAAGATTGCTGAGCATAGTCGCAAAGCCGAAATCTTTTGCCTGCTCAAACTCTGCCGGAACATCTATCTTGTAGGTAAAGTCAATTTGCGCTCTTTCAGCTTTCGCATGATAGATTCCGATAATGCCATTGACAATGGAATTTTCGCAGTACCGGATTTCTTTCAGGGATTCAAGCTGCTGTCCTGACTTTTCCAGTAATTGGTATATCTCATCATACTGTCCTTCATCCAGAAGGCTTTTAATCAGCGCATACTGATGACGGAGGTCGTGTCTTTGAATAGCCAGTAGTTTCTGGTGATTCCGCACGGTCCTTGCCTCATGCAGGATACCCTCCGTATATTTCTCCATAAGGGCCGATGCGTTGATTTTCTCTGCCTCATTTCTGGATTGTGCAATACCGATGATCAGTGACACATAATAAAAACCCATCAGAAGAAACACACATATAAGTGCTCCACAGATATTCGGCACCTCTGCAATAGAAACCGGCCACACAGTCATTCCATAAACCGTTATATAAAACAAAATCGGCATCAGACAGATACGGTTCCATTTCCTGTTCGCCATTTCCAACTCCATAAGATAATTTTTTCTAACGGTACGTACAAGCAGATAGAGCAACGTTGCATGAATCAATATCTGACTTGTCAATGCCCGTGCCATGCCCCCACAAAAAACAAGAACCACTTCTGCAACTACATTTCCAATCATCACATAGTTTGATGAACAAAGTACTGTGAAAACTGCCCGCCAGTCTGAATATCTGCAAAGGAACAGAGCCGCTGCCTGCACAATAACAACCCACAGCAACACGTTAAGCAGCCTGTTCATATGCACCGTCGGGTCAAAATTCATATAATCCACAATACTCGTCAGGATAAATGCCGTTGCCGTTCCCATTATCACTTTCCATTTTTGTTTCGTCAGCGGAAGAAACAGAAGCAAAAAAGCAAGCTGAAAAATCATAGATGATCGATAGATTAAAAATTCATTCATATGATTTCATCTCCAAACGTATAGGCCATATATTTGTTCTGCAGCTCCGTCTTACGGCGCTTCGCGACCGGAATTTCTGTCCCGTTATCAAGCAGAACATAATTTTCTCTTATGCTCTTTATGTATTTCAGATTCACAAAAAATGATTTATGTGTCTGCACAAATTCCTTTTCATCTGCAAGGGGTGCAACACGGAATAGATCGGAAGAGCGTCGTGTAGGGAAAGAGTGTAGATCTCGG
>OLWR01001164.1_pt1 | contig 13306 bp, 9 predicted proteins | sample 1673531 | NCBI WGS metagenome assembly OLWR01 (sample SAMEA103958114, study PRJEB25191) | human gut metagenome | reverse complement strand
ATTTGCAAGCAGTTAATTATAAAAGCACTTCAGTCAATGGGAGAAGCCAGCAAAAGAGATTTAATGGAAGTACTGGAAAAAGCATTGCCAGAAGTACTTAGCGATGAACAGAAATCGAAGAAGGTTTCTAATTTGTTACAGGCAATGAAAAAGGATGGAATTGTTGTTACAACAGGAACTAATAGGTATGCAAAGTGGTACTTGATAAAAAAATGATTGATTTACAAAAATGCGAGGGGGATGAAAAATGAAATATATTACACAAGATTGGACATCTACTAAGGATGGATATTTATTTTTTGTTCAAAGACTACAAGAAATGTTGTTTCATTATTCAGATGATATTGTTAAAGCGCCTGTTCATAATACACAAACATTATTAGAAGAATATGTTGATACTGAAAAAGATGTGGTGAAAGGGAGTATTAAGCAATATCAATTAGATATAATTGCAAAAGAGATTAAGTCGAGTTTAATGACAGACGTTATTGTTCGAGAGTTGTATAAATATGAAGTTATTGAAGAGATGGCAAAATTTTTAGATAAAGATCAAAGAACAGCGGTACATTATATATTCAATAAGATACCAAAGAAAAAGTACTATGAAATATGTTGTAAATACTTGAAAGAAAATTTGTCGGAATCAAACCGTAAAACAGAAATTGAAAAAGGACTTCGTGCTTGGCTTGCTTTTTTGCTATGGCATGGATATTCATCGGAATATATATATAGATTCCTGAGAAATATATTTGAGGAAAGTATAAATGATCCAGAAAAAAAAGCACAGATTTTTTTGAATAGGTTTGATTTTGAAATTGGTAAATACAAAGTGTACTTTGTTTTTTATGAAAAATTAAAGCCATATCAAAAGTTGTTAAATGAAAGATTGCATATTTCGTTTGAAGATGATGGTTGCTTTAAACAGATTAAAAGAAAGCAAAAGTCCTTTATAGGGGTTATGGAAACAAAGGCATATGATAATTATTCAGCAATGAAACGAGCGTATTCTGCATTAGAAATTTTTTTGAGATATTTAGAAGTTTTTTTGAATGATAATATCAGTGTAATAGGTAAAAACGGATTGGTAATTCGACAAGATACCCAAGAGGGAATAATTCTTCCCGTAAAAGCGTTTGGGTATAAAAGTATCAAGCCTGAGCCACGAGAAAATTTTAAAACTGAAATAGATACAATTGTTTTGGGATGCCAAGAAAAAGGAAAGGAAACTTATTCTCAGCTTAATAAGATTGTTGATTTGCATAATGCGGCATTAAATCAACAAGACTTAAATGATGCATTTCTTAATTTGTGGTCAGCGTTGGAGGTTGCAAGTGTTACAGATAGTTCAAAATCCAAAATTGAAAGCGTTACTGATAATATAGTTTCCATTCTACAAAATGACTATTTCGAATGCATATTTTCTAATATACTTGACGATTTGAAAAATAATTTAGGTAATCGAAAAGTAAGTTTGTTGCTTAAAGATATAACAGAATTCGATAAAGAGATTTGTAAAATCGCAGGCTTTATATTTCTTGAAAAATATGAGAAATATCGAGAAGATTATTTTGCGAATGAGCTTAAGTATTATCCCAATATACGTTATAAAATATATAACTTATATGAGCAAAGAGAAAATCGCGAAAAATTATGGCATCTTTCCGAAAAGTATTGTCAAAGAATTGAATGGCATCTTTATCGCTTATATAGGCTTAGAAATGCTATTGTTCATGCAGGGGAAAGCCATAAACGAATACAAATGTTAGGAGAACATTTGCATATCTATGTGGATCGTGTAATTCTTGAGTTGATGGTTAAATTAGCAAAAGATAAATGCCTTGGGACGATACAAGATGTTTTTACAGATACATATTTGTTATTGAATAAAAAGAAAAAAAATTTAAAAGAACCAGGTAATGTTGATGAACAATCCATTATGCTATTGTTAGAAAATTTTTTTATCGAAGAGTAATGCATATAAGGAATATTCTGAAGAAAGGGTATTCCTTATTTTGCTATTTACAATTATATTTTAGATGGTACAATAAAGTTGTAACAGAACGACTTAAATATAACAGAAAGGTATTAGATATGAATATAGCTGCTTATTGTCGTGTCTCCACTGATAAAGCTGATCAGCTCAACAGTCTGGAAGCTCAAAAGCAATTTTTCTCTGAGTACACCCAGCGTACTGGTGACAACTTAGTTAGATTATATGCAGATGAGGGTATTTCAGGCACGAAAATAAAAAATCGAAAAGAATTTTTACGCATGATGGCTGATGCTGAACATGGACTATTTGATATGGTAGTAGTAAAGGACATCTCTCGCTTTGCCAGAAATACTGTAGACCTTCTGCAGAATGTCCGAAAACTGAAAGCATTAGGAATCGAGACACAGTTTTTGACGGCCAACATGACCAGCATGGGAAACAGTGAATTTGTTCTGACAATCTTCGGTGCATTGGCGCAGGAAGAAAGTGCCAATACTTCAAAGCGTGTGAAATTCGGCAAGAAAATGAATGCTGAAAAAGGACGAGTTCCGAATATTGTGTACGGATATGATAAAACCATTGGAGATTACTTTAATTTGGCAATCAACGAGGAAGAAGCAGCTGTTATCAGGCAGATTTATAAATGGTATATCGAAGAAGGATATGGTGCCGCCAAGATTGCAAACATGCTGAATGCGAAAGGTATCCGAACAAAGCGTAATTGTCAGTGGAGCCAGAATGCGACGTGCCGGATTTTAACGAATGAACTTTATACCGGAAAAATTATCAACGGCAAGCAGGAAGTAGCTGACTTCCTGACTGGACAGAGAACGGAAAAAGACGAGACGGAGTGGATGGTAACAGAACGTCCGGAACTGCGGATTATTGAGCCGGAAATGTATGAAAAGGCACAGGAGATTTTGGAGTGCAGAAGCAAGACTTTTAAATTAACAAAGGAACGGCAGAGCAATAAGTATTTGTTTTCTACTCTGATTAAATGTAAGGAATGTGGCTGGTCATTTCGACGAACTGTTCGTACTTATAAGAATACTTATATTCGCTGGGTATGTTCCGGTCATAATGGACGTGGGGCGGATAGCTGCCCGAATGCTCAGACAGTGGACGAGGAAGAGTTGATTGAAGTTCTGTCCGAATACTTTTCCGAGCTGCTGAAAGCAAAGAAAAATGTAATTCGTCACGTAACAGGCGAATTCCAGAGGGTTTACAAAGCCAAGGATGAGAACCTGAATTACGAAAAGGAATTGAACGCACAGCTTCACAAGCTTCAAAAAATGCGTCAGAAATACATGGATATGTACACCGATGATCTCATTACCCGTGAGGAACTGAATGAGAAAATCGGCGGTACAAAACAGGAAATCGAGCGTCTGGAGAATGAGTTGAAAATGGTTGCTTATCACCTGACAAAAGGTGAACAACTGGAAATAATCTTGAATCGCACGTTTAAAGAGATTGAAGATATTTCCGATGTTCACCAGATGACCAATGCACAGCTTAAACGGATTATCCAGAAAATTGAAGTAGACAAGGATGGTAACGTAGATATTTACTTACGAATCTTCGGTGATTTAGGCTTAGATGAAACCGTTCTAATTAGTGACAACCAAACATAAAGATGTCACAGACCGGCTAAGCGAAATCAATCCCGGCCTTGCGGGGGAAGCCCGTAAAATACTTGATGTGAATAAGGAAGAACGCCACATCCGTGGCGGACTTGCTACCCGGGAGAAGTACCTTCATATGCAGCATTGAACTGGCGGAAGTGCCATCGGCATCTCCTCGATATGCAATACAAAAAGAAGCAGCTGGATCACAGCTGCTTCAGTACGTTTAAGAGTTTTGTATTATCGTCGGGCATCATGATGCAGAAGCGGACAAACTCGCCGTCCAGGCACTGGAAGGAAGAACAGTCGCGGATCATCAGGCCTTTTTTGATGCAGGCCTCAAAGACATCGGCGGAAGTCAGACCGTCCCGGCGGATTTTTAATAAGATGAAATTGGCATAGGCAGGATAAACTTTAAAAGTAGGGATATTTTGAAGTTCCTGCTCCATGCGGTCACGCTCATCGAGGATCAGATCACGTGTTTCCTGAATGTAGTCGTGGTCACGGAGCATCAGCTCTCCGGCAAAGGCACCAAGACTGTTCAGTGACCATGGCGTCTGTTTTTCTCGCATTTTGGAAAGAAATTCCATATTTCCGGTAATTCCGTAACCGAGACGCATGCCCGGTGCAGCATAAAATTTAGAAACACCACGAAGTACCATAAGATTGGTAAATTCTCTGGTCAGAGGAATTGCAGTTATTTCTTCGACATCTGGTGCGAACTCTACGTAAGTTTCATCGATCATGACAAAAATATCTTTATCTGCACAGAATGCGATCAGTTTGCGGAGATCTTCCTGCATGATCGCAGAGGAAGTCGGATTATTCGGATTGCAGAGAATCAGGAAATCATAACCGTTTTCCAGAGTTTTGCACAGATCCTCTACATCGAGAGTGAAATTTCGTTCTTCTCGCAGATGATAATATTCCTGTGTGCTTCCGGAGAAAGAGAGTTCTCTGGAATATTCGGAATATGTCGGTCCGAGAATCAGGGTGTGTTTCGGCGCACGTTCCTGAATCAGAAGTGAGATCAGTTCACTGGAACCATTTCCCGGTAAAATAAATTCAGCGGGAATCCTGCAGTATTCTGAGATCGTATTTCTGAGAGATACATAATCTCTGTCCGGATAAGAAGAAAAAAGATCGACATTTTCTGCAATTTCTTTTTTTACAGAGGCGGAGAGGCCAAGAGGATTGACATTTGCCCCGAATTTAACGATATCTTCTTTATTTAAATGATAGTAGTCACATATTTTTTCTATGTCACTTCCATGAAAAACCATTTTTGTAGTCATAAGGTTACACTCCTCATTTTTTCGCTATTTACTATAATAAATCATCGAAGCGTTTTTTACAATAGACAACCGCCGAAGATGTGTTATACTAGAAAAACAGGCAGTTGCTGTGAATAATAATAATGAGCAAAATATGCAAGACGGGGGAATGAATATGAGATTGCAGACAGTACAGGATGCATTGAATCAAAAAAATATCAGGTTTGAATATACCGAAGAAGACGGATGCGGAAGTCTGGATTTTATGTTCCGCGGACTGAAATTCCATGTGTGGGAATATCACGATGGAGTCTGGGGTGCAGAGACAAATATCTATGAGGCAGGCAGAAGTGAGGATATTGAGGGCGATTATGAAGAAAAGATTGCCGGAGAAATTCTGTCATGGCCGGATATGATTAATAATTAAGCAGGAGAGAAAAATGAAACTTGTAAACATTGCCGATGAAGGCGCAAAATATAAATGGCAGCTTTATGATCTGTATGATAAAGCATTTCCGGAACAGGAGAAAAAGCCCCTGCAGGTAATGGAAAACCTGGTAGCAGATGGAAAGATGGAGATGCTTGCAATGGTTGACGAAGATGAATTCGTAGGACTGGCAATCAATCTGATCGATGCGGAGCAGGATAGGGCGCTTCTGGATTATTATGCAATTGCACCGGAGAAAAGAAATTACGGATATGGAAGCAGGGGACTGGAGGCATTACTTAAAAAGTTCAAAAATCATAAATATATTTTTGAAATAGAAACACAGGATGAAAAAGCAGAAAATGCTGAAGAACGCAAAAAAAGAAAGGCTTTTTATCTTCGGAACGGACTTCAGGAGACGGGATTGTTTGTAAATGTGTATGATACAGATTTTGAAATCCTTACACCGGACGGTGAGCTGACTTTCTGGGAATATGTAGATTTTCTGCGAGAAGTAATGTATGAAGAATACGTACAGATTCTTCGCCCGACATTGATTGCGATGAAAAAATAATAAAAATACAAAAGGAAATTGAGGACAGGGAACGTGGGAGAAAATGTGGTTTTAGTTTATCTGGTAGTATGTTTTTTTGTATTTCTGGCAGGATTTGTGGATTCGATTGCCGGAGGAGGCGGACTGATCTCACTTCCGGCATATATGATTGCGGGACTGCCGGTACATACTGCAATTGCAACAAATAAAATGAGCAGCTCCATGGGAACTTTCGTGGCATCTTTTCACTACATGAAAAAAGGCTTTATGAAATGGAAAATCTGTATTCCGGCAGTTTTTGGTGCAATTGTCGGATCCTGGATAGGATCTCATCTGGCTCTTCTGATTTCGGAGAAAGCTTTAAAGATCGCCATGCTGGTTGTGCTTCCGGTCATTTTGTTTTATGTACTGAGAAGCAAAGCACTGAAAGGAAAAGACGAAAATGCAACAGAAGTAATCAATGGAATGCTGATTTTTAAAAGTATTCTGATCGCAGCTGTAGTTGGTATTTATGATGGGATTTACGGACCGGGAACAGGAACATTTCTGATGCTTTTATTTACCGGTTTCTGTCATATGACATTAAACGATGCAGCAGGTGCCACAAAGGCAATCAATCTGACAACCAATATCACAGCACTTGTCGTATTTCTGATCAATGGCAAAGTGCTTTTGCCACTGGGAATCGCAGCAGGAGTTTGTAACATGGCAGGGAATTATCTTGGAAGTCATAGCTTTACTTCAAAAGGTCACAAGATCGTAAAACCGGTCATGATTGTGGTGATCGTGATCTTCTTCATTAAAGTATTAACAGAACTGATTTGAAACACACAAAAGCCAGAGCTTAATAGCCCTGGCTTTTAATGTATTCATAAGTTCTCTTGCAGTTATCGTGGTCTCTGGCGACAAAAAGATTGTTACGCATTGCGGCATAAGCAGGTTTTTCCTGAAAACCATTTTCTGTATACTCGCGGATGAGACGTACCAGCTCATTCTGCTTTGTACAGCGGTCACCGAACAGGTCTTTTTCCATATTTACATAACTTCCATTCGTTTCGTTGTACTGTTTTAGATCAAACTGATAAAAAAGTATCGGTTTTTCCAGATAATAAGCATCCCAGCAGGCGCTTGAATAATCTGTGATCATCATGGAACAACCCATAAGAAGCTGATTCAGAGGCACGGAATTGAAAGAAATCAGTTCGATCAGATCATTATCAGCGTGGAAATTACCAATAAATTCCCTGAGCTTCGGATGAATATAAAATACAAGCCGAATCTGTTTTTCTTTCAGATAATCCAATAACTCCTGATCATTCAGAAGGGAAGTATAGTGCCGATAATAACTGCTCTGACAAAACAGTTCATCATTCTGGCCTTCCAGCCAGCTTCGCCATGTCGGCATCAGCAGTATGAACGGATGTGCCGGATCAGCGGTATTTTCCAGTTTGTCCCAGCGTGCAAGTCCGGTAACAGGGACTTGGGACGGTTCATATTCCATATGCTGTGTGATGATATTTTTTTCAAATTCAGATGATGCTGTAAAATATGTCACAGGCGAGGAAGAATGCACCCCAAAAAGATTGTCTACATTTTTCAGGTACAGTACTCCGTGCTGAAGAAAATAAAGTTTTTGTTTATTGATCTCTCTTGTGACAGGGTTCGGCATCGGTTTCCAGATATAGGCATGGTGACGTCCGTCCGGAGAAATATACAGATCCGCAGTCAAAAGATACAGAATATGGCGAAAACTTAAGAAAGGGATCACGTTTTTGCTGTATTTCTGCATGTCATTCCACTGAGGAGATTTCCGGTCCAGAATAAAGTAGACATTCTTTTCATTTTGTTTCATACAGTATTCAAAAAAGTAAAAACCATTTTCCTGCGCGGTGACACAGAATTTTTCGTAGATCAGCCATATATGACGTTTCCTGAGGAGTTTACCGAATATTTTATAAATAGCAAAAGCGGACAGTTCCTTTATTCGGAAACTGAGTCGGTCATGTGGCTGCCAGTGACGGCATCGGAGCAGGAAACTGTGACCGGAGCCGCCCATCGGGAAATACACGAAATCACCCCGACGGACATAGTGCCTTCCGAGAAGGAGTGCAAGACGGACTTTGCTGTCAAGAATGGCTGTGTAAACAGTATCGGAAGTCGTGTCCTGAAAAACCAGTGTCCAGTCACCGTCATTTTGTTCCAGAAAAGAGGCGTCAATCTTTAGTACCATTTCTGATGAATTGTCTGTCGACAGTTCTACAGGATGTGAAAAATGAAACCCTGTATTCTGAAAAACGATTGAAGCCTGAAGCTGTATGGCTTTCTCGGGACGACTCAGACGCAGAATGAGTTCTCCCTTTTTTATTTTTAAGTTTTTAATATGAAGTGTTTGTTCCATAAAAACCTTTCTGATCATGGATGAAGGCGATTATTTCCGCTTCATCCATTTTTTGATTTCTTCGCAGATGTGTCTGCTGTGTTCGTGATCTTCAAACTGGAAATATTCCTGCTGCATTTTTTCGTATTTGGGTTCCATACGGAAGTTGTTCTGGATTGTTTTTTCCAGAGAATCCAGCAGTTGATCAAGGGTTTCAGTGCGATCGCCAAAAAGATCTGTCTTCATGTCAATATAACTTCCGTGTGCTTCATTGTATTTGTCCAGGTCAAACTGATAAAACAGAGTCGGCTTGTTCTGGTACAGGACATCCCAGCATACACTGGAATAATCCGTGATCAGCATTTTGCACTGCATAAGCAGTTCATTTACCGGCGTGTCACCAAAAGATTTCAAATGGATTCGATCGCTTGCTATATGGAAAGATTCCGTATGTGCCTGGAAGATTGCATGCAGATAAAAGTTTGCGTGCAGATCATATTTTTCCAGAATATCTTTAAAGCGCTGAGAATTAAGCAGCGCTGCATAATGCCGGAAATAGTCGCTTTCTTCAAATTCGCGGTCGGAAGCACCTTCCAGCCAGCTTCTCCATGTCGGCATAACCAGAATATCGTGTGAGTTTTGAGATTTGTCTTTTAATACATCCCAGCGTGCGAAACCGGTATTGATCACTTCATCCGGTTCATAATCAAAATTATCAATTACGATCTGCTTTTCTTTTTCACTTGTAACAACGAAGAGATCACAGCTGCCCGGCTTGCCTTTACCATAGAAGAAATCGACACGTTTCAGTGCCGTAACTCCATGCTGGAGAAATACAAAAGGCAGTTTCTTTGTGTAGCGGGTAAAAATACTGTGGCGGCTTCGCTGTGCATAAATGTGGCTGCGGGCATCGGTGCTCACGAGCAGTTCCGCAGCAAGGATATAACACATGTGCCGGATCGTCATAAAGTGCACAACATTTTTCTTATATGGGCGAATCATATCGTAATCAGGAGAATCTTTTGTAATCACATAGTAAATTTTCTGCCCCAGATATTTTTCTTCATCATGTTCCATACAGTGTTTGAAGAAATAGTAGCCATTGTCCTGTGCTCTGGTAGAATATTTCTCATCGACAAGACAGATATGTTTCTTTTTCCAGTAAGGCTTTGCTATATTATAAAGAAACATTGCAGTAAATTCTTTGAGGACAATATCCAGTCCGTCATATTGTTCTCTGGCACGGTTTACGAGTGCAAGCTGAGAAAGTCCTGTGTAATAAGGATAAACATAAAAATCATCCGGTGTACGGAAAGAGCCATTGTACAGGAATTTCATAAACATACGACGGCGTGGTGGGATGAGAATCTGTATCAGACTGGTGCGTTCGGTGTCTGGATCAAAAAGCTGAATCATAACATCCCAGTAAAGTCCGTTCCACGCAATCGTGTGAAGATCAAGTGTTATTTTTATGCGAAGAAGATCTCCGTTTTCTTTAATGCGGACCGTCTTAAAATCATAGGAAATGGCATCTTCGAGAAGCTTGTTTCGAAAACGCAAAATGCTTTTCTGGTATTTGAGAGAACCGGGTTTCAGGTCAAACGTAATTCGAAGAATTCCGCCGCGCATGTTTAGTCCCTTTAATTCACAAAGATGAGATAACTGCATGTGACGGTTCCGGCTGTGCAGGGTAACAATAAGCGACTGGTCGGAAACGACCTCCGGGTTAAGCCCAAGCTCCACGATACGTTCGGTTGGAGGTACTTTAACATCATCTTTCAGATAAATGTCTTCGATAAAAATATGAGGTGCCGGGGCAGAAGTGAAACCGGAAATTTCGTGCAGGCGATAGTAGGAAATTTTTGATGTAGTGGTCATTTCTGCAAGCAGACGGAAGGCTTTTGTGTAACGATATTCGTAAAATTCCTGCAATGCGGTAAAATCCAGAAGATAAGTGTCTGAAGACAGACTGGAGATTTCCGGATATAAGATGGTTCTGGTATCAGTGTCTTTCAGTAAAAAAAGGACAGAATCTGTCGGTGATACCGGAGCGTTTATCAGTTTTAAAGTGATTCTGCCTTCGGCGGCAGATATAATTTCAACATCGAGAGAACCTGTGATCGTCAGGTTAGATGAAGAATTTTGATTGCTGAGCATAATGCCTCCTTAATAAAATAGTGTCCCTTTGGCGGACGTTTTGTGAAATTGTGCATTCATTATAACATAGGGGAGAGTGCAAAACAACGAGGAGAAAATTGACAAAGGATATTGCCGTGGGATAAAATAGTTTGAAAGGCAGAAAATCAGAAAGGAAACTACAGATGAATGTAAAAAGCAGATTTACAAAAAATAATACGCTGGCAATGAAGGGAATTGCGATTTCTTTTTTGCTTTTTTATCATTGTTTTTCGAAGAAATCCAGGATGGGCGGCATGTATGTGGATTTTGCACCGCTTTCCAGAGAAGCGGCAATGATGATCAGTCGTTGCATGGTACAGTGTGTCGGGCTGTTTGCTTTTTTGTCTGTATATGGACTTACACGTTCTGTAAAAAAGAAATATCAGTCTTATGAGTTCAGTGGCCGGGAAGGAACTATGTTTGTACTGGAGAGATATCTGCATCTGGTACTGTTCTTTACAATTCCCTTTTTCTTCTGTATGGGTGTGACGTTTTTGACAGATACATCCAGTTATGCAAACGGACTGGTAAATACACTGGTGAGCATTGTTATGGATTTTTTCTGTGTGGGATATCTGTTTGATACGCAGATTCTGATCAGTACCTGGTGGTATTTAAGTCTGGAAGTACTTCTCATCGTATTTCTTCCGTTTGTTCTGCGTTTTTATCGGAAATACAGCTGGCTGATCGTACTTATGTTTCTGCTTCCGGGAAGCTTTCTGATTGAAAAGCATGTGCATCTTACAAAATATCTGTTTGTGATGCCGCTTGCAGTATGTTTTGCAGATCAGGATGTACTGGAGAGAATCCGTGATTTTATGATTGTCAGAAACAAATGGATGAATAAAATCCTTAAGTTTGCGATAGAAACGATTGTTATGTGTGCACTTTTTATGTTCTGGTACAGTAAATGGGGAAGAAATCATTTTGAATTTGTGCTGAACGGACTGATCCCGGTGGCTGTAATCTGCTGGTCGTATGAATTTTTGATCGATCTTCCGGTAATCCGTGAAATCCTGCAGTTCATGGGAAAACATTCTGCAAATGTATTTTACATACATAGTTTTATCCGTGCAAAATGGCTCGGAAATTTTGTATATTCTTTCGGACATGCATTTTTGATCTGGCTAGTGTTGATGGCGAGCAGCATGGTGGTTTCAATTTTGCTGGAGGGAATAAAAAAAGCCGTTCGGTTTGAACGGCTTTCAGGAAAAATATCAGATAGAATTCTGGATTGGGCAGACAAAACACTCTGGTATGTCAGCAGAAACGACGCCTGATTGCTTTACAGATCTGTCGGCTGTGCTGCTGATCCTTAAACTGAAAATATTCCGAACGCTGTCGGGCATAGGCTGGTTTTAATGCAAAGTCATGTTCGGCAGCTTTTTTTATGAGATCAAACAGTTCAGATGAAGTTTCGGCACGGTCACCAAACAGATCTTTATGCATATCAATGTAGCTGCCGTGAGCCTCATTGTACTGATCAAGGTCAAACTGATAAAACAAAGTCGGTTTGTTCTGGTAAAGCATATCCCAGCAGACACTGGAATAATCTGTGATCAGCATACGGCATTTCATCAGCATCTCGTTTACAGGTGTATCCCCGAATGAAAGTACATTGATCCTGTCACTCGCTATATGGAAGGTCTTAAGGTGGCTCTGGAACTTGGCGTGCAGATAAAAATAAATCTGAAGGTCATATTTTTCCAGAATTTCACTGAAACGTTCGGAGTTAAGAAGCTGCATATAGTTTCGGAAGTAGGCACTGCTTTCAAATGCTTCATCTGAAACTGAATCGAGCCAGTTTCGCCAGGTAGGCATGATGAGGATATTGTGGCTGTCCTGAGAGCAGTCTTTCAGAACATCCCAGCGTGCAAATCCAGTGTTGGCGACTTCGGCCGGTTCATAACCAAAATTGTCGAGGATGATTTTTTTTTCCATCGTATTTGTGACGATAAAGAGATCACAGGCACTGCGGTTTCCTTTTCCATAAATAGAATCGACACGTTTCAGGGCAGTTACGCCATGTTGGAGAAAAACAGATTTCTTCTTTTTTATATAGCGGTTAAAAATACTGTGCCGGCACTGTGTCGCATATGCATGATATTTAGAGTCGGAACTGACGATCAGATCCGCGGCGAGAAGGCTGCACATGTGGCGGAGCGACATAAATGGTACGACATTTTTGCTGTAGGGTGAGACTTTCGGATAGTCCGGTGATTTTTTATCTATAATATACAAAATCTTCTTATTTAAATAAGCCTGTTCATTGTTTTCCATGCAGTGTTTGAAAAAGTAATAGCCGTTATCCTGTGCCATGGACGAGAATTTTTCACACACAAGGCAGATATGCTGCTTTTTCCAGTAGCTGTGTGTGAGATGGTAGAGAAGGACGGCAAACATTTCTTTATAAATAAGGGAGGTGCCGTCGTACGGGCTACGTTCGCGATAGGCAAACGCCAGCGTTTTGTCTCCGGTATAAAACGGATAGAAAGAAAAGCCGTTTTCGGTATGATGCGCTCCGTTATAAAGGAATTTATGAAAAAGCCGTTGCCGGGTATTCATATGGACAGGAATCTCTGCAAGCTCCCCGGATGCGGGATTTTCCAATATGATGTACACGTGCCAGTATAGGCTTTTGAGCTGCAGATCCTTAAGGTTCAGCGAAATCTGCAGGTGCGCAGTGGATTTTCTATCAGCAATGAGATCTGTCCGGAAATCAAAGGAAGTGGCATCTTCGTTCAGTCTATTCTGATAGGAAAGGATAGTTTTGACATATTTAAAAGAACCAGCTGTAAGATCTGCGCTAATATTCAGGTTTCCATGGCGGAGTCGGATGGAGCGCAGAGAGCAGGACGCAGCCGGGGTGGAAAGTATCT
>OLWR01001135.1_pt1 | contig 13632 bp, 9 predicted proteins | sample 1673531 | NCBI WGS metagenome assembly OLWR01 (sample SAMEA103958114, study PRJEB25191) | human gut metagenome | reverse complement strand
GAATACTACCATCAGCAGCATCTTAAACCGCTCCTCCCCGTAGACCGCATGAGGCTTCCTGGCTGGCATGACGATGCTCTGCCCGGCTTCTAGGATATGCTCCCTGCCATCAATCGTAAAGCGCCCGGCACCCTCCAGCACGGTAACCATAGCGTCGCCGGTGGAATCATGAGTGCCGATCTCCTCACCGGCTGCAAAGGCAAACAGGGTCACGCTGACGGCGTCATTCTGCGCCAGGGTTTTGCTGACCACCTGGCCGGGCTGCACCCGGACTTGATCCGCAAGACTGAAAATCGCCTCATGAGGTACATTCTTAATATAAGGCATCGTTGCACTTCCTTTCCTTGATCTTATCTCTATTATAGCAAACCCGCAGCCAAATATCCACCATAAAATAAAACCCGCCGGCAAAAGTCGGCGGGTCGTTTTGGTATGGCCGGTTATTTCAGCTTTTCTGCCCAGGCGGTGACGGCGGGCATGGGGGTCTCCTGGCGGTCGCCGCCCAGGGTGGACGCGATCTCCCGGGCGGTCTTCTTGGTATTGCCCCGGGATTGAGAATAATAGACGACCAAAGTTTTTGCCATTTTCGTTTTCCTTACAGGTTTTGCAGATCGTCGCTAATTTGTACGGCGGTTAGGCGGTTTTCTTCCAGCACCGACTGCACATCGTAGCGATCCAGGAATTCTTTTTGCAGGCCGTAGCACAGCACCTTGGTGTCTGTTCCGCCGTAGTAGGCTGCGATTTTTTGGCCAAAGCCGCCGTCCAGCACGCCGTCCTCCAGGGTGACTACGGTTTTATGGATCTTGCTCAGCTGGGCCAGCAGTTTCTTGTCCAGCCCGGTGATATAGTAGGGGTTGATCACCGTGGGGCGCACACCGGTGCGCTTTTCATATTCCGCAGCCGCTTGCTGTGCCAGGGGATAAAAGCTGCCCAGGCCGATAAAGGCCACATCGCTGCCCGCCTGGGTCACTTCATAGGTGTTCAGCTTGCCAAAGTCCTTGGTGACTGCCTTGCCGTGGGAGAGTACGCCGCAGGCCGGTACGCGAATAGCCACCGGGTGCTCCCGTTGAGTCATGCTCCAGTGCAGCATGGCAAAATACTCCTCCTTGGTGGTGGGGGCTAGGTACACCAGATTGGGAATGTTAGAGATCATGGGAATGTCAAAGATGCCCAGGTGGGTCACATCGTTCATACCGTACACAGAGGCGGCGAACACCAGCAGGGTGGCCGGGTTGTTATTGATGCACAGGTCCTGGCTCAACTGGTCGTAGGTGCGCTGCAAAAAGGTGCTGTACACGCCATACACCGGCTTGGCACCGCCGGCAGCCAGTCCGCTGGCCAGCGCTACGGCGGTCTCCTCGGCAATGCCCACATCCATGAATTGTTTGCCTGCCTGCTTACGCAGCTCCTCGGTAAAGCCGAATACGGTGGGGGTGCCGGAGGTGATGGCCACCACTTTGGGGTCCTTTTGCATTTCCCCCAGCAGATACCGGGCGGTCAGATCGCCGTAGTCCTCGCCCTCAAAGTGCACTGTGCTCTCGCCGGTTTTAGGGTCGAAGGGCATGCACCAGTGCCAGTTCTCCTTGTGGGTCTCTGCCGGGGCGTAGCCCTTGCCTTTCTCGGTGACAATGTGCACCACTACCGGGTGGTCGCAGTCCTTGACCTGCTGAAAGGTCTCAATCAGCGCGTCTGTGTTGTTGCCCTCCGGCTGGAATACATAATCAAGCCCCATAGCGCGGAACAGGTTGCACTCTGCCTTGCCGCCGGTTTGGCGCAGCAGCTCCAAATTTTTATAAATGCCGCCGTGGTTCTCTGCAATGGACATACCGTTGTCGTTGACCACGATGATCAGATTGCTGTTCATCTCGCCGGCCAGGTCCAGCCCCTCCAGTGCCTCGCCGCCGGACAGAGAGCCGTCGCCGATAATGGCCACCACATTGTGGTGCTCGCCTTTGGCGTCCCGTGCCTTTGCCAAGCCGCAGGCCAGGCTGACGGAGGTGGAGGTGTGGCCCAGCGTAAAGGGGTCGTGGGCGCTCTCCTGGGGCGCGCTGTACCCGGTAATATCGTCATACCGGGCCGGGTCTAAGAAGCCGTAGCTGCGCCCGGTAAGCATCTTATGGGGATAGGTCTGGTGAGACACATCAAAGACAAACCGGTCCTTGGGGGAGTCAAACACCGTGTGCAGGGCAATGGTGGCCTCCACCAGCCCCAGATTAGGACCGCAGTGGCCGCCGTGACGGCTGAGTTTTTGAATCAGCGCGGTGCGCATTTCTGCCGCCAGGACGGTGCGCTCTGGGCTGTTTAAGGCTTTTACATCGGCAGGGCCGTTGATCTTTTCCAAATACATTTTGCGTTTTCTCCTTTTGTTAATTCCAGGTGAGCTTGCCGGTTTTTACCGCCGCCCGGTAGCGAGAGATCTTGTACTCCAATTTGTCCAGCATACGCTGCGTGTCTGCCATTTGGGCCTCCAGTGCGGCTTTTTGGTCCAGCAGCAGTTGCAGCCGGGCGGGAATGGTGCTGTCGCCCTGCATATAGAGCCGCACATACTCGATCATCACCTCTACCGGCAGACCGGCGCTGCGCATACAAATGGCCAGTTCTACCCAGCCAAGATCGTCCTCTTGATAATCCCGAATGCCGCCGCCTGTGCGGTGCACCTGGGGGATCATACCCACCCGCTCGTAGTAGCGCAGGGTGTCTTGGGAAATGTTGTACTTTTCGCTGACTTCTTTAATGGTCATAGGCTCACCTCGTTTCAAGGGTAGTATATACCTTTGAGTTGACTCTAAGTCAAGACTTTTTTGAACTTTTTTTGATTTCCGTAAAAAAAGCAGCCGATTTTTATCGACTGCTTTATGTTTGGATTTACTTGATAATTAGCTGCCGGTGGTCTGCCGGGGTTAGGCAAATGTTCGGTGCAAAGGGGGTGTCGCCCCGGTTCTCTACCTGCACGGTAACGGTATCTGCAGCACAAGCAACGGTAAAGACCGCGTCCACGCAGTGGCCGTCCCGGTAGGCATAGGTGTGGCCGTCATCATCAAAGTAGCGGCTTTGGAAGGTGCCGTCGGCAATGGGATAAACGGTGAACTGTACCTGACTGGGCTTTTGGAACCCGGTAGGCCCAATGTCCAGAGGGAATACGCAGCCGCCACGCACAAAATAGGGCACGGTGCCGGTAGCGGGAATGTGCAGTGCCACTGTTTGCCCGCCGGTGTAACACCGGTCGTCCTTGTACCAGATCTCACCGGACGGCAAGTAGACTTCTATATCCTCCATGCCCGGATCCAGCACGCAGGCTGCCAGCAGGTCGCGCCCCAGCAAAAACGCAGGATCATCCGGATGGATTTGCCGGTCGTCATAATAAAGACACAGGGGCGCTTGCAAGGGCAGCTCCTCCTGCACGCTGCGGTAGGCGGTGCTGTAATAGTAAGGCAGCAGAGCCTTACGCTGGTCAAACAGGGCATGCACACTGTCCATCACCTCCGGATAGCTCCAAGGCATGGTGGCGGAGCCGTCCGCGTTCCAGGAATGAATGGTAAAGCGGGGCTCAAATACACCGTGCTGAATCCAACGCAGCAGCAGCTCCTTGGAAGGCATTTCCCCGGAAAAGCCGCCCAGATCGTGGCCGTAAAAGTAAAAGCCGGACAGGCTCAGGGTCATGCCTACATAGTGACAGTACCGCAGATCGTGGAAGGATGTATAGTTGTCACCGCTCCAGGTTTGAGCCAACCGTCGCAGACCGATCCCGGCACTGCGGGTGGAAAGGAACGGCCGTTCTGCCGGGCGCATTTCCATTTGAGCCTGATAGGAACTGAGCACCATTAAGTAGGTGAGCGCCGGGCGAATATGGGCAGCCGGGGCCGCCTTGCCGCCAAAGCCCACAGCCACAGCGGTAGGGTCCTGAATGTCAAATTCGTTATTGTCGTTCCAAGTGGCGTCCATGCCGTTTTGCAGCAGTTTTTCCGTCACTTGATCGTGCCAAAAAGCAAAGGCCTCCGGGTTCGTAAAGTCCAGGTAACTGCCCAGGCCGTCCCAAAACTGGGTAACATAGGGGCTGCCGTCTGCATTCTTGACAAACAGACCCTTGGCCGCCAGGTCATCGTACATCGGGTGGCTGGTTAGGAACGCCGGCTTGATGTTGGGAATCAGGTGCACCCCGGCGGCGTTGAATTTACCGATAAACCGTGCCGGATCCGGGAATTTCTCTCTGTTCCAGTGGAACACGCAGCGCTGGTTGCCGATGGCGGTGTAGCCGGAGGACAGATAAAACCCGCTGCAATTCAGCTCCAGCGCCCGCACTTTGGCAAGGAACGCGTCCATCTTTTCTTCTGACTTGGGGGCGTCCGTATAAGCCATGGTGCTGGCGCAGTAGTCAAAGCTCCACTTGGGGGGCAGCGGCTGGCGCCCCACTGTGCGGCAAAACTGCTGCAAGATCTCTAACTTGCTGCCAAAGAATACATAGTACACCAGGCAGTCTTCAGCAGAGCGATAATACTTAAACGGCGGGTAGTAGTTGTTGATCTCCCGACCCAGATCCATCTCACCGGGGGCCGTGGTGTCATAGAAAATGCCGTAGCAGCCCACGCTGTTTTGGCAGATGTAAAAGGGCGTGTGCTTGTAGAGAGGGTCGGTCATGGCGGCGTCAAAGCCCATGCTGTCCGCTGTGTCTATGCGAAAGCGTCGCCCGGCTTTGTTCACGCTGCCGCCCTTATCGCCCAGGCCGTAGATCCGCTCATCCCGCTCCCGCGTGATGTAGTGGGTGGCGCCGGTGCCAAACTCTTTGTCCAAATTATAGGCCAGCGGCCCTCGATCCGCAAAGAGCACCCGATCGCCGATCTTGTAGGTGAGCAGCAGATTGTGGAAATCCAGCTCTGCCGTTACCCCGCAAGGCAGGGCAAAGGCGGTGCCGCTATCGGTCTCCGTTACGGCGGGCGCTGCCGGTTGGAAACCGGCGGTACTCAGTCGCGCTCTGCCCTGGGGGCCGATGGACGCATTGTTCGGGTCAATATTAAAGGTGGGCAGCAGGTCATCTGCGTTACGATAGAGCGCCACTCGCAGGCAGCTGCCGGAGAGAAAGTCCAACTGCGCCTGCCAGCCGTCGGCGGCGTAAGTGCGCCCGGTGGGTGTGGCGGTGGTTTGGGTAAAGTTGTGGTCAAATTTCATTTATACCGGTCCTTTGTTATGAAGTGTTTCTTTAATGAGACGGCCGTCCGGGAAGGGCGCCATGCGGCTGGGGTCACCAAAGCGCATGACCTTGGCGGTGCCTGCTTTCCAGCGGGGCAGGGCGTTGCAGTTGGGATTGCCGCACTTGACAAAGTTGGCAAAGGCCGCCACCATTTGGCGCGAGATCTCCCTGTCCGTATCGGTAAAGGGTCGCCAGTTGTTTTGCAGTGTGCCAAAGGCATAAAGCAGGTCTGCCGTGTGCCAGGCGCCGTAGTTGTCGCCGGGCAGATCTCGGTCAAAACAATAGGCATAGCAGGGGCTGCCCTTGTCGTCATGAGCCCAGCGGCGGATCAGACCGGACACAAGGACCGGAATCATATCCGCGTTGGTCATGCCCAGGATCTTTGGCATTTTGGGTATGGTGCGCATATTGAATGTGGATTTGGTCAGCAGCTTGCCATCAAATACAGGGAAGGTGTAGAGCATACTGAGTTTGTCGCTTTTACAGGCGTCCAGCCAGGCGTAATACAGGGTGCGGGCGTCTGTTTGGCGCAAGGCGTTCATATCCGCTGCCTCGGCGTTTTGGCAGATTTGGTCCCAGAACTGACCCACCTTTTCAATGGATTGGGGGCGTGCGGCTGCCCGTTGCAGTCCCGGTCCGCTCATCATAATGGCGCCTTGGTACCAGTCCCGGCACAGGGGAGAGGAAATGAGAATATCCACGCTCATCGCCCCGGCGCTTTGCCCCAGCAGCGTTATGCGGTGAGGGTCGCCGCCCAGGGCGGCAATGTTGCGGCGCACCCAGCGGATCGCCTCCAGCTGGTCGTATAGCCCGTAGTTGCCACAGGTGCCGTCCGCCTCTTTCAGCTGCGGGTGGGCGCAAAAGCCATAGGGCCCCAGCCGGTAATTCATGGCTACGAAGATCACGCCTTTTTTGGCGTAAGCGGTGCCGCTGATATGGCGCTCGTCGGTGGAACCGCCGGTAAAGCTGCCCCCGTGAATGTAAATGAGCACCGGGCAGTCCTTGGCGTCCTTAGGCGCCCAAATGTTCAGGTACTGGCAGTCCTCGCTGTAAGTGAAATGGCAGCCTACCCGAAATTCTTTACTGTAAAAAGGATTGACCTTGGTATCCTCGTCAAAGCCCCGGTGCTGGTAGCAGCAGGCACCGAATTGGGTGGCGTCGTAAACGCCCTCCCAGTGCTCTACCGGTCGGGGATATTCCCAACGGGCGGCGGTGGCGTAGCGAATGCCCCGGTACTCCAGGTGGTCCTCCAGCTCCAGCCCTTGCAGTGCACCGCAGGGTGTGGTGCGGGTAATGGTGTGCATATTGATTCCCCCTTATATCTGTTCATTTCCATTATATAGAACTGTTCCCGCAAAATCAATTCTCTATGGAAAAAATTGCACCCGGGCGAAAAAATGGACGGCGGCTTGCAATGCCCTTGCGTTTATGATAAAGTGAACTTAATGTGCGCGGCACAGATGAAGGAGAACTGATATGAAGTTTTTGCATTTATCCGATCTGCACCTGGGCAAGCGGGTGCACGGCTTTTCTATGCTGGAGGATCAGGCGTATATTCTGCAGCAGATCATTGACTGCATTGCCTCAGAGCAGCCGGACGGTGTGCTGATTTGCGGAGATATTTATGACAAGGCGGTGCCGTCGGCGGAGGCTGTGGCATTGTGCGACGATTTCTTTTATCATTTGGCGCAGCTAAAGGTGCCGGTGTTTGCCATTAGCGGCAACCACGACTCCCCGGAGCGGCTGGCCTTTGGCAGTCGGCTTATGGATGGCAGCGGGGTACACTTTTCGCCGGTTTATGACGGTGGGGTGCAGCCGTTTGTGCTGACGGATAAATGGGGCGAGGTGGGCATTTATATGCTCCCCTTTGTGAAGCCCGCTCATGTGCGCCGCTATTTTCCTGAGGCGGAGATTGACAGCTATACGGATGCACTGTCCGCCGCTGTCGGCGCTATGCAGGTGGATACCTCCCGGCGCAATGTGCTGCTGACGCACCAGTTCGTTACCGGCGCTGCCACCTCGGACTCGGAGGAACTGTCCGTAGGCGGTACGGACAATGTGGACGGCAGCGTGTTTGCCCCCTTTGATTATGTGGCGTTGGGGCATATCCACCGTCCCCAGAATATGGGCAGCCCGCGGCTGCGGTACTGTGGCTCCCCGCTGAAGTATTCCTTTTCGGAAGCAGGGCACCAAAAAAGCGTGACCGTGGTGGAACTGGGGGCAAAAGGGGACCTGCAAGTGCGCACGGTGCCGCTGTGCCCCCGCCGAGATTTAACGCAGCTGCGGGGTAGCTATATGGAACTGACCGCCCGAGACTATTATACCAACGGAGATTTTCAGCAGAATTATCTGCATATTACGCTGACGGATGAGCAGGATGTGCCGGACGCCATGGGTCGCCTGCGCAGTATTTATCCTTACTTAATGCTGCTGGACTACGACAACGCCCGCACCCGTGCCCTGGGGCAGGTGCATGACGGTGCGGCCACAGAAAAGCAGTCGCCGTATGATGTGTTTGCAGAATTTTACCGCCGCCAAAACGGCACGGATCTGACAGAAGAGCAGGCTGCCTTTTTGCGCAGCCAAATGGAAAGTGTGTGGGAGGAGGAAGTATGAGACCGCTAAAACTTACTTTATCCGCCTTTGGCCCTTACGCTCGGGAGCAGGTGCTGGATTTTTCCAAGCTGGGTACCGGCGGCGTGTATTTGATTACCGGCGATACCGGTGCCGGCAAGACTACCATTTTTGACGGCATTATTTTTGCGCTGTATGGCAAGGCCAGCGGCAAAAGCCGGGAACCATCCACTTTGCGCTCCAAGTACGCAGCGCCGGAGACTCCCACCTTTGCAGAGTTGACTTTTGCATACGACCGGGCGGTATACACCGTGCGCCGCAGTCCCGAGTACCGGCGGCCCAAGACCCGGGGCGAGGGCATGACTACCCAGCACGCTATGGCGGAGTTGACCTGCCCGGATGGCCGGGTGATTACCAAACCAACGGAAGTGGATGACGAAATCACCGCCTTGCTTGGGCTGGATCACGATCAGTTTTGCCAGATTGCTATGCTGGCGCAAGGGGACTTTTTGCGTTTGCTGCTTGCCAAGACGGAGGAGCGCAGTCGCATCTTCCAAAAGCTGTTTGACACCGGGCGGTATGCCTGCTTGCAGGAGAAGCTGCGACAGTCTGCTTTGGAGGTAAAGCGCGCCTATGACGCCGGGCAGGAAAAATTGCGCCAATATGGCGAAGGGGTGCGCTGCCCGGAGGACTCTATGCTTTTTGCCAAAGCGCAGGCGCTGCAACAAGGTCAGCTGCCCTTTTCTGAAAGCCGAGAGGTGTTGGAACAGCTGATTCAGTTAGACACGACTGCCGCTGCGGAGAACACCCGCCAAACGGCAGAAATACAAGAGAAAATGCAAACAGACCGGGCAGCATTGACAGCTGCGGAGCGCCGTTTGAAACTGGAACAACAGCTGCAAGAGCTGACCCGGCAGCAGGCGGAATTGACCCCCAAGCAAGCGGCGGCAGCGGATAGATTGAAGCAGTGCGCCGCACAAGCAGAGGAGACGAAACCGCTTACTGCCCGCCTGGCTTTGCTGCAAGCCCAGCTGCCCAAGTACGACCGGCTGACCAAAGCACAGCAGATCTTGGCAGAGGTGCGGCAGCAGGCAGAGCAGCAAACAGCGGCATACACGGCAGCCGGTGAAGCAGCGGAAAAAGCCCGCGCAGAACAAACCCGTTTGGAACAGCGGCGGCAGGAACTGCAAGGGGCGGCCGCCGGGTTGGAGCAGGCCAAGGCTGCCTGTACACAGGCGCGGCAAAAGGCAGAGGCGCTGACCGCTTTAGAACAGCAGCGGGCTGCGCTGCAAACTACGGAGAATACTTATCGCCGTGCTGCTGCCGATTATCAGGCTGCGGCTGAGCACGCCCAGCGTTTGGAGCAGGATTATCAGCGCCAAAACCGGGCTTTTCTGGACAGCCAAGCCGGCGTGTTGGCGGCAGATTTACAGCCGGGTGCACCTTGCCCGGTGTGCGGCGCCACGGAACACCCTCATCCGGCGGTTTTGCCCACGCAGGCGCCTACACAGTCACAGCTGGAGGCAACCCAGCAGGCGGCCCGATCCGCTATGGCCAAGGCCACCACTGCCAGCCAGTCCGCCGGTGGTGCAAAGGGACAGTACCGAGAACAGCAGCGGGCGTTTATTGCCGGGTGGCAAGCGCTACTTGGTGATTTGCCGGAGGAGCCGCAATCGGTTTTGGCAGAAGCGCTGTCACAGGCACAGACGGCTTGTACCGGGGCGGAAGCGAATAAGCAGGCCGCCCAGGCAGCCGCAGAAGAAGCGGCGCAGGTGGAGCAGGCTTTGCCGCAAGTCACCGCGCGCACCACAGCGCGTGCCCGGCAGCAGACGGAATTGCAATTGCAGGTGCAGCAGCTGCAGCAAGAGGTCAAACAGCAGCAAAGTCGGTGTAGCGAACTGGCGGCAGAATTGCCTTTTGCTTCCCAGTCGGCTGCGGAAGAGGAACAGCGCCGCATAACGGAAAAACGAAATGCCTTAGAGCAGGCACACCAAAAGGCGCAAGCTGCCGTGGCAGAGCTGGACATGCAGGCGGCGGCTTTGACAGCCACTTTGCAACAGACCCGGCAGCAGTTGGAGACTTGCCCGGCAGCGGACCCGGCAGCATTGCGTGCCCAGCTGGCGCAGTTGCAGACCCGGCTGCATACGCTGACCGATCAAGGCAAGACACTGGCTGTTCGGCTCCAGACCAATCAAACGGTGCTGGATCAAATGCGGCACACGGCGGCCGAACTGGAGGCGGCGGAGCACCGCTACGGCTGGATAAAAGCCTTGGCAGATACTGCCACCGGCAACTTGACCGGTAAAGAAAAGGTCACCTTGGAGACCTATGTGCAAATGCAGGACTTGGACGCGGTGCTGGACTGTGCCAACACCCGCTTTATGGTTATGTCCGGCGGACAGTACGAGCTGGTGCGCCGCCAAACGGCAGAGAACAATCGTAACCAGTCCGGACTGGATCTGGATGTGATCGACCATTATAACGGCACCACCCGCAGTGTAAAGAGTCTGTCCGGCGGCGAGTCCTTTAAGGCCTCTTTATCGCTGGCGCTGGGGTTGTCGGATCGAGTACAGAGTGCCGCTGGCGGCGTGCGGCTGGACGCGATGTTTGTGGACGAGGGCTTCGGCTCCCTGGACGAAGAGTCCCTCCACCAGGCACTGCACGCCCTGACGGATCTGGCTCGCAGCGACCGGTTGGTGGGAATCATCTCACATGTGGCGGACCTGCGAGCGGCCATCGACCGGCAGATTCTGGTCACCAAGGCTCCCACCGGCGGCAGCCACGCCACCATCCTATAACTGCATTCAGATTCAGAACACCCCCGCACGGCTTGCTGCTGTACAGGGGTGTTCTTGTTTTTTGGCTATTGTTTGGCGGCTTTCGCAATTTGTTGCGGCACCCCGGCTCAAAGGTCACATTGGACAAATGCAGCGCCGTGACCTGAGGATCGGTAAGGGGATTTAGATAAGAATTGCCCACAAAGTATTGGGCATAAGCTGTGTTGGCGGCGCCTTTGCCAAATGCGTTGGCACCGACAAAGGCTTCTTCTGTTGCGTATTTCATAGATAAAATCTCCTTGTTTTGGCTGCCTTTATCATAGCACTTTGCGTTTACTCCAAGTCAAGGCGTTCGGTAAATTTTTTTCGTTTTTTTTGCTGCCGCTTGACAGCAGGCGGCGGCTATGCTACAATACGGGACGAAAATTCGGTTGTGGATTTTTCCGGAGTTGCTCATCTTTTCGCCACACACTCTTTGGGGTGCGTGGCTTTTTTTATACCTGCAAGTAGAAAGGAAAACAGATGGACGAACAGTTTATGCGCAAAAAGGCAGTGTTGCCGCTGATTACCTCTATGGCGCTGCCCATGGTGCTCTCCATGCTGGTGAACGCCCTTTATAATATTGTAGACAGCTACTTTGTGGCCCGCATCAGCGAGGACGCTATGACGGCGTTGTCGCTGGTGTATCCCTTGCAAAATTTAGTCAACGCCATTGCCATTGGTTTTGGCGTGGGGATCAGCGCAGTGATCGCTTTGTATTTGGGCGCCGGAAAGCAGAAGCGCGCGGACCAGGCGGCGACGCAGGGTATGCTGTGGGCGCTGGTGCACGGGGTGCTGCTCACCGGCGTGTGTATTGCCATCATTCCGCTGTTTTTGCAGGCGTTTACCAAGGATCAAGCGGTGATCGATCTGGGAGTGCGCTACGGGCGCATTGTGTTTGGCTTTTCCATTATAATCAACGCAGACTTGGCATTTGAAAAGATTTTTCAGGCAGTCGGTCGTATGAAGGTGACCATGGTGGGTCTGGGCCTGGGCTGCCTGGCCAATATTATTTTGGATCCGCTGTTGATCTTCGGTCTGGGGCCGTTCCCCAAAATGGGCATTGACGGCGCAGCGCTGGCTACCGGACTGGGTCAGGTGCTTACTTTGGTGATCTATCTGCTGTTCTATTACCTGCGCCCCATTTCCGTCAAGATCCGCTTGCAGCACCTGCGGCCGTCCCGGCACCTGGTGGGTCGCTTGTATGCCATCGGTATTCCGGCGATACTGAATTTGGCTTTGCCTTCGGTGCTGATCTCTGCACTGAACGCCATCTTGGCTGCATTCTCTCAAACCTATGTGCTGATTTTAGGCGCATATTACAAACTGCAAACGTTTCTGTACCTGCCGGCCAACGGCATTGTGCAGGGCATGCGCCCGGTGATTGGGTTCAATTACGGCGCCAAGGAATATGGGCGGGTCAAGCAGATCTTCCGCACCGTATTAGTGATGACTGCTGCCATTATGGTGGTGGGCACCGTGCTGTGCCTGGTGATCCCCGGTCAACTGATCGGTCTTTTTACCGAGAATGCAGCTACTGTTGCTGCCGGTAAAACAGCGCTGCGAATCATCAGCGGCGGGTTCATTGTGTCCGCCGTATCGGTGACTGCTTCCGGTGCGCTGGAGGGACTGGGCAAGGGCACGCCGTCCTTAGTGATTTCTCTTTGCCGGTATTTGGTCATCATCGTCCCGTTGGCATTCCTGTTGAGTCGAGTGCTGGGCGCCACCGGTGTGTGGCATGCCTTTTGGATCACCGAGTTGTTTACCGCCGGTATTGCCCTGGCGGTGTACCGCAAAGCCGTGCAGATCAAAGTCTGATTATAAATGAACAGAACAAAGCCGCACAGATATTTCTGTGCGGCTTCTTTGCGTCTATTTGTTTTATGCTGTTTCTATGCTGCTTAGGAAGCGCAGAAACTGGGCTTTACCGGCTTCATTCCGGCCAAACACGCCGCACTGCTCCAAAATGGCAGCAAAGACTTTGCCCACTTCCTGTTGCAGAATGTCCATGCAATTCTCGGCGGTTAAGGCGTTCTTGGCGGCGATCTCCATTGCCCAGTCCTTGTGTTTGGCAATGCGTTCGTCGGCGGCAATGTCTGTGCCATGGAGCAGTGCGTCACGCAACAGCTCCAGCTCCGTCTTTAACCGGGCGGGCAGTACTGCCAAACCCATAACCTCAATCAGGCCGATATTCTCTTTCTTAATATGGTGGTTCTCCGGGTGGGGGTGGTACAGACCGTCCGGGCACGCCGGGGTGGTAATGTTGTTGCGCAGCACCAGGTCCAGTTCATATTTACCGTTCCGGAACCGGGCGATAGGGGTAATGGTGTTGTGGGGTGTGCCATCGGTCTCGGCGTAGATAAAGGCATCCGGGTCCGTATAGCCGCGCCAGGCTTGCAGCACTTTGTCTGCCAGGTCGCAAATGCGCGCCGGCTCATCCCCACGCAGGCGCAGTACGGACATGGGCCACTTGACGATTCCGGCCTCAATATCTTTATATCCGGCAAAGGCATAGGGGGTCTCTATCGGTGCCTTGGTCATAGCAAAGGTATAGTGCCCGCCTTGGAAGTGCTCGTGGGTGAGAATGGAGCCGCCCACGATGGGCAGGTCTGCATTGGAGCCTACAAAATAGTGGGGAAACTTCTCTACAAAATCAAACAGCTTTTGGAACGCGCTGCGGTCGATTTTCATCGGCGTGTGCCGGCCATTAAACACGATACAGTGCTCGTTATAGTAGCCATAGGGCGAATACTGCAAGAACCAGGGACCGCCGCCCATTTCCAGGGGAATGATCCGGTGATTTTGCCGTGCCGGGTGATTGACCCGCCCGGCGTAGCCCTCGTTCTCCTTGCACAGCTGGCACTTGGGGTAAGCGCTTTGCTTCATTTGCAGGGCAGCCGCAATGGCCTTGGGGTCCTTCTCCGGCTTGGATAGATTGATGGTTATATCCATATCGCCGTAAGGGGTGGGAGTGATCCACTTAGCGTCTTTGGCCAGTCGGTCCGCACGAATGTAATTGGTGGTCTTGCTAAAGGCATAGTAATCATCTGTGGCTGC
>OLWR01001126.1_pt1 | contig 13701 bp, 14 predicted proteins | sample 1673531 | NCBI WGS metagenome assembly OLWR01 (sample SAMEA103958114, study PRJEB25191) | human gut metagenome | reverse complement strand
ACCTGTCAGGACCAATGATGGTTCTGGCAGGCCCCGGTTCGGGGAAAACTTCCGTCATAGTAGAAAGAACAGCACATATGATCCAGGAAGGGAAGATACCGGCTTCCTCTGTTCTTGTTGTGACTTTTTCCAGGGCAGCAGCAGTGGAAATGAAAGAACGGTTTCTGAAATTTACCAGTGTTCAGCGAACCGGCGTTACTTTCGGGACTTTTCACGGAGTGTTTTACGGGATCCTCAAACAGGCTTATGGTCTGAATGGAGGAAATATCCTGTCAGAAGAAGAAAAATATGCGATCTTAAGAGAACTGGTGGTAAACTGTGCTGCAGAACAGTCCCAGGAAGGGGATTTTGTGGAAGATATTGCCAAGGAGATCAGTGTTGTAAAGGGTGGAAGGATCGCTCTGGAGCATTATTATTCTTCCTGCTGCCCGGATGAAGTGTTCCGACAGATCTTTCAGGGATATCGAAAAGTCCTGAATGAAAGAAGAAAACTTGACTTTGATGATATGCTGTTGAGCTGTTATGAACTTCTGAAAAAACGAAAAGATATCCTGTCTGCATGGCAGAAAAAGTTTCACTATATTCTGGTGGATGAGTTTCAGGATATCAATCATCTTCAGTATGATATCGTGAAGATGCTGGCAGCACCGGAGAACAATCTGTTTGTGGTGGGAGATGATGATCAGTCTATCTATCATTTTCGTGGCGCTCGCCCGGAGATCATGCTGAATTTCCCGGAAGATTTTAAAAATGCGGAGACGGTGATCCTGAATATCAATTACCGGTGCAGTGGAAATATCTTGGATACAGCCATGAAGGTGATCAATCATAACGAAAACCGTTATGTGAAAAAACTTTCCACACCAAATGAACCGGGAGAGCCGGTGCAGATAAAAGAATTTCGAAATCCCAGAGACGAATATATGGCAGTTGCAGGCCTGCTGCGGAATCGGATGGAAGAAGGGGATAATATTGAAGATACAGCGCTGCTTTTCAGGACTAATCAGGAAACCGAAGGACTGGTCGCTGCGTTGATGGAGTATGGGGTTCCTTTCACTATGAAGGAAAAACTGCCCAACCTGTTCCGACACTGGATCTGCCGGAATATGATCGCTTATTTGAAAATGGCAGAAGGAGACCGGAGCCGCAGTACATTTCTGGAGATCATGAACCGGCCAAACCGATACATAGCCAGAGACGCTCTGACAGAAAAAAACGTTGATTTTAAAGCATTGGGAGAGTTTTACAAAGACAAAGACTGGATGTGTGACAGGATCACAACGATGGAGACACATCTTCGGATCTTAAAGACTATGGCCCCTTATGCAGCTATTAATTTTATCCGGAATGGCATGGGATACGAAGAATACTTGCAGGAATATGCAAGGTATCGTAAAATAAAACCGGAAGAGCTTATGGAAACCCTGAACCGGATCCATGAAAGTGCCAGAGGAATGAAAACATTGGAAGAATGGATGGCCTATATGGACGAGTATACCAGAAAGCTGGAAGAACAGGCGAAGAAACAGGATGTGAAACGGGAAGGAGTGGTGATATCCACTCTTCATGCGGTCAAAGGTCTGGAATATGACAATGTATATATCATGAATGTAAATGAAGGTAGCATGCCTTATCGGAAGGCAGTCCTGGAGGCACATCTGGAGGAAGAACGGAGGCTTTTCTACGTTGGTATGACACGGGCAAAGAAGAAACTCTGCCTGTATTATGTAAGACAGCAGTATGAGAAGGAACGGGAACCGTCCCGTTTTCTTGAGGAGGCCGGATTATGAATGGGATTATTTATTATACGAAGATCAGAGATGAATATAACGGCAAGAACATGGAGCATATGATCGGGGAAAAGCTTCTGGAAATCGGACTTGAGCGGGAATTTGGACGGAAGCTTGCTTTTGAGCCTCGGTCAAAGGGGGAACATGGGAAACCGTTTTTTACCCTGCTTCCAAGAATTCATTATAATATCACACATTCCGGAAAATATGTGATGTGTCTGTTTGCCGGAGAAGAGGTGGGCATTGATGTGCAGATCCACAAGAAGGTAAATTACGAACGGCTCCTTGAAAGAATGGTGCCGGCAGATATGATACGGGAAATCCTGGATGCAGATGATATGGAGAAAGCCTTTTTTGCCCAGTGGGTTTTGAGAGAGGCATATATCAAATGGACCGGAGAGGGACTGTCCAGGGATCTGCGTACGATTTCCATGGATAAGGGAAATTACATAATGCTGGAGCTGGAACCGGGATACAGTGGTGCAATCTGGTCCAGAGACAGCCTGGAATTACGATTTGAATACGAAGACATCATTTTGAGATAGCAAATAGAGACGATGAAATGAACAAAGAGATGAAACGCAGCTTCAGGATTTTCATTCTGAAGATCCTGGCAGTTGTTTTTGTGCTGTGCATATGTTATTTTTTATATGCATTTGTTTACCGTGCAAAAACTGAGCTGCCCACAAAAGCTGTGGTGACAAACCGAGGTGCTGCAGTGTATACACTGCGGGGACAGAAACAGAGGATTTCTCTTATTTTGCCTTTGATGGGAGAGAAAAAGAGAAGGAATATGGAACATATGTCATTCCCGGGCTGAAGAATACCAGAACGCTGCTCACAAAAAAGGGTGCCACTCCTGCCATGTGTACGTCCATGACGCCTCAGGGACTGGCGGTTACAGAGGATTATGTGCTGGTCAGCGCTTACTGCAGCACACAGAAACATAATTCGGTCATTTATGTGATCGATAAGGAAAAACATAATTTTATTAAAGAAGTGATACTGCCTGGACAGCCTCATGTGGGAGGACTTGCCTATGACCCGGAGCATAAGTTATTATGGTATTCCTCCAATATCAACGGGATCGCACAGGCAGTGAGTATAAAGATGGATACAATAGAAGCCTACGATTATGATGACAGCCATCTGCCGGTGGATACTTTCCAGATAGTCAGTCTTTATGGGATCGTGAGAGATTCTTTTATGACCTTTTATAAGGGATGTCTGTATGTAGGCTGCTTTGAAAAATATAACGAAAGTGTAATTGCACGATACGGAGTTGACGAAGAGGGAAAACTGATCAATACCATGGACGAGAAACTGGGCATGGATTTTGAAATGGCAGTTCCGTTGGATTATTCCACCATATCGGAGCAGGTTCAGGGAATTGCTTTTTATAATGATAAGCTTTTGATCTCTCATTCTTTTGGAATCCTGCCATCCAGGCTGGTGTTTTATGAACAATCCGATAAGCGTTTGTATGTAAACGAGAATTCTGCCAGAACTTATCGTTTTCCGGAACGACTGGAACAGATCGTGGTGGAGGGTGACAGTCTTTATGTGATGTTTGAATCCTGTGCCTATGCATACCGTGCGTCCTCCGTAAATATTGTGGATCGGGTCCTGAAGCTGAATCTTTCGAAGATGGAGACCTATGACGAAGAAGAAAGTCTTTTTTTTCTGTCGGAATAAAGAAAAAACGAGAGAGCATCAAAAAAGACAACAGGTACTAAATCCGGCATGTCCGCAATATATTTAAGTGTAAGAGGTGAAAACATGGACGCAAACCAGATCCAGAACCTGTTTGCCAGTAATGTCCGCCAGCTTCTGGTGGATGCAGACCTTGATTATGATAAATTATATGAGATACGTCTCCGCGTGGGAAGACCTCTGTTCCTCACTTATGATGGGGGAGAATGTTTCCTCCGGCAAAAAGATACAGAACCTTATCTGGTTACGCGGGAGGATCTTAAGGAAACACTGGAGTATGTCAGCGGCTATTCCCTGTATGCTTATGAAGATGAGATTCGCCAGGGGTTTTTGAGTGTACAGGGTGGGCATCGTGTAGGAGTTACCGGAAAGGTGATCCTGGACGGAAACCGTATCCGTGGGATGAAATATATTTCCTGCATCAATGTCCGTCTGGCACATGAGATCCAGGGATGTGCAGAAGAAGTGCTGCCATATATCCAGACAAGAGAGCAGATCATGCATACCTTGATCGTTTCTCCGCCCAGATGTGGGAAGACCACGCTTCTTCGGGATATCATCCGGCAGATGAGTAATGGATGGGGAAATATTTCCGGTGTTACGGTAGGAGTAGTCGATGAGCGCAGTGAGCTGGCCGGATGCTATCAGGGGATCCCTCAGAATGACCTTGGAATGCGTACGGATATCCTGGACGGCTGTCCGAAAGCAGAAGGGATGCAGATGCTGATCCGGTCAATGTCGCCGGTTGTGGTTGCTGTGGATGAACTTGGAAAAGAAGAAGATTTCAAGGCTGTGGAATCAGTTATCCACTGTGGATGTCGTTTGATCGCAACTGCACATGGAGCTTCCATGGAAGAAACATTATCCCAGCCTTTTTTCCGGAAATTGTGGGAAGCGCGGGTTTTCCAGAGATATATTTTTCTGGGAAAGCATGAACGTGCAGGAATCGTGGAAGGAATCTATGATGAAAATGGGAAATGCCTATGTACCGGATTGTAGGATGTATTCTGGTAGTGGCGGCAGGAGCTGGAATGGGATTTTCCGGAAGTATGAGACTTTCGGAGCAGATTCGTATACTGGAAAAACTGCTTCAGATGGTGATCTGCCTGAAAGGCGAGATCCGCTGCGGGAATGCATCACTGCCGGATGCTTTTTATGGAGCAGCAGGAAGAATGAATGGAAAATACAGAGAGTTTCTCATCAGTGCCGCGGACAGGATGAAAGCGGGAACAGGAGAAAAACTTTCACAGATATGCAGGGAATGTGCGGAAAACGCCCTGAAAAAAAGCTGCCTTACCCATGGGGAAAAGGACGCTTTTTTTTCTTTCGGAGAATATCTGGGCTACATGGATCTGGAAATGCAGATGCGACAGCTTTCCCTGTATGAAAATAATTTGGAAGCAGAGATCTTGAAGCGGAAAGCGGAGGTTTCCGGAAAGAAAAAACTGTACCAGGGAATTGGGATTCTTGGAGGCCTGCTGCTTGCGGTTCTCCTGGTATAGTATTGTTTATCAGACAGTAGTAAGAAGGACAGGCTTTCAGAAGAAAAGGAGGGATCATTTGGAGGTCAGTATCATATTTAAGATCGGTGCAGTAGGGATCCTGGTCTCTGTTCTTTCTCAGATCCTGAAACATAGCGGAAGAGAGGAACAGGCTTTTCTGGTGAGTTTTTCAGGACTTCTTTTAGTACTGTTCTGGATTGTGCCGTATATTTATGAGCTTTTTAAAAATATCCAGCAGCTTTTTGTACTGTAGGGGGAGGGAAAGAACCGTGGATATTCTGAAGATTTCTGTTCTGGGAGCGGCAGGGGTTCTTCTGGGGATTCTTCTGAAAGACCGTGCACCGGAGTATGTAAGCCTTGTTACGATGGGAATAGGTCTTGTGATACTGGGATTAGCGGTAGGGAAGATCAGCTATCTGTTCCAGTCCCTGGAGAGACTGAAACAGAGTCTCCCGATTGATGGAAGCTATATCACTACTTTGCTGAAGATGATCGGGATCACCTATATCGGACAATTTTCATCCGGCATATGCAGAGATGCAGGATATTCCTCCACTGGTGCACAGATCGAACTGTTCTGCCGGTTATCTGTAATGGTCTTAAGTATGCCGGTTCTTCTGGCACTGTTGGATACCATACAGGGATTTCTTGCATGAAAAGATATTGGTCAGAGATTTGTGCAGCCCTGTTTCTGGCTGTAGTTATAAACTGTTTTGGCGGTGTGATCGTTTATGCTTCTTCGGCGGAACAACAGATCACAGATCAGATGGAGCTTACCGACCTGCAGTCCATGGTAGATGAGATGCTTGGAGAAAAAACATTTTCTGTTACAGAAGCGTTTCACAGACTGTTGTCAGGGGAAGAGGTGCTTTCGGAGGAGAGTGTGCGGGAATTTTTGCACAGTCTCCTTTTTTATGGTATTGAAAGAGAAAAAGAGCTGATCGTGAAGTTGCTGCTTCTGCTGTTGTTTGCTGCCGTTTTTTCCGGGTTTGCCGGTGCCTTTGATAACGGGCAGGTGGGAGAAATCAGTTTTTATGTGGTGTATCTTCTTGTTTTTACTCTTCTGATGAACAGTTTTTCCGGTTTGAGTGCATCACTGCTTTCAATGCTTGCGTGGATCACGGAGTTTATGAAGGAACTCTCACCGGTGTATTTTATGGCAGTGGCAGCAGCGTCAGGTGCATCCAGTGCAGCTGCTTTTTATCAGGGAGTACTGCTTCTGGTGTGGCTTTTTCAATGGATCCTGGAACGAGTACTGCTTCCCGGAGTGAGTTTATATATTCTTCTGAGATTTGTGAATCATCTTTCCAGGGAAGAAATGCTGGGAAAAATGGCTGAGCTGATCGAGACTGTGATCTCCTGGGGGCTTCGGACATTACTTGGAGTGGCAGCAGGACTGCAGGTGGTGCGTGGGCTTGTAGCTCCGGTAATGGATTCTCTGAAGCGGAGTGCTGTAGGAAAAACTGCAGGTGCTCTTCCTGGGATCGGGAGCGCGGTAAATGCAGTTACGGAACTGGTCCTTACCACAGCTGTTCTTGTAAGAAACAGTCTGGGCATTGCGCTTTTACTGGTGATCCTGGCGGTGGGGGCGGGGCCGTTGGTCCGATATGGACTTTTGTCACTGACCTATCGCTTTCTGGCGGCTGCGGCGCAGCCTGTATCAGACAAACGGCTGGTAGAAGCCTTTGGCACCATGGCAGAGGGATGTGCACTTCTGATGAGAATCCTGTTTACTGCGGAAATTTTATGTATGCTTACATTTCTGATCTTGATGGCAGGAGGAGGCTTGGGATGAGAACAGAACTTTATCAGTGGATGAAAAGCCTGGCTTTTTTTCATGTACTTACTACAGCACTTCTGCATATTCTGCCTGATAAGCGTTATGAGCAGTATATACGGCTGTTTATGGGGCTTCTGTTGGTGCTTTTGATCTGTACACCTATATTTGCCGTAGTGGGAAAAAGTGAAGAACTTCTGTCCGGATTCAGCAATAATTATGGGAGAGAAGAACAGGTACGTATGGAGACAGAAGCAGAAGGAATAAGGGAAACATTTCTTAAAGGAGCATATGAACAGGAACTGAAGGATCAGGTTCAGGGTATCCTCAGGAAAGAAGGGATTTTTTCGGCAAAAACAGAAGTAGATATGGAGAAAGAGCTTCAGCTGACCATAACACTTTATGGAACAGTCACAGAAAAACAGAGGGAGGCGGTGAAAAATGAGCTCGAAAGAATCTGCGGACTCAGGAAAGGACAGTATCAGATCCTGGCTTCTGAGGATGGGATGGAAGGAGTGGGGAGTTTTCCTTCTTCTGGGAATCCTTCTTCTGGTGGCAGGACTTCCGGTAACCCGAAAGAATAGTAAAACAGCAGAGGATCAGAATGCGGAGAAAACCCGCCTGGAGAGCCGCCTTGAGGAACTGCTTTCCAATGTGGAAGGAGTCGGAGAAGTGGAAGTGATCATTATGACCGGGGATGAGGGAAATACGGAAAACTTTTCCATAAGCAGCAAAAATGAAGTTACCGGTGTGCTGGTGGCGGCCCAGGGAGCAGGCAGCGCAGTGACAGTCCAGAATATTCAGCAGGCAATTATGGCATTATTTCAGATCGACGCTAATAAAATTAGAATAATGAAAATGAAATGAGGAGAGTAGAAGTGAAAAAGATCATGAAGAAAAATCAGGTAATCATCACCTCGCTGGCCATTCTCATTGCTGTGGCCGGATATCTGAATTTCGCAGATGTGGATCTGGGATTTAAGGATAAGGAGACGAGTACAGACAGCAGCAGTATCCTGGATGACGTGGATTATGACCTGACCGATGAAACAGCCCTTCTGGATGAGAACGGGGCAGATGGCACAACCCAGTCGGAGGTGATGGATACCGCATCCCCGGGCGAGGCCGTACTTACCGGTGCTTCGGATTTTGCAGCACAGGCAAAAGTCAGCAGGGAGCAGGTGCGTTCCCAGAACAAAGCGGACCTGCAGGCGATCATCAGTAATAAAGACATCAGCGAAGAGGAAAAACAGAATGCTATTAACACAATGGTTTCCATGACAGATCTTACAGAAAAAGAGGCGGCTGCAGAGCTTCTTCTGGAGGCGAAGGGCTTTGAAAATGTGATCGTAAATCTAACGGGTGAAACTGCGGATGTTGTGGTGCCGGATGCAGATCTGGAGGATGCAAAACGTGCACAGATCGAGGATATTGTAAAGAGGAAAACCGGTGTGGCAGCAGAGAGCATTGTGATCACGCCTCTGAGTCAAAGTAAAAATGCATCGGATGTCATAAATACTGCAGATGAAGCTGAAAAAAATACGGGAGGTGCAGAGGATAATGCGGAAAGTACAGGTGAGGAGGTGCAGGATACCGCTGCATCTGTGGAAAGCGATTCGGCGGATCAAACATCTGAGGACGCAGAGACGGCTGCAGATATCCAGAACGATCAGACTATTGATACAGAGGGAATTTACGACTGAATTGCCTTGACAGCAAAGCCTTGTCTATACTAGAATAGGAAAGGTTATAGTAAAATAGAGATATCAGAGAATATACAGGAGGCTCACGTGTCGAAGTATACGAAAGAAATAGAAAAAAGAAGAACATTTGCCATCATCTCTCATCCGGATGCTGGTAAAACAACATTAACAGAAAAATTTCTGCTGTATGGAGGGGCCATCAATCTGGCCGGAAGTGTAAAGGGTAAGGCTACGGCCCGCCATGCAGTATCAGACTGGATGGAGATCGAGAAGGAAAGGGGTATTTCCGTTACTTCATCCGTTCTTCAGTTCCATTATGACGGATATTGTATAAACATTCTGGATACACCTGGACATCAGGATTTCTCCGAGGATACCTACCGTACATTGATGGCTGCGGATTCAGCAGTTATGGTCATCGATGGATCCAAGGGTGTTGAGGCACAGACCCGTAAGCTTTTCAAGGTCTGTGTTATGAGACACATTCCGATCTTTACTTTTATCAATAAGATGGACAGAGATGCCAACGATACTTTTGATCTTTTGGATGAGATCGAAAAAGAGCTTGGTATTGCAACCTGTCCGATCAACTGGCCAATCGGTTCCGGTAAGAAATTCCGGGGTGTGTTTGATCGTAATACAAAGAAGATCCTTACCTTTTCCGATACACAGAAGGGCACCAAGGAAGGTGTGATAGAAGAGATTGATATTAATGATCCCCGTGCAGATGAGGTCATGGATCCTGAGCAGAAAGAGCAGCTGATGGAAGAAATCGAGCTTCTGGATGGCGCAAGTGCGGAGTTTTCTCAGGAAGAGGTCAGCAAAGGACAGCTGACACCGGTATTTTTCGGTTCTGCTCTTACCAACTTTGGTGTGGAAACATTTCTGGAGCATTTCCTGAAGATGACCACTTCTCCGCTTCCGAGAACTGCAGACTGCGGACCGGTAGATCCTATGAGTGATGATTTTTCAGCCTTTGTATTTAAGATTCAGGCGAATATGAACAAGGCTCACAGAGACCGTATCGCATTTATGAGGATCTGTTCAGGCAAGTTTGATGCGACCAAAGAGGTTTATCATGTGCAGGGAGACAAGAAGATGCGACTTCTTCAGCCGCAGCAGATGATGGCAGAATCCCGTCATGTTGTGGAGGAGGCGTATGCAGGTGATATCATCGGTGTCTTTGACCCGGGTATTTTTTCTATTGGAGATACCATCTGCGCACCTGGAAAGAAATTTGCCTTTGAGGGGATCCCGACCTTCGCGCCGGAGCATTTCGCACGTGTGCGTCAGATCGATACCATGAAGAGAAAACAGTTTGTAAAAGGTATCAACCAGATCGCTCAGGAAGGTGCAATCCAGATATTCCAGGAGTTTAACACCGGTATGGAAGAGATCATTGTGGGTGTTGTAGGTATCCTGCAATTTGATGTCCTGAAATACCGTCTGGAGAATGAGTATAATGTAGATATCCGCCTGGAAACACTTCCATATGAGCATATCCGCTGGATTGCCAACAAGGAGACTGTAAAAGTAGACAAGATCGTGGGAACTTCTGATATGAAGAAAGTCACAGACCTTAAGGGAAATCCGTTGCTGCTCTTTGTCAATGCATGGAGTGTTGGCATGGTTGAGGACAGAAACCCTGATCTGGTACTGACAGAATTCAGTAAATAAGCCCTTTTATTTCATAACTTTTTTTGATATAATAGTATAAAATTACGAACAAAAATATTATATCCGTAGGAGGGTTTCCCATGGCAGAAAAAAGAACAACATATAAGATACAGGATTTGGGCGGAATCGGTGAAGTTCACATTGCAGATGAAGTTGTTGCGATCGTTGCAGGACTTGCAGCAACAGATGTGGATGGAGTTGCTTCCATGGCAGGAAATATCACCAATGAGCTGGTAAGTAAACTTGGAAAGAAGAATCTGTCCAAGGGCGTGAGAGTAACCATTCTGGAAGGAGTCGTTACCGTGGATCTGTCACTGAATATCGAGTATGGCAGAAACATTCTTGAGACAAGCAAGAAGGTTCAGGAGAAGGTTAAATCCGCTATTGAGAATATGACAGGACTTGAGGTTGCAGATGTAAATATTCATATTGCCAGCGTGGATATGGAGAACGAAAAAGGAAAGTAAACCTTTCCTTTTTTCCGTCTTAGGAGGAAATTATGAGAAGAAGAGAACAGAGAGAACATGTATTTAAACTTATGTTTATGACAGAGTTTAATTCAGAAGAAGAGATGACAGAACAGCTCTCTCTTTATTTTGAAGGTCTTGGAGAACTTTCAGAACAGGACCAGGAATATATGAAGAAGAAGTACGCACATGTGAAAGAACATCTGGAAGAGATCGATGCACAGCTGAACAGTGCAAGCCGTGGATGGAAGACAAAGCGTATGAGCCGTGTGGATCTTGCGGCACTTCGTCTGGCAGTATATGAGATGGAATATGATGCAGACGTACCGACAGGAGTAGCTATCAACGAAGCGGTAGAACTTGCCAAAAGATTTGGCGGAGATGCTTCCGGCTCCTTTGTAAATGGAGTACTGGGTAAGATCGCATCTGAGAAGGATGAAAAGAAAAACGAGGAGGAGACTGCTGACACAGAAGAGAAGGCAGCAGAAGCCCCGGAAGAGAACGCATGAGAAATGTCTATTCTGTCGGTCAGGTAAACCATTATGTCAAAAATATGTTTACCCAGGATTACTTTCTCCGGAAAGTCTACGTAAAGGGAGAGGTATCCAACTGTAAATACCATACCAGCGGACATATTTATTTTTCCCTGAAGGATGAAACAGGCACATTAAGCTGTGTGATGTTTGCGGGACACCGTAGGGGTCTTGCTTTTCGCATGAAGGACGGGGATAAGGTAGTTGCAGGCGGAATTGTAGACGTATATGAGAGAGACGGGCGTTATCAGCTTTATGCAAAAGAGATCACACTGGAGGGTGCTGGTGCCCTCTATGAGCGGTATCTGGCACTGAAACAGGAACTTGAGGATATGGGGATGTTTGCCCAGGAATATAAGCAGCCCATTCCTCATTTTATTCATACCCTTGGCGTGGTGACAGCACCTACTGGTGCAGCAGTACAGGATATCCGCAATATTGCAGGCAGAAGGAATCCATATCTGCAGGTGATCCTTTATCCGGCACTTGTGCAGGGAGAGGGAGCGGCGCAGAGTATCGTAAAGGGAATCCGGATGCTGGATGAAGCAGGGGTGGACGTGATCATCGTCGGCCGTGGAGGTGGCTCTATTGAAGATCTCTGGGCCTTTAACGAGGAGAGCGTTGCCCGTGCTATTTTTGAGTGCAGGACACCGGTGATCTCGGCAGTGGGACATGAGACGGATTTTACCATTGCGGATTTTGTAGCAGATCTGCGGGCACCTACACCATCTGCTGCAGCAGAGCTGGCAGTGGATGATTTTCGCAGTGTTCTGGAGAGCTTTCATATGTACGGAGACCGTCTGCAGCGTGCCATGAACAGTAAGACAGAACTTTTTGCCGCAAAACTTAAGGCCTATGAGAACAGATTCCAGTATCTGAGCCCGGAGTCCATGTTACGTGAAAAACGTCAGTATGCATCGGAGCTGGAGGAATGCCTGCGTTCTTCCATGGAACAAAAGCTTACAGAGAAAAGACATGAACTGGCAATATGGATCCAGCGGTTTGAGGGACTTTCTCCATTAAGAAAGCTAAATGGAGGATATGCATTTGTGTCCGACTTAGGCGGACATGCGGTGACAGAGATCAGTCAGATAAAAAAAGGTGACAGGATCTCCATTGCAGTAACCGATGGAGTCATAGAAGCAGTTGCGGATCGCATCAGGAAGGAAGAGCGATAATGGCAGAAGCAAAGAAAGAAGAGAAATCCATAGAAGATACTTTTGGGGAGCTTGATCTGCTTGCCCGGAAGCTGGAGGATAAAGAAACACCTCTTGAGGAGTCTTTCCGCCTCTACAGACAGGGAATGGAGCTCCTAAAGGATCTGAACGGAAGACTGGATACTGTAGAAAAAAAGATGCTTCAGATGAATGAGGATGGGACATTTCGTGAATTTTAAAGAAGAACTGAAAAGAAGAACAGAAGAAGCAGAACATGTGATCCGGGAATATCTTCCGGAAGAATCCGGTTTTGCAAAAACCATGGCAGAGGCCATGAATTACAGTATGACGGCAGGTGGAAAGAGACTCCGCCCGATCCTGATCAGGGAAACCTACGAGCTGTTTGGAGGAAAGGATAAGCTTTGTGAGCCTTTCATGGCGGCTATGGAGATGATCCATACACATTCGTTGATCCATGATGATCTCCCTGCACTGGATAACGATGATTACCGAAGGGGAAGGCTGACCACACATAAAGTATACGGAGAGGCCATGGGCGTTTTAAGCGGTGTGGCACTCCTTAACAGAGCTTATGAAGTGATGCTTTCCGCCTTTGATCTGACCGAGGATAAAGACCGTGTGATAGCCGCCATGCGGATCATTGCAGATAAGACCGGCATCAACGGTATGCTTGGTGGACAGAGTGTGGATGTGGAGAATGATGGGAAACCTCTGGAACACAAGATGCTGGATTATATTTACAAAAACAAGACCTCCGCATTGATCGAGGCTTCCATGATGACCGGTGCTGTGCTGGCAGGGGCATCTGAGAAAGAACTTGAGATTGTGGAGCAGGCTGCAGAAAACATCGGGCTGGCTTTTCAGATCCAGGATGATATTCTAGACTTGACAAGTACGGCGGAAGAGCTTGGTAAACCGATAGGCAGCGATCTGCGTAATGAAAAGACAACCTATGTATCATTACATGGGATGAGAGAAGCAGAGGAAGCAGTCGAAGAGTATTCCAAAGAAGCTGTGGAGATATTAGAAAATCTTTCAGAAGAAAATGAATTTTTAGATCAACTGATCGTGTCGTTGATCCACCGCAAGAAATAAATACTTTTGATGGATAATATTTGCAAAGAATTATGTCTGCGGATCAGAATCAGCGGATATAGAAAGGAATGACAGACTACGGTAATGTTAGAGCAGATAAAAGAAGCAAATGATATTAAATTGATAGATCCGTCCGAATACCGGGAGTTAGCGCGAGAGATCCGTAGATTTCTTGTGCGCAAGGTCAGCAGAACGGGAGGACATCTCGCCTCCAATCTGGGAGTGGTGGAGTTGACGATGGCAATGCATCTGTGCTGTGATCTGCC
>OLWR01001113.1_pt1 | contig 13838 bp, 15 predicted proteins | sample 1673531 | NCBI WGS metagenome assembly OLWR01 (sample SAMEA103958114, study PRJEB25191) | human gut metagenome | reverse complement strand
ATAGGATTAAAATCTCAGTTTTCAAGAATGAAAAATGACAATATTAAAAATATTGCTATTATATTAGAGACAGTTTCAGAATATAGAAAGAATTTAGAAGGTAAAAATTTATTAGATAAAACATTTTTGTGTAATAATGATAATGGAAATAAAAGTATTGTAAACTGTTTTTATTTTTTTTATAATGCATTAAAACCGTATAATAGCAATGAATTAATTAAGATAAGAGATATTATTTTAGATATGAAAGTTATTCATATTGCATCTGAAGATGAATTAGATTGCTATGATATTTTTGAAATATTAAATGCCAGAGGTGTTGATTTAGAGGAAAGTGAATTATTAAAAAACTTTATATTTAAATATGCACAGCCTAAATATTCTGTAGATAGAGCTAAAGAAATATGGAATAAAATAGAAAATAATATGGAAATGTGTAATGGGAATATGGAACAGTTTTTGGCTCATTTTGTATCATATAGATATTATAAACCAACAAAAGAAGAAGGAGTTTTTAGAATTGTAAAAAGTAATATAGATAAAGGAAGTGTCAACCAATTATTAGATGACTTATACAAAATGAGTGAGAAATATATTTGGTTTTATCATCCAGATAAGTGTGAGGACGAAGAATTAAAAAAATGTTTTGAATTTTATAAAATTGTAAATCATAGACAATTTAGACCATTATTTATGGCTATATTTGAAAGTAATGAAAAAGGTATTTTAGATACAAAACAAATGAAAAATTTATGTAAATTTTTAAAAAATTTTTCATTTGCATTTACATTGGTAATGGGAAATGCATCTAATCTTATAGATAAAAGAATACATAAAATATCTCAAAAAATATACGAAGAAGAAAACAAATTAAATATTCAAGAAATTAAAAATGAATTGATGACATATTATCCCTCTTATGAAAATTATGAAAATGCTTTTTTAAGATTAGGAGTTTCTAATAAAAATAAATTATTTGATAATTCAAATTATAAACGAAGAATTTATTATATATTGAAAGAAATGGAAGCTTATAAGCAAAAAACCAAAGAATTACAATGCAATATAATGGAATGTAATATAGAACATATAAAAAATGATTCGGAAGTAGATGATAATGCGTGTAAAATAGGGAATTTACTGTTAATTTCTGAGTATATTAATAATAAAATGGGTAATGCTGATTTTAAAACAAAAAAAGAATTACTTAAAAATTCAAAATTAGAGATGGTAAAAAATTTTATTAAATATTATGGAAAAGAAGATGAGTGGACGGATGAATTAATTATAGATAGGACTAAAAAACTAGCTAGATTGTCATATGAAGAAATTTGGAATATTGATCAAAGATAAATAAAAATAACTATTAAGAAAAGGGGAATAACTTATGGGAGAATCAATTTATCAAGATTTAATAACTGGTTTAACAACATCATTTATTAATCAATCAGTTAATTCCAATTCACTATATCAATCGGAATTTGTTTACAATGATTATAAACAAGGAAAGAAAGTTCTTGTTTCTTTGGAACAAGAGTTAAAACGATGTGATGAATTCTTTATCAGTGTAGCATTTATCACTGATAGTGGATTTGAATCTCTATCTATGATTTTAAAAGAATTAGAACAAAAAGGAGTTCCAGGGAAAATTCTTACGACAGACTATTTGACATTTAGTCAGCCTAAAGCATTAGATCGATTGGCCCAGTTGAAAAATATTGAATTAAAAATGTTTCGAACAAATTCTGAGATTGGAGGATTTCACACAAAAGGATATATATTCCGTGAAGATGAATTATATCGAATCATTATCGGAAGTTCCAATATGACATCAAAAGCGATTACAGAAAATAGAGAATGGAATACAAAGATTGTTTCTACAGAACAAGGAGAAGTTGCAAAAGAAATTTTAAATGAATTCAAGAATTTATGGATATCACCAAATAGTCAATATTATGAAGAATTCATTGAGGATTATAAAGAGCAATATTTACAAAATCAAATCATCAAAAAACAGCAAAGACAAGCAGCAAAAGAACAAATTGTAGATTTTGAAAGCTATAAATTAAAACCAAATAAGATGCAGTTAGCTTTTATCAATAATCTTATGGAGATGAGATCAGAAGGAATAGAAAAAGCTTTGCTATTATCTAGTACAGGAACTGGAAAGACTTATGCATCGGCATTTGCTGTTCGAGAGCTAGGATATCAGAAGGTTTTATTCTTAGTACATAGAAACCAAATCGCAGAACAAGCATTAAAATCATATCAAAAAGTTTTTGGACCATCTGTTAAAATGGGATTGGTTACTGGTAAATATCATGATTATGATGCAGATTTTACTTTTGCAACAGTACAGACATTATCTAAAAAAGAAAATTTAGAAAGATTTGCAAGAGATCATTTTGAATGTTGCATCTATGATGAAGCTCATCATACCTCAGCAGATAGCTATAAAAAGGTTATGGATTACTTTACTCCACAATTTACACTGGGAATGACAGCAACACCTGATAAAAAAGATGATCATATAGAAGGTCGTAATATTTATGAGATCTTTGATCACAACATTGCATACGAGATTCGATTGCAAAAAGCAATGGAAGAAGATTTATTATGTCCATTTCATTATTTTGGAATTACTGATTTAGAAATTGTTGATGATACAATGGTCAATGGAAACAAATTGACAAAAGAAGAAAAGCTACAAAATTTTAGATTTTTGACCTCGGATGAACGTGTAAAATATGTGATGGAGCAGGCGGAATATTATGGTTATAGTGGTAATCGAGTAAAAGGTTTGATTTTTTGCAGCAGAATTGAAGAAGCAAATGAATTATCAAAGAAATTTAATGAACATGGTTGGCGAACATTAGCATTAAGTGGTGCAGATTCAGAAGAAGTTCGAAGAGATGCGATTGAACGTTTGGTTAATGATGATATCAATGAGTTAGATTATATTTTATCTGTAGATATTTTTAGTGAAGGTGTTGATGTACCAGAGATTAATCAGGTAATTATGCTAAGACCAACACAGTCACCGATTGTATTTATCCAACAATTAGGACGAGGACTTCGAAAAGCAGAAGACAAAGAGTATGTTGTAATACTTGATTTTATCGGAAATTATAAGAATAATTTTATGATACCGATTGCTTTGTCTGGGGATCGTAGTTATAACAAGGATAATGTGCGGCGTTATATTATGGAAGGAAGCAGAATTATTCCAGGAAGTTCTACAATACATTTTGATGAAATTAGTAAGAAAAAGATTTATCAAGCGATTGATGCTGCTAATTTTAGTGATTTGAAATTAATTAAGGAAAATTATTTTAACTTGAAAAATAAATTGGGACATATTCCTAAGTTGGCAGAATTTGATCAGTATGGTGAGATGGACGTATGTAGAATCTTTGATAATAGTAATCTTGGCTCATATTATAAGTTTTTGGTTAAATATGAAAAAGAGTATACGGTACGCTTAAATGATAAAGAAGAGAAAATAATAGAATTTATTTCAAAGAAAATTGCAAATGGGAAAAGAATACATGAGTTAGAGTTATTATCTTTGATGATTGAATATAGGCATGGATTGATTGGCAGATTACAAAATAATTTAAAAGAAAGATATGGAATAACATTAAAAGATGAGAGTATTCAAAATATTATAAATGTAATGACGAATGAATTTCCAACAGGTTCTGGAAAGAAGACATATAAAGAATGTATTCTTATGGAACAGGAAGAAGATCAACAAATATTTGAAAAACAGCAAACAGATCATATGTACAAAAAAATGGAGACACGAGCGATTGCATATTCACAAAATTGGATATCAAGATATAAAGAATACAGTGTTAGTAAATCTTTTGAAAAAATACTAGAAAATTCAGAGTTTACAAATCTTTTAGAAGATTTGATTCAGTTTGGTAAATCAAGATATGAACGTGATTATAGTGATCGATATCAAGATACAGATCTAGTATTATATCAAAAATATACTTATGAGGATGTATGCCGCCTTTTAAATTGGGAGAATAGTGAAGTTCCATTAAATATTGGTGGATATAAATTCGATAAAAAAACAAAGACATTCCCAGTATTTATCAATTATGATAAAGCAGATAATATTAGTGATACGACAAAATATGAAGATCATTTTGTCAATCAAAATCAATTAATTGCAATTTCTAAGAGCGGAAGAAGTCTAGAATCAGAAGATGTACAAAATTTCCTTCATGCAAAAGAAAGAGGTATAGATGTACAATTGTTTGTCCGTAAGAATAAGGATGATAAGATATCAAAAGAATTTTATTATTTAGGAAGAATGACAGCAACAGGACAAGCTCAAGGATTTGTAATGCCTAATACAGAGAAAACAGCAGTTGAAATTCTTTGGACATTGGATGTTCCAGTGAGAGAAGATTTATATGAATATATTACGAGTGAATAAAGAGGAAAATAAAATGAAGACAATTAGAGTAGTGGCAGCAGTTATAAAAGATAATGATAAAATATTTGCGACACAGAGAGGTTATGGAGATTTCAAAGGTGGATGGGAATTTCCTGGAGGAAAGATTGAAGAAGGGGAAACACCACAGGAAGCTTTGAAGAGAGAGATTATGGAGGAATTGGATACGGAGATTGAAGTTGGAGAGCTGATTGATACGATAGAGTATGATTATCCAGATTTTCATTTATCTATGGGATGTTATTGGTGCTCTGTAGTTCGTGGAGATTTGATATTGAAAGAGCATGAGGATGCTCGATGGTTGGGTAAGGATGAATTGATGGATGTTGAATGGTTGCCGGCGGATGTTGGGTTGATTGATGGAATTAAAAGAGAAATAATTTCTATTTAATTTGTTAATTAAATTAGATGGAAGACGCTGGAATGTGCTATAATAATAAAATAAATATAAAAACTAGTTGTATGTAATAGATTTTGATTTAAACTAAAGAGGGTGAATGGGTGTGAATGAAGAAACTAAAGAATATTGTCTTCAAAAATGGAATTCAGAAGATGATAGGATACAATACTTTAAAGATCATTTCGATGAATTCAATAATTCTTTAACGGAAGAGTTGGGGGATTGTATGGATTTATTAATGAAAAAATTAGATTATTATTCTCATAAATCAATAAACCAAGAATACAAAAGATTACATACTAGATTACTAGAAGAATATGATTTGAATTTAGATGATACTATTTTTACAGTACTTAAATCTCAGAGAAATACTTTTAATAGTTCTTATGAATATATGATTGAGTATAAATTGATTAATAATATAAATAAACATTGTATTATTCCAGAGTTATCTGATTGGTATGACAAAGAAAATTGGAATAATATAAACAATATTGTATTTATAGACGATTTTTGTGGATCAGGAAAAACATTTTGTGATTATATAGAGACTATTAAAGATAAATTATTATGTAAAATTCTATTTTATGTAGTAGTCCATATTATGGAAGATGGATTAGATGAAATAAATAAATATGCAAAACAAAATAAAATTAATATAATAATTGTTTGTAACAACATTAAAAGAGCCGCATTTTCTAGTGATAAAAATTTAGAGGAAAAGAAAGATGTTTTTGAAAAAGAATGTAGGAAAAAATATATTTCTAAGAAAGATATTTTTGGCTATGAGCAAACAGAAGCATTAGTAGCTTTTTTTGAAAATACCCCCAATAATACAATAGGAATATTACGAAAAGATACAGGTAAAAATAGGGCCTTATTTCCAAGAAAGATAGAAAAAAAGCCATTATGGCAAATGAAAGAAAAAAGAAAACAGAAAGCGAAAAATAATTATGTGCGAGCAACCAAATCAGGACAAAAAGGAAGAATATCTTAAGCAATTAATTTTAGTATATTTTAAGGAATATGGTGAAAATTATGATATATTAGATTTAGGAAGTAAAATTGGCATTACGATTACAACATTAAGTGATTATATATATGAATTGATTGAAAATAATTTTTTACGATATGAAGATGATCTTCTTCAATTGACGTTGAAAGGAAGAATTTATCTTAGTAATACATTAATGGAAGATTATACATTTAAATCGGATATTTCATTATTATATGAACACAATAAATGGGATATTAATAAAATTTATTGTGTTCACGAATTTTCAAAAAAGAAATGGAGAGGAAAATAGTTCATATTCTTAAACGCATTTGTTGGAATACGAGAGAACAGTGGGCTCTCTAAGCGATAATGTTGCTTAATTTGCAGGTAATTATGGCTAAGCCACAATTACCTGAATATGTTGGCATTACAACAATATTCAGTATCTTCAATTATATTGAGTATAATTGAAGATACTGCTATAGCATAAATAAAGAATAGGCTGCAAATGCGTTTAAGAATATGAACTAAGATTACGTACATTATGGATATAAAAGAATTAGAAAGAAAATTAAAAGAAGCAGGGGAAAAAGAGGAAGATATAATTGCAGCTAAAAAATATGCTGAAAATTTAAATAACTTAAATTTACCTGTTATATTCGATAAAAATCATTTTGCATTATTACAGGGGAGAGATTTAAATGAAATATCAATAATGATGGCCACGTTAGAAATAAATTATTATCATAAAGCATTTATTAGGAAGAAATCAGGTGGATATAGAGAATTGTATATTCCGGCAGTTAATATTCGTCTAATTCAAAAATGGATTTTAAAAAATATTTTATATAAAATACCAATTTCATCATATGCAAATGGATTTTGTAAAAATAGATCTATATTAACAAATGCACAAAAACATTTAAATCAAGAGTGTGTAATAAATATAGATATTAAGGATTTTTTTACATCAATTTCACAACAACAAATATATAGAATTTTTTACTATTATGGATATACACATCAAGTGTCTTATATTTTATCAAGATTTTGCACGGTTAATGGATATTTGCCACAAGGAGGTGTGACTAGTCCGTATCTTTCTAATATTGTTTGCTTGAGGTTAGATAAACGTTTAGGAAAATTAGCAGATAAATATAGTGCAGTATATACGAGATATGCCGATGATATTACCTTTTCTGGAAACAAAGGAATTAGAAATATGATTTCAGTTGTAGAAAAAATAATTCAAGAAGAAAATTTTGAAATTAATCATTCAAAAACAAGAATTCAATATTCATTTCAACGACAAGAAATTACAGGATTAATAGTAAATTCCGGAAAGGTTCATGTTAGTAAGAAATATATTAAAAAGATGAAGAAAGAAATATACTATTGTAAAAAATTTGGGCCAAGTAGCCATTTACAGCATGAAAATATTAATAAGCTAAATTATAAAGAACATATGTATGGAAAAGCATATTTTATATCAATGGTTGATAGAGATTTAGGAAGAAAAATATTAACAGAACTAGATGAAATAGATTGGGAAAGATAATTATGAAACAAGATTTATATGAATTAAGATATTATGCAGATATGCTTGAACAGGGGATTGATCCAACATCAAATATGAAATTTAAAAATGATACAGTACTTAATAATTTTGAAATTAAACAATATAATGGGAAGATTAAAAAAATATTAGATAAACTAATCTATTTGATGGAAAATGCAAAAGAATTGAATAATAAAAAGAATAAAATACCATTCTTTTTATTGGATGAACAAAAAAACTTGATAAAATTATCTGAAGAATCAATATCAATAAGTGAATTATGTTACAGAATTAATGCTGTGGTTCCTAGTGGTATGAAAAAATTACGTGCTTCAGATGTGACAAGGAATTTAGAAGATAAAGGATACTTGAAAAGTGTGATTTGGAGAGCAGATAAAACAATGAAAGTACCGACTGAAAAGGGAAAGATGTTAGGAATTCAAAAAAACGAGAGGAAAAATGCCTATGGGAATGTTTATTATGTTAATTTATACTCTCTAAAAGCTCAGTTATTTATTGTTGAAAATGTTGGAAAATTAATTTAGAATAAACAAAAATTCATAATTAACCTGAATTATTCATGAGCAACCAAAGTTGTTCATGGCCTGTAATTGCTTTTGTATCTATTTCAAATACGTTCTGTTTTACCAAAATACAGCCTAAAAAAAGGCAGACTTATTCTGTCAATTTATAAAGAACATTTTGAAACTATAATGGTCTCATAAATTAAGACACTTTTTCGGACAGATCTTAATGAATCTGATATACTTAAATCAATATATAAGAAAGGATTCAGTGTCATGTCCAGAAAAAGAAGAAATTTTAGTGCAAAATTTAAATCAGACCTTGTGATTGAGCTACTCAAAGGAGAAAAAGATCTCAATACCTTAGTAACAGAAAACAATATTCAACCAAATCTTCTCCGTAACTGGAAAAGAGAATTCTTGAACAATGCTTCTGCTGTGTTTGACGACAAACGTGTAAAAATATTAGGAATTATTAAGATCTCAGGGACATTAAGAAATCAGTTTACAAAGTAAAATGATAAATTAATTAGAATTAACCAGAAAATTCTAAACAAAATATTCATTTAATTTATAATAGGTGTTAATTTGTCATACAGATATATTCCCCAAAATGTAAATGGCAATATAGAATAAGTTCAAGGAATGGTGATATAAAAGCTATTGGAAAACGGAAAGGTAAAATTAGTATTGCTATTGTGCGGACATTTGCATATAAAATAGATAGAAAAACTACTCACGAAAGGAGATGTTTTATATGGCTACAAAATCAGCAAATTTATATGCAAGGATTGAACCAGAAGTCAAAGAAAAAGCAGAAAGTATTTTGTCTGCACTTGGTATTCCTGCTTCTAGTGCTATCAATATGTTTTATAAACAGATTATCTTACAGAGAGGACTTCCATTTGAAGTAAAAATACCATCCGCTAGACCTGTTGATATCAGCACATTATCAGAAGTAGAATTCAATGAAGAATTGGAAAAAGGATATGCAGATATGCATGATAGACGGACAAAAAATGCGAAGAAAGCTTTTGCTGATATTCGCAAGGATTATGGCTTATGATATATGAAGTAGAAGTATCTGAATAGGCAGACCGTGATTTGAGAGAAATTTTTGAATATATTGCTTTTGAATTACAATCACCAGAAAATGCAATCGGACAACTTGATCGTCTAGAAGAACAGATATTAAGTCTTGATATGATGCCGGAGCGTTATCGAAAATATGAAAAAGAACCGTGGAAAAGTCGTGAACTTCATATATTACCAGTAGATAATTATGTGATACTATATATTCCAAATAGTGATAAAAAGGTTGTAACAATACTTAGAGTAATGTATGCTGGACGGGACATAGACAATCAGTTGAATCTTCATACAAAGCAATAAAGAATAAAATTTAAAGCAGGGGAGTTACGGATAAGTGATAAGTCTTGCGAGATATTTGGAAGTTGATCATTTTGCAGAAGGGGAAAGCCCGGATCCGCCGTTTATCTGTTATCTGCTTCCCGGCAGTGATAATTATTCGGCAGACGGGTGGGTATACTTCCGGATCAGTGAAGTAAGGATAGAGCTTTACACGGACCGGAAGGATCCAGGAGCAGAAGCTCTGGTGGAAACAGTTCTGGATGATGCCGGGATTTTTTATAATAAGTCGGAGGTCTGGAACTTGCACTGATTCCGGAGAGTTTCCGGACGGATGTGCTGAGAGAGAAGTTGGATGCCAAGGGTGTTCTGATTGAAAACTCGGATGCAGAACTGGCACTGTTTGCCCTGCTTTTTGATTTTGACGGGGATGTGCGTTATATCCGCCACACAGGAGGATTTTGACAGGTTCTGATCTGATGAAATGTGATGACAGGATAAGCGAAAAAAGGTATAATGATTTCATGAAATCAGAAGCTGGAGGAAACATACATGAAAATTGTGATTATTAACGGAAGTGCCAGAAGGGGAAACACGCTGACGGCGATTGACGCATTTGTAAAAGGGGCATCAGAAAAGAATGAGATTGAAATCATCCAACCAGACAGACTTCATATAGCACCTTGTAAGGGATGTGGGGCCTGTCAATGTTATAAAGGATGTATTGATCAGGATGATACAAATCCCACGATTGATAAAATTACTGCTGCAGATGTGATTCTTTTTGCTACTCCGGTATATTGGTGGGGAATGTCTGCGCAGTTGAAACTTATCATTGATAAGTGCTACTGCCGCGGTTTGCAGCTGAAAAATAAAAAAGTTGGAACAATCGTTGTGGGAGGATCCCCGGTGGATAGTATCCAGTATGAGTTAATTGACAAACAGTTCGACTGCATGGCGAAATATCTTTCATGGGATATGATTTTCCAAAAATCATATTATGCAACAGCCAGTGATGAACTTGCAAAAAACAAGGATTCTATAAAAGAACTTGAAAATATTGGAAAAAACTTATAATAAATATTAAGTCCCAGGGACGTTAAGAAATCAGTTTATAAAATAAATTGTACAAATAAGAACAAATTGTTCCAAAAATTCTAAACAAAATAATCATTTAATGTAAAGAAGAAGGTCATTGTAAATCATCATCCAATTAATAGAGTAGATGGTGTGCAATGGCTTTTTCGTTGTTATAGTGATTGAGATATGATAAAATATCAATGTATAAAAAATAAATATAGAATACACAATATAATTTATCAATTTTCTCAGCAACTAAAAGACATAATGGGATCAAAATTAACAAAAGTTATTGTTTATGGCTCTTATGCCAGAGGTGATTATAATTCAAGTTCAGATGTTGATGTTATGGTTCTGGTAAAAATGTCAGATAATGAGATTAAAAAAATAGAAAATCAGGTATATGATTTAGCATTTGATATAGAAATGGATACAGGAGTTGATATTTCGCCAATTATAAAAAATGAAGAGCAATATGAATATTGGTTAGATACGTTGCCATTTTATAAAAACATTCATGAAGAAGGGGTGATAGTGAATGGATAAGAAAAGAGATTTATCTATTTACCGAATGCAAAATGCAAAGGATACATTAGATACGGCAAAAATATGCATGGATGTTATGCATTAAAAACTCAACATGGAAGTCATTTAGTGGAAATGAAAAGAAGGATGAATCAGCAAGTGGCATCAAAAGGAATACAATTAGTAACAATTAGTAGACCTACAGCATATGGAGAATATGCACCTTATACATTTATTGAGAATGAAGAAGAATTTGAGAAATTAGTTGAAAAAATGAAATAACAAAAAGCTACCGCGGCAATTAAGGTTTCCACAGATATTAAGAAATCACGACACTGGGAATAATTAAGATTCTGTAGACATTAATTAATCAGAATAAACCGAAAAATTCTAAACAAAATACCCATTAATAAATTTATTAAAGCTGTTGTTACTTAATATCTCCTTGGGAGTATTAATAGCAATGGCTTTTTATTGTAAAAATAGGTTGTATTTATCCTAGTTTATACATATAACAAAGAAAAAGAGAGAAATTAGATTATGGGAAAACAAGAAAACATAAAAATATTTGAAGATACAGAAACATTATGTAAAACAAATTCAAGCTTAAAACAATCGATCAAAAATTCAATATGTAACCAAAAACTAATCCTCCAAAATCAAAGAATAAATAGCAATAACCAGAAACGATATGAAAAACCTGCAAATATTATTGTATCAAAAAAGAGAACATTACAAGCAGCATCGGCATATAAAAATACTAAGACAGCGGTACATAATTTTGCTTCCGCAACTAATCCAGGTGGTGGAGTAAAAAGAGGATCTAATGCACAAGAAGAATGTCTGTGCAGATGTTCAGGACTATATGTTTGTCTAAGTACACAAACAATGTGGGATGGATTCTATTCTCCACACAGACAAGCACATAATCCAATTTATAATGATGATATCATTTATACACCTGCAGTCACAGTATTTAAAACAGATACTGAACAACCAGAGATTATGGATGAATCTGATTGGTATAATGTAGATGTAATCACATGTGCAGCTCCGAATCTAAGAGTCAAAAATAATTATAATGGCAAGTCATCATATAATAATGCGAAAAAGATGACAAATGACGAATTATTAAAATTACATGAAAAGCGATTAAAAAGAATTTTGGATACAGCACTTTCAGAAGATGATGAAACGATAATTCTTGGGGCATTTGGATGTGGTGCATTTATGAATGATCCTCAGATTGTTGCTCAGGCAGCAAAAAATGTAATTCGAGAATACTTATATAGTTTCAAAAATATTGAATTTGCGGTGTATTGTTCTCCAAGAGATGATCGAAATTATAGAATTTTTGATAGAGTTTTGAAGAAATAGTGGGCATAGGACGTTGATCACTGGGACATTAAGAAATCCAAACCAAACGATAGTTTGAAAATATTAAAATTTACAGAAATATCAGATGAGTGGTTAGACTTTATTGCACAATGTAGAAGCGGAAAAACACATAATTATGATATTGTAGAAGGACCTATGGCAGATGATACAGTATGGAATTATGTAAATGATTTTCTTACAGGACGAATTAGTAGGAAACAATTTTGGATAAATCTTTTTCATTCATCGGACATCCAAAGGTGGTTACGTGGCTTGAAATACTGTTAAGATCCCGAACTTAAGTGCCCTGAGACATTAGATTAAATTTTGGAAAAAAGGCTGAATGCGAGAACTGCCCAGAAAGAATTATTCTATTATTCTAGCAACACCCTAAGATAAATCGCTTACCAATTATAGAGGAATAAAAAGAGGGTAAAAGAACCAAAGAGTGGAAATCCTTAGGCATTAAAAAATCAAAGCATCGAAAGGTAAATTACGTGAAACGTGGATACAGAAATTTTGTAAAAATATACCGAAAGAAATTAGAGAATGTGTTCAAAATTGGATTAAAATATACAGTAGGGACTGTTTGTTATATCATTATAGATCGAGAACGGATCCGTGCTGAGGCTTTGCATTGCGAGTTGGTTCGTGGTGTGAGGCCTCTTTTTGAATCTAAAATTTATTATCGAACAATAGGTTATGTTTAGTTAATGGAGAGAATAGCACTATAAATGATGAATGAGCTTCATATGAAAAAATGTTAGGTTTTTAGGATTCATCGATTTAGATTTTTTATGAAGTAAAATATGTGTAGATTTCTTTAAAAAATTATTGACGTGCGGAAAACCGTGTGGTAAGGTCTTTTGAAGAAAGAGATTATTTTAAAGGCAAACCTGTTGAAAGGCAGGGTCGCAAAGCCAGAAGGGACTAAAGTCAGAAAGATTGACCATGTCAGCCGGTTGCCACTGTTTCCATATCATCATAATATATGGAAAAGATGTTTGAACAGAAGGGATTCCGATACCTTTTATACTATATAAATGTGTGATTTTAGAGAAATATAGTAGGGACACTGGCAGATTTTGGCAAGTGTCCTTTTTGCATGCAAAAATGGGTAACAAAACTAGCAGGGACAGGTTTTCTGTATACAGATAAAAGCAAGATGAAGAAGGCATAAGACGGAGAGAGGATTTTTATAAAATGAAAAATTATGAAGACAAAATATATTCCTTAGGTGAGACTGTAACGGGGCAGACACAGGCCATGTCACAGGCCGTACAGAAAACACTGGAAAATAATGGCGGGGTAGGTATAATGACAGGATCTTATGACCAAAACCTGTCTATTTTGTCTGTGGATAATCTGCTGTTGCATAGTACAGGATATACATTCGATACTTTCATGGAACAGACAAAAGGCTCATTGAGAAACTTCTTTTATGACGAGGAAGATATACTGGAGCGAGACCGTTTTTTGCAGCTTCACGGAACAGGGGAAGCACAGATCCTTGCAGCAGACGGTACAGTGAATAATGT
>OLWR01001112.1_pt1 | contig 13840 bp, 9 predicted proteins | sample 1673531 | NCBI WGS metagenome assembly OLWR01 (sample SAMEA103958114, study PRJEB25191) | human gut metagenome | reverse complement strand
TTAATGAAGCAACAGCATTAGAGTGTAAAGGGCAGTCTTTGATTGCAGATTTAGACTGCCCCCCACCCTGCCCGCCATCCTCATCGGGCTCGTGCTGCTCGGCCTGCTCGTACCCACCGAGCGACGCGCCCAACGTCGAGGCAACCCCCTCATTCCCGCCGCGTTCGTCACCTCGCCTAAGGTTCGCGCGGGGCTTTCCGCCGTCGCGCTTCCGTTTTTCTACATGGGCGCCGTCGGCATCTTGGCCACGCCGTACCTCCAGCTCGTCACCGGGTTCACGGCGCTGCAAACCGGCATGCTCTCCCTCCTGTCGGGCATCCCGATGTTCCTTCTGGCAACCTTTTTACCCAAGCTCGCCCCGCACCTTTCCTCGCGCCTCATCATCCGGACGGGGTTCATCGCCATCGCCTGCGCCTGCGCGCTCATGGCCTTCGGCGTCCATGCGCACGGCGTGACGGGAGCGCTGTTCGCCGGAATGGCCCTCGGCGGCTTCGGCGTGGGCGCCGTCAACTCCCAATCGAACAATGCCGTAGCCTGCGCTGTGACCCGCAAAGAGGCCGAGCAATCCGGCGGCATCCAGGGAGCCGCTCGCAGCATCGGGCTCGCCCTCGGCACGGCGCTCGCCGGAACCTTCCTTCTCCTCACCATGGCGGGCGGCTTCGCGGCCCAGGCCGCCTCGGCGGGCATCGACCAGAGCTATGTGGCTCCCGCTGCGGAGACCGCCTCGACGCTCATGAGCGACAGCGCCTTTTCCGACGAGGCGAGAACCTGGGGGGCCGACGCCGCGCAGGTCGACAAGCTCGTGGACGTGAAGGCCTCTGCGCAGGCCGACGCCATGCGCCTTTCCTTTGGCGCTCTCGGCCTCCTTATGGCAGCCGGCCTTCTCACCACTCGCCACCTCGTGGAAACCGCCGCGCCGCGCGCCGAGCAAGACAAGGCGAAGGCGAGACAATCCCACTGAAACCCCTCTTGGCCGGGGCCATCGAACGCAGCCGAATCCGACCTGCTGGTATGCTCGTTCCGGCAAGTCGACACTGCCTCAGGCCGTGGGAGACAAGCAAGGCAAACGAGAAGGGAGCCCGCAGGCTCCCTTCCGCAATGTGATTCAGAATGCGCGGTGCGCGCAGCTTGTTAGGAGAGCTCGTGGTAGGCGAAGGAGTCCTTGCCCAGGTGCACTTCCTTGCCCTCCTTGATGAGCTGCCGATACTCGGCGGTGGCCGTGAACACCACGTCGGAAGAGGAGTTCAGGCCCGTCTCGCAGGAATCCTGGATAACGCCGATGATGAAGCCGATGCCGACAACCTGCATGGCAACATCGTTGCTGATGCCGAACAGCGCGCAGCACATGGGGATGAGCAGAAGCGACCCGCCGGCCACGCCGGACGCGCCGCAGGCGGACACGGCGGCCAGCACGCACAGGATGACGGCCGTCACCGGGTCGACCGCCAGATCGATGGTCTGGCAGGCGGCCATGGTCATGACCGTGATGGTGACCGCCGCGCCGGCCATGTTGATAGTGGCGCCCAGCGGGATGGACACCGAGTAGTTGTCCTTGTTCAGGCCGAGCTTGCGGCACAGCTCCAAGTTCACCGGTATGTTGGCGGCAGAGCTGCGGGTGAAGAAGGCGGTGAGGCCGGAATCCTTCAGGCAGCGCAGGACGAGCGGATAGGGGTTCTTGCGGGTGCAGATCCACACGATGAGAGGGTTGGTGACCAGCGCGATGATGAGCATGCAGGCCACGAGCACCAAGATGAGATGGCCGTACTCGGTGAAGATCTCCAGGCCCGAGGTGCTGACCGAGGCGTACACCAGGCCGAGGATGCCGAAGGGAGCCAGATTGATGACCCAGCGCACCGCCTTGGAAACGGCGTCGGAGATGGCGGTGAACACTTCCTTGGTGCGCTCGCCGGCAGCGCGCAGGGCGACGCCGAGCACCACGGCCCAGGCGAGGATGCCTACGTAGTTGGCGTTCATGAGCGCGTCCACCGGATTGGCCACGATGTTCATGAGCAGCGTGGTGAGCACCTCCCCAATGCCCTCGGGGGCCGCCTGCTCAACCATGGAAGAGGTGTCCAGCGTGAGGGTTGTCGGGAAGATCTCGCTGCCGATGAGGGCCACGATAGCCGCCACCAGCGTGCTGATGACGTAGAGCACGACGACGGTTTTCATGGTACCGGCACCCTGGGCGTTGCAAAGGGCGCTGATGACCAGGAAGAACACGAGCACGGGAGCGACGGCCTTCAACGCGCCGACGAACAGCGAGCCCAGAAGCGTAATGATGTCGGTCCAAGGCTGCACATTCGGAATGAGCAGCGCCAAGACGATGCCGATGGCAAGGCCGACGAGAATGCGCTTGATAAGGCTGATCTCGTTGTACTTCCTGAATACTGCGGGGACTGCCAAGGTGATTCTCCTTTTCTCGCGCGCGCCCATACTTCGGCGCGCATCCCAGCCGCACGGTCCCGGCAGGACTCGAACGGGAATGGTGCGGGCGAAAGGACTTGAACCTTCACGGGGGTTGCCCACCAGAACCTAAATCTGGCGCGTCTGCCAATTCCGCCACGCCCGCACTTCTGCGGTTGCCGACAAAACAGCTTGTCGGATTGGTTAATAATAGCAAAGAAACCCAGAATGCGAGGTCACAATTCGGATGAGATGACGGTGCCGCGCCCCTAACCCGCAAATGCTGCCGAAAAAGAAACGAGCCCGCCGAAGCGGACTCGCGAAAATTCTGGCTCCCCGGGTAGGATTCGAACCTACAACCCTCCGGTTAACAGCCGGATGCTCTGCCGTTGAGCTACCGAGGAATGTCGCTTTCAGAACCTTTGCCCTGACGCGCAAGATAGTATTATAACGGAGGGGCTTCTCTTTGCAAGACCCTATTTTCCTCGAAGGCGAAAATTATTTTCGGCGCACCAGATAGCATTTGTGGATGCGGAGGTTTCGCTCGAAATCGTGCGGAATGGTCTGGGCGGTAATGTCCTCCAATTCCACGCCGCAGCGCGCCAGCTCCTCGAGATCGGGCTTGAAGGTTCGCAGGTTGCAGGAGAAGACCGCCACTCCCCCGTCGGCCAACAGACGCGAGACGCCGACGAGCAGCTCCACATGGTCGCGCTGCACGTCCCAGGTGCGTCGGCCCATGGCCTTCGAATTGGAGAAGGTCGGGGGATCCACGAAGATAAGGTCGTAGCGCTCATGGCGGCGGCGCGCTTCGGCGATCCAGCGAGTGACGTCGGCGCGAACGAGCTTGTTGGCCGCCCCTCCCCGCCGACCCCTCGCCGAACCTCCGTCCGTTCGATCCCTTCGATTCGGCTTGTCAACAACTTCGAAGGCGAACCCGTTGGCCGCAAGATTGCGGGCCGCCCAGTCCAGGTACGTCTGAGACAAGTCCACCGTCGTCGTCTCCTTCGCACCGCCGGCCGCAGCATGCAGCGTCGCCACGCCCGTATAGGCGAACAGGTTCAGGAAGCGTTTGCCGGCGGCCATCTTCCCTACCATCTCGCGGGTTACGCGGTGATCGAGGAAGATGCCCGTATCAAGATAGCCGCCCAAATCGATCTCGCAGATCAAGCCGTCCTCGCTCGTGTGGGTCACAAAACGGCGACCGCCGGCGTCGCGGTACTGCCCGCCGCCCTTCGCGCGCAGGCGGGACTTGGAGAACACGTGCTCTGGCGGAATGCCCAGCACCGGCGGCACCAGGGCGAGCACGTCCTCGAAACGTGCGTGGGCCTGCTCAGGGTCGACGGATTTGGGCGGCGCATATTCGGCCACATGGGCGTACAGCTCGCCCTCGGCCTCGGCCGCCCCCTCGTACAGGTCGATGGCGCAGGCGTACTCAGGCACATCGGCATCGTAGAGACGATAGCAGGCCACCCCCTCGCGCGCCGCCCATTTGCGCCGCTCGCGGGCCACCTTGCGCAAACGACTCGCGAACTGGGCCGCCGCCGGGTCGTTCACCTCGACGGGAATGTCGGCGCCACCGGCGGGGTTGGCCACAGAGATAACCGAGGGGCGCCGGGGCGGCCTATCGAACACCTCGACTGTCGTCTCTGAACGGCCGCGGCCCAGCTTGAGGCGCACCGTCGGTTCCTCCTTGAACTTCGCAGCCATGCCCTCGAAGCCGGCGAAGGCGAAACGGGAGCCGGCCGGCGCCTCGCGGGAAGCGGCCACGCAGGCAGCCCGGACAGCCACGGCCTCGGCATCGTCGTCGGCCCGAAAGACCGAGGCGACGCTGGCCACGAGCCGAGGGGCATCGGGACACGCCGGCGCGGTGGCAAGCAGCGCCATGCGCGCCTCGCAGCGTTCATCCGCCTCGTCCAACAGGTCGCCCCAGGCTTTATCGGGAAACGCCGTCCAGCCCGTGAACCCCCATCGTTCGCGCAAGAGGCCCGGCGCCCGGTCCTCGCGCACCTCCGCTGCCTCGCGGGCGAGGATGCTGTCGACGTCGACGGGGTCGAGAAACGTCGTCCCCTCCGCAAACAGCTCGGCCGCACCAACTGCCGCGAGCAGCGTCGCCGCTTGCGACACCACCGAGGGCGCCTCCTCCCCAGCCTCATCGCCGAGGTACGCCCGACGTGTGAGGGAGCGGCCCGACAGATCAAGGGACAGGCTCGCCTTCTCCTCTCTAAGGCGCACCTCAACGAGAGCGTCGGGCTGCTGGGGCTTCACATCGGGCCGCGCGCCGCGAGTCTCGGCCAGGCGATCACAGATAGCATCCTTCACCTTCAAGGCGACGAACTGGGTGTTGCGCAGCTCCGCGTTGGTACCGCTCGCCCGCACGGCGATACTCGCACCATCGGCGATCACCGTTTCCCAGGGAAGTTCGCGCACGCCGGCGTACAGGGCATCGGCGTCCCGCGCCGCCACGCGACCTACCGTGAGATTAACGCGCCCCGCGAGCCGCGACCACAGGCACACCCGCAGGGCGTCTTCGGGCGCGCCGAAAAACGATGCGCCGCCGGACAGCGGACGCACCTTCTTCACGCCGAGTCCGTGCAGCTCATCTGCCAAAAGCTTCTCGGCACCGGGCAGGCACGTGGCAAAGAACTCATAAACGGCCTCGTTCATAGGGCTTTCACTGCCTCTCTTACAATAGTTTTGAAATTTCTGGTCACAAAATCGAGTTTTGGGTTTTCTGGATCAACGTTTTCGGCGATTCGGCGACATTTATGCCCTAATTTGTCTGCAGAAGAAGCCGAGACAAGCAAGATATGCGAATTTGAGCCATCGCAGAAACCCAAAACTCGACTTTGTGACCATTTTTCCAAAAATCTTTGCCGCAAAAGAAGATGCCCGCAGCAGCGAGGCCGCGGGCATCGGATCTGTCGGATCGTTTCCTAATCCTCGAGATAGTCCTTAAGCTTGCTGGACCGGCTGGGGTGCCTCAGCTTCGCAAGCGTCTTGCTCTCGATCTGGCGGATGCGCTCGCGGGTGACACCGAACTCGCGGCCCACCTCCTCCAGCGTGCGCGGATGACCGTCCTCCAGGCCGAAACGGAGGCTGATAACCTTGCGCTCGCGCTCGGCCAGGCCCTCCAGCACCTTGGCCAGCTGCTCCTGCAGCATAGAGAACGAGGCGGCATCGGGGGGCACCACGGCGGCATCGTCCTCGATGAAGTCGCCGAGCTGGGAGTCCTCCTCCTCGCCAATGGGGGTCTCAAGGCTCACCGGCTCCTGGGAGATCTTCTGGATCTCGCGGACGCGCTCGGCAGTGAGTCCCATCTCCTCGCCGATCTCCTCGGGGGTTGGCTCGCGGCCGAGCTCCTGCAGAAGCTGGCGCTGGATGCGCACGAGCTTGTTGATGGTCTCCACCATGTGCACAGGAATGCGGATGGTGCGGGCCTGGTCGGCGATGGCGCGGGTGATGGCCTGGCGAATCCACCAGGTGGCGTAGGTGGAGAACTTGAAGCCCTTGGTGTAGTCGAACTTCTCCACCGCGCGGATGAGACCGAGGTTGCCCTCCTGAATGAGATCCAGAAACAGCATGCCGCGGCCCACATAGCGCTTGGCAATGGAGACCACCAGGCGCAAATTGGCCTCGATGAGCTGCTGCTTGGCGTCCAGGCCCACCTGCTCGATGCGGCCGAGGCGGCGCTTCTCGCGGCGATCCAGTTCCACGCCGTCGGCCTCGGCGCGCTCCAGCTCCTCGGTGGCGGCCACACCGGCCTCGATCTTCATGGCCAGATCGATCTCCTCGGCGGCGGTGAGCAGGGGCACCTTGCCGATCTCCTTGAGGTACATGCGCACCGGGTCGCCCGTGAGCATGGTCACGCCGGCATCGGCGTTGCGTTTGGCGCGGTTGCGCGCCCGGGCCTTGGTGCGAGGGGTGACCTTCGGAAGGGCGGCGGCCTCCACCGTGGCCTTCAGCTCCTCCTCGGGAATGCCGTCCAGCAGATCCTCCTCGGAATCGATGCCGGCCTCGATCTTGTCCTCAGTCAGGCTGTCAGAAGTCGCGTCGTTCGCCGCGTTCGCGGGAGGCTCCGCGTTGTCCATGTCGTCGTCATCCAGGTCGTCCATCTCCTCGACGTCCTCAGCCACCACGACCTCTTCAGTTTCGTTCTCAGGATTCTTCTTTGCAGCATCAGCCACGCGATAGTCCTTTCTCTGACGTCCGCGCCTGATTTTGGGCATGAAAATGCAATTCTGGCGCAGAGATACAGCAGAGAAGAATACTACAAAGAGAAGACCCCTTCAAGAGAAAAACGGCCAGAAGTTTACCCGCAACAACAAAGGGCGATCTTCGCACAACCTCTACAAAAGAGGCACTCGAGCGCCCCGGCACCGGGCACTGCAAAGCTACAGCAGATCCATGGGGTCGATGTCGACGGCGGCGTTGACGGCGGGGGTTACCTTGCGCGTGCGGAACAGGCGCACCAGCGGCGCCGAGATATCGTCGCCCAAGGGCGCCTTCACCACGATGTGGTAGCGGTAGGTGTTGCGCAGCTTCGCCAGCACGCAGGGCACTGCCGGCAGCACCTGCCAGCGCTCCCCCACCTCGTTGCGGACAAGCTCGGCCAGCTGGGCGTGCAGGAGCTCGGCCTCGGTGGCCACGGCGTGCTCGTCGGCGCCCCACAGAAGCACGTTGGCCATTCGCACGTAGGGCGGGTAGCCCAAAAGCTTGCGCTTGGGCAGTTCGGCGCGCAGGAACATCCCACGGTTGTAGGTGGCCGCGGCACGGATGGCCACGTCGTCGGCCTCGTAGGTCTGCACCATGACGCGTCCGTCCAGCTCGGCGCGGCCGGCGCGGCCCGCCACCTGCTCGATGAGCTGGAAGGTGCGCTCGCCGGCGCGGTAGTCGGGCAGATGCAGCTGGGTGTCGGCGTTGATGACGCCCACCAGCGTGACGTCGTCGAAATCGAGTCCCTTGGCGATCATCTGGGTGCCGAGCAGCACCGCGGCATCGGCGGCGGCGAATTCCTCGAGAAGGGCCTGATGCGCACCCTTGGCCTGGGTGGTGTCGGCGTCCATGCGGATGATGGGAACGGTTGGCCCCACGCCGGGCAGCCCGTCCAAGAGCTGGCGCAGCTCGGTTTCCACCCGCTGGGTGCCGGCGCCGAACTTCTTCAGGTAGGGGCTGCCGCATTCCGGACACACGGGAGGGGCGCCCACGGTGTAGCCGCAGTGGTGGCAGATGAGCTTGGCGCCCTGCTCGTGGTAGGTGAGCGAGGTGGAGCAGTGCGGACACTCGGGCACGAAACCGCAGTCGCGACACAGAAGGAACTTCGCGAAGCCGCGCTGGTTCAGCAGAAGCACCGCCTTGCGGCCCTGTGCGAGCTCCTCGCCCAGCGCCCGGGCGAGGCGTCCGGAGAACATGGCCCGGGAACCGGAGGCGAACTCGGCGGCCATGTCCACCACCTCGATGGCGGGCATGGGTCGCCCGTTGGCGCGCTCGGGCAGCGCCGCCGCCGTCCAGCGCGGGTTCTTGTTCACTTGGTAGAGGGACTCGATGGAAGGGGTGGCCGAGCCGAGCACCAGCGCACCGCCGGCCCGGGCCATCATCCATTCGGCCACGTCGCGCGCGTGGTAGCGCGGCGAGGAATCCTGCTTGTAGGAGCCCTCGTGCTCCTCGTCGATGACGATGAGCCCCACGTTGGCCGCAGGCGTGAACAGCGCGCTGCGGGCGCCCACGACGACTTTGGCCGCGCCGCTTTTGATGAAATCCCACTGGTCGTAGCGCTCGCCGTCGCTCATGCGGGAGTGCATGACGGCCACGGCGTCGCCGAAGCGGCCGCGGAAACGGGCGACGGTCTGAGGGGTGAGCGAGATTTCCGGCACGAGCACGATGGCGCGGCGCCCCTCGGAAAGCGTGCGCTCGATGGCCTGCAGGTACACCTCGGTCTTGCCGGAACCGGTGACGCCGTCCACGAGCACCACACGCCCGTCGCCCGCGGCCCGGGCGGCCTCGATGGCGGCGACGGCAGCCTTTTGGCCCTCGGTGAGCTGCGGGGCCGCAGAGGGGGCCGGAGCAGCTGCCCCGCCGGTCGGCGCGCCCGCGCGCGAGGCCCCGTCTTCCATGCCCCGCATGCGCCGTCGGCGTTCCACCACCACAGCCCCCTTGGCGGCCAGCGCCTTCAACGTGGAACCCACGGCGCCGAACTCCCGCGACAGCTCGGCCACGCGCACGTCGCCGGCGTCCACCGCGGCCAGCACCTCCTGCTGCTTCACGGCGTTCTTGCGGGGGACGAACGCGTCGAAGGCCGGCCCGCGCGTGACCCAGCGATCGTCGACCTCGCCGATGGCCGGCTCCTCGATGCGCCAGCGCCCGTCGCGGCCCCGCACGATGCGCGGCACGGCCCGCGGCGGCGTGAACAGACGCACGCACTCAGCCAGCGGCGCGGCGTAGCGGTCAGCGAGCCAGAGCGCGCAGGCCGCCCCCTCCTCGTCGAAAAACGGCGCCGAAAGCACCGCTTCCACCTGCTTGAGATCGGCCGCCGACTGGGGCGTTCCCCACAAGTCGGTGCCCTCATCCGGAGAGGGAACAACCTCTTCCAGGCCCACGATGTAACCCACGGCCTTGCGGCCGCCGAGCGTCACGAGCACGGCGCAGCCCACCGCGGCCGGACGCCCCCCTTCCCCGACGAGCATCTCGTCGGGAACCGCGTAGGAATAGGGGGTGTCGAGAGCTTGGGTAGGAATGTCGACTATGACCGAGGCAATGTTCATGCCCGCCAGTATACCGCAAGCCTACACCGTGAGGTCGGCGTATTGGAAGGGGATGAGGCGGGCGAGGTCGTCGGGGTTCATGCGGATTTGGCAGCCCACCTTGCCGCCGGAGAAATGGATCGAATCGAAGAGCTGGGCCGTCTCGTCCACGAAGGTGGGAAAGCGTTTCTTCATGCCGATGGGCGAGCAGCCGCCGTGCACATAGCCGGTGAGCGGCAGAAGCTCGCGGGCCTTGATCATGGCGATGGCCTTCTCGCCGGCCGCCGCAGCGGCCTTCTTCAGGTCGAGCTCGGCGGCCACGGGCACGAGGAACACGTAGTAGCCGCCGGACTTGCCCTGGGTCACGAGCGTCTTGAAGACGGCGTCGGGGTCCTCCCCCTGGGCCCGGGCGATCTCCTCGCCGGTCATGGTGGCCACGGCGTCGAAGAACAGCTCCTCGTGGGGAATGGCCGCCGCGTCCAGCTCGCGCAGGGCGTTGGTCTTGTGGTCCTTGGGGGGGCGCGCCATCAGCGGCGCCCCTTCTTGCGGCGCTTCTTGGAGCGGGCGGCCTCGGCTGCGGCGGCCTCTTCCAGCTCGCGGTGCTGCACCTGAGCCTTCCATGCGAACAGGCAGCCGGCGGCGAAGCAAAGCAGCCCGACGCCGATGGCCGAGCCGACCCAGACCGCCCCCATGCCCATCCAGAAGTCGATCGGGTACATGGAGATGAGCAGCGAGTCGTAATTGAACGTCCAGGTGCCTTCCATGAAGAACAGCGAGTGGAAGGCGGCGAACAGGCCGTTGAAATCGACAAGGCCCCACAGCCCCAGTACGACGAGCACCGCCAGAAGCAGCGCCGGCCCCATGCGCAGCATGAAGGCGAGCGCCGCGAACTGCTTGCGGAAACCAAGCACCAGCGCGATGATGAGCGCTGCCACGCCGATCATGCCCAGATAGGAGCTCAAGCCCGTGATGAGTCCGTTGCAGTCCTCCAAGTGGCTCACCGCGTCGGCGTCCAGGGCGTAGCGGTCGGACACCTTCGCCAGCGCGTCCATGGTCTCAAGCGCCGTGCCGCCCTCCCCTTCCACATCGCCGAGAACTTGCTTGGCCTTCTGCGTCCACTGGGAGTACTTGGGAGCCCCCTCGGCCGAGGCCTCCCGCGCCGCCGCCACCACATCGGCGGCCAAAGACTCGCGAGCCTCTTCCATGCTCGAGTGGGCGTCCACGGTGAACGCGCGGGTCTCCTGCGCCAGCTCGACCAGCTGCTCGTGGGTGTAGGGCGAATCCGCCCCCGTGCTCACGGCGCCGGCAAGCGAGGCGGTGGTCACCGGCAAGCAGCAGGCAGCGAACCCGCACACGAGCAGGGTGACGGCGAGCACCGTGGCGCCGATGCCGGCGAGAATGCTATCGGATCCCATTTACAGCTCCAGCCCATCGGGCACGTCGCAATCGACCCAGATAGTGGCCGTGGTCATGCCGTCGTTGGTCTTCGAAATCGTGGGGTGCGGCCCCAGCCGGCTGAAGACGCCCTGGAAGTGGCCGTTGTACAGGTACAGACCGTTCAGGTTGTTGTAGGGCACCGGCTCGCTTTCCACGGCGCCGTCGGGCGCCTCGTTGATGCCGCGGTCCGGCGGCAGCGTGTCGGTCTTGAAGGGGCGGATGTAGCGCTGCACAATGAAGGGGTAGCCGGCGCGCTCGTTGGCGAACTCATCGATGACGCGCTCCCACTCCTCCTGACTCACCTCGCAGCCGGCGTACACGTTGTCGGCACCGTAGTGGTCGGTGGGCTTGATGATCCACTCCTCGCGGTTGGCGCGGATCTGGTCGATGTTCACCTGATCGTCGTTGAGGAAGGCCGTCATGGGCACGGTCTCCTCCACGAAGGCGATCTCCTCTTCCGTGAGAAACGCCTGGGTCTCGGGCTTAAACAGCACCTCGAACAGCTGCTTGTCGTGGACGATGTGCCCAGAGAACGCCCCGATGAGCGCCACCTTCCGCGCCCGCACGGCGTTGATGAGGTCCTGCGAGTCGTCCCAGAACTCCAGCACGTCGTTGGTGACCGAGCGCCGCCAGATGGCGTTCACGGGCAGCCCGTCGGGCGTCGTCAGCACCTCGCCGTCGAAAGACAGCTCGCGCACGTCGGCCACGACGCATTCCACGCCGGCCTCGCGGAACTTCTCGGCGAAGATGTGGAACTCGTCCACCACGCCGTTCTCCAAGTAATCGCAGATGGCCACCCGGGGGTTCTCCACTTTGAAGCGATAGGTGCCGTAGATGTCCATGAAGGCGCGCACCCAGGGCATGAACAAGTCGCAGCCCTGGACGGCGTGGTTCTCGGCGAAGGTGCGGAAGGTGTCGGAGCCCACGATGGAGTTCGTGATCTCGCGGTTCTCGTTCATGCCCGCGCTGCCGTCGCCGTTGAACTCGCAGAAATGGATGCGGTAGTCGTCCTCGTTGAGGAAGGTGTCCACGCGGGCGAAGGGCAGCACGGAATCGTAGTCGCGGGGCAGACAGATGAGTTCCACGAGGCGCTCGTCGAAATCGAACAGCTTGCGGTACTCCGCATCGGCCCGGTAGCGCTCGATGACCTTGCAGAGAATGCGGTGGCTCGTCTCGGCCGTGCGCTTCATGACCTCGTAGGTTTTGCGGTTGAACAGGCGCGGCACGAAGGAGGAGGCCACCACCTGGTGGTGCACGATGGCCGTGGAGTCCTGCATGTAGTTGAACGCGGCGCGGCGGCTTTCGATGTCGCCGTCCAGCTCGTCGATGATCTGGAAGTACTCGCGGGTGTAATCGGCATTGCTTGGCATGAGGGCTCCGTCCCTTGGGCTTTTGTGCATTTGGATAAGTGTAGCACGACCTATGCGGGGCGCGGGCAACGCGTTGGAAAGCCGTTGGCTGGCAGCGCGCAACGCCCGCACAGGATTGGCCCGCGTGACCTCGAAGTTTGAAGCCACAGCGTTAGATGACATGCAAGCGACAACTTAGAAACGGCAAGCGATCAAGGCCGTGACAGTAATCATGACTCGAACGCTCACGGAATGCAATTTTGCCACAATGACGCTATGCCAAAGGAAGCCCGTGCAAAGGAGAAGCCCATGAAACCCACCGAGAGAGCAAAGCAAGCGCTGGCCTACAAGCTCGTCGATTATCTGTGCGACGACCCTGAGAACAACATGGCGACCATCATGGGCAAAATCGACGTCCTCGCTCCGGCCAGCCTGTTCGCCGAGCAGCGCGCCGCCTTCTCGGACGCCATCAAGAACAAGACGAATATGTACCAGCTCATCATGCGCGTCATGGACTTGAACCCCGAGGTGCGGGCCGATCTGCTGAAGACCTTCATCGTGGACGCGAACTTCCTCGCCTGGGGCAAGCAGGAGAAGATGCGCGAGCGCCATCAGTGCAACATCCCCTGGGCCATCCTGCTGGATCCGACGAGCGCCTGCAACCTCCACTGCACCGGCTGCTGGGCCGCCGAGTACGGGCACGCCCTGAACCTCGCCTACGACGAGATCGACTCCATCATCCGCCAGGGCAAGGAACTCGGCGTGCACGTGTACATCTATACTGGCGGCGAGCCCCTCGTGCGCAAGCGCGATCTCATTCGGCTGTGCGAGGCCCATCCGGACTGCGCGTTTCTGTGCTTCACGAACTCCACGCTCATCGACGAGGAGTTCTGCCAGGAGATGATCCGCGTGAAGAACTTCGTGCCGGCCATCTCCGCCGAGGGCGACGAAGCGGCCACCGACGGGCGGCGCGGCGCGGGCACCTACGCCAAGGTGGACGCGGCCATGGATCTTCTCGCGAGCCACGGGCTGCCCTTCGGCGTGTCCATCTGCTACACCCACGACAACGCGCACTCCGTGGCCTCCGACGCGTACTTCGACTGGCTCATCGACAAAGGGTCGCTCTTCGCCTGGATCTTCACCTACATGCCCGTGGGCAAGGGCGCGCCGACCGAGCTCATGCCCACGCCGGACGACCGCAAACTGCTCTACCATTTCAACCGCCGCGTGCGGGCGGAGAAGCCCATCCTGACGCTCGACTTCCAACACGACGGCGAGTTCGTCGGCGGCTGCATCGCCGGAGGCCGCCGCTATCTGCACATCAACGCGGCAGGCGATGTGGAGCCCTGCGTGTTCATCCACTACTCCAATGCCAACATCCGCGAACAACCGCTGCTGGAATGCCTGAAGAGCCCGCTGTTCATGGCCTACTACGAGGGGCAGCCCTTCAACGACAACTTGCTGCGGCCCTGTCCGATGCTCGAGAATCCCGACCGCCTGGAGGAGATGGTCGAGAAGAGCGGCGCCCGCGGCACCGACCTCGTAGAAACGGAAAGCGCCCACGATCTGGCCGAGAAATGCCGCCCGGCGGCCCGGGCATGGGCGCCCGAGGCCGAGCGCCTGTGGACGAACGGCGCCGACAAGCGCGCACCCTACCGAGCACGCCAGTTCTGCGGCATGGCCGAAACCGACAAGGCGAAGTTTGCGCGGCTCGGCCGCACCATGCACGGGGCCTTCGATCCGGACCGCCCCGTGGACGAGATGGCACTGGAGCCGGCGCTGGCCGATGAGCTGAGATGCGCCCTAGACGAGGGAGCCCTGCTCTCTCAGGCCGACGCCGCCGTGACGGAGCAGGCCGCAGGTGGCGCCGCCGAGAGGGCCGAGAAGGCCGCCGATGAAGTTACCGCGTAGGCC
>OLWR01001109.1_pt1 | contig 13885 bp, 7 predicted proteins | sample 1673531 | NCBI WGS metagenome assembly OLWR01 (sample SAMEA103958114, study PRJEB25191) | human gut metagenome | reverse complement strand
TGGGTGGGTTTTACAGCACACACTCTTGCGGGCGGTGATGTATGATCAGTAAGCAAAAGCAGCCAACCGCAAAACGATGGCTGTCCAAGAAGTGTGAGGAGGAGGATCGGATGAAAACAAAAACATTGCGCCGCCTATTTTCCATGCTTGCGGCACTGGTGATGGGGCTATCCCTGCTCACCGGATGCAGCGAAAAAAATGCGGAACGAACACAGGAGCAGGAAGACGCTCAGACTATTCAGGTGTATCTGTGGAGCACCAGCCTGTACGAAAACTATGCGCCCTATGTTCAGGCGCAGCTGCCGGACGTGAACATTGAATTCATCGTCGGCAACAACGATCTGGATTTTTACAAGTTTTTGCAGCAAAACGGCGGTCTGCCGGATATCATCACCTGCTGCCGGTTCTCGCTGCACGATGCGGCACCGTTGAAGGACAGCCTGATGAACCTTGCCATGACCAATGAGGCGGGCGCTGTGTACAACACCTACCTCAACAGCTTCAAAAACGAGGATGGCAGTGTGAACTGGCTGCCGGTGTGCGCGGATGCCCACGGCTTTGTGGTCAACCGCAGCCTTTTTGAGCAGTACGATATTCCCCTGCCCACCGATTACGCAAGCTTTGTAGCGGCCTGTCAGGCTTTTGAAAAGGTAGGCATCCGCGGCTTTACCTCCGATTATACCTACGACTACACCTGCATGGAAACCCTGCAGGGGCTTTCCGCTGCCGAGCTTACCACCACCGCGGGGCGCAAGTGGCGCACTACCTACAGCGACCCCGCCAGCACCGCGCGGGTGGGTCTGGACGACACCGTATGGCCGGGGGCGTTTGAGCGGATGGAGCAGTTCATTCAGGATACCCACCTTACAGCAGATGATCTTGCATTGAATTACGACGATGTGACCGGAATGTTCCGGAACGGAGAAGTTGCCATGTACTTTGGCAGCTCTGCCGGCGTGAAGATGTTTCAGGATGAGGGCATCGACACGGTCTTTCTGCCCTTCTTCAGCCAGAACGGCGAACCGTGGATCATGACCACCCCCTATTTCCAAGTTGCCCTGAACCGGGATCTGGAGCAGGACACCGCGCGCCGCGAAAAAGCCATGAAGGTGCTGAACGTCATGCTCTCCGAACAGGCGCAGAACCGCATCGTCTCGGAGGGGCAGGACGTACTGAGCTACAGCCAGAACGTTCCCCTGCGCCTGACCGAGTATCTGAAGGACGTCCGCAGCGTGGTGGAAGAAAACCACATGTATATCCGCATCGCCTCCAACGATTTCTTTGCCGTTTCCAAGGATGTGGTCTCCAAAATGATCGCAGGCGAGCTTACCGCTGAGCAGGCGTATCAGGCCTTCAATGCCCAGCTCCTTGCCGATGAGGAGCCTGCCGACAACGAGACCGTGCTGACCTCCGGGAAGGCCTATTCCAACGTATTCCACGCAAACGGCGGCAGCGCTGCCTTCTCCGTTATGGCAAACACGCTGCGCGGCGTGTATGGCACCGATGTGCTGCTTGCCACCGCAAACAGCTTTACCGGCAGTGTGCTGCAGGCGGATTATAACCAGAAAATGGCAGCTTCCATGATCATGCCAAACGGTCTGATGTCCCGCCAGCGCACCATGACCGGTGCGGAGCTGAAAGAGACCGTCCACGCCTTTGTGGAAGGCTGCGAGGGCGGGTTTGTGCCCTTCAACCGCGGTTCTCTGCCAGTGGTCAGCGGCATTGCTGTGGAGGTAAAAGAGAATAACGGCAGCTATACCCTGACCGGCATCACCCGGAACGGGCAGCCGCTGGGAGATAACGACACCGTTACCGTGACCTGCCTTGCAACGGAAAAGCAGATGGAAGCGCTGCTTGCGAGCGATAGCGGCACGTCTGCTGGCGAAGATACGTGGGTAAAAAACACATGGCGCGATTATATCTCCGGCGGCGCAGCGCTTGCAGAGCCGGAAAACTACATGACACTGAGGTGAGCGGAATGGCAGACGAAAAGCACGAATCCAAACGCAGCTGCTATTCCCGGCACAAGTGGCTGCCTGCCGCCGCTGCCATCCTTCTTTTGGTCTTTCTGGCAGCCGGTTTCAGCTTCCGGTACATCTCGTTTATGTCGCAGACCATCTATCAGGAAAGCACCTCGCATCTGGAAGAGGTACTGTATAAATCCAATAGTATGCTGAAAGAGATGGTGCGCAAAAACCTGACCTATCTGCATCTGTGCAACGGCTTTCTGAAAAACACCTCGAATGAGGATGAAATTCAGGCCTATATCGAGGAAGCACAGCAGGCAACCGGATTTGTTAACTTCTACTTTCTTTCCTATGACGGCAACTACACGACCGTGACCGGGGAAACCGGCTACCTTGGCCTGCAGACCAATCTGGACGAAAAGCTCTCCGATGGCGAGGATATCGTCGTGAATACGGCGCTGCCCGGCAAAGCCCCAATGCTTGCGTTCATCTGCCCCGAAACGCAGGGCAGCTACCGGGGCTTTGCCTACGATGCCGTTGCCATCACCTATTATAATGATGCTGTGCTGAGATTGCTGGACAGCTCTGCTTTTCAGGGCAATGCCAGCAACTATGTGATCTACCCGGATGGGCGGGTGGTGATTGACAATTCCGTAAACCGCAAGGAAATCATTTACAACTTCATTGCGATGCTGCGCGACCATTCCGACCTTTCCGAGGAACAGATTCTTGCCCTTTCGGATGATTTTGCGCAGGGCCGCAGCGGAAACCTGCGGGTCAAACTGGGCGACACCAGTTATTATCTGGTCTACGAGGATACCGCGGTCCAGAACTGGACGATGGTGGGGCTTGTGCCGGTCAGCATCGTCAATGCCAGTCTGGATAAGCTGTGGTTCCACACGGTGCAGATCGTGGCGGGCATCGCCTTTGGCCTTGCTGTGCTGATCATCCTGCTGATCCTGCGCAGAAGCCATACGACCCTGCGCCGGAAGGACACTGAGATCCTGTACCGGGACGAGCTGTTCCAAAAGCTTTCGCTGAACGTGGACGACGTTTTCCTGATGCTGGACGCAAAGACCTCCAAGGTGGATTATGTCAGCCCCAACGTCGAACGGCTGCTGGGCATCCCGTGGAAAGAAGTGCGGCAGGATGCCCGTGCTCTGGCAGCGCTGCACCCGAAGGATGACCCGGATCACGACAAGAACTTTCTGGAAGGACTGCTCAGCGGGCAGCAACGCGAATGGGATTTCGAGTTTGAGCATCGGGAGACCAAAGAGCGGCGCTGGTTCCATAACATCGCCATGGGCAGCGAGGTAGAGGGCAGGACCAAGTATATCCTTGTCTTGTCCGACCGCACCGCCGACAGGCAGGTGAATCAGGCACTTTCGGATGCCGTTGCAGCGGCCGAGACTGCCAACCGCGCCAAAAGCACCTTCCTTTCCAATATGTCCCACGACATCCGCACCCCCATGAACGCCATCATCGGCTTTACCACGCTGGCACTCAGCAACATTGACGATAAAGACCGGGTGAAGGATTATCTTGCCAAGACCCTCGCTTCCAGCAATCATCTACTTTCCCTCATCAACGATGTGCTGGATATGAGCCGCATCGAAAGCGGAAAGATCCATCTGGAAGAAGTGGAAGTCAACCTTTCGGATGTGCTGCACGACCTGAAAACCATCGTCAGCGGGCAGATCTACGCAAAGCAGCTGGAGCTTTATATGGATGCCATGGATGTGACCGATGAGGACGTCTACTGCGATAAGACCCGGCTGAATCAGGTACTGCTGAACCTGCTGTCCAACGCCATCAAGTTCACCCCGGCGGGCGGCACGGTCTCGGTGCGGGTGCGGCAGCTTGCCGGAGCGGTGCGCGGCTGCGGGCAGTACGAGTTCCGCGTCAAGGACAACGGCATCGGCATGAGCCAAGAGTTCGCCAAAAAGATTTTTGAGCCGTTTGAGCGGGAGCGCACCTCCACGGTAAGCCGGATCCAGGGCACCGGCCTTGGCATGGCTATTACCAAAAACATCGTGGATATGATGGGCGGTACCATCGAGGTGCAGACGGCGCAGGGCAAGGGCAGCGAGTTTATCATTCGTGTGCCCATGCGTGCGCAGGCAGAGCACCGTCCGGTGGAAAAGATCACCGAACTGGAAGGCCTGAAGGCACTGGTGGTGGATGACGATTTCAACACCTGCGACAGCGTGACAAAGATGCTGGTCAAGGTGGGCATGCGTGCCGAGTGGACCCTTTCCGGCAAGGAAGCGGTGCTGCGTGCACGGCAGTCCATCGAGATGAGCGACGCTTACCATGCCTATATCATCGACTGGCGCTTGCCGGATATGAACGGCATCGAGGTCACCCGCCAGATCCGCAGCCTGAACGATGATACGCCCATCATCATCCTGACCGCCTACGACTGGTCCGACATTGAGGTGGAGGCAAAGGCTGCCGGTGTGACCGCCTTCTGCTCCAAGCCCATGTTCATGTCCGACCTGCGTGAGACCCTGATGAACGCCATCGGCCAGACACAGACGGATGCAGCGCAGGAGCTTCTGCCGAAAAAGGACACCAACTTCAAGGGCAGGCACATCCTGCTGGTAGAGGACAACGAGCTGAACCGTGAGATCGCGCAGGAGATCCTGTGCGAGTACGGCTTCCGGGTCGATACGGCGGAAAACGGTGCCGTGGCGGTGGAAAAGGTAAGCACTGCCGCACCGGGCAGCTATGATCTGGTGCTGATGGATGTGCAGATGCCGATCATGGACGGTTATACCGCCACCCGGCAGATCCGCGCACTGGGCGACCCTGCACTGGCAAAGATTCCGATTCTTGCCATGACCGCCAACGCATTCGATGAAGACCGCCGCAATGCCTTGGAAAGCGGCATGACCGGCTTTTTGTCCAAACCCATCGTGATCGGCGACCTTGTGCAGGAGCTGCGCAAAATTTTGTAACAAGCCGCCTGTCAGGCATAAAAAAATAAAGCACCCGCAGCAATTTGCTCACCGGAGATTCAAAACCTCTGTGGCGCTTGCTGTGGGTGCTTTTGCTTTTGGGCGCTGTTTATTTCAGTACATCTGCAAGGACCTGCAGCAGGTGCGGAATATCCAGCGGCTTTGCAATATGGCCGTTCATACCGGCCTTCAGTGCATTCTGACGGTCTTCCTCAAAGGCATTTGCCGTCATTGCAAAGATGGGGATGCCAGCCTTTGCGGCATCCGGCAGTGCACGAATCTGCCGCGTTGCCTCGTAGCCGTCCATGTTGGGCATCTGGATGTCCATGAGGATCAGGTCATACTGTCCGTCTGCCGCCTGCTTCATCTTCCGGACGGCGATCTCGCCATCCTCGGCAGATTCCACCTCAAAGCCCGCTTCCTTCAGGATCTCCACTGCGATCTCACGGTTCAGCTCGTTGTCCTCCACCAGCAGGATCTTTTTTCCTTTGAAGGCCTCCGCGTTCAGCTGCACCGGCCTGCAGGCAGGCTCTGCACCGAACGGCTCTGCCAGCACTCTGCACAGCTCCGAGAGGAACAGCGGCTTTTCGCAGAAGGCGGTAACACCGGCAGCGCGGGCTTCCTCTTCAATATCGGTCCAGTCGTAGGCGGTCAGGATGATGATGGGGCAGCTTTTTCCAATCACCTTGCGGATCTGCCGCACGATCTCGATGCCGTTCATATCGGGGATCAGCCAGTCGATGATGTAAACGCTGAATTCATCCCCCTGCTCCATGGCATACCGGGTGCGGATCACCGCTTCCCTGCCGGAGATCGTCCACTCCGGCCGCATCCCGATCTTGGACAGCATGGTGCTGACGCTCAGGCAGGTGTCGGTATCGTCGTCCGCCACCAGTGCCCGCAGCCCTTCCAGCTGCGGGAGCTGCCTGAGCTCCACCTTTTGTCCGCTGAGCGCAAAGCAGAGATTCACGATAAACTCGCTGCCCTTGCCCGGCTCGCTCTCAATGGCGATGGTGCCGCCCATCAGGTCCACAATGTTCTTGGTGATGGACATGCCGAGGCCGGTCCCCTGAATGCCGCTGACGGTGGAGTTTTCCTCACGGGCGAACTCCTCAAAGATGTGCTTCTGGAATTCCTCACTCATGCCGATGCCGTTGTCCTTGATGCGGAACTCATAGCAGGCCCGGCCCGCAGGCGCACCGTTTTTCTCAGCAATGCGAATGCTGATCATGCCGCCTGTGGGAGTGAACTTGATGGCATTGGACAAAATGTTCAGCAGGATCTGGTTCAGCCGCAGCGGGTCGGTGATGATATCCTCGTTTTCCACATCCATGGTATCAATAAAAAGCGACAGCCGCTTTGACGAAACATTGGGCTGAATGATGGAGCGCACATCGTGGATGAGGTCCGGCAGATGCACCGCTTTTTCCTCGATCTTCACCTTTCCGCTCTCGATGCGGCTCATATCCAGCACATCATTGATGAGGGAAAGCAGATGCTGGCTGGAGGTGGAGATCTTTTTGAGGTAGTCCAGCACCTGTTCCCTATTGTCGATATGGGTCGCAGCCAGCGAGGTGAAGCCGATGATGGCGTTCATGGGGGTGCGGATATCGTGGCTCATATTGAACAGGAACTCCCGCTTGGCGCGGTTTGCCGCCCCTTCGTGCTGAAGCGCGATCTCCAGCTTGCGGTTCTGTTCCTCCAGCTGGGTCTGGTACTTCCTCTCCTGCTCTTTTTTCTGCAGCTCCATCTCCTGCACGGAGCGGCGGCGCAGCAGCTGAAGGATCATTACAAGCAGGATGTAGCCGACCAGAACCGTCAGGATCAGCAAAAGCGACTCCCGGAAGATTATTTTTTCATCCGTGTACGCATAGAGATCGAAGGATCTGCCATGGCAGAACATCCCGAAATAGCAGCCGGAGCCGTTCCAGTCCCGGGTATGGGTCAGCTTCTCTGCGGCCCCGGCTTTGCGGATCCCCTGCGCCAGCGGACTGCCTGCAACATCCTGCCCAATCAGCTCCGGGCGGTTTGCGGCAACGACCTGATTGTTCTGCACGATGAACAGCGTGCCGCTGGTTTCTGCCGGGTAGCCATCCAGTATGCTCTGGATGGACAGCGCCGTTTCCTCCACAAATTCCGCCGGGGTATACCGGTAGGCAAGCAGGAGCAGCTCTGTGCTTTCTGCCCGGTGCGCCGCAACATCCACAGCAGAGCCATCTTCCAGCAGGACGCGCTTCACATAGGTCTTTCGCGGGTAAGATAAAACGTCCAGAACAGCGTCATTTTTCAGCTGGTCGCCAAACCGGTCATAGCCGATGCCGTTGGTCGTGGACTCGCACCGGAGCGTGCCATCCGGTCCCAGAACCGAAATGCCGGTGAGCCAGAGCTTTTCTGTCTGCCTGTTCAGGCACTGCGGGTCGGAGAGGTCAAGCGCAGGATTCTCTGCCAGCTGATGGACTGCGACCGCCGTGCGGCGGAGTGCCTTTGCCGTGATGGTATCGTTGTGCTTTTCAAAGCTGGTGGACTGGGATTTGACAAACTCAAGGGTCTGGCAAAAGCGTTCCTCTGCTGTGCGCATTGCCCGCCAGCTGGAGAAAAAAGCAACACCGGCCATCAAGAGCACGCCGATGATCAGATAGGCTGTCCATATCCTTTTATCCGGGATGGTTCTGTTTTTACGCGCCAATTGTGTCCACCTCCAGATACTGCGAAGCATTTTCAAGGTATCGGCCAATGATCCGCTCCAGCGTGCCGTCCGCGCGCATCTGCGCAAGGGTATCGGTCAGCTGGCTGTCCAGCCCGCGGGTGTCGTTCTTGGCAAAGGCGATGCCCAGCCCGGTGACCAGCAGCGGTTCCTCCAAAATGCGGAAGTCTACGGCATTGTCCTTCATATATTGCAGGATGCCTGTCTCGTGGGCGGCGATGCCGTCCACATAGCCGCAGGCCAGCATTGCGTACTGCACACTGCGGTTTTCGATGCTGAGCACCTCCACCGTCTGCGGGATGCGCGGGTCGGAGCCGCTGAGAAAGATCTCCTCCGGCTTGCCGGTGCTCTGCACGGCGACGGTCTTGCCGGCAAGGTCGCTGAGGGATCGGATGCTGCTGTGGGCATCCACCGCAACCACCTGACGGCTCACCATGTAAGGCCCCGCCCAGCGGTATACCTCTTCGCGTCCATCCATGGAAAAGCAGCCCCAGATACAGTCGATGGCGCCGCTTTCCACAAGATTTGTTTTCTGCTCCCAGTTGATCGTTTCAAACCGGGCAGCATACCCCATGCGGCGGAACGCCTCGGTGGCGATCTCCACATCGATCCCGGTGGGAACACCGTCATTATTCAGATAGATATAAGGTGGATAGCTGTCGCTTCCCACAACGATTTGTGCAAGACCGCTGTCTTTCGCTTCCTTTTCTCCGCAGGAAGTTAGACTGCTTACGGCAGCAGCTGCCGCCAGCAGCGTGCATCCATTCAGGAATGCACGGCGTGAGATTCTGTGTTTCATTCGGGCTTTTTATACTCCTGTTTTGATTGCATCCGCAGCTCAGTTGTGCTGCTGTAATTCTTCTTTCAGGGCAGCTTGGATATCCGTCAGGCATTGCGGCAAGAGCGGCTTCCTGTTGATGAAGTTTTTCCAACAGCTGCTGCTCACGCGCTTTGTAATACTCCTCGATCTCGGAAAGTGTATTCACGTTCTAATCTTCTCCTGCATCATTCACATCGTTTGTGTGCTTCCTCTGCGGAAACGCGCTTGTCCGCTATTTATTTTCGGGGGAATAACACGGAAGCGTTTTACCGTCTGCTCCAGCGCAGCAATATCCACAGGTTTGGACAGGTGCTCGTCCATGCCGGCTTCCCTGCTCTTCTGCATATCCTCAAGGAAGGCATTGGCGGTCATGGCAAGGATGGGAATGATCCTGCCCAGCGGGTTTTCGCCGCTGCGGATGCGGCGGGTGGCTTCCAAGCCGTCCATCACCGGCATCTGCACATCCATCAGGATCATGTCGTACTCGCCGGGCTTTACGCTGGCAAAGGCATCCACGATTTCCTGACCGTTGGAGCAGATGGTGCAGCTTGCACCATTGGCTTCCAGCAGCATTTCCAGAATTTCGGCGTTGATGGCGTTATCCTCGGCGCAGAGGAACTTCATGCCGGACAGAGGAGAAGTTTCTTCCTCTTCCTCCGGGAGCACCTGTGCCTCTGGCACCGTATCTGCTTCAGCATCAACGGGAAATTCCAGCACCACCTCAAAGCGAGTGCCCTTGCCGGTGGTACTCTCCACATTGATAGAGCCGCCCATCAGGTCAACAATGTTCTTGGTGATGGCCATACCAAGGCCGGTGCCCTGCACCTTGTTGGTGCCGGAGCGCTCCTCGCGGGTAAAGGGGTCAAAAAGGGTCTTCTGGTAGGCCTCGCTCATGCCAATGCCGTCATCCTGCACCACAAAGCGGTATCGGGCGTAGTGCTCGTTTCGGGGCAGCTCGTCCACCTCAAACCGGATATGCCCGCCGGTGGGCGTATACTTGACTGCGTTGGAGAGGATGTTCATCAGCACCCGATTCAGACGGTTGGGGTCTGCCAGCACGTTTTCGTGCTGCAGGTGGGTGTTTACCGTAAAGGTCTGGCGGCGCTGGCCTGCCTGCTGGCGGATGATGCTGTCTAGCTGGCTGATCTGCTGGGGCAGATTCATTTTTTCCACATTCAGGGTGGTCTTGCCGCTCTCGATGCGGCTCATGTCCAGAATATCGTTTATGATGCCCAGCAGCAACTGGCCGGAATTTTCCAGCTTGCCCAGATGTTCGGCCAGCTTTTCCGGCTGGTGCAGCTCGTTTTTCATCAGAGTGGTAATGCCGATGATGGCGTTCATGGGGGTGCGGATATCGTGGCTCATGTTGGCAAGGAAGTCCGTCTTAGCCTTGCTGGCGCGCTCGGCGGACTGTAACGCCTCTGCGGCAATGTCCTGTGCCTGCCGCAGCTCATCGTTTACCTGCGTCAGATGGATGTTGTATTGCTCCAGACGGAGGTTCGCTTCTTTTTCTGCCTGCAGCTCCTGCTGCTGCTTTTGCCGCAGGAGAAACCAGCCGACGAAAACTGTTATGACCGAGAACACCATTGCAATGACGATGATGATGATCATGACGATGCTGACCAGCTTCTGCGTATTCACGGCCACATATTTTGCCGGAACAAGGAACGCCAGTGTCCACTGGGCGTTTTCCATCTGCTTCAGGGCGTAGAAATACTCGGTCCCGTCCAGCACGGCGTTGGAATAACAGGAACCTGTGCGGTCAAGCCGCTCCTTTGCCTCCGCAAAGGAAGAACCGTGCAGATAGGACATCCAGGAGAGCACGGTGTATACATTGTGTCCCTTCAGCAGCTCGGTATCATTGGCGTTGAACAGCTTGAAACCGTCGTTATCCAGCACATAGACGCTGTTGTTATTTTCGTAGGCATCACAGCGGAAATAATCGTTCAGTTGGGTCATGCTTTGCGAAATACCAAAGTAGCACAGGGTGATCTCTTTTTCTCCGCTTTGCAGTGTGATGGGGGTGGAGAGCTTTTCCAGAAACACCATCCGGGAGTCGTCCACGGTCAGCGAGTTAGAAACGTAGCTGACCCGCTGCGGTGCGCTTTCCAAATACTTCATTCCTCGCAGCAGCCCCATGCGGCCATTCTCAGTATAGTAATGTCCGGCAGAGTCCACGGCAATCAGTTCGATCTGTCTTTCATGGTAATTGGAAAGCTCCGACAGCTTTTTCAGATATCGATAGAACTCGGTATCGGTCTTTAGCGGGGTGTAGTACAAATAATTGCATTGTACATTCACCTCGTCCCAGTGAGTGTCGATCACATCCTCCAGACTGCGGAACATCTGGTGGGTGACCTCTTCCATCTGGTTCAGCCGCTCATGGTAGACAAGGTTCTGGATGTAGGTCTGGCTCATGATAAAAAGGGTCAGGATGACCGCAACAATGACAAAGCCGGTGCCCCAAAGCAGCTTTTTATATAGGTTGTTGTTCACATCTGGTATCTCCTGTCCGTTCTGTTTCAGACGCACCCTAGCTCCATGCGGTATCTGCCCGGCTGATGGTGGTGTATGCACCAAAGAAGGCTTTTGCAGCATCCATGCCCACCACGCCGCTGTCTGTGACCGTGGTCTCCGCAGCCAGCTGGTCGCTCACACCGCAGATGGCAACCTGATAGGTCTTGCCTGCCTCCGGCTGTACCGGGCTTACCAGCACATAGGGGTAACCCTTACCGTTGCCGTAGGCATCGTAGCCCGTGGCCAGCAGTTCGTTGATCTGCTGCCCGGTCAGAGTAACGGTCTGGATGGTGCGGTTCCAGCCGGTGGGCAGGATCACCGAAAGGTCGTAATCCGTAATGCCCTTGGCATACAGCTTGGCCGCTACGCCGTGATGGTTCTGATCGGTGGGGTTGCCGGGGATCCATGTGCTCAGCGACACCAGCGCAAGGTCGCTGCCGGTAGCCTGTGCAAAGCAGCGGCCCACCAGCATGGCGCAGTCCTCCTGCGAAAGCTCCTCCGTAACGGTAGTGATGGTATCCGGGGTGTTGTTCACCACACTATCCTGATCCTCGTCCAGCTGACGGATCACATCCTCCATGGTGGCATTGCCCTTCATGAAGTCCAGCATTTTAAGGCCAGTGGTCACGATGGTGTTTTCCCAGCCGGAATAGATAAAGGGCGCGGTGTTGCCTGCATTCAGGGCATCGGCGATGTCGGCATAGTAGGTGCCGTCCGCTTTTGCGTCCTTGAAGGGCAGCAGGCTGCTTTTCAGCGCCGTTGCGGGCTGCAGAGCGCTGGTGCCTGCAACGGTGGAAAGCACACGCATCACCTTGAGCGCATCTTCCAGCTTCTGGGGGGCCTGCTCCAGCTTTTTATTCAGACCGTAGAAGCGGTTCACATTCAGCACAAAAACGTTCTGGGTGCCGTCCTCCGAGAGAAACGGCATCAGCCCGTATTTATCGGCGTTGCCGTCTGCCTCCACGATGCCGTTGGTGCCGCCCATCAAAAACAGGGTGTTGCCCTCGGTCATCCTCTGCCGGGTCACATTGTCGTCAAGAGCGTCGCCGGTGTCGTTCAGCATCCCGATGTCCTTCCACTTCTGGACATAGGCCATCGCCTGCATCATGCCGGGGGTATTGCTGACATTCGCCTTACCGGACAGATAATCCCGCTGCCACAGCCTGCCGTCCAGTGTGCCGAGGAAATCGGCGTCCGCAATGTTGCACAGATACTGGAAACCATAGCCCGGATACTGGATCTGCGGCAGACAGAGATCGACCCCGGCTTCCTTTGCCTTTGCAGCCAGTTCTTCCAGCTCAGCGAAAGAATTGGGCAGCTCCCAGCCGTATTTTTTCAGCAGGGTCTTGTTGTAGGTGATGCCGTAGCAGTTGTAGGTCGAGGGCAGCAGGTAGATGGCACCGTTGTCGAACACGTCCTGCAGACGGGACTCCACATAGTTATCCGTAAAATCGTAGCCGGAAAGGTCCAGCAGTTTGTCGGAGACCAGATCGATCCGGGGGTCGTAGTAGGTCAAGGTGCAGACGTCCGGCAGGTCGCCCGCCGCAAACATATTCTGCAAACAGGTGGTGGTGTTATCGCCGCTGTAGGGCACGACCTCGATGTTCACTTCCGGGTAAACGCTGTGTACCTGCTCAATAAAGGCTTCTATCTCCTTATAAGGTGCCATAAAGGTGATGGCTTCGTGCGCATCGTCTTTTTTAGCCGTTTCGGTCTTACCGCCGCCGCAGGCAGTCAACGCCGCCGTGGCTGCCGTAATGCCGCAGACCTGCAAAAAAGAGCGGCGGGAGATCTTTTTCATCATATAAATTATACCTCCCTCACATTATCGGAAAGTGCAGTAGCGCAGTGCTGCCCTAGCTATTCTTACACATCCCATAGGAATCCACACACCCGCAGCCTGTCCGCATGGGCTTTGCGCCGAGCTTCCATAAAATAACATTATTATTGTACCATTGCAACAAAAGTGTTTCAAGTTGTTTTTGAAGGCTTTTACATACGAAAGAACTTTTTATATCTGATTCTGCCTTTTGCATGGCATAAAATGCAAAACGACCTATTGAGGAAATAATCGTAGATGGTTAGCATGAATGGAAAAAATGTGCAGGCTCATCATCAACACTAAACCACCCAGTGTGAAGAAGAGCTTTTCACATCCGGCGGCTGCGTGGATCAGCTGCTGCCAAAGACCCTTTTTCTGCATAAACAAGATCCAGCCCATGGAGGCAATGTAGGCCATGCCGACACCGAGATGACTGAGCATTATCTCCATGTTCTACAACACCGGCACCCGGCTGGGGCTTATCCACGAAACAGGTCATCGAAAAACTGAAACTGCTGACCGATGCAGAGTTTGTCGAACTGGAATTTTCCCCGGACTGACTTTTGCCGCCTACGGGCGGCGTACATAAAGTATTTTGTTCTTCCAAAAGATATGCTATAATCAAATTAGACAAAATTCCTCTCTTCAAGCGATTTCTCCGCAATTTTCCTGTGGCTCTGCTCGTATCAAAAATAAGGGACTGAATTTTAATTGTCAGAACGGAGGAACCATTATGGCAATCTTTGAAAAGACCATCCGAAACAAAAACTTTGACAAGCTGCTTCGGAAGCTGGAAAATGAAATCCCGGACAGCAGTTGGTCGGCAGATTTAGAGGCAGGCAGTGATTTCAAAGAGGGCGATGCCCGGTGCAGTGTCCGTGTATTTGAGCGGTACAGCATGATGGGCGGCAACCGCCTGAGTCTGACACTGACCATGTTCCAGAATGCGGACAGTCCGATTCGGCTGTCTGCCATCACCGCAGGAGGCAGTCAAGCGGTGTTCTTCAAGGTGAACACCCTCGGAGAAGAATCTTTTCTGGACGATGTAAAGAACCTGCTGGAAGAAATTTTGGAGGAATAAGATGTTTTACGCTG
>OLWR01001095.1_pt1 | contig 14012 bp, 7 predicted proteins | sample 1673531 | NCBI WGS metagenome assembly OLWR01 (sample SAMEA103958114, study PRJEB25191) | human gut metagenome | reverse complement strand
TAACAGGATACTGTGTGGCAATGGACGGCGTCTTTTCTACTATCTCAACACCTGATTTCTGGTCCAGTCCGTATATAGATGCATATTTTTGTATGTATTTCATACCGTTTTCATCGTCATATGAACCGGTGTCCTTGCTTGCAAGCCTGAAGCCTGTTGTGTAGAAGAATACGTTACATGAATCCCTTAAAGCTTCAGATACATTGTCCATACCATGCGCTCCGGGATAAATCCAGCATTTTGGCTGATTGCTGATTTCTGTAAATATTCCGGTACAATTAATCTTTGACGAGGTATCAATGACTCCCTCGGCAAGACCTGCGGTGCTTGATACCATCTTGAAGGTAGATCCCGGTGCAGTCTGCTCCTGGGTTGCATAATTCCATAGTGGATTAGACTTGTCCTCTCTGAGAGACTGGTAGTAATCAGCATCTACAGTGTTTGCAAGCTTGTTGTTGTCATAGCCCGGATAGCTGACTAAAGCCTTTAGCTGTCCTGTCTTTACATCAGTTATTACACAGGAGCCTGTACATGGGTCAAGGGCAAGCTGTGCAGGTGTTATCTCTATGTTGTTTATTTTGTCCATAAGAAATGCATATGGACTGATGGAGCCATTGGCAATGTTGCTTACTGTTGCATCGTCATAATCGAGTACACCCTGGTCAAAAAGCAGAAGGCACAGCTGCTGTCCAGTGACCGCCCCAGAATTTACCATATATTTGTATATAATTTTGGCAAAGTCTTTATTGTCAGTCATGGCATCTCTGATATACGAGCAGAGTGCTGTGTAAATCTCGCTTGAATCAGCATACTTCTGGTCCACATCAAGCTTTGTTATGTCTATCCACTGCTTTGAAATGCAGTATTTGAGATAATCACGCGGTGAGAGTGTGCCAGCCTTCCATGAGGCATATGTGGAATCAGAGGTATCTATCTGTTTGCTCAACAGCAGTCCATCATCGTTTAGCACTGACATAACACATGTAAAATAATCAAGTGTCTGCTCCGACATGGAAGCAGTGCCTGAAGTACCACTTTCAAGCTCGCTGTCAATAGTGGATAATGCATTCTGCAGCTGACCGCTGAAGGAATTGTATATAGCCTGCTCAGTTGCTGATGCATCTGATGCATTGAAATGTGTCAGGTCAACTACATTGTTGTTGATCAGTGCAAAGTAAACATCACTTATAGGTATTTCACCGGATTTTATTTTGGAGTAAACAATTCCGGCTATCTCCTGCTCTAACAGCTTGTATGTGGCTTCCTGCAACTTGATGTCAATACTTAAGTAGACATCATTTCCGGAAACAGGATTCTCCTGACTTATTACCTCGTTTATCTTACCGACATTGTTTACATAGACCTGTTTTTCACCGTTTTTGCCTCGCAGATAGCTCTCATAGTATTGCTCTAAGCCTGACTTACCTACCATATCATTTTGTGTATATGAGTTATCATCCTTTGACAGCTCATTATACTCGTCGGTAGATATCTTGCCTGTGTATCCTATGAGCGATGAAATATATTCAGGATAGTTGTACTTGCGGATGGTATCCTCTTCAACTGATATGCCGGTAAGAGTATCTGAATGCTCATTGACATATGCTACTATCGAATCATTTACATCCTTTGCAATAGTAGTGGTTTTGTATTTAGTGAATCGGTTCTGTTTTATGGCATATCTCATCACTACAATATCATAAGTGGCCTGTGTATCATACTTGCTGCTTATATCAAAGCATTCATTCTGGTCAGAGCTTAGAAAATCAATAATATTCTGGGCGCTGGCATTTGCCTCGTCAAATCCAAGTGCTTTATTGTATTCGAGCTTATCATATTTCTTTCCGAACACATCTGACAGAAATCTCTTTTTTGAGGTTTCAGATGTCAATGTAAAGCTGTATGTACCATCATCGTTTAAAACAACCGGAAAATCATTATATATGGAGCCACCATTATTTTTTATCACATTGATAATTTCATTAAGCTCTTTGTTTAAAAGACGATTGTGCTCCTTCGTAGATGAATAGCTGCCGTTGTCTGAGATGACTACAGAATATGCAAGCTGATTGTAAGCAAGCAGCTCACCATTTACATCGTATATATTGCCTCTTGATGCCTCTATGGAAAGCGGCTTTTTAATCAGCATTATGAAGTTTTTCTGATAATCTGCACCTTTAATAATCTGAAGGGTAAAGACTCTTTCGGCAAGCAGGGCAAACATGAAAATAATTACTGCTGCTAATACAAAAAGCCTTGAGCTGAAAAATTTCTTCAGAAAATCTTTTATATCATAAATCAAATTTCTTTGCTCTCCTTTTCTCGTATGCTTCCAGCTTCTGGTTTAACTTAAGAAATACCAGATACAAAAGTATACTGATAACCATTGTGTATACAAATTCAGGTATGATAATTGACTTCAGATAGTACAAAAAGCTAAATCTGCCACGCAGTAAAAACATGAAAAAGTATACTACCAGATTGTAAAACAAATCGCTGCCTCCTATCAGAAGCATAGGAAGCTTTATATCGTCAGGATAGAATCTTTTTTGGAATAATCCATTGATAAAACCGATATACATATATATTAAAGCATACAGTCCTATATAATTTCCGCAAAATATGTCAATAAGCAGGCCGCAAAAGAAGCCTACCCACAGTCCTTCCTTTTTGCCACGCATAAAGCCAAAGGATGATACGGCTATAATCAACAGGTTTGGTGAGATATTGGCAAAGGAAAGAGTCTTAAACAGCGTGGTCTGCAATAAAAAGCATAAAGTTATTATTATAAATAAAACAATTCTACGTCTCATGCTGCTCCTTACTTATTTTCAGTTGAATTTTCAGTCTGGCTGTCACCGGCTGTTTCTGTACTTTCGGTGTCGTCAGCTGTCTTAGTGTCACCGGTCTGCTTAAGCTGTGTTATGACCATGACATTTTCGATATGCTCAAAATCTACAACCGGTGTGATAGTGCCGGATTTTGTCAGATTGTTGGAATTATTTTCGATTTTTGTTACATAGCCAATCAGTATGCCCTGCTGGTAACGGTCTGACACGTATGAGGTAACTACAGGATCGCCCTCTTTTACCTTGTTGTCGTCATCCTTTAACTCTGTAAAGGTAATTACCTTGTCCTCGTTCATGGTTTTTATATTACCACTGACGGTGAGGTTGTCCTCCGTGGTGGAAACCATGCCACTGACCTTGCTGGCATCATCTATGATACAACGTACCTTGGCAAAATTATCACCAGCATCGGTAACAATACCTACAAGTCCGCTTCCCGCAAGCACATTCATGCCTACGTCCACTCCATCCTTTTTTCCTTTGTCGATAGTAAAGGTAGAAAACCAGTTTCCGCTGTCCTTTGCTATGACACTGGCAGCAACCTTGGGATATGATGGATATTTGGCATCCAAATCAAGAAGCTGTCTGTAATTGTCAAGCTCATACTGTTCAAGTTTGTTGGTTGTGAGCTGTGTTGTAAGCTCTTCTACCTCGGCCTTGAGCTTTTTATTCTCAGCCTTGACATTTTTTAATGTGCGTATTTCTGTAACCTTATCTGAAATGTGGATTCCAAAGCTGTTTATACCTTTCTGCATTGGGATGAATACATATCCGGCAGCAGTCTTTAAAGGACCACCGGAGATATTTAAGGTAAGGCTTAACAGCATGGTCACAAAGCAGACTGCTGTCATAATCAACAGTGTGTATCTTGCAGGCAGCTTTTTATTGTGCTTTCTCTTTCGATTGCGAAAATTCTTACTCATGTTAACCTCGGTTATTATTTTTTGATGCTGAACGGAAGTCTCTTATATTTTGAATCAGAAACTATTTGTACGAGTCCGCGTACTGCACTCTCCTCAGGACATTCTGAGCAGATGACCTTTATACCTGTAATCTGTTCAAAGAGCTGGTCAAGTCCTGTAAGCTGTGAGCCGCCTCCTGTGATATAAATGCCTGAATGGATGATATCCTTTGCAAGCTCAGGCGGAGTCTTCTCAAGAATCATTTTTATTGATGTGCATATAGACTCAAGGTTTGACTTCATAGCCTCGTAAACGACCTTTGAACCAATTTCCATCTCAATAGGCAGGCCGCTTACCACATCACGTCCCACTATGACCATACTGTCCTCTCTTCCCGGAAGTGCAGAACCTATGGTCTCCTTCAACAGCTTTGCAGTCTTTTGTCCGATTACAAGATTGAACTCCTTTCGCACAAAGGAGATGATTGACTCGTCAAGTCTGTTGCCACCGAAATGAAGCAGGTCACTAAGCACCAGGCCACCGAGTGAAATAACGGATGTCTCTGTTGTGTCAGCGCCCATATCTACTATCATGACACCGGTTGGCTCGTTTACATCTATTCCAAGGCCTACAGCATCAGCGATAGGCTTCTCACAGAGCATGACCTTTTTAGGCTTTGATTTGCTCTTATAGAAGAGCTCGTAGAATGCTCTTTTCTCTACATCTGTGATATCTGTCGGCACAGCGATGATGAACTCGGCATTTTTGATACGTGCCTTTGTCTTGTGCTCCAAAAAGTCAAAAATCATAGTCTGAAGCAGATTATAGTCAGCAATAACTCCCTCTACAACAGGAAATATGACGTTGATTGTTTCAGGCGCCTTTTCATACATGGCATATGCGCTGTCTCCATATGCATATATCTGATTTTTGTCTATTACGGCTATTGTGTTTTTCTCAAGCATTGTCTTGCCTGTAGCCTTTGAGTATACCTTGAAATTGTTTGTTCCCAGATCAATTCCGTAAACGTTGTTGCTCATAATAATTCTACCTCGTCTTCTGTTTATATAAGTTTATTTTCATAGAAGCTATAATATTCGTTATCTCCGATTATGATATGGTCACAAAGCTCTATGGAAAAAATCCCTGAGCCCTCAATTAATCTGTCTGTGACAGCAATATCATTTCTGCTGGGAGTACAATCTCCGCTTGGATGATTGTGCAATAAAACAAGCTTTGATGCATTTTTATCCAGGGCGGTCCTGATGATGGAGCCTATGTCCACTACAGATGAGCTTAGTGAACCCTTGGATATGAACTTGTCTCCTAAGAATCTGCTTTTTACATCAAAATAGGCACAAATGACGACTTCATTTGTAAGATGCCTCATCTGCTCCATATAGTAGTCAGCTATTGTCTGAGGATTATTCATTCTGATGCTTTGAACCTTTTTGGTCTTTGCTATGCGAAGCGACAGCTCTGCTATCGCCTTAAGCTGTATAGCTTTTATCTGCCCTATCCCGGGAATATTAAGAAGCTCCTCATAGGACATCTCATAGAGATTGAGCAGATTACCATGCCTGCCGGAAAGTATGTCCTGCGCAATATCAATCACAGTCTTGTCTCTTGTGCCGGTCTTTATAATGATGGCAAGTAAATCAGCGTCTGACAGGCCTGATGCTCCAAGCGATAAAAATTTCTCATATGGTCGCTCTGAAGCCGGCAGATTTTTAATTGTTTTGTTATTATGCATTAATCCCTTTCGCTTCTCCCAGGCGATTGACAACGGATTTAAGCAAAGTTTTCAGTTAATTGTAGCACACCTAATCCAGCTTAACAAGATTTCTCTCATAAAGTTTTTGTAAAGACATCAAAATTCCAAGCTTTGCATGGTACCATGTGAGTCCTCCCTGGAAATAAACCGCATATGGCGGCTTCACAGGGCCATCGGCAGAAAGCTCAATTGATGAGCCCTGCACAAATGCGCCTGCTGCCATGATGACATCACTGTCATAGCCCGGCATAGCCCATGGCTCAGGGGTCACATAGCTGTCTACAGGTGCTGCTGCCTGAATGCCCTCGCAGAAGGCTATCATGGCATCTCGGTTATTGAACTCTACAGCCTGTATGATATCGTGGCGGCTTTCAGTACCGTCAGGGACTACCTTAAAACCAAGCTTTTCATAGATTTTTGCGGCAAAGATTGCTCCCTTTAATGCTCCGCTTACGACAGTCGGTGCAAGGAAAAAGCCCTGATAAAATGACTGGATGACTCCGAGTGAGGCTCCAACCTCCTTGCCAAGTCCCGGAGATGTGAGACGGTATGCGGCATTTTCAACACATTCCTTTTTGCCGACAATATAGCCTCCGATTGGCGCAAGTCCACCTCCTGGATTTTTGATCAGCGAGCCAACCATCATGTCCGCTCCAACCTGGATAGGCTCTGTATCCTCGACAAACTCACCGTAGCAGTTATCGACCATACAGATCACATCAGGCTTTATGCTCTTTACAAAAGCAATGAGCTCGCCTATTCTTTTGACCGAAAGTGTAGGTCTTGTAGCATAGCCCTTAGATCGCTGGATTGTGACAAGCTTCGTTTTTTCATTGATGGCTTTCTTTATTCCGTCATAGTCAAACTCACCGTCAGGCAGTAAGTCAACCTGCGCATATGTGATGCCATACTCAGCAAGCGAGCCCTTTGAAGGGCGTATGCCTATTACCTCTTCAAGTGTATCGTAAGGCTTTCCGACAGGGCTTAAAAGCTCATCGCCCGGACGCAGGTTTGACATGAGGGCAAGTGCAAGTGCATGTGTACCGCAGGTAATCTGAGGCCTTACAAGTGCATCTTCTGCGCCAAAACAGTCTGCGTACACTCTCTCAAGTGTATCCCTTCCGAGGTCATTGTAGCCGTAGCCGCTTGATGCCTGGAAGCACTCTGCGCTCACCTTGTTTTTCTGCATGGCGGCTATGACCTTAAGCTGATTATACTCAGCATTTGTGTCTATTTTGTCAAAACGCTCCTTAAGTTCCTTTTCTACAGAGGTTCCGAAATCCAAAACCTCCTTTGATATTCCAAGTGTCTCATACTGCCTGTAAATGGCTTCATTGGTATCTAACAAATTATAATCCTCTTTTCTGCTAAAATTTCTTGTATTTTATTTAATATTTTATTATCATCATATGAATATTCATTTTTTTCTATCCATATGGTATCTTTTTCTCTCCTAAACCAGGTTAGCTGTCTCTTTGCAAAACGCCTTGACTCAAGCTTTACCTTGTCCACAGCCTCATCAAGTGAATATTCTCCATCAAGATATGCAAGGATTTCCTTATATCCTATACCCTTCATGGATACCATATCGCTTGTACAGCCCATTGCCTTTAGCTTTTTCACCTCATTGACAAGTCCGTTTGAAACCATGATATCAACTCTCTTATCTATCCTCTCATAGAGTCTTTGTCTTACATCATCCAGTACAAAATAGGCAAAACTGTATGGAGACTGCTTGGCTCTTTCAGTCTCATTGTGCTTTGAAATCGGTTCATGGCAGGTGTGATAGTATTCAATTGCCCTGATGACGCGCTTTACGTTATTCTCATGGATGCTCTCGTAGGATGCAGGGTCGATATCCTTAAGCTTTTCATGCAGTGCATGGTTTCCGTGCTCGTTAGCAAAGTCGTAAAGGCTCTTTCTGTACGACTCATCCACATCCTGCTTTGTGAAATCAATGTCATACAAAAGCGCCTGTATATAAAAGCCGGTGCCGCCGACAACTATCGGTATCTTTCCTGCTTCGTATATTTCATTAAGTGCTTTTTTGGCCATATCCTTAAAGATAAATACATTGAACTCGTCAGAGGGCTCAAGTTCATCTATCAGATAGTGCTTTATGCCGTCCATCTCATCGACTGTAACCTTCGCAGAGCCTATATCCATGTATTTGTATACCTGCATGGAATCCGCGGATATTATAGCACCATTTATTTTTTTTGCAAGCTCAATCGATAGAGCTGTCTTTCCTACTGCTGTCGGTCCTGTCAGGACAATCATCGGTTTTTGTGTCATATTGCACCTCAGTCCAAATGTGTATGTTGTCATACGATACGTTTGAATTTCTTTTCTATCTCATATTTGCTCATAGAGATAATGGTTGGTCTGCCGTGTGGGCAGTTGTAAGGATTGTCGAGTGACAAAAGATCATCTATCAGCTTATTTATCTCAGGAAGAGTAAGCTTGTCATTGCCCTTGACTGCTGCCTTGCACGACATGGATGCGACCTTTTCCGTGATGATATCAGGAGTCTGTCTGCCTGTCGCATTGGAAAAATCATCGAGCATCTCTATAAACAGATCCTTCATATCTATGTTAAACAAATTATCCGGAATTGCACTGATCATGTATTCCTTGCCGCCAAAATGCTCCACCTCATAGCCAAACTGCTCTATCTGCGGCCGGTATTTCTCAAGCATTTCACATTCCCTGGCATCAAGTGTCATAACAATCGGAGGGCTTATGCGCTGTGATGTGAAATCCTTATTGGCAAGTCTTGCCATTGTTTTTTCATACAGTACCTTTTCATGGGCTGCATGCTGGTCTATGATATAAAGCTTGTCTTCAAACTCTATGAGCCAGTATGTCTTAAAGAGCTGGCCTATGATGGAAAACTGCTTCTTGGCGCTTTCTGTAAGAAAAACCTTGTCGTAATCGCCTAGAGTCTGCTGGGTGCCGGTGACAACATGTGCAGGTTCATACGCGGTGGAAGTCTCTGGCGCTTTTGCAGCAGGTTCTGTTGCTGAGTAATTTTTTACTGTTGACGTCACGCTCTGTCCGTACACACTCCTTGATTCCGCTGCCCTCACCTCATTGATACGCCTCTTCTCAAACGGCTCCGGTATTGGCTCCTTATACTCATGCACTATCTTTTTAGGCGCCGGCGTACTGTCTACAGGCACCTCGGGAATCATCTCCTTGTGGGATAGAATTGCATATATTGTGTCACACAATTCAACATATATCTCGTTGTTGTTGTCGAACCTAAGCTCCATCTTGGTCGGATGCACGTTGACATCCAGCTCACTGAAAAATGTAAAGTAAAGCACTGTAAACGGATACTGATGCTGCATTAGAAAGTTCTTGTAGGCCTCCTCAATAGCACGTGACAATATATTGCTCTTTACATATCTGCCGTTTATGAAATAATTTTCATAATTTCTGTTGCCCCTTGTGATAACAGGTTTTCCTATAAATCCCTCCACCTTAAAGTATTCGCATTCATGCTTCACCTCAAGCAGTGATGACGATATCTCGCGTCCGAATATATGGTATATGATATCCTTTCTGTTGCCGTTTCCTGAGGTGTGAAGCTTTGTCTGGTTATTGTTTATGAACTTAAACGATATATCGGGATGCGAAAGCGCAAGCTTTTCAACCATATCGCTTATGTAGCTGCCCTCTGTCTGTGCTGTCTTTAAAAACTTACGTCTTGCAGGAACATTATAAAACAAATCCTTTACTATGAAGGTAGTACCGTCCGGAGCACCGATTTCCTCGTTGGAAAGCTCCTTCGAGCCCTCAATCACATATCTGGTGCCTGTGAGCTCATCGTAGGTTTTTGTGATAAGCTCAACGCGGGCAACGGCCGAGATACTTGACAGCGCCTCGCCTCTGAAGCCGAGAGACTTTACAGTAAGTAAATCCTCTGCCGAGCGGATTTTGCTCGTGCTGTGACGGTAAAATGCAACTGCAACCTGGTCTCTTTCAATTCCGCAGCCGTTGTCGGTGATACGGATGAATGAGATTCCGCCCTCTTTTATCTCCACAGTAATGGCTGTGGAGCCTGCATCTATGGCATTTTCCACCAGCTCTTTAACCACGGAGCACGGACGCTCAACAACCTCTCCTGCAGCTATTTTATCTATTGTTTCCTGATTTAATATGGCAATATTTGGCATTTTAATCCTTTCTACCAGCGGTTTTTAACCTTGTTCTGGAGCTGATACAGCTTGTTTAACGCATCAAGTGGTGTCATGTTGCCTATGTCTATGCTTCGAAGCTCGTCAATTATATCATCATCCTTCACTGTGTCGAAAAGTGAAATCTGTGTCATATCAACCTCGTCAAGGTGCTCCTTTTTATGCTTGTGGCCATTGTCAACAGATATGTTTTTTACGGTATCTGTGATATCATTTGCAAGAAGCTGTTCTGCGATTTCCTTGGCGCGCTCTATGACTGAATCAGGCAGCCCAGCAAGCTTTGCAACCTGTATACCATAGCTTCTGTCAGCTCCGCCCTTTACGATTTTTCTTAAGAAAACTATATCATCGCCCTTTTCCTTTACAGCGATGCAATAGTTGTTTACACTGTCAAGCTTGCCCTCAAGCTCAGTGAGCTCGTGATAATGGGTTGCAAAAAGCGTCTTTGCTCCGAGGAGCTTTGGATTACTTATATGCTCTACAACTGCCCAGGCGATGCTTAGTCCGTCAAATGTACTCGTGCCTCGTCCAATCTCATCGAGAATGAGTAGGGATTTTGCGGTTGCATTTCTTAGTATATTTGCCACCTCGTTCATCTCAACCATAAATGTACTCTGGCCGCTTGCAAGGTCGTCAGATGCACCGACTCGCGTGAAGATACGATCTACAATACCGATATTTGCAGTTTGTGCAGGTACAAAGCTTCCAATCTGTGCCATGAGAACGATAAGTGCTGTCTGTCTCATGTAGGTGGATTTACCGGCCATGTTTGGTCCTGTGATGATTGAGATTCTGTTTTTGTGCTGATCCAGATATGTATCGTTTTCTATAAACATGTCATTTGTAATCATTTTTTCAACTACAGGATGACGTCCGTTTTTTATGTCTATTATTCCGCTTTCATTTATCTTTGGCTTGCAGTAATTATTCTGGCTGGCAACAAGCGCAAGGGAAGCAAAAACATCAATCTGTGCTATAGCTCTGGCTGTTTTCTGAATCCTTGAAACATTGTCGGAAATTTGTTTTCTTACATCACGAAACAGCTCATACTCAAGTGATGTGAGCCTGTCCTCTGCTCCGAGAATGGTATCCTCAAGCTCTTTAAGCTCCGGTGTGATGTAGCGCTCTGCATTGGTGAGTGTCTGTTTTCTCACGTAATAATCCGGAACCATATCCTTGAAGGAGTTTGTGACCTCAAGGTAATATCCAAATACCTTGTTATACTTGATTCTTAAGTTTTTGATGCCTGTTTTTTCACGCTCACCGGCTTCAAGCTCAGCAAGCCATATCTTTCCCTTGGTTTTTGCGTCTCGAAGACGGTCAACCTCCTCGTTGTAGCCAGCTTTTATGATATCTCCGTCACGCTGTGAGATAGGAGGCTCATCCTCAATGGATGAAAGTAAAAGCTCATATATATCCTTAAGCTCGTCGAACTCTTCATTAATCTCATCGGTAAGCTCACACGGTATGTCTGAAAGCTGCTGCTTTATTGGTGGAAGCATTTTTAAAGAATCCCTGAAGGCAATAAGGTCGCGCGGATTGGCTGACTGGTAGGTGATTCTTGTGATGAGACGCTCAAGGTCATAAATAGGATTAAGGTATTCCCTGATTTCATCTCTTGTGATTTCGTTTGCATTAAGTGCTTCGATAAGCTTCTGGCGCTTTATTATCTCTGCCTTTTCGATAAGAGGCTGCTCGACATAGGTGCGAAGCAGTCTTGCTCCCATAGCCGTGCGTGTCTTGTCGAGTACCCAAAGCAGTGAGCCTCTCTTTTGCTTTTCACGAAGGGTATCTACAAGCTCCAAATTACGTCTTGATGAGCTGTCTATTATCATATATTTGCCTATTGAGTACGGATGAAGCTCAAGTATATTGTCGAGCGAGTTCATCTGCGTCTCATAAAGGTACTTTAACAGGGCGCCGGCAGCTATGACTCCACTCTCATAATCCTCAAGCCCCAGAGCATTTATTGTCTGTACATGGAAATGTGAAAGCAGTGTCTCATTTGCAAGACCATCGGAAAAATACCATGAGTCGAGTGCTGAAACAGTAATTGACAGTCTGTTTTTCATATCGTCAACATCTATTCCGCTCATGTAGAAGGATTCATTACATATGATTTCCGATGGATTAAATCTGCTCACCTCATCTAACAGCTTTCTTTCCGTATCCACCTCTGTCGTAAAAAAATCACCTGTTGTGACATCACAGGTCGCTATGCCGTATTTGTCCTCAGTGTATACAATCGACATTATGTAATTGTTTTTTGCCTCATCTAAAGAAGCCATATCAGTGTTTGTGCCGGGTGTCACAACACGGATTACCTCTCGCTTTACGATTCCCTTTGCCTGCTTTGGATCCTCCATCTGCTCACAGATAGCTACCTTGTGACCGTTTGATACGAGTCTGTTGATATATGAGTCTGCCGCGTGAAACGGTACTCCACACATAGGAGCTCTTTCTTCAAGTCCGCAGTTTTTGCCGGTGAGCGTAAGCTCAAGCTCCTTTGAAACCATTATCGCATCGTCAAAAAACATCTCATAGAAGTCTCCTAAGCGATAAAATAAAATACAATCCTTATATTGTTCTTTTGTCTGCAGATAATGCTGCATCATTGGTGATACTTCTGCCACGAATATTTCCTCTCTTTACGTGTATAAATATTATTTAAAATCCGGCCTATATTTTTTAATAATTGCTTCTGCGACCTTTATGCCGTCGATTGCCGCAGATGTAATGCCTCCTGCATAGCCTGCGCCTTCACCGCAAGGGTATACACCCGAGATGTTGCTCTCAAAGGATTCATCTCTTTTTATGCGAAGCGGAGAAGATGTGCGTGTCTCCATACCGGACAAAATTGCATCTTTTCTGTCAAAGCCATGTATCAGATGACCAAAATGTTCCATTCCAAGTTTGAACGACTGCTCCATGTCAGCGTTCATCAGTCCATTCAGCTTTGCAAAGACGGTGTTTCCCTTTGTACAGGAGCCAAAATCACCGTATGCTGTTGTTAATCTGTCATCACAGAAATCACCGAAAAGCTGCTGTGGTATTAAACCATTGCCTCGCTTATAATTTTCTGTTTCAAGCTTTTCCTGATATCTCACTCCGGCGAGGGCATCATCTGCTCCGAAATCCTTCGGAGAAACAGATACTATGATGGCACTGTTCGCATTTTTGCTGTTTCTGTCGTGATAGCTCATGCCGTTAACCACTGTATGTTTTTCGGTTGACGATGAGTTGACCACGTATCCTCCCGGACACATGCAGAATGAATAGACTCCTCTGCCATTCGGAAAATTGGATGTGACCTTGTATGGGCTTGGCGGAAGTATGATTTTCTTTTGAATACCATACTGTGATTCATCTATCATGCGCTGCGGATGCTCCACGCGAAAGCCGACTGCAAAGCTCTTGCACTCCATATCAAAGCCTTTGTTGTAAAGCATATCAAATGTATCTCTGGCGCTGTGTCCGAGTGCCAGAACGCATACATCTGTCTTTATCTCACTATTACTGTTACTGTCAGAATCCGTGTAAACACTTAATAGCTTTTGGGAAACTATATCAAGATTGTTTACACAGGTATCAAATACAAATGTAGCACCTTTGTCAACCAAAAACTCACGCATATTGACAATTACTTCTGAAAGTACATCAGTACCAATATGCGGCTTGTTGTCATAAAGTATGGACGGATCTGCCCCAAATCGCACAAATGTCTCAAGCACAAGACGATTTCTGCCCGAAGGATCCTTTACGGATGTATTCAGCTTGCCGTCTGAAAAGGTTCCGGCTCCGCCTTCCCCAAACTGCACATTACATTCCGGATCCAGCTCTCCTGTCTGCCAAAAATGATCCACCTTGCGCCTTCGCACATCGACATCGCTTCCCCGCTCCAAAATAACCGGTTTTAACCCGGCTCTCGCCAACTCTAATGCAGCAAATAAACCTGCCGGTCCCATGCCGACCACAACCGGAGCACTGATCGTATCTGCAAAGGTAACAACATTCCTTTGCTTTGATGCTTTCACCAAAGTAACTTTCGATTGAAATGCTTTCTGCTGCAACAGCTTATGTTCGCCATCCAGACAAAGCGTCACGGTATAACTGAACACGATTGCATCCTTATGTCTCGCATCGATGGAACGCCGTTTCACCGTCAAATCCCGCAATTGTGATTCTTTGCGGTGCAATAACTTTGCCGCCGCCTTGCATACCAATGCATATTCAGACTCCGTCAATATACCACGACGAAGTGCTTCGGCAGACACCTCCTGTTGTA
>OLWR01001053.1_pt1 | contig 14420 bp, 13 predicted proteins | sample 1673531 | NCBI WGS metagenome assembly OLWR01 (sample SAMEA103958114, study PRJEB25191) | human gut metagenome | reverse complement strand
GCAGATATAACCACACTCTCTTAGGATTTTCAAATAGGAACTTAGACGCTCAAATGCAGGTTCTGCCCTATCCCCAAACCTTTCTCTCTCCATACATGCCAGCTCATATACTGTTTTTTGCCCGTCCATTTCCTGCCATACATAGCTTCCCATCTGCTCTAATTCTATCATGGAGTAGCGTGGCTTTTTTAGTGTGATTTGCAAGATTCGATTCCAGAATCCTTCATTTTTTACGATAATCTCTACATTGCCGTGTTCATTTAACTGATAAGAATATCTGCTGTTTCTCTTTGGGATATAGTCAAGATAGTTCTCCTGCTTTCTCATTTTTCTTTTCCTTTCTGGATGGATAATATCAATGTTCCGATCAATACCACAAACATGATCAGTGCTCCGATATTTCCAAAATTCATTCTGTCTCCGGCGGCTGCGAGCCATTCCCCTACGGTTCCGCCTCGTTTGGACGGAAGCACTGCAAATATAGCAAGCATAATTCCGATTAATCCCTCTCCTGCAATTAAGCCGGATGAATACAGGATTCCGCTCTCGATCATCTGTTTTTGATTTTCTTCCTCTTCCCCTCTCTTTTTTTCAATCCAGAGTCTTACCAGACCACCGACTGCCATCGGTGTGCTAAGATGGATCGGAAGATAGAGACCGACTGCAAACGGAAGGACCGGTATCGTTAGTATTTCTGCTGCAACTGCGAGTGCCACGCCTGCAAAAACCAGATTCCATGGAAGATTACCGCCCATGACACCTTCCACTACCATTTTCATTAAGGTCGCCTGCGGAGCCGGAAGTTCTGACGAGCCATATCCCCAGGCTGCATTGAGCAGATAGAGAATTCCTCCAATTGCCATGGAGGATACCACTACACTGATCAGTTCTCCGTACTGCTGTTTTTTCGGGGTTGCCCCAACGATATAACCGGTCTTTAAATCCTGTGAAGTATCGCCTGCCATTGCGGCAATGATACAGATGATCGTGCCGACTGCGATCGACGATACCATTCCCTCTGCACTTGCCCCACTGCTTTTATAAATTGCTGCGGTAATGATCAAAGTTGCAATTGCCATTCCCGATACCGGATTATTCGAACTTCCTACTAACCCGACCATTCTTGAAGATACGGTTGCAAAAAAGAATCCTAAGACTACAATTAAAATTGCTCCCGGTAAATTGACCGGTATCACAGGGATCAGCCACATCACGATCGCGGTAATTAAAATTCCCACAAGGACGACACGGATTGGGAGATCCTGCGCTGTTCTGGATTCCTCTTCCATATTTTTTCCATAACCGCGGACTGCCTGTGCAAAAGTCCGTATGATCAGCGGCAATGCTTTGATCAGACTGAAAATACCTCCCGCCGCCACGGCTCCTGCACCGATATAACGGATGTAATGGCTCCAGATACCCCATGCTCCAAGTTCGCTGATCGGTACCGTAGCCGGATATAAAACAGCATCTCCTCCAAAAAGTGCGATCACAGGCATAATGACAAACCACGCCGTTACTCCGCCGGCAAGCAGATAGGATGCCACACGCATTCCGCAGATATAGCCGACTCCTAACAATGCCGGAAGCACATCTATACCGATTCCCGCTCCCTTATAACTTTTCACCTCAAAATCCACTTCACTTGGAAACACCCGCAGACCATCTGCGATAAATTTGTAAACAGCCGCTATCCCAAGTCCTGCAAAAACCGTTCCTGCTTTGGCTCCACCTTTTTCTCCTGCCAACAATACTTCTGCACAGGCCGTTCCTTCCGGATATGGCAGTACGCCATGCTCCTGTACAATGAGTGCGGAGCGCAGCGGGATCATGAAAAATACTCCAAGCGCCCCTCCACAGATACAGATCAGTGCAATTTCTCCTAATCCGGGCATGGTACTTTTTCCTTCCGCTGCCCACATAAAAAGTACCGGCATGGTAAAGATAGCTCCTGCCGCAAGGGACTCTCCGGCTGAACCGATCGTCTGCACCATATTATTTTCTAAAACGGAATCTTTCCTTAAGATAATGCGAATAACTCCCATTGAGATGACCGCTGCCGGGATCGATGCGGATACCGTCATTCCGACACGCAGTCCGAGATATGCGTTTGCCCCTCCAAATAAAACCGCCAGTATGATGCCTAAGATCACACTGGTGGCGGTAAATTCCGATACCCTTTTTTCTGCAGGGATAAACGGCTTAAAGTTGTTCTGTTCATGATGTAAAGAGTCCATCTTCTGTTTCCTTTCACGAAATATTTTTCTTAGTATGTACAGAAAGATTTTCTCTTATTCTTAGATATTCTGATAGGATCTTTTACTCAAAATCACGATAATTCTTTGTCTCGCGCGAAATATAAAGTGTTGAGACAATATCGGAGATGCCACTGTATAACAATCCGATGCCGACAAAGCGAAGTAATGTCATTGCCGTGGAAAACGGGTTAAAGATAATAACGCCTCCTAAGATCAGGTTTAAACAGGCGGTTGCTAATACCGTTGTCCATCTTCTGGCTTTCATTCTTGCTAAATCTACTGCCTGCTGCAGTTTGGAAAACCCACTGAACAGGATGACCACGCCTAAGATGATCGGGATAATGGAAACGACAACTTCTGCCTTATAGTAGATCAGCAATCCTACGATCATCAGAAAGATTCCAAGCACCAATCCGCTGCTGTATCTTCCACTTCCCGGCTCATAGCGGAAGTAGCCGATGATCTGTCCTATTCCCATAAAGAGCAGCATTGCCGCTGCGATATACGCAATCATTTTTGTGGTTGTAACAGGAAAAAACAGCAACACCAGTCCTGCAACGATCAGAACTGCTCCCGATATCAGCATCCCACTTTTTATTTTTTGAAAAATGCTCATTTTCTTTTCCTCCAAGTGTTTTATCTATGACTGTTATATCACAATTATTTCAATTATTCAATCGAAATGAACTTAATCCCGTTTTCTCACATAAACCAACTGATTATGGCTGTCTTTTGCATTCTCCCGACGGATCTCAATATCCCGGAAGGACTCTAACAGATTGCTCAGTTTTGCATAGCCATAGTTACGGCAGTCAAAGTCCGGATAGAGCTTTAAGACCATGTTTCCAAGCTCCCCTAAAAACATCCAGCCGCTCTCGTCTGAATTTTCTTTTAACAGCGAAAAAATTGCCGTTTTGATCTCTCTAAGATCAGTGATCGGAGAAATATCTGCCTCATTTTTTTCTTTCTCTGTACTCTGCTCCGCAATGTTATTGTTCTCACGTTTATAATAACTTTTTCCAACATTTCTTCCTTTTTTCGGAATCTCTTCCACGCTGCGCATTAAGATATCCAGTGTCTTAAAACGGTCACACGCTTTGACAAACGGTGACGGTGTCTTGCTCTCGCCCATGCCGACCACATATTTTCCCGACTCTCTTAAACGCATTGCGAGTTTAGTAAAATCACTGTCTGATGAGACAATGACAAATCCATCTATTTCTCTTGTATACAGTATATCCATTGCATCAATGATCATTGCCGAATCGGATGCATTTTTCCCGGTTGTATAGCTGTACTGCTGAATCGGTGTCAGTGAATTTTCCAACAGACATTCTTTCCATGAATGTTTTCCAATCTCTGTCCAGTCCCCATAAATTCTACGGATGCTGACATCTCCTAAGGTCTTGGTTTCACGCAGAACCAAATCCATATATTTTGGCGATACATTATCCGCATCTATCAACAGTGCATATTTTTTTTCTGTTTCCATTCTGTTCCTCCGAGATTTCATGATGTTCTTATTCTAGCACTTTGCGAAAACAGATTCAACGCATTTATTCTACGGATTGCAGTTCTTACACGGCGAATATCCACTCTGTTCTAACTCTTCACGGCTCGTCTGTACTTTTTGAAAGTTTTCCTCTTTGATCTGTGATACGCTGCCGCAGGTCTCCCGGTGGAATTTTTTCGTATTTGTGTTCAGGACATAGGTTGTCTGCTCTGTGACATTGTCTGCATTTTCCCTGTCAGACTCTGTCTGTTCCCCGCTCTGCCAGGAATCCGTTGCCGAACAGTTCCAGTTGATGTTTTCTCCATCCGAACTTGCGATAATGCTGCCCTGTTCATCGGTGCGGAACACCTCTACTCCCATACTCCGCAGCCGGTTTAACACTTCTGCATGAGGATGTCCATAGCTGTTCCCCTCGCCACAGCTTATGACGGCATATTTCGGATGAACAGCATTTAAAAATTCCTGCGTGCTTGCCGAACGGCTTCCGTGATGTGCCACTTTGTACACATCTGCCGAGATATCGATTCCATTCGTGAGCATTTCCGCTTCTGATGCTTCCTCGGCATCTCCGGTAAACAGAAATCTGTTTTTTCCATATTCTAAGAGGATTGCTACGGAATAGTCATTGGCATTGCCACCATAGGAATTGGAATTTGGTGCTATGATCGTAAATTTTGCTTCTCCAAGAGCATACTGTTCCCCTACCACCGGATAGGTGATCTTCATATTTTTATCGTGAATAACATCGACTAACTCCTGATATGTTTTGGTGTCTTTTTCATAGTCGGGCATAATGACCGTGTCACAGTTGTACTTGTATACGATCACATCCAGACCACCGATATGATCTGCATCCGGGTGTGTGCCTATGACATAATCTAAGGATTCCACGCCCTGTTTTTTCAAATATAATTGTACGGTGGTTCCTTTATTGTTGTTACCGCCATCAATCAGCATGGCGTGGGAGCCACATTTTATTAAGGTTGCATCTCCCTGTCCGACATCTATGTAGTGGACTTCCAGCATCCCTTCCGGTTTTGACGTATCCAGTGCTTTTGCTGCTTTTTCCTCCTGACCGGACTGTACTGCTTCCCCGGATGTAGTATCCGATTGGCTCTTCTCCGAAGTGGATGTCGCTTGATTTGTTGCGGTGCATGCGGTAAGACACATGCATAAAATAAGTAGTATGGATAAATATTTTTTCATACTATGATATTAGCATAAATTTTTAAAAATGAAACACACTTTACAAAAAAAGACAGCCTACGGCTGCCTTTTTTAAAAACATCAGATATTCTTACGTCAGTAAATTCTGCATACTCTTCAAGCTGATCACCAGTGTAGAGGTATTATGAAGCAGTGCCGAAGTTGCCGGCTGGATCACTCCTGCAACACCGAGTGCGATTAAGCCTGTGTTGAATCCTACGATCTGTTTGTAGTTTTTACTGATTTTTTTCATCAGAGCATCGCTGATGAGTTTCAGAGTTACTATCTGGTACAAGTCATCTGCACTGATGGTAATGTCTGCGATCTCTCTTGCTATCTCTGCACCATCACTGATGGCAATTCCAACGTCTGCCGCTGACAGCGCCGGAGAATCGTTGATCCCGTCACCGATCATGATGACTTTTCTTCCGGCAGCCTTTTCTTTTTCCACAAATGCTGCTTTATCTTCCGGCAGCACTTCCGAATAATATTCATCTACACCAACGCGCTCTGCGATCGCATGTGCAGTACGTTCACTGTCACCTGTCATCATGACGATTTTTGACAGTCCCGCTTTTCTAAGCGAGGTGATGACTGCTTCCGCTTCTTCGCGTAACGGATCTTCAATGCAGATCACGGCTGCTAATTTGTTTTCAATTGCCAGATAGAGATGTGTATATTCTACCGGAAGTTTTTCAAATAATTCTTCTTTTCCTTCCGGGATCGTGCATTTTTCGTCTTCAAAGACGAAATGGCTGCTTCCGATGACCGCCCGTTTTCCATTGATGGTCGTAGAAATTCCATGTGCTACAATGTATTCTACTTTAGAATGCATCTCTTCATGGGAAAGTCCTTTTTCTTCTGCCGCCTGAACGACTGCTTTTGCCATCGAATGTGGGAAATGCTCTTCCATGCAGGCTGCAATTCTTAGAAGCTCGTCCGGTTCTCTTCCGTCAAAAGATACAACTTCAACGACCGATGGTTTTGCCTTTGTCAAGGTTCCTGTCTTATCAAATACGATCGTATCTGCCTCTGCTACGGCTTCTAAATATTTGCCGCCTTTTACCGTCATATGGTAGAGGCTTGCTTCACGGATCGCAGAAAGAACAGAGATCGGCATTGCTAACTTTAAGGCACAGGAAAAATCTACCATTAAAACAGAAAGTGCCTTTGTGGTGTTGCGGGTCAACAGATAGGTCAATGCGGTTCCACCAAGTGTATATGGTACTAATCTGTCTGCTAAATGCTCTGCTTTTCCTTCTAATGAGGATTTCAGTTTTTCTGATTCCTCGATCATGGTCACAATCTTCTCAAAGCGGCTTGAACCACCTACTTCTTTTACCAGAATGGTAAGCTCGCCTTCCTCTAAAACGGTACCGGCATAGACATAGTTGCCTTCTGCCTTTCTGATCGGCAGGGACTCTCCGGTTAAGGATGCCTGATTGACCATTGCTTCTCCTTCGGAAACCTCGCCGTCAAATGGGATCACATTACCCATATGTACAACAACTTCATCTCCTGCGGAAATATCATTTACCGATACTAAGACTTCCTGACCGTCTGACTTCAACCATACTTTTCCTACATTTAAAGCCATGGTTCTTGCAAGGTCATCCACGGATTTCTTATGTGTCCACTCCTCTAAAAGTTCTCCGATTCCCAACAGGAACATGACTGAGCCTGCCGTGCCGAAATCTTTACGAAGAACAGATACTCCGATCGCCGTTGCATCTAACACTGCCACTTCCATCTTACGATGCCAGAGTGACTGGATTCCTTTTGCAATATACTTTAAGGAACTCAGCGTAATGTAAGCTGTGTAGACCGGATACGGAAGTACGATCTTTTTGACATACCGCATCAGAACTTTTCCTATCAGTTTTTCCTGATAAACGGCATTGAGTTCTCTGCCGGAATGCTCTAATAAGCCGGTCGGAACCTCTGCTTTTTCATAGCAGAAGCCCTGCAATAACTGAATGATATAACTTCTCTCTCCGGTATACGAAATCACCGCATCTCCGGTCCGCTCATATACTTTTGCACATGTAACGTACTTATCGTTTTGTAAAAAATAGAGTAAAATATCTGCCTGTGCATAAGTCATTCTGTTCTGTGAAAGATGAACTCTCATCCTTCCCGTCATTTCATGCTTAATTGAAAATTTCACTTATTCCTCACCTGCTGTATCTTCAAACTCTTCTTCTTTTGCAGCTCTTGCCTCGTTGATGTCCTTAGCTTCTGCATAGATGTCGCCTGCATTCTCCTGAATGGTTGTTGCAGTTTTCATTACGCAGTCTTTTGCACGGAGTACTGCTGCTGTACAGCCTGTGTATACTTTCTTTGCGTCTTTACCGGACAGGATCTTAATTCCGGCTGTTCCAAACAGCGTTCCTCCTGCAAAAAGTCCGATTTTTTTCCAATTAATACTCATCGTCGTTTCCTCCTTACGCATATGTTATTTTTGTTTTACTCTATCATAGTACCTCCTATCCGCATTTTCCACGTTTTTTATCTTATTGAAAAATTTTATCAACAGGCTCTTTTTTAGTCACGATTGATGATCCGTGCCAGTCCGATTGCCGGCAGGCTCTCGTCTTTTTCTTCGCTGTAACGCTCGATCCGGTTGCGGATCTCTCCCATCTTCTTGTCCCAATCGGCAATGACATTTGCACACTCGGTCAGTTCTTCTGCCATCTGTGCTGCCTCTGCTTCCGGAATCTCTTTTTTGTAACGCAGCTTATGTTCTAAACTTGCCCAGAAGTCCATTGCGATAGTACGAAGCTGCACTTCCACCTTCATCGGTCTCTTCTCGTTTTCTAAAAAGATCGGTACTTCCACGATCAGGTGCAGACTCCGGTAACCGCTTGGCTTTGGATTCTTGATGTAATCTTTTTTCTCGATCAGTCGGATATCGTCCTGCTGTAACAGACATTCCGCTAACAGATAAATGTCCTCTGGGAACGAGCATACCACACGGACTCCTGCAATGTCGTTAATATTTTCTTCAATGGATTCTAAGGAAAACGGAATCTGTTTTCTCTTGACTTTTTTCAGGATTCCATCAAAGGATTTGACTCTCGTCTTGATCGTCTCAATTGGATTTCTGTCATATTGCAGTGAAAACTGTTCATTCAATACCCGAAACTTTGTCTCCACCTCCATAATCGCACAGCGATAGTATGACATCAAACGCTCAATCGGCAGAAAATTTTCCTGCATTCTGTTCATAAATTCATCCGACAATACAATGTCCGTGATCAGCTCTTCTCTTGCCTGTTCTATCAATCTCTCTATTTTCATCTGCTGTCCCCTTTACCTTCTGTTATCTTTCTGTCTACTCCATAATCTTAGAGGTATATGCTTCTAATAAGACCTCATACTCTTTGCCCTGATAAGAAAAATGTAATGTCTCTGCATGATCTGTCAGGTTAAGTGCGATAACTTTGTACTGCTCACCACTTCGTCTTGCAAAAACGAACTGTTTATTGCGGACTAATACCTCATCATATGCCCCATATTTTACCGCATCGGACTCTTTGCGGATCTTTGCCAGTTCCCGGATATGCGCCGGCAGATCCGTTTCTTGGGCGCACATTTCCTCTAAGTCCAGCTTTGGTCGAAGCGGCAGGTCAGCATCCATTCCCTGACCTTTCACTCCTTCAATCCCCCACTCACTTCCGTAATAAATGGACGGGATTCCCGGCATCATGTAAAGCAGCGTATAGGCATTCTTTAAGTTCTCACGCTGTTTGAGCAGACTTCCGATCCGGTTGACATCATGGTTATCCAAGAAGTTGTACAGGCAGAGATTTTCATAAAGACCTCCCTGCCCAAACTGACGCTTCAACGAATAGGCAATCTCAAAATAATTCTTGTCATTGTGGCTTGAATAAATGCCCTTCCAGCACTCATAATTCGTAACCGAATCTAACATCTCATCGTTTGCCCAGACACGGTAATCGCCATGAATGATCTCGCCCATCAGCCAGAAATCTTCTCTCTTTCCTTTTGTAAAGCTATGGAGTCGTTTAAAAAATTCCCGGTCTACGCAATCGGCTGCATCCAGACGCAGGCCGTCAATGCCCAGCTCGTCCATCCACATACCGACTGCTCCAAGCAGATGTTCACAAACTGCCGGATTTCTCAGGTTCAATTTAACAAGTTCCGCTGCCCCATGCCAGTTCTCATAGGAAAATGAATCTCCTAACGGACTCTGCCAGGAAAAATTCAAATTACAGAACCAGTCTTTATAGTCTGACTGTTCCAGATTCTTCTGCACATCCAAAAAAGCAAAGAATTTTCTGCCTACATGATTAAAGACTCCATCCACGATAACACGGATGCCGTTTTCATGTAGTGCCGTAAAGACTTTCTTAAAATCCTCTTTACTTCCCAGTCTGCTGTCTGTCTGATAATAATCTGTCGTATCATAACCATGGGAAACAGATTCAAAGATCGGTCCAAAATAGATCGCATTGATCCCAAGCTCTTTGAAATGCTCTATCCAATCTAACACCTCTAAAATCCGTCCGCCTGCCGTTGCTTCCCCTTCGTTACGAAGAGGTGCTCCGGTAAATCCGAGCGGATAGATATGATAAAACATTGCTTCCCTGATCCAGTTTTTTTCATCAGCCATTGCAAACACTCCTTTGTATGCTTTTCACTTACTCTCTTTATTTGTTATCTGCCTTGTTCTGGAATTTTTCATTGTCGATGATAAAACGCTCATGTTCGCCTTCGCCGATTTTTCCACGTTCATCATACGCTTCCACATGGAAAACCAGTTTTCTTCCATCGACTTTTACTAACTCGCTCTTTGCTGTTACTTCCATGCCTACCGGAGTCGCAGAAATATGGCTGACATTCATCAGTGTTCCGACAGTTCCCTGTCCTTCCTCTAACTCTCCTGCAACACTTGTATAAGCTGCCTGCTCCATCAATGCGATCATTGCCGGTGTCGCATATACTTTTAATGCACCGCTTTTCATCGTAAGAGCTGTGTTTTCCTGTGTTACCTGTTCTTTCTTTTCACCTTGAATTCCTGTTGCTAACATGCTGTCCTCCTGCTGTTTGTTTGACTTTTATTTTTAGCTATTTAAGATAAATGTTTCTTTTTTTCAAAGAAATCCTTTGTCTCCTTGATCACTACTCCACTTAATGCGAAGATTGCTATCATATTCGGTATCGCCATCAGACCGTTGAAAATATCTGCGATCGTCCATACTGCCTCTACTGTCATGTATGGTCCGATGAATACTGCTAAAATGTATAACCAACGGTATACTTTTACTGCTTTCATGTTACCGCCTGTTAAATACTCTAAACATCTCTCAGAATAGTAATCCCATCCCAGTATCGTGGTAAATGCAAAGAATACCAGACACAGCATTAATAAGAAGGAAGATACACTTGCCGGTATCGGAAGTCCCTGGTTGAATGCGTAAGTTGTAACCCGAACACCTTCTAATCCTTCTACCTGCCATGCTCCGGTTAATACGATTGCCAAACCTGTCATGGTACAGATAATGATCGTATCAATAAAGGTTCCTGTCATGGAAACAAGTCCCTGTCTTACCGGTTCTTTAGTCTTTGCTGCTGCTGCCGCGATCGGAGCAGAACCAAGTCCTGATTCATTAGAGAAAATTCCTCTTGCCACACCGCTCTGCATTGCGATAAACAGTGTTCCCACTGCGCCACCCGTAACTGCTGACGGATTGAATGCTCCTTTTACTACTGTTACGATTGCTGCCGGGATCTCTGTAATATTGCAGATGATCAGTGTCAGACTGATCACTACATAAATGATCGCCATAAACGGTACAACAATCTGTGACACATTTGCAATACGTTTGATCCCGCCGATCAAAACCAGTGCCACGCAGATACTGAGTACTAATGATGCAATGACAACTGTCCAGGAATAAGTTCCGATTCCCGGGATTGCAACGGTGTGCTGCTGGTTCGGGTCAAAGAAATTATTGACTGCGGATGCAATACCGTTTACCTGTGAAAATGTTCCGATTCCAAAGAGTCCTACACAAATTCCAAAAAAGGCAAAGATCATAGCAAGCCACTTCCATTTTGAACCCATTCCACGCTCTATGTAATAGAAAGGTCCACCTAAAGCGTGTCCCTCTTCATCTACCACACGATATTTCACTGCCAAAAGACCCTCTGCATATTTAGTCGCCATTCCAAAGAATGCTGCAATCTCCATCCAGAATAATGCTCCCGGTCCTCCTGCACAAATCGCCGTTGCGACTCCTACAATGTTTCCGGTTCCGATCGTTGCCGACAATGCAGTACACAACGCTCCGAAAGATGTCACCTCTCCGTGACCGTCTTCCTCATTTTTTACCATCCACTTTAATGCCAGTGGCAGTTTTCTTGTCTGAAGGAATCCCATTCGTATGGTCAGATAAAGACCACCGGAAAGGATGAGTACCATCAACGGTACGCCCCACACAATGCCATCAATTTTTGACAGCACTTCATTAATTGTCTCTAACATTTTCTTTCCCACTCCTCATTACTTCTATTTGCACCGATACTCCTCTATCCGTGCCCTTGTCTAATATATTTGTATAAAAATGCAATATACTAACAATACCACATTTTTGTACAGTCTGTAAATGTTTATAAAGTTAATGTCATTTCATGCCATTCCTCGCCGCCCCATGAGGAACCGGAGATGCCTTTATCTATAAGTCCCATTTTTTCATACATTGCCACTTTTTCCGGCAGGCAGGTCAATATCAATAGATTTCTCTGATTTGCTTTCTCCCGCTTGCTGTACTGCGACACAATTTCTCTCGCCAAACCCTGTCCGCGATACTGCGGCAGCACATCTAATCCCAGTAGCATTACATTTTTTCCATTCGGTTTATGCTGACTGATATCCGTAAAAAATTCGTCCCTGAAAATTTCTTCATCTGTCGCTACCCCATTTAAGAATCCGGCTATTTCTCCGGTACTTTTTTCGATTGCCACCATAAACAGCTCCGGTGCGTTTGCGATTCTTGTCTTCATACTTTTTTCGGAGCATGCTTCGTGCGGTGGAAAGCATATCTGCTCAATTGCCACCGCCCGGTCTGCCTCGTTCGCATGAATATCCCGAAATTCAAATCTTTCTGTGATTGCGATGTTATTCGTTACGTTTTGTTTTTGTGTTGTTTGTTGTGTCATTTTCTAATCCTCTGAGTTTTGTTTTTTTATTTAATATTTGTATATACTATCATATCATAATCGGCTGGGGGAAAATTTGCAAATTCCTACCCACTTGGGTTCTGTAAAAATATTTACCCAGGAAGCCGATAGGGCGATCATACCATCCGTTCCGAGACCTTACGGAAAGAAGTGGTATTATGGCTAGATATTCAGACTTATTTACTTTTGTCATCATGCTGTGTGCCATTATCACGCTTGCTGGCAATCATAAGCATAAAAAATGCGTAACAGACAAAAATCTGTTACGCAATAAAAGTCTAACTTTTTGAGGTCACCTCACTGCACCTCGCTAAAAGTTGGACGGTTATTCTATAATTGAATAATTAACGCCGGGTCGGATAGATGTATGCTATCTTATCGGCTTCCTTGTTGAATATATTACATGCAATCAATTCAAAAATTTCAATACTAAAACGAAACCTGATGCTTTATTCTTTCTTCCACATTAGGAAAATCGCAACCATTGCACCAATAAAAATAAACGGAGCTACCCGGACAAAAAAGCATTCAAATACATGAAAAGCCACTCCAAGAACCGCTGTTTACGGATTGCTATAATCCCAAGCCTGATATGGGCTTCTTGTTTGTCTATTCTTATTCCCAACTACCTTCTTTTGCATTCCACTGTTTTTCAAATATAGTTCCATTGATAACAGCTGTATACGGTTCTGACAAAAACACATTAATACTTTGTATAATCACTGGAAATTCTTCCATCTCGACATCAATTTTTTTCGTAAACGCTCTCCATTTCTTCTGCATTCCATCATCAGAATCAAATGTCATAATCTGCTTAAATTGCTCAATTGTAAAACTATGCTCACGATTAGTAAAGGTTTTACTTAATGCTTCATATAATATTTTCCCTTCAAAATCAAACTTATGTGAAAGATAGTAAATATCATAATAATCTTTCATTCTGCTTGAAAATTCCATTAATGAAAGTATTGCATCTATCTTCTCAGCCACTGTTGTTTCTATGGAATATGTATTGATAGCAGGTGGCACAAAACCATCTAACTGTGTCGGTATTCTACGCTTTTCTTGTTTTGGCACAATTACATCTCCCACGCCAAAATCAATACTAAACGGTGTTCGTGTATTCTTTATCTTGCCAGTCAGTGTAACACCAATCCCGGCATACTTTTTTGTAACCGCTATTGGTGCTACATCTTTTACCTCAAAAGTCACAAATTCATTACCTGTCTCTACTGAAATAATTTCTTCCACAACTTTCCTTAACTGTTCCGGAGTATTCGGTATTTTTCTCAGCAGAAAATCAACATCAACCGTTACCCTGCTATCAAATTCTGTTAAAGAATATATAAATAATCCTCCCTTTAACACAAGATTATCTACATATTTTGATTTCTCAAGTCTTCTCAAGAATTCCTCTTGACAAAACAATTGTAGACACAATTGATAACTCCTACCACTTTCTTTTGCTTTATTCTTTAATCTCGCAAGCACTGAACTCGCCACATCACCCATTCAGCATTACCTCCATCAATTCAGTAACTTTCTTATATAACCTCATCTCTTTTGCATATTTTGATAGATTGCTCAAATTCTTTTTATCATCTGCCACATATGCGTTTATTGCTTTATTAAACATTTCATTATCCATTTTAGATTTATACTTAAAGCAGTCACAAATCGTGCGTTCCCTATCATATACCGAGAGTTCTATTCCATTAAACTCCCCTGTTGTCTTTCCTAATAATAATTTGTCATTTTGCACAAAATAAAGTTTGTATGCGAAATTATCAATATTTATTTTCGTTCTGGAAATATTTCTTGGCACAGCAATCGTCCACACCAAAGGTGTTTTATCACTATACCCATAATAAAACAACGCAGATTCCATGCATACAATTCCTTCTTCCAAGAATGTAGCTATCATCTTTTCCTCTGATATTTCCATTTGACCGGCTATCTGATAGTATCCATGTTTGATCCTTTCAATTTCTCCACTTTCACACATTTTTTTAAGTTCAGAATTCTGTATTCCGACTTCATTCAATTGTGCTGTCTTTGCGATACCACCATTATTTTTTATAATTGATTTTGCAATATCTATTTTTTTCATAATTACACCATTTCATTGATAAACTCATACATTCTCATCCATAATCATCATACATCTTCCAATATAACAATTCAACAACAAATATACTTTTTTGTGTATAAAAAATTATATTTTAATTATAAACTCA
>OLWR01001044.1_pt1 | contig 14504 bp, 12 predicted proteins | sample 1673531 | NCBI WGS metagenome assembly OLWR01 (sample SAMEA103958114, study PRJEB25191) | human gut metagenome | reverse complement strand
AAAGGACCTATAGTGTTCTATAAATCCTTTTATCTCTCTTCTTAAAATCCGTTTAAGCTTTTTCTCTTTGTTTTTTTAATTTATCCAGTTCATCAAAGACTACATCGTTAATAACCTTGATGTATGTTCCCTTCATACCGGAAGATCTCGATTCAATGACTCCTGCACTCTCAAACTTACGAAGTGCATTGACAATGACCGATCTTGTGATCCCTACCCGGTCTGCGATCCGGCTCGCTACTAATATTCCTTCACTGCCGTCTAACTCATCAAAAATATGTGTGATCGCTTCTAACTCCGAGAACGAAAGCGTGCTGATCGCCGATTTGACAATCTGTACTTTTCTCTCTTCTTCTGCATTTTCCTCATGTACGGAACGCATCATCTCAAGTCCGACTACCGTGGTTCCATATTCACTCAAAATAATATCATCTATATCGTACGCTCCGTTATCCCGATAGATAAACAGCGTTCCGAGACGTTCTCCGGCAATATCAATCGGTGTAATGATCGCCGTGTATTTCTTGATATCGGAAACAAAGCCAAGTGTCTCAAGATTTACATTCTCTTTTGTAGACAAGATTCCAAGCAGACGCTCGTTTAATTCCGGATCAATAAATCCTCCCACTTCATCCACGATCAGTTCGTCGATCTCGTCCATACCTTTCATTTCACTGGTTCCAAGCACTTTTCCCTTTCTGCTGATCACCAGTACATTGGATTTTAAAATCTCTGTTAAAACATCACAGATATCATTAAAGACTACTTTAGAGGAATTATTGTTGTGTAAAAGTTTATTTATTTTTCTGGTTTTGTCCAGTAATTGAACACTCATCCTGCTACCTCCCACTTCGCTCTATATAGTTTTCAGTACATTTATATAATATCATGTTTTGTCAGACAATTCAATCTTTTTTTGAACTTCATTCGCTGAATTCATTATTTTTTCACTTTTTCGATCACATGACCGCACTGTGTGTTAGAGCAGACGATCTTATTGCCCTTTTCCACCATGAAACTTCCGCATTTCTCGCAGTTGATCCCTGCCGGTTTCTGCCAGGACATAAATTCACATTCCGGATTGTTTTCACAACCGTAATATTTTCTGCCTTTTTTCGTCTTTTTGATCACTACTTCTTTTCCACAGAGCGGACAGGCAATTCCTGTTTTTTCCAGATACGGCTTCGTGTTACGGCAATCCGGGAATCCCGGGCAGGCAAGGAATTTTCCGTGCGGGCCGTATTTTACTACCATATTTCTTCCACACTGTTCACAGACCACATCCGTAACCTCATCCTGAATCTGCACTTTTTCTAATTCTTTTTCTGCCTGATTAACGGCTTCGTCTAAATCCGGATAGAAATTGGCCACTACGGTCTTCCAGTTTACCTGACCGTCCTCGATGCTGTCGAGCAGGGACTCCATGTTTGCCGTAAAATGGTCATCGACAATACTTGGAAATGCTTCTTTCATCATATCGTTGACTACTTCGCCCAACTCTGTCACATAGAGATTTTTATTCTCTTTTACCACATATCTTCTCGCTAAAATGGTAGTAATGGTCGGTGCATAGGTACTTGGTCTTCCGATGCCGAGTTCCTCTAAGGTTTTTACTAAGGATGCCTCCGTGTAATGTGCCGGTGGCTGTGTAAAATGCTGTTTTTCATCAAACGATTCCCATACAAGGGTCGTATCTTTGTCAATGGATCTTAAGAGTACGTTTTCTTTTCCCTTTTCATCATCATCGCTCATGTATACCGTCATAAATCCGTCAAAGACCACTTTAGAAGCAGATACGTTAAAACGATAAGTACCTGCTCCGATCTTAACGGATGTGGTTTCATATTTTGCACTGTTCATTCTGCTCGCAGTAAAGCGGTTCCAGATGAGCTGATACAGACGGAACTGATCACGGCTTAAGGAATCTTTGACCTTCGCCGGTGTTCTTGTGATATCGGAGGGACGGATCGCCTCATGCGCATCCTGGATCTTATTGCTGTTTGTCTTTTTTGCCTCACTGACGGCTTTGTATTCTTCTCCGAAGGTCGCACTGATATATTCGGCTGCCGCACTCTGTGCCTCTTCGGAAATTCTCGTGGAATCCGTTCTTAAGTAGGTGATCAGACCTACGGTTCCGCTGCCCTTGACATCCACTCCTTCATAGAGCTGCTGTGCTAACCGCATCGTCTTTTGTGTGGAAAAATTCAATACTTTGGATGCTTCCTGCTGTAAGGTACTTGTCGTAAAAGGAAGTGGTGCTTTTTTGGTACGCTCTCCTTTTTTTACCTCTAATACCTGATAATCGGCATCTTTCAATTCTGCTAAGATACCATCCATTTCTTCTTTGGATTGGATGGTACGTTTCCCGTTTTCATCGCCATAAAATTTTGCAACTAACGGCTTTTTCTCTCCAGGGATCTGTAAATCTACATCCAGTGTCCAGTATTCTTCCGGAATAAATGCATTGATCTCTTCTTCTCTGTCACAGATAATACGCAGTGCCACTGACTGCACTCTTCCGGCACTTAAGCCACGCTTTACTTTTGCCCATAAAAGCGGACTGATCCGGTAGCCTACCATGCGGTCTAACATTCGTCTTGCCTGCTGTGCGTTCACCAGATTCATGTCTATTTCACGCGCCTGTTTTAATGATGCCTTAACGGCACTCTTTGTAATCTCATTAAAACTGATACGGTAGACTTTTTTATTCTCTAATTTCAATGCCTGGGACAGATGCCAGGAAATTGCTTCTCCTTCGCGGTCGGGGTCAGTTGCGAGATAGACTTTGTCTGCTTTTTTTACTTCTTTACGCAGTTTTGCTAAAATATCTCCCTTTCCACGGATTGTAATATATTTCGGTTCGTAATTGTTTTCCACATCAAATCCGAGCTGGCTCTTTGGCATATCACGGACATGCCCGTTTGAAGCTACCACCTCATAATTCTTTCCTAAGAACTTTTTAATTGTCTTTACCTTTGCCGGTGACTCCACGATCACTAAATATTTTGCCATCAGAAAACTCCTTGTTTTTCATTCCTCATTCTTCTATATAATAGTTCCGGAAGGATTCAAATATCAGCCCTTTTGCCAGCAATCCGAGTAGGATTCCTGCTGTTGCAGAAATTCCAAGCCCTGTTTCTTCCGCTATTTTTTCTATATTTTTAGGTTCCATGCTCAAACAACTATACACCAAGGATTCTTCTTTTGCAAGACACTGTTTTTTATTTTTTCCCATTTGCAGGCTTTGTGTGGCATTGTAAGGAAGCTGCTTTAAGAACTCTTCTACGGACAAAATAATGCCCGCACCCTGCTGAATTAAAGCATTACAGCCGTAACTCAATGCATCGGTTGTCCTTCCCGGAAAGACATAAATATCTTTTCCCTGTTCTAAGGCGTGCTCTGCCGTGATGAGTGAGCCGCTTTTTTTCTTTGCCTCTGCGATCACTACCACTTCTGCAAGTCCGCTGATGATCCGGTTTCTTGCCGGAAAATAATATGGTTTTGGCGTTGTCTTTGGCGGCAGTTCGGAAAGTATCCCTCCCTGCTGTCGGATTGTTTCATACAGTGCTGCATTTTGTTTCGGATAACAGATATCTACACCGCACCCTAATACCGCATAGGTCTCTCCACCGCCTTTGATCGCTCCTGCCTGCCCTGCCGCGTCTATCCCCTCCGCCAGTCCGCTGATGACCGGAATCCGGTTGCGTCCAAGTGCCTCTCCTAATTTTCTTGCCATATAATGCCCGTATTCACTGCATCTTCTGGCTCCTACAATGGCAACGGAAAGTCTCTCTCCCGGAAGTTTTCCACTGTAGTACAGTGCAAATGGAGGCTGGTAAATATTTTTTAACTTTTTCGGATAATTTTTGTCACATGCAAACGTAACGCTTACGCCGCCTTCTTCCAGTTTCTGATATTCTTCGTTAATATCCCACTTCCTTTTTGCCTTTGTGATACGCTGTATCTCTTCTTCTTTTAACTGTGGTATTTTTTGATAGGTTTCCTCCGTTCCACGGTACACTTCTTCCGCCGTCTGAAAGTATTCTAACAGGAGGTTCTTTTTTCCATTGGATAATCCGGTGTTATCCAGCCAGTATTTATATTTCATCGTCGTCTCTCCCAAAAATTGCTGTCTATGGAGCGGTAACAGATTGCTTCGTGCAGATGTTCCATTCTGATCTCTTCGCTTCCTTCGATATCTGCAATGGTACGCGCTGTTTTTAATATCTTATGATAGGAACGCACGCTTAAGTTCAATGTCTCATAAATCTGCTGCATATGGCGTTTCTCATCTTTTTTTAATGCACAAAATATCGCGATCTTTTTTGCCGGAATCTGGCTGTTATAAAAAAATTCCTCCTTTTCATAGCGTTCTCTCTGTCTTTTGTGCGCCATGACTACCCTCTCCCGGATGCTTTCCGAGCTTTCCTCCTGTGTTGTCTGCTCTAATTCCTGATAGTGTACTTTTTCTACTTTAACACACAGATCCATGCGGTCTAGTAACGGCTGGCTGATGCGGTTTCGGTATCGCCGGATCTCATAGTCTGTACAGGTGCATTTTTGCATATCGGGATAATATCCGCACTTGCACGGGTTCATGGCTGCGACTAGCATAAAATCCGCCGGAAATGTATATTTTCCATGCGCACGGATGAGCTGGATCTGCCGCTCCTCCATCGGCTGTCGCAGTATTTCTAAAGTTCCCGGTTTAAACTCTGTCAGCTCATCTAAAAACAGTACCCCCGCATGTGCTAATGAGATCTCTCCCGGCTTTGGATTTGCCCCGCCTCCGGCAAGTCCCTGTGCGGAAACCGTATGATGCGGACTTCGGAATGGACGCACTCCGATCAGCCCCTGCGATTCATCGAACATACCGCAGATACTGTAAATCTTTGAGACTTCGATCCGCTCTCTTTCGGTCATTGGCGGCAGAATGGACGGAATCCGCTTTGCTGCCATGGTTTTTCCTGCTCCGGGAGGGCCTGCAAACAACAGATTGTGTCTGCCTGCCACCGCAATCTCACATGCCCGCTTTAGCATTTTTTGTCCCGTGATCTCTGAAAAATCTGCCTGCGTGGGAGGTTTTATTTTCGTTCCTGTTCCTTCTATTTTTATATCTGCCTGCGGCTTTTGATATTCCCCTTTTCGTAAATATTCGACGACCTGGTTTAAATGGCTCATCCCAAGGCTTTTCATGTGCGGGACTAACGAAGCCTCCTTTTGATTTTCAAACGGAACGATCCCTGTCTGATGCCCTGCTTCTGCCGCCACTGCAGCCATTGGTAATATACCGGGAATCGGAACTAATTTCCCACTCAGGTTCAGTTCTCCTAAAAAGATCGTATTTTCCACACGTTTTTTCGGTACCGCTTCTAAGGCTGCTAAAATCGCAACTGCTACGGCTAAGTCAAATCCCGAACCGGATTTTCGGATGCCTGCCGGGGAAAAGCTGATCGTGATCCGTTTTGCCGGAAGCTGATAGCCGCAGTTTCTTAAGGCTGTCCGTACCCGTTCCTTTGCTTCTTTTACTTCAGAACTTAAAAAGCCTACCATTTCAAAGGTCGGCAGTCCCGGACTGACATCTGCTTCTACCTGTACTAAAATCGCCTCCATACCGTGCAGTACCGAGGTTGTTACCATACTATACAATTTTCCTCCTTTTTCCCGTGGAATCTGGCGAATTGCCTGGAAATAAAAAAGATATTGTTATTATATCACACTTTTTCTTTTTGAAAAGATTTATTTTTACCCTGCTCCAGTCTGTTGGAGCAGAGCACAAGTTTTTTATCGATCGTCTTCTTCAAACTGTCTGCGCAGCTTTGCCAATGCCTTTTTTTCGATCCGGCTGACATAGGAGCGGGAGATTCCTAACGTCGCTGCCACTTCCCGCTGTGTATGCGGTTCTTCCCCTAAGACTCCATACCGCATGGCTATGACATGTTCTTCCCTGTCCGTTAGTACCTGCGGCAGATATCCATAGAGTTTTCTGATATTTTCGCACTCCTCCATTTTTTCTACCACATCTACTTCTTCATCTGCGGCAATATCTAACAGATTGATCTGGTTCCCCTCTTTGTCCGTACCGATGGGTTCATATAAAGAGACTTCCCTTGAGGTTTTTTTCTTCCCTCTGAAATACATCAGAAGTTCATTGTCAATGCACCTTGCTGCATAGGTTGCAAGTTTTATCTGCTTATCGGTCTTAAATGTTCCGACTGCCTTGATCAGTCCTATGGTCCCAATGGAAATCAGATCCTCCATATCTTCATCGGATGCCTGATATTTCTTTGCAACATGGGCTACCAGTCTCAGATTGTGCTCGATGAGCTGGTGTTTTGCTTTAAGGTCCCCTTCCTTCATTCTCTCTATGCATTCCTTTTCTTCTTCTGGGGTGAGAGGAGATAAAAAAGTCTTCACATTTCCACCTTAAAGCCGCTTTTCTAACATTGTATGAAAGGACACTGCCCTAAGTGCCTTTCCCCTTTTTCTTTTTTCGCTGATTTTATTTTTAGACAATTTTATTTTCGCTCCGAAATATGTTAAAATTGTAATCTGAAGTATGTTAAACTTATAATTAAGAAATGTTTACAATTTTGTGACTCGTATGGATGAGGATGTTAAAAGGCGGCTCACAACTTAGTGACTGGAAGATTGCACAAAAGTGTGCTTCGCCCGAAGGGCCTTTTGATACCCAAATCTTATATTAGAAAGAAACGGAAACTATTATGAAACGTACCCTGACTTATACAATAGAAAACGAAATTACAGTCTTAGATTTTTTAAAACGGCATGGTTATTCCCACAGCGTCATTACTCATTTAAAACGGACACCCTACAGCATCCTTGGCAATGGGAAATGGCTCTACGTCAATGACCGTTTAATGCCGGGAGATACCCTGACCATTCATCTGATCGAAGAGGAAAGTTCTGCTAAGATCCTCCCGCTTCCAATGGATTTGGATATTGTATACGAGGACGAAGATATCCTGGTTTTGAACAAGCCTGCCGATATGCCGATTCATCCTTCCCTGAACAACTATGAAAATACCCTTGCAAACGGTGTTGCCGACTATTATCAGCAAAAAGGGGAGGCTTATGTTTTTCGCTGTATGAACCGCTTAGACCGTGACACTACCGGTCTTACGATCCTCGCAAAACATATGTTAAGTGCTGCCATTTTATCACAGGATGTTGCGAATCGTGCCGTCCATCGTACCTATCTTGCCATTGTAGAAGGAACTTTGACCGGGAGCGGTACGATCGATGCCCCGATCGGAAGGGAAAGTAACTCTCTCATTACCCGCTGCATTGATTATGAACATGGAGAACGTGCCGTGACGCATTACCGCAGTCTTGCCTGTCATAACGATCTGACGCTTGTTTCACTTCGGTTAGAAACCGGGCGTACACACCAGATACGCGTTCATATGAAGCACCTTGGTTATCCTTTGATCGGAGATTATCTTTATCATCCTGATATGACAAAAATCAGCAGGCAGGCTCTGCATTCGAGCCTTTTAGAGTTCACACATCCGATTACAAAAAAGGCAATGAAGCTGTCTGCTCCACTGCCGTGTGATATGCGAAAGTTATTTCCGGATTTTTAGGAATTTATCTCTATACAGATCCGGGTGTCAAAAAACGGTTTCATGTATTGTCTTAAACGCCCGTCCATGGGGCGTTAAGATTTTTGCTGCATGTTCTTTCCAGCCGCAGTTGCCTTTGTGACTATGTGAGGAATGCCAAACTCTTAATACTCTGTCATTATCCAGAAATTTTCTGGCACGGATGCCAGAAAAACAGATAAAAGATCATACACAGATCTACTTTATCACATCCGCAAACGTAAACCGCACCACCTTCGCTAAATCCTCCGGTGCAACCTCCACCTGATACCCGATTTTTCCTGCACTGAAAATGATATGCTCCTGTTCTTTCGCTGTGCTATGTAAAAATGTTGTAAATACTTTCTTCATTCCGATCGGAGAACATCCCCCATGGACATAGCCGGTCAATGGTAAGAGTTCTTTGGATTTCAGCATTTCAATGGATTTTTCATTGGCGGCTTTGGCTGCCTTTTTTAAATCCAGTTCTTCTTCTACCGGAATGACAAATACATAATTCTTCTTGCTCTTTGCCACTGTTACTAATGTTTTATAGACCACTTTCGGGTCTTGCCCTAACATATCGGCAACCTCGGTTCCGCTATATGCCTGTGAATTGTCATATTCATAGTGATGATATGGTATTTTCTTCTGGTCTAAAATTCTCATCACGTTTGTCTTTTCCATATCTGCCACATTCTCCTTTTTTCAAAACTTTTCATTTACCGGATAAATTATAGCACACAACCCTGTTTACTTCACGGTTTTATATTGTCTTTTTTTTGTTTCTTTTTTATAATGAAAGCAACTAGAAAACTTTTACATTAGAGGAGGTCATTATGAACACGAAAGCAGTACGCATTTATGGTGTGAAAGATTTACGTTTAGAGGAATTTGAACTCCCGACAATGAAGGATGATGAGATAGAAGCCCGCATTGTCACAGACAGCCTTTGCATGTCTACATATAAGGTATCGAATCAGGGAGAAAAGCATAAAAAACTTCCAAATGATCTGAAAAACCATCCGGTTATCATGGGACACGAATTTTGCGGAGTGATCACAAAAGTCGGCGAAAAATGGAAACATCTCTACAAACCGGGAGATTGTTTTGTTGCACAGCCAAACTTAGGACGTGCCGATACTTTTTCTCTTGGCTACTCTTTCCCATATGTCGGCGGCGAAGCTACCAACGTGGTAATTATGAATGAAGCTATTGAAAAAGGCTGCCTGCTCCCATATAAAGGAGAAGGATTTTTTGAGGGTGCTCTCGTAGAACCGCTCTCCTGTATCGTTGCAGGATTTAAAGCCAACTTTCATTTAAGAGACCGCAATGATTATGACCATACCATGGGGATCAAAGAAAACGGTGCTTTAGCTATTTTAGGCGGAACCGGACCAATGGGATTTTTAGCGATCGACTATGCGATCCACAATGACAGACGTCCAAAACATTTAGTTGTAACCGGACGTACACAGAGTAAGCTGGATATGGCTAAACGCCTCTATCCTGTCGAAGAGGCTGCAAAATACGGCGTGACCCTGACTTATGTTCTGACCGCTGATGAAGATGATATTGTAGAGGAGTTAAAAGCACTGACACCGGATGCTAAGGGCTTTGACGATATCTTTTTAATGGCTGCAAAGGAACGACTCGTAACTCAGGCAGAGCAGCTTTTAGCCTATGATGGCTGCCTGAACTTTTTTGCCGGTCCTGCAGATTCTAAATTTGCTTCGACGATTAATTTTTACAATATCCACTACAATGCGACACATTTTGTCGGCACCAGCGGAAGCAACACACAGGATATGAAGGATGCCATTGCCCTGATTGAAAATAAGACCGTTAATGTGGCAAAAATCGCAACACATATTATGGGATTAAACCATGTTTGTGAATCGATTTTAAATCTTCCAAAGATGCCGGGCGGCAAAAAGATCGTCTATTCCGGCAAGGAATTCCCTGTGACAGATGTATCTGCCTTTGGTGAAAACAATGAATTAGAGAAGCATTTAAAGGAATTGGTAGATGCGCATGACGGCTTGTGGAATGCCGAAGCCGAACAATACTTTTTAGAGCATGCGAAAGATATCTGATATAAAAATATAAAATGCACCGTCCATATCAGGAAAAATGAATTGATACGGGCGGTGCATTTATTAAATCTTCATTTTATTTATTGCAAATCTTTTTCTATAACAATGCGTCTGCAAGTTCTTCCATAACGCCAACGGTTTCCGGTTTCATTGTAGAACGGATCGTTACCACCGGTTCTACGATTGTCAGATCTTTTTGTTTTTCTAACATTCCCTTCATCAACTTGGCTGCTGCCGGTGCCCAGGAACCATTTTCCATAAATGCCACGGTACGTTTCTGATAGTTCTTTGCCTTTAAATGATTTAAGAAATCTTCCATAAATGGGAAAATTCCTCCATCGTAGGTTGCACATGCAAGTACCATTTTTGAATAACGGAATGCATTTTCTACGGCTCTTGCCATGTCATCTCTGGACAGATCCATAATGACGACATTTTTGGCACCTTTTTCGATCAGGATATCTCTCATTTTTTCAGCCGCCTGCTTAGTATTGCCATGAATTGACGCATAGGCAATGAGGATGCCTTCTTCTTCCGGCTCATAACTGCTCCAAATCTGATATTTTTCAATATAATAACCAAGGTTTTCTTTTAAGACAGGTCCATGCAGCGGGCAGATCATCTGAATGTCTAAACCGGATGCTTTTTTCAAAAGTGCCTGTACCGGGTTTCCATATTTTCCTACGATATTGATATAGTATTTTCTTGCCTCTGCGATCCACTCTTCGTTTGCATCCAGACTTCCAAAAGTTCCAAATCCATCGGCACTGAACAGAATCTTTTCGGACTGCTCATAAGTTACCATAACCTCCGGCCAATGTACCATTGGTGCCATAAAGAACTGTAACGTGTGTTTACCAAGGTTTAAGGTATCGCCCTCTGCCACAACCACTTTTCTGTCAGAAACATCCAGGTTAAAGAACTGCTCCATCATCGGGAAGGTCTTAGCATTTGCCACAATCTGCATCTTTGGATATCTGCGGGCTAACATCTCAATATTTGCCGCATGATCCGGCTCCATATGGGACACGATCAGATAATCCGGCTCTTTTCCCTGAAGCTCTCTGTCCATATTTCGCAACCATTCACCGGTTGCACGCATATCTACCGTATCCATGACTGCTATTTTTTCATCTAAGATCAAATAGGAATTGTAGGATACTCCATTCGGTATCAGATACTGGCTCTCAAATAAATCTAAGGTTTTATCATCTGCTCCGATATACTTGATCTGTTCTGTGATTTCTACATGACTCATGTTATGTCCTCCTTATCTGCCTATGTTTTATATCATCATCTTAACGGATCCTTTCGGTTAATCCGACTTTTTTCTGCACTTTGCGCAGGGTCTTATTCGCATAATATGCTGCTTTTTCATCATTCTGTTTGATCATGCTCTCAATATATGCTTTATCTTTCATCAGCTGCTCATAGCGTTCCTGTAACGGTTTTAAATGATCTGCTACCGTCTCGCCGACTGCTAATTTGAAATCACCGTAACCTTTTCCTGCAAACTCTTTTTCAATCTCCTCATAGGTCTTTCCGGTTACGGCACTGTAAATATCCATTAAATTGCTGATTCCCGGTTTTTCTTCCGCATAACGCACTTCACTCTCGGAATCGGTAACTGCACGTTTGAATTTTCGGATGATCGTATCGGTATCATCTAAGAGCAGGATCGTTGCATTGGCATTTGTATCTGATTTTGACATCTTCTTGCCCGGCTCCTGAAGGCTCATGATCTTCGCGCCTTTTTTACCGATATATGCCTCCGGTATGGTAAATACATCTCCGTAGATGTTGTTAAAACGCTCTGCAATATCCCTTGTAATCTCTAAATGCTGCTTCTGGTCTACACCTACCGGAACCACATCTGCCTGATAGAGCAAAATATCCGCTGCCATTAATACCGGATATGTATACAGACCGGCATTAATATTATCTGCATGTTTTGCTGCTTTATCCTTAAACTGTGTCATTCGGTTCAGCTCTCCCATATAGGTAAAGCAGTCTAAGATCCATCCTAACTCTGCATGGCCTGATACATGGGATTGATAATAGATACAGTTCTTTTCCGGGTCTAATCCCGCTGCAACATAGAGTGCATAGAGTGCTCTCGCATTTTTACGAAACTCTGCCGGAACCTGACGTACGGTCAGGGAATGGAGATCCATAACGCCGTAAATACATTCATATTCATCGGTCAGCTCCACCCAGTTTTTCAACGCTCCTAAATAATTGCCCAGTGTCAATGTGCCGGTTGCCTGCATTCCACTGTAAAGTACTTTTTTTCCATCTAACATGTCTTTTCTCTCCTTACTTTTTATTCTTTAAAACTTCTCTTCTGATATATTTATACGTCGCTTCCTCGCCTTCTTCTGCGAGCATCGTCAGCAGACGTTCTAAAAGCTCTCTCGTATTCGGATGCAGAATATGTATGCTTTTGCCATTCTCATAATATTCTAACGGACTTCTGTCTGTATAAGCACCCTTCTGATAGTTCTTCGCCGCGCTCACCCGGTCGATATACATCTCCACCACATATTTTACCGGTATCTCCATACCGCAGATTCCTTTTTCTTTGTCTACACTGTAGTCGATCCAGTACTCCATGTGATGCTTGTTTCTTCCCTTGTGATGCAGCCATGCAGAGGAATATCCCCTTGCGACCCTTTCTGCATTATTCGGACTCATATTGCCCTGATAATATTTGCATCCGACTAAAAATTCGGTCGGACTGTATTTACTCCAGTCGTGCATGATGCCCTGCCGGTATAATCCCACTTTAAAGCAGCCTGCACGCACCAGTCTCTTATGATGTAAAATCGTCTTTAAATGCTGCCATGCTTTCATCTTATTTTCTTTACCTGCCCACTAAAATTGAAATTGTCTGCCCAAATGCCTCATAGGAATTATTTTTCAAAAGACGCGGTTCTTTAAAAAACGGACACATCTGTGCAGTATCCATGATCTGATACCAATGCTTTCCCTTTGGCAGCTTTGGAAGTGCAAATACCTGCAATCCCATATAAAAATTATATCCTATATAAAGAAATGTCTCCTCTGTATCCTCTTCTTTGGCATAACTCTCACTGTACATCACGCCCACAGCCCTTGCATTCCCTTTCACATCGCTGATCCATGCTTCGGAACTGTGATAGGATAGATCCGGATACCCGGTTCTCTTATAATCACTCATCTGAAACGGTTTTTCCGAAAAAAGGATCGGATGCTCTTTTCGAAACTGCAACAGTTCACGGACAAATTCGGTATATTCCTCATACCGACCTTCATTTTTCCAGTTCACCCAGCCGATCCGGTTATCCTGACAATAGGCATTGTTATTGCCGTTTTGGGAATTTCCGATCTCATCCCCGCTCCAGATCAGCGGTATTCCCCGTGCCAAACACAGCATCGCCATTGCGTTGCGCATCTGCTTTTCTCTGATCTTTTTTACAAACTGCCTGCGGGTGGCTCCCTCAACGCCATAGTTCGTACTGTAATTCCAGTTGTTTCCATCCAGATTTTCCTCGCCGTTATCACCATTATGCTTCTCGTTATAAGAAAATACATCCGCTAAGGTAAATGTATTGCTGTTGGCAATATAGTTAACAGAATGTCCGCCGTCCTGCTGTCTTTTCATCACTTCCGTATATTCTACCATATCACCGCCTAAGTGATTCAGCATTTTTCTCGCCGGATATAAGAAATCATCATTATACACATAGATGTTTCCATAATTTTCCTCTTTCAGATCATATGGAAATTTCTCATAAAATATTTTGGTTCCTGTCAGATACGGGTCTTTTGCAATCTCTGCGATCGGAAGCCCTGCACCTAAAAGTTTAAATCCATCCACATGATATTCCATGACCCAGTAGCGTAAGATCTCTATGATGGCACCTGCTGTCTGTTCCGGCACAAAATGCATCTCCATGATCAGCTCCATCTGCTGTTTGTGTGTCTCTAAGATCAGACTCTTAAATTCCCAGTCTGCGTCTTTTTGGGATGCATAGGAAGATTTAACCGCAAAATAGTCACTCGGCGCATATCCCCAGTAATTCAGCCTGCCATTTTCCATTAATTCTTCAAATTCGTAGACCGGCATACATTCTAAGGTTGTGATCCCAAGTTCTTTCAGATAGGAGAGCCTGTCCATCACAGCCGCAAAGGTTCCCTTATTTCTGTCCCTGCCGTCCATGGAAAATCCACGCACATGGAGTTTGTACATGACCATCTCATTTGCCGGAATCTCTACACTGACATCTTCACTCCAGTCAAAACCTTCTTTTTTGAATCCGCTTAACAGTGCATCGTCTAAGGTTCTTTCGGTATCGCCCCACTTTTCCCTGCCGATCACACGCTCTCCGTAAGGATCACGCACTCTTTTTCCTTCAATCTCATAACAATAATAATATTTTTCTGCTTTTAAGGGATAAATGGTGACAGAACGCACCGAACCCACACGATACTGTGGTAGTACATCGATCTTTGCTGCCTGCTTTCCTGTCTTTTTTTCAAACAGCACTACTGCACAGGCAAGCTCTTTTGGACACTGAAAGGTAAATGTGACACCATCTGCACATTGCTCTGTTCCCATCTTTCTGTAATCTCCTGCCCGTGTCTGAAATATCATCTTCTTGTCCACCTTTGTTTTTTATCTGTATTATTATATCTTTTTTCGTGGAATTTGTACACACCCTTATCAAAAAGAAACAGGTATTTTTTCCTTGACTTTTCTACTTCTTGTTTTAAAATATCTCTATAGGAAAAATATGTATAAAATGAATGATATTTTGTAAAG
>OLWR01001022.1_pt1 | contig 14798 bp, 10 predicted proteins | sample 1673531 | NCBI WGS metagenome assembly OLWR01 (sample SAMEA103958114, study PRJEB25191) | human gut metagenome | reverse complement strand
CGAGATCGAGCCCTTCGGCGGCGCGGCCACCTGCGTGGGCGGTGCCATCCGCGACCCCCTCTCGGGCCGCTCCTACGTGTACCAGGCCATGCGCGTCACGGGCGCGGCCGACCCCACGGTGCCCGTGGCCGATACCATTCCCGGCAAGCTGCCCCAGCGCAAGCTCGTGACCACGGCGGCGGCCGGTTACTCCTCTTACGGCAACCAGATCGGCCTGGCTACGGGCCAGGTGCATGAGCTGTACCACCCCGGCTACGCCGCCAAGCGCATGGAAATCGGCGCGGTGGTGGGCGCTACGCCGGCCGATCACGTGCGTCGCGAGACGCCGGCGCCGGGGGATGTGGTGGTGCTTCTCGGCGGCCGCACGGGCCGCGACGGCATCGGCGGCGCCACAGGCTCTTCCAAGGCCCATTCCGTGGAATCTTTGGAAAGCTGCGGGGCCGAGGTGCAGAAGGGCAACGCGCCGGTGGAGCGCAAGATCCAGCGCCTGTTCCGCCGCGGGGATGCCTGCCGCATGATCAAGCGCTGCAACGACTTCGGCGCCGGCGGCGTGTCGGTGGCTATTGGCGAGTTGGCCGACGGTCTGGACATCAATCTGGACGCCGTGCCCAAGAAGTACGACGGGCTCGATGGCACGGAGCTTGCCATTTCCGAGTCGCAGGAGCGCATGGCCGTGGCGCTGGCGCCTGAGGACGTGGACGCCTTCATCGCGCTGGCCCACGAGGAAAATCTGGAGGCCACGCCGGTGGCCGTAGTCACGGAAGAACCGCGCGTGCGCATGCATTGGCGCGGCGACACCATCGTGGACGTGAGCCGCGAGTTTCTCGCGAGCAACGGCGCGCCGAAGCATGCGGCGGTGGCCGTGCCCGCGCCGGCCGACGAGAGCTTCGCCGAAAGCGCCTGCGACCGCGCTTTCGAGGCGACAAGCGAGCTGACCGACCCCGTGGTGGACGCCGTGTGCGACGCCGACTCGCTGGAAGTGTCCCTCGCGGCGCTCATGGGCGACATCAACCGCGCCTCGAACAAGGGCCTTGTGGAGCGCTTCGACTCCACCATCGGCGCGGCCACGGTGCTCATGCCCTTCGGCGGCGCGCGCCAGCTCACCCCGGCGCTCGCCATGGTGGCGAAGCTGCCGGTGCTCGGCGGCAAGACCACGACGGTCTCGGGCCTGTCCTGGGGCTTCAACCCGTATCTTTCGTCCTACGACCCCTATGCTGGTGCCTACATGGCCGTGCTCGATTCCGTGGCGAAGCTCGTGGCCACCGGCTTCGAGCGGGCGAACATGTACCTCACCTTCCAAGAGTACTTCGAGAAGCTGCGCCAGGATCCCGAGCGCTGGGGCAAGCCCATGGCGGCGGTGCTCGGCGCGCTCATGGCCCAGATCGATTTCGGGGTGGGCGCCATCGGTGGCAAGGACTCTATGTCCGGCTCCTTCGAGGACTTGGATGTGCCGCCCACGCTTGTGTCCTTCGCGACGGCCATCGGTGACATCGACCGCGTCACCTCGCCGGAGCTGAAGGAAGCGGGCGACAACCTCATCTGGGTTTCCTTCGAGGACGCGCTGGCGTCGAGCGTCTGCGCCGCCTTCGACGCGGTGGAGTACCTCATCGGTGCGGGTGTCGTGCGGGCCTGCGCGAGCGGCGCCTACGGCGGCTTGGCCGAGACGCTGGTGAAGGCGGCCGTGGGCAATGGCCTGGGTATCACCGTGGACGAGGACATCGACATGGGCCAGCTGTTCGAGCCGGCCTACGGCACGTTCGTGATCGAGCTGGCCGCCGGCGAGGATGCCCAGTCCGTCGTCACGCGTTTGGAAGATGCCGGGCTCGACGCCAACGTGGATGTGGTGGCACTCGGTCAGGTGACCAGCGCTTACGAGCTGGCGTGCGACGGCCAAGTGGCCGATCTCGCCGTGGTTCAGGAGGCGTGGGAACGCGGCAGCGGGATTGAAAGCGTGTTCCCGTACCGCACCTCGCCGGAAGAGCGCGCAGCGGCCGAGACGGTGCCCGCCATCAGCTTCGAAGGGGAGGCGGCCCCGGCCTACCACGGCCCGGCGCTGCTGGGCGACGCCTCCGGTGCTCCGCGCGTGGTCATTCCGGTGTTCCCCGGCAACAACTGCGAGTACGACTCCGCTGCCGCCTTCGAGCGGGCCGGCGCCGTGCCCACCGTGTACGTGGTGAACAACCTGACGCCCAAGGCGGTGGCCGAATCCACCGCCGAGCTGGCGCGTCTTATTCGGGCGTCCCAGATTGTCATGATTCCCGGAGGTTTCTCCGGCGGCGACGAGCCCGACGGCTCCGCGAAGTTCATCACGGCCTTCTTCCGCGCCCCGGAGGTCACCGAGGCGGTGCGCGATTTGCTGCAGGCGCGCGACGGCCTCATGCTCGGCATCTGCAACGGTTTCCAGGCGCTCGTGAAGCTGGGCCTGGTGCCCTTCGGCGACATCCGTCCCATGGACGCCGATTGCGCCACCCTCACCTTCAACAACATCGGCCGTCACCAGAGCACGCTCGTGCGAACGCGCGTGGCCAGCACGATGTCCCCCTGGATGAGCCGCATGGAAGTGGGCGAGATGCACACGGTGGCCATCAGCCACGGCGAGGGGCGCTTCGTGGCGCCGCAGCCTCTGCTGGATTCCATGATTGCGAACGGACAAGTTGCCACTCAGTACGTGGACGCCGCGGGGCAGCCTTCCATGGATTTGGCGGTGAACCCCAACGGGTCGGTGCTCGCCATCGAGGGCATCACGAGCCCCGACGGCCACGTGCTCGGCAAGATGGGTCACACGGAACGCGCCGGCGCGGGCCTGTACAAGAACACCTTCGGCAACACCTACCAGCCCCTCTTCGAAGGCGGTGTCGACTACTTCCGCACGAAGTAGTTACTGCCACGCGAGGTAGTTGCCGCTGCATGAGGTGGCTGCTCGGGAGGGTGGCGTGCGACCGCCCGTCGGTGGGACCGGGGGTTTGATGCCCGAAAACAACAAGGGCGACGTCAGGAACGGAAGTTTGGTACCTGGTGTCGCCCTTTTTGCGGCCAACTTGCGGAGTTTGGCATCGAATGGTGCCAAGTTTGGCAGTTTGGTACCCTGCCTTGGTCAAATTGCGAAGTTTGGTACCTGAAAACTTGCACGTACGAATTTCTGACCTGGTGTTTCTTCGGAGTCGAGGTACCAAACTGCGGTTTTTGGCCGAATTCGGGGTACCAAACTTCCGATCCTGGAAGAGGGCAGGTGCCATATCGCGGATCTTGTCCGAGAAAGATGGATACCGGTTCATCGGGCGGTAGGGCTGTGGTTGTGGTCTCCTTGTCGACGGCGCCAGATGGATCGTCGAGGTCGTCGCGCGGCACTGCCCCGGGGTCGAGTGCGCTGTGGATCCGCTCTATGTGGTGCAGTGGGTGACCGACGTGCTCGACGAGACCCGCAGGGAGGCGTGGCGCGGCTGCGAAGGCTGAGGGTTCTCGCCTGGGCCTACCTTCTGCACCGCCGCTGCCGCAAAGCCGCCGCCGAAGACCGCAGCCAGACCTTCGAAAATGTCAACGAGTGACGACGCCCCTGGCAAAAAGTCGCCCCGGGCTACGGTGTTGTATGCAGCAAACTTTGTAGTATAGAGCAAAAAAGCAGGTCATTGCTTAGCATCTATTTGTCAACATGAGCTAACACCGTAGCCCGACCCGCAAAAATGACGAAGGCGCGCAGTTGCCCTGACAAAAAAAGCGCCTCGGGCTGCGAGTTGTACTCGGGTGTGTGGCGAAAAGGCACCTCGGGCTACGGGCTGTGCTTGAAAAACGGCAAAAGAGCGCGTTGTTCTGTGGATACTCTCGGGCCCCCTGCGAATTGCTGCCAGGCTACTGCCACAGCCTCACTTCGGGCTCCAGTTCCACGCCGGTGGTCTGGCGAACGCGGCGCTGCACTTCGGCGATGAGTGCTAGCACGTCGGCGGCGGTGGCGTCGCCGGTGTTCACGACGAAGCCGGCGTGCTTCTCGGACACCTGCGCGCCGCCCACGCGCAGGCCTTGGCAGCCGGCCTCTTGGATGAGCGCCCCCGCGAAGTGGCCCTCGGGGCGCTTGAAGGTGCTGCCGGCGCTCGGCATCTCCAGCGGTTGCTTGCTCTCGCGGCGCTCGCGCAGCTCTTCCATGCGCGCGGCGATGGCGGCAGGGGAGTCGGCGCGCAACTGCAGCGTGGCCCCGAGCACCACCCAGCCCTCGCGCATCATGCGGCTGGTGCGATAGCCCCAGTTGGCTTCCGCTGCCGGCACGCTCACGATGCTCCACGAATTCCCGTCGGGCACCAGGCAGCGTACTTCCACGGCTACGTCCGAGAACTGGCCCTCGTAGGCGCCGGCGTTCATGATGGCCGCGCCTCCGACGGTGCCGGGAATGCCGCTGGCGAACTCGTAGCCTGCAAGCCCGGTATCCCGCGCCACGGCGGCCACGGCGGCGTTCGTGGCCCCGGCCGCTGCCCGCACGAGGCCGCCGGGCAGCACCTCGACGTCCGCGAAATTATCCGCCAGCAGAAGCGTCACGCCGTCAAGTCCCTCGTCGGGCGCGAGCACGTTGGAGCCGAGTCCCAGCACACGCCAGGGAACCCCGCCCGCCTCGCAAGTCGACACGACGGCCGCCACCTCGTCTTCGGAGCGCGGCGTCACGAGCCATTGCGCCGGCCCCCCAATGCGAAATGTCGTATGCTCGGCCAGGGGCTCGTCAGGACGCACATTCTGCGAACCGACGATATCCCGAAGGCTCTTCTCGAAGTCCTGGGCGTTCACGGCTTGCTCCTCCTCAGCTGGATTACGGATGCAGAGGAGGTGCGGGATGCCCTGACCGAGCAAGTTCCGCAGCGAACAGAACAGGACTGAATGTCCTGTTCTGCAGAGCGAGGACTGTCTGAGCGAATCAGGGCGTCCCGCACCTCCGGTCGGCAAAGAGTTTCAAGCCCGTGTGTTCTGGGCCGGTATCCTCCGTTTATCATGCCGTGCGGGTTACCGTTGGTGACCCGCATGGCTCATTGTACTAGAATACGCCCATGACGAAATCGCTGACATATCCGCGCGATCGCCAAAGCGCTTCCGCCCATCGTTGCTCGCGCTTCGCACCCGCTTGCGGGCTCGCATCCGCATCCGCTTTTGGGCTCGCATCCGCACCCGCCCCAGTGGCCGCCCTTGCGGATGCTTCCGCACGCACGAAAGTGGGGCGCTAGGCCATGGCGCGCAGGGTTCCCGAGGTCAAGCCCACCTCGCCGGCGGCGGCCATCGTGCTCGTGCTGCTGTTCATTGTCTGCTTCATTATCGGCCTGTGGGTGCTTATGGCGCTCACGCGCATCGTGCTCGGTTAGGGGCAAGGACTATGTGGCAGCGATTCACCCCCTACGACTTGCGCGTTATCGGGCACTACCTGGGAACGCTCCTGTTGTTCTTCGCCGCGCTCATGGCCCTTCCCTTGGCGACGGCGCTGGTCTTTCAGGAATGGGAGCCGGCGGCGCGCTACCTCGCGGCAATCGGCATCACCATGGTCGCGGGCTGCAGTCTGCGTTTTCTGCGCATCGAACCCGGACGCCTCGATCGCCGTCAGGCGCTGGCGGTGACCGGTTTCGCCTGGGTTGTTCTCGCGCTGTTCGCCTCGTTCCCTCTGTACTTCTCGGGGCATTACATGACCTACCTCGATGCCGTCTTCGATGGCGTCTCCGGCCTGACCACCACGGGCGCCTCGCTCATCGTCGATTTGGATCACCTCTCCTACGCCGACAACATGTTCCGCTTCGCTATGCATGCCCTGGGCGGTCTCGGCCTTATCGTGGTGGCGTTGTCCTTCGGGCTTTTCGGCCGCGGCGGCGGCGCGTCGCTGTTTTCGTCGGAAGGCCGCAGCGAGCACGTGGTGCCCAACGTGGTGCAGACCACCCAGTTCATTGCTCGTATTACCCTGGTCATCGTTTCTGTCGCCACGGTGATCATCACGGCGTTATGCCTGTTCATGGGCATGGAGCCCACTCGCGCCTTCCTGAACGCGCTGTGGGTGTCTACCTCCGGGTTCGTGACCGGCGGTTTCACGCCCATGCAGCTTTCCATCATGTACTACCATTCCTTCCCCCTTGAGGCGATTCTCATGGTGCTCATGATTTTGGGCTCCATCAGCTTCGTCATTCACGCCGAGGTGTGGAAGGGGCGTCCGCTCCCGTTTTTCCGAGACATCGAGACGAAGACGATGGTGCTTTGGATCGGGGTCATGGCCTTCGTCTTCACGGCCACCCTTGCCCTGTCGCCCTTCGATGACATGCTCGCCCTCTTGCGCCGCGGCCTGTTCATGATCATCTCGGCGTTCACCACGACGGGCTTTCAGGTGGTCACCACCAACCAGATCACCACCGCTTTCAGCAATGGCGCTTTCCTCACCCTGGCGTTCATCATGGCCGTTGGCGGTGCTTCCGGCTCCACGGCCGGCGGCATCAAGTTCTCGCGCATGGGCATCATCTTCAAGTCCATCGTGTCGAACGTGAAGGAGACGCTGGCACCGGATTCGGCTCGCGTCGTCGTTTCCTACAATCACGTGGGCAGGCGCACCTTGACGCCGGAAATTGTGAAAGAGGCCATGACGGTGTTCATCCTGTACGTGATCACCTACGTTATCGGCGCGCTGGTGGGCATTGCACACGGGTTCGAGGCCATTCCCGCAATCTTCGAGTCGGTGGCCATGACGTCCAACGGCGGCATCATCACGTCGGTGGCGGGGCCCGGCATGGCGGGAACTCTCGAGCTGTTCTATATCTTCCAGATGTGGGCCGGACGCTTGGAGTTCATGACGCTGTTCGCCCTTATTGTGGAAGTGGTGGCCTCCCTGGTGCCGCGGCCTCGACCGAAGGAGCGCTCATGAGGCGGCGGGGTATCGCGCTTCTGGCGATCGCGCTCGCGGCGGTTCTGGCCGCGCCGGGCCCTGTGGCTTGGGCGACGGGGGCTGCCAACGGCGCCACGACGGCTTCCTCTGATGCCGGTGTGACCAACAAGGATGTGCCGACGGACGACACGGGCGTCGTAGAGGCCGGCGAAGGCGCTGGGAACGAAGGCGCTGGAAGCGAAGGCGCGGACGGCGGCGCGGTGCAAGGCGGAGGCGCCGAGGGCGAAGGCGCGAGCGGCGGCGCGACCGAGGGCGAAAACGGGGCCGATGGCGAGGACGGCCAGGCCGTCGTCCAGCCCGCGCGTCCGAAGCTTCCCGACCCAGTCTTCGGCGAGGACGTGAGCGAGGATAACCTCGTGAACCCCCAGCAAAAGCCCGACAGCTCTTTCATCTACGATACCTCCATCTCCGCTTTGCAGGAGGCCGATTCCTACCTGAACAACCAGACGGTGCAGGTGACGGGCGAGGTCATTGGAGACCGCATTCGCGCCGAGTTCGATCCCGGGTACAGCTGGATCGTCCTGCAGGGCTCCGATAGGGCTCACTCCGAAATCCCCGTGTTCATGGACACGGAGTCCACCGAGGTCATCGATACCTACGGAGCCTACGGCCGCAAGGGCACGACGCTGCAGGTGCGCGGCACCTTCCATCTGATCTGCCCGGAGCACGAGGGGCTAACCGACCTGCACGCCGACGCGGTCACCTTCGTGGAAAAGGGGTCGGTCACCGAGCAGCCTTTTGACATCGGCGCGTTTCTGCCGGGGCTTATGCTGGTCGCCATCGGTTTCATCATGCTCATCGTGTTCCACCAGATGAGGGAGGGGCAGCGCTGATGGCCGAGGCGCGCTATCGCGGCGAAGTGGTGAAGCTGGACCGGGGGTACCCGCTCGTGCGTTTGGAAGACGGCGAGCTTCTGCGCTGCGAGCACGCGACGGCCCTGGTGAAGGGGGAGCGCCGACGGGCCGTTATCGGGGACGTCGTGGAAGTGGCGGTGCCCCCGGCGCACGATAAGGGCGTCATCGAGGCCATAGCGCCGCGCACCCGCGAGTTCGTGCGCAAGGATCCCACCGAGCGCGCCGTGCCCCAGGTGCTCGCCGCCAACTTCGAGCGGGTCATCGTGGCCCAGCCCGTGGGCGAGGTGAACCTGCGGCGCCTCGAGCGCGAGCTGGTACTGGCCTTCGAGACGGGGGCCGAGGTGACCGTCGTGCTCACCAAGGCCGATCTGGCCGACGACGCGGCCACCCGGGCCACCGTGGAGGCCGTGCAGGCTCTGGCTGCTCCCGCGGCCGATGTGCTCGTCGTGTCCGAGGACGACCCGGCATCGGTGGAGGCCGTGCGCGCGCTTCTGGCGCCGGGCACCACCACGGTGCTCATCGGGCGCTCGGGGGTGGGGAAGTCCAGCCTGGTGAACATGCTGGTGGGCGCCGAGGTCTTAAGCGTCGGCGCAGTTCGCGAGGGGGATGGCAAGGGCCGCCACACCACGGTGAGCCGCGAGATTGTGGAGGTGCCCGGCGCCGGCCGCATCGTGGATATGCCGGGCGTGCGGGGCTTGGGACTGTGGGACGCCGAAGAGGGCATCGGCGCGGCTTTTCCCGATGTGGAGGCGCTGGCCGCGCAGTGCCGCTTCCGCGACTGCACCCACCACGAGGAGCCGGGCTGCGCCGTGCGCGCGGCTGTGGAATCCAGTGAGCTGACACCGGAGCGCTACGCGTCCTACCAGGCCCTTCAACAGGAGATGGCCGCCATGCGCGATCGTCGCGAGGAGGCGCGCCGCATGAACAAGGAGAAAGTGAGCGATACCAAGCGCCGCCGCGCCGGTGCGCCCAAGGGCGGACGACGCCGGCGATAACAGGGCGCGACTGCGACAATACCCCGTGTATGGGCGGGGTGGTCTTCGCCGTGCCGGCTCGTTCCGTTCATGACATTTTGCCTACCGAGATTGCCGCTGGATGCGAACGCGCTAAAATGATGTAACACTCTTCGACTGAACTCGAAAGGACCTCCATGAACCCCGTCGTCGTCATTCCCACGTTCATCTACCCCCGCCGCCACCGCGGAGGGGCCGATGTGGTGAGCACCTACGACCACCCCACCGCCCCCAACCAAGAAGGGGAGCTCGGCCGCTGCCTGGAGTCGCTGGCGAAGGTGGAGGGCCTGGGACTCGTGGTCATCCTCGTGTCCGCCGACGTGTCTTTGGAAGTGCAGGCGGCCGAGAAGGTGCAGGCCATCGCCAACCGCCATCCGGATGTGACCACGCTCGTCATCGGCGCGGCAGAGCTGGCGCTTATCGAGCAGCGCATGGCCCAGCAGAACATCGAGCGCCTCTCCAAAGAGATCGGCCTTCAAGGCTACGGCGCCATCCGCAATTTGGGCCTGCTCGTGGCCAACGTGCTCGGCTTCGACGCCGTGGTGTTCTTGGACGACGACGAGGTGGTCGACGACCCGAAATTCCTGGAAAAGGCCATGTACGGCCTCGGGAAGCTCACGCGCCAGGGCGTGCCCATCGTGGCGAAGACGGGGTACTATTTGAACGACCAAGACTCCTACCTCTCGAAATGGGAGGACAAGTGGTACAACCGCTTCTGGCAGCAGGGCCGCGCCTTCAACGAGTGGATCACCAAGGCCATGCGCGGCCCGCGTTTGTCGCGCTCGAACCATGTGTGCGGCGGCTGCTTGGCCGTCCACAAGGAGGCGTTCCGGCGCCTCGCCTTTGACCCGTGGATCACCCGCGGCGAGGATTTGGACTACATGCTCGACCTGCGCATGTACGGCTCAGATATCTGGTTCGACAACCAGTGGGTGCTGCGTCACCTGCCCCCGCGCACCGCAAGCGAGGGCACGCGTTTCCGCCAGGACATCTTCCGGTGGCTCTACGAGTACCGCAAGCTGGAATACTCCCGGGCGCTCATCGACCTTCAGCAGGTGAAGCCGGCCTCGCTCGAGCCCTACCCGGGGCCGTTTTTGGAGCCGGGCCTTCTGCGCCGCATTCGGCTTACGGCATGGATGCGCAGCTTCGGACGCCCCGACAAGAAGGCCTACCGCCTGGCCGCCAAGGCCGCCACGGGTGCGGCTTCGGCCTACGCCGAGGCCAACTGCGCGAAGTACTTCGAGTTCCAGTACGTCTGGCCCGAGGCCATGAATCGTCTGGAAAGCGACCAGCTGCTCTCCGAGGCCCTGGTGCGCTCGGCCATGCTGCGCGCCCAGGATGTGGCGGCCGCGGCCCCGGTCCCGGCTCCGGCGGCCGCGAACGTCTCGACGGGCGCCCCGGCTGCCGCGGACGTCGCGGCGGAGGTCGTCGCAGGCGAGGCTGCTGGTGTGACTCCTGCGGCAGCCGCGGCCCGCGCGAGCGCCCCGGCCCCCGCGAGCGTTCCGGCGCCCCGGCCCGTGCCGCGCACGAACATCGACGCCGGCATGACCACCCAGATCCGTCTGGATATGGAGGACTAGCGTCGTGGAAGCGATGGTTCCGCTGTTCCTCGTGTCACTGGTCGTCGGTCTTGCGGTTGGCGTTTTGGCAGGACTGCTTGGCATCGGCGGCGGCATGCTGCTCGTGCCGGCGTTCAAGCTCGGCTATGCCATGGACTCGCTCATGTGCACGGCCACCTCGCTGTTCACGATTATCCCGACGTCGGTTTCGGGCGCGATTTCCCATATTCGCAACAAGACGTGCCTGCCGAAGCTCGGCGTGGCCGCGGGCCTCGGGGGCGCCTGCCTGTCGCCTTTAGGGGTGTGGCTCGCCACTCTCTCGCCGGACTGGGCCGTCATGGGAGCGGCGGCGCTCATCATCGCCTACTCTTCCGTTACGATGTTCCGCAAAGCGCTGAAGGCTCCGAAGGTACCTCGGGGCGCTGGGGCCGGTGCCGCGGATGCGGCGGCAAAGGAAGCTGCTGCCGAGGATCGTGCCGCCGCCATCGAACGGGCGCATGCGGAGGCCCCGACGATCGGTTGGCGCGAGGCGGCCATCGGGGCTGCTATCGGACTTTTCGCCGGTCTCGCCTCGGGTTACGTGGGCGTGGGCGGCGGTTTTATCATGGTGCCGCTTATGATGTCCATCCTGCATGTTCCCATGAAGCTCACTTCGGGCACGTCGCTTATCGCCGTCATGATCCTCGCCGTGCCGGGCACGGTGACCCAAGCGCTGCTCGGCAACATCAACTGGATCGCCGGCATCGCCGTGGCCTGCGGCTCCATCCCCGGAGCAACCCTGGGCGCGAAGCTCATCCCGAAGGTGCCCGAGCGCCAGCTGCGCTTCCTGTTCGCCGGCTTCCTCGTGGTGGCCGCCGTCCTGCTCGTCGTGAACCAGCTAGGGGTTTGGGGCTAGGTCGTTTCCCTGGCGTTCCTAAGTTTGTTATACTGGCGTCAATTATGGCGGCGATCAGGGGGTACGATTATGGCGAAGCGCGAATCGGGTACGGTGTCCACGCGGGGCATCGGGGTGCCCAAGTTCAACCAGGAAATGCTCGCGGCCACCATTGCCGCCCTGGCGGGCATCACGCTCGTGTGGACGTTCTCGCAGCCGGAGTTCCCCGTGCCCGTGCTCATAGCGGCAGGCGCCGTGTTCACCGTTTCCATCGTCATGGTCATCCGGCTCATGATGGATCCGGATTCCGTGCGCGCCCTGCAATCCGATGCCATGCTGCAACTGGCCTCGTCCATGATCGACGCTATGGGCGACGGGCTCACCGAGGAGGCCTCCCAAGAGGTGTGCGAGCTCCTGCTTCCGAACACCTCGGCCATCGCGGTCGCTCTCACCAACTGCGAGAGCGTGCTCGGCTATGCCGGCTACCAGGAGGCCCACAACCCGGCGGGCATCGCCATCCGCACGAGCGCCACCCACGAGTGCATTCGCCGGGGGAAGACGCTCGTGCTGCTGACACCCGAGGAGATTGGGCTGCCGGCGCCTATCGAGCAGAACCGTATCAAGGCCGCCATCGTGGAGCCCCTGTTCGTCGGCGGTCGGGTGGAGGGGACGCTCAAGTTCTACTACCGCCGGGCCCGTCATATCTCCGAGACGCAGAAGTCCATCGCCGAGGGTTTCGGCCAGCTTTTGTCCACCCAGATGGCGGCTTCGGCGTTGGAGGAGCAGACGAAGCTGGCCACCAGCATGGAGCTGAAGATGCTGCAGACGCAGATCAACCCCCACTTCCTGTTCAACACTATCAACACCATCGCCTCGTTTATTCGCACCGATCCCATGAAGGCCCGCACGCTTCTGCGGGAGTTCGCCGTGTTCTACCGGCGCACCCTGGAGGACTCCACCGAGCGCATCTCGCTGGCTCGCGAGCTTGACCAGGTGCAGCGCTACTTCAACTTCGAACTGGCCCGCTTCGGCGATGCGCGCCTTGCCTTCGAGGTGAACGCGAGCCCCGCGCTGCTGGACATGATGGTGCCGCCGTTTTTGGTGCAGCCGCTCGTGGAGAACGCCATCAAGCACGCCATGCCCTCGGAGGGCAAGCTCACCATTACGGTGAAGGCCGACGCCGATGGCGACGACGTGGTCATCGTGGTGAGCGATGACGGCGTGGGCATGACTGAGGAGACTTGCGCGAACATCACGCAGGTGGAGTCGTCCACCGGTCTCGGCATTGCCGTGAAGAACGTGCACGACCGCATGATCGGTTTCTTCGGCCCCGATGCGCAGATGGTGTACACGAGCGTGCTGGGGGAGGGCACCCAGGTAACCCTGCGCTGCCCCGGCTGCGCCAAGGCGCCGACGTCCGCGGCGGCATCGGCGTCGGCGGGGGCGCCCGCGGCGGCCGAGGGGGCGGCGCAAAGCGCGGAGAAGACGGCGCGCAACAACGCCACGGTGGCCGAGCTGGCCGAGCTTGTGGCCCAGGTGTCGGAATAAAGGCCGATCCCAGCAGGTAAATCGCCTATTTTCGTATCGACAATAGGGGCGCAGTCGTATATCATCCCATTCATTGGTTGTTATCTTTTATGGGGAAGGGCGCGCCCGTGTTTGAGTTTCTATCTTCGCCGTTTGGCCTGGTGGCTGTAGGCCTCGGTGTGTTGGCGGTGGCCGTGCTCGCCCTGTGTCTGTGGATCACGACCCTCGACCGCCGCATGCGCGGCATGGCCGATGGCTTGGAAACTGAGCGCCGCAAGGTGGCCGAGCTGCAAATGGTCATCGGGCGCCGCGCCAACGCGGCCCGCAGCTACGGTAACCGGGGGAGGGCGGCAGCGCCAGCGCCAGCTCCTGCTCCGGCGTCGGCCGTCGCTGCCGCTTCGGCTGGTGCGCCCATGCCGCCGCGAGGGGCGGCGGCTCCGATGCCAATGGGCACCCCCGCTGGCGCTTCCGTGCCTCCGCGAAACGTCGTTCCGGCCTCCGCGGCCGTTCCTTCGGGCGCAGCGCCTCGAGGCCGTGCGCCCCGGCCCGCTCCGGCCGGCAGCGGCTGGACGCCCAGCAGCATCCCGATGCCGGCGCAGTCGGAGGTGGATGCCTGGGTGCAGGGCGGCCCGGCCGTGCAGCAACCCATTGTGGTGCCCGATCGCAAGATGTCACGCAAGGCTCGCCGCGAGGCGGAGCGCGCCTTCGCGGCCCGCGCGGCTGCCGAACTGGAGGCTCGCCAGGCCCGTCGCGCCCAGGAGGCCGCCGCGGCCCAGCGCTCTTTCGGGTCGACCCCGGCCCGCGCGGTAGCAGCTTCTGCGCACCCCGCCGCAGCCGGCCGTCCTGCTGCGGGCGTTCCCGCCCAGGCCCAGGGCTTCGCGCCGGTGCAGCCGGCTTACGGTGCGCCTTCCGGCGCTCGCGCCCGCCACACGCGCTAGCGGTCTTCCCGCTGCGCCACTTTCCCAAACTCAAAAGGCCAGCGCCGAGGATGCTTTCGGCGCTGGCCTTTTCGTGATGCAACTGACGTGCTGGGCTTCTACCCCTTGTAGGCCTCCTGGAATCGAGCGACGTCGCGCTCGTAGATGACGAGCGTTGAATCGGGCTCTTCCAGATAGAACGGCACGCCGGCCAGCTTGGGATGGTTCACGAGGGCCGCTAGGGCGTCGAAGCCGATCTTGCCTTCGCCGATGCGCGCGTGGCGATCGACGTGGCTGCCGCGCTCATGGGTGGCGTCGTTCAGGTGCACGGCCTTCAGCTTGTTCAGGCCGATGGTACGGTCGAACTCTTCCAGCACGCCATCGAGGTCGCCTACGATGTCGTAGCCTTCGGCCCACACGCCGGCGCAATCGAAGCACACGCCCACGTGCTCTGGGTGCTCCACCTTGGCAATGATCGCGGCCAGCTGCTCGAAGCTCGTACCCACTTGGGTGCCCTCGCCGGCCATGGTGTCCAGCAGCACGCAAGTCTTCATGGATGGCGTGATGATCTTGTTCAGGGCGTCGGCCACGTCGGCCAGCCCCTCTTCCACGCTGATGTTCAGACGGCTGCCCGGGCGGATGAGGTACAGCGAGCCGTCCACCTCAGCCAGGCGCGCCAGATCCTCTGAGTACACCATGAGGGCGAAGTCACGCTCGTTCATCTTGTCCGTGGCCGGGTCGGCATCGTAGGGGGCGTAGGCCAGCGCGTCGTGGATGCCATGCTCCTTCGCGAAGGCAAGATAGGCGGCGACGTCCTTCTCGTCGAGGGCCGCCTGCTCGCTGCCGCGCGGGCTGCGCGTGAAGTACTGGAACGTGTTTGCGTTGATGGACGCCGCCTCTTTGGCCATCTCCAGATAGCCGCGGCGCTTCGAGAGATGGCAGCCAATGGTCAGCATGATGGGTCCTTTCGACAAAGATTTCTAAAAACTTGGTCAAAAAATCGAGTTATGAGTCTTGTCCTGGCCAAAAATCATAGTTCAGATGCCCTTGAGTCGGTGCAGTGCGGGCATTTGTTCAAGATTCCGTTGAATTAAGAGCGATTTGGAGCGCTTCGGGGGTGCGGACGTTTTTCCGGACGGCCTAGGCGGCCAGCCCCAGCCGCCTCCTG
>OLWR01000971.1_pt1 | contig 15464 bp, 17 predicted proteins | sample 1673531 | NCBI WGS metagenome assembly OLWR01 (sample SAMEA103958114, study PRJEB25191) | human gut metagenome | reverse complement strand
GAAGAATATCTCCATTTAACTCTACAGCGATTCTTTTTACCTGATACTGATTCTGCTCCAGATATTCTGCAACAGTAGTATCCTCTGTCAGATTGATTTCTTTTCCATTTACGATAATCATGTATGTTCTCCTTTCCCGGATATATACAGCGAACTTGCCACTGACAACTTCTCTTGCATACTTTAGTATGAAAAAAGAGTTCACGAAGTAAATACACCCGTGGTGGTGCACCCCTTCATGAACTCTCGTTCACTCTCAACTTATCCGATATTCAATTGTTCCTGATTTCCGTCACATAGTAACAAAAAAGAGAGCTACCAACTAAATGCATCTCTCCTAAAATCTACGTTATACATTCCTACGTTGGCATTATCCAAATCAGGTATATGGGTCGAAGTTCTTAACTTCCTCTCAGCCTGGTACACAAGCTCCCCGTGTTTTATCTACATATTTAAGTATAAGAACTCATACACGAAATGTCAACTCATTTTTTATTCATTTCTGACTTTTTTCGAAACAACTATTTTTATTCATTCTATTTATTATCAAAAGTAATATTCCGTACCATATTTCTGTTAATCAGCTGTGTCCCTTTCTTTGTATCAACCTTTACCCACTGTATATCTGCGTCCATGAGTTTTCCTTTGATTGCTCCTACTTCATTGAACAGACTTACCGTACAATCTTTTCCCATATACTGATCTAACATTGAACCATCCATATCTTCTTCCGTCCTTTCTCCATTTACGATCGTGATTACATTATTTGCCGCCTGTACTGCCATCACTGTAACCATATTCAGGTTAGTAATCGCTACCATCGTTGCAACATCCATGTAGTCCACCTCCATCTTTTTTGCAGGTCTTGTTATCAGTATATCATACTTCCAGATGATAGAACGATTTTAATGCTCACACCCATTCCCGCTGCCGCCATCGCATATGTTGCCTGAATATCCATTGTCGAAAACTGTACATTCGGCTTAATCCCCTGCTTATCCAGATAACGTGTTCCATCAATATCTAATCCTGGACATGTTACAATATAGGCTTCCGTCTCTGCAAATTTTGCCGAAAATGTCTTTTTTTTGCCAGCTTGTGTCCATCCGGCAATAATGCAACCATCGAATCCTTGTACAAGGTACGATCAATACCGGCGGAACCTTCACTGGTACTTATAACGGACTTGGGAAAATGGTTCTGACGTTAGCCGGAAGTACGCTCCAGATTGCACTTCGCGTAATCTTAACCTGGTTCTTCTTCCCTCATTTCGGGCTGGCAGCCCCTGCCATTGCTACCGGTATCGGCTGGCTTATGACCAATCTGTTCTGGCTTATCTGTCTGACCAGACTTCGTCGGCAATCTCTTTTACAAGCTTAAGCTTTGCCCACTGTTCTTCTTCTGTCAGCTTATTACCGATCTCGCAGGATGCAAATCCGCACTGCGGGCTTAAGTATAAGCGGTCAAGCGGAACATATTTTGCTGCTTCGTGGATTCTTGCGATTACTTTTTCTTTGTCTTCCAGTTCCGGTGTCTTGGTTGTTATAAGTCCAAGTACGACCTTCTTATCGCCGGATACCTTTGCAAGTGGTGCAAATCCGCCGGATCTCTTGTCGTCATATTCCAGATAATATGCATTTACATTTTCTTCTCCGAATAACAAATCCGCTACGGAATCATATGCTCCGGAACTGAAGAATGTAGAATGATAATTTCCACGGCATACATGTGTATTGATCACCAGATCTTCCGGTGCCTGTGCTACTACCTGGTTATTCAGTTCCAGAAGGAGTTTCTTGTAATCTTCCAATCTCTGTCCTGTTCTTCCGGTCAGTGCAACTGCCATCTTCGCATCTACCATTCCGCCCCATACGCAGTCATCAAACTGAAGGTTACGGCAGCCTGCTGCATAGATTTCCTGCACGAATTCACCGTATGCCTTAATCACATCCTCGGCAAATGATTCTTCCGATCCATAGATTTCTAATGTTGTATTCAAAAGCTGTGCCCCGGTAAAGTATGCATAGAACTGTCCCGGTGACGGGATAGTCTGTTTTGCGACAGTATTTTCATCTTCTAATGCTTTGATGAATTTGAAATGCTCTACGAAAGGATGATTCTTTACTGAAATCTTTCCCGTCATGTATGTATCATCAATCATTGCAGCTTCTGCATCAAATGTTGTATTCCCCTCTACTGTCTTCTGATGCTCGATTCCTTCAAATCCCCACATGAAATCCAGATGCCATGTCGATCTTCTGAATTCTCCGTCTGTGATCACATGATATCCAAGTTCCTTAATCTTTGCCACCAGTTCCAGGATGCATTCATCTTCTACTGCGGTCAGTTTTTCCTGTGAGATTGTCCCTTCTTCGAAATTCTTTCTTGCGTCTTTTAATTTCTGTGGGCGTAAAAAACTTCCTACAAAGTCGTAACGAAATGGTGTGTTCATGATTATTTCCTCCTTGCCGGCAGGGACTTAGGTTTTCTGTCTTTTTTGTTGTCCCTGATGGCTTTCTTTTATATTTTTCATATTCTTGATGATGTTCTCGATCGATGGATTTATTATAATTTGTTTTGATAAACTTGTATAATACAAAAAAATGTGTATTTGTCATAGTTTTAAACTATATCAAATATCCCTTTCAAATCATCAACCGACTATCTACAGAAGCTGCCACCGGCAATTTTTCTTACATATTTTGACATCTATATAGCCTGCCACCGCCACCCTTTCTTGTATATTTTGGCATAAAAATCTCAGATTTCACTTCTTTATTATATCATAATCATATATCCGCTATATTAATTATAGCTTTTACTTATCTTTATCACAGTTGTATAATTTATTCGGATGAAAATATGAAAGGAAGCGCTTTATTATGGAGGAAAAAACACTTTTTCCCAGAGAAGAAAAATCAGAAATCTTATTTAAGAAAATATCCGAAGATAAATGGGCATGTGAAAAACTGATGGAAACATTCTGCAGTTATTTATTCAGTAACGATGGGGTAGACCTTCCCGATTCTCCGTCATCTACAGAATTCGCACAGGCTCTTTTTAATTCTTATCGCAATCGGGATTTATCTGCGTTTCTGATGGCTATCTGTCAGAATACAGTCTTTGATCTTTTAAGAAATGCATTCCTGATTCCCTATCGGTTCAATGCGGACGGAAAACAGAATCCGATGATCATGACAGATGAAAACGGAATGTTACTGCCTGAATATAAGAGATCGATTCATGAACGGGAATACCGTCATTTCCATGAGGTATATACAGATCTCGGAGCTCCAAAGAATATTTTTCTGGCACAGGCATACCGCTACAGCCATTCTTATACATCCGACGATATGGAACCGGAACAAAACATTCTGGAAAAGAATAACGGTGTACTGTTGATCCGTGAATTACCGGATACCGTAAAATTAAAAGAAACCGAAGCAGAAGCTTATTCTGCTATTCTGGATATTGTCATAAAACTTCAAAAAGAGCTTCCTATGTCCTATGTATTCTATGGACAGGATTCTCTTGTTGAAGATAATACCCGTTATGATGAGATCGGAGTTTTCCTTCCGAATTCACATTTCTTAAAAAATCTGGAACGCCACGTTTCCAAAGCAGAGGCGATCATTTATGCAGACAACTAATTCTGACTTTATTGATATTATGGAAAAAAATCATATGGAGATTCCATGGCATGACTACGCCAATGATGACAGTAATGTGTTGATTGCAGAAGCCGGACTGATCGAGAAAGCTTCTGTCATCGGTCGTGTTGGGTTAATCATGCTCTCCTGTGGAACCGGTGCATGGCGTGTACGGACTTCCATGAACCGGCTTTCCAAAGAGCTTGGTGTAACCTGTACGGTAGACGTGGGATTGATGTCCATTGTATTTAACTGTTTCGATGGAAACGATTGTGTTTCCCAGTCGTTGAGTATTGCCAATACGGGAGTGAATACCTCCAAGCTTTACCGCATGGAACAGTTTGTAGATCATTTTCCGGAAGAAGAAGCACATATGACCGGTGAAGATATCCATAAACGACTGGATGAAATTGAAGAAATCCATGCTCTTTATTCACCTGCAAAGCTGGGGCTTGCCGCAGCTCTTGCCTGCTGCGGTTTTACTTTTTTACTCGGAGGCGGACCGGTTGAGATGGCTCTTGCTTTTATTGCCGCCGGGATTGGTAATCTGATCCGTACGAAACTGATCAAACACCATTACACACTGTTTTTGAATATAGCAGTCTCTGTTTCAGCAGCATGTTTTACCTATGCAGTCTTTCTGAAACTTGCGGAACTTGTCTTTCACATTCCGGAATTTCATGAAGCTGGTTATATCTGCTCGATGCTGTTCATCATCCCGGGATTTCCATTTATTACAAGCGGGATCGACCTTGCAAAGCTGGATCTGCGTTCGGGACTGGAGCGGCTTACTTATGCAATCATTATCGTTATGGTTGCCACTTTATTTGCATGGATCATGGCTTTACTTCTGCATCTGGAACCGGCCGATTTTACGGCACTGCATCTAAGTGCTGCTGCCCGTCTGATTTTCCGTGTGATTGCAAGCTTTTGCGGAGTATTCGGTTTCTCGATCATGTTCAACAGTTCTCATTCGATGGCGGCAACGGCTGCATTTATTGGTGCCATTGCCAATACACTCCGGCTTGAACTTGTTGATTTCACACATATGCCTCCGGCCGCCGCCGCATTTATCGGGGCTCTGACTGCCGGATTGCTTGCTTCTTTTATTAAAAAGAGTAATGGATATCCAAGAATCTCGCTTACCGTGCCTTCTATCGTGATCATGGTTCCGGGACTTTACCTGTACCGTGCGATTTATAATTTCGGGATTATGTCCCTGACGGATGCGGTTTCATGGTTTACTTCTGCGATTATGATTATTGTGATGTTGCCGCTTGGACTGATATTTGCGAGAATTCTGACCGATCGTACGTTTCGGTATTGTACGTAAAATCTCTCATTTTAGATAGCTTCTTTCCACTCTGTCCGGCAAACCATAAACCAGTCAGCAGGAAATCTTAAATAAATCCTTAATTTCTACAAAATCAGGCACCGGAAACGAGTTTTCATTTCGCCTCCGATGCCTGATTTTTTTACTTCTGCTCCTTATATTCCATCACAACATTAATAGTCTACGATAGAACTTGTATACATTTTTATTAATTATCTCTTACAGCATATGTGCTCTTAACTCTTCCGGTGTCATCTGAGACAGCATAGCCGGTGCGATATCGAATACGCTTCTTGCTCCTGATTCACCTTTCTTAGAAAGTCTGTGTGCAGCACGTGCATAAGCTACCAGAACACTTCCTGTGAATTCCGGGTTGGAATCCAGTTTCAGAGAATATTCGATCACATGCTTGTTGCCTTCGCATCCTGTCTCACCGGTACGGATCACGAATCCACCGTGAGGCATCTTGCTGTGGTTTTCTTTTAATTCTTCTTCTGTGATAAATGTTACCGTTGTATCATATTCATCAAAGTAGTTCGGCATTGTCTTGATTGCCTCTTCAATGGCTGCTTTATCTGCTCCTTCTTCTGCTACTACATAACACTCTCTTAAATGTTTCTGTCTTGTTGTCAACTCCGGTTCGCTTCCGCTTCTTACCTGGTCAACCGCTGCTTCGATCGGTACCGTATACTGGATTCCGTTCTTCACACCTTCGATACGGCGGATTGCATCAGAGTGTCCCTGGCTGACACCTTTTCCCCAGAATGTATAAGTGCTTCCCTGTACCAGGATAGACTCTGCATACAGACGATTCAGAGAGAACATTCCCGGATCCCAGCCTACTGAGATAATACTTACATTCTTTCCTTCTTTTGCTGCTTTATCTACATTTGCAAAATACTCAGGGATCTTAGCATGTGTATCAAAGCTGTCAATGGTATTGAATGATGCTGCTACCTTCGGTCCGATTACCGGAAGGTCTGTTGCTGATCCGCCGCAGAGGATCATTACATCGATATCATCTTTCATAGCTTCCATATCATCAAAGTGCTTTACTTCTGCCCCTTCTGTCTGGATCTTTACACTTGCAGGATCTCTTCTTGTAAATACTGCTTTTAATTCCATATCATCATTACGCTTGATAGACTGCTCTACTCCGCGTCCGATGTTACCGTATCCAACGATACCAATTCTGATTTTTCCCATAATTCTACCTCTGTTTCTTATGATTTGCCGCCTTATTCGGTGGCCGTTTTTATTCACTGATATCAATCATTTCTACTGTTCCTTTACAGTTTTGCACTGTCTTTTCTGCCGCTGATATCTTTGTAAATTATATCATAGATTCTTTTCACAGCAATCTTTTTCTTTTGCAAATTTCTTTATTGATAATTTTTATGTTTCTACTCACAGAGCAGCTTCCGTTTTTCTTATCTTCTGCCTATCCCATCTCATTATAATGCGCATAGATTCCGCCCTGTTTTAACAGTTCTTCATGTGTTCCACGCTCTGCGATTCCATTATCTGCCACTACAAGGATCTCATCCGCATTGCGGATTGTTGATAATCGATGCGCGATCGTAATCGTTGTCCGGTTCTTTGCAAGCTCTTCCAGACTCTTCTGGATCCAGCGTTCGCTCTCATTATCCAGTGCACTTGTCGCCTCATCCAGAATCAGGATTGACGGATTCTTAAGAAATACTCTTGCAATCGAGATTCTCTGTTTCTGTCCGCCGGAAAGTCTTGTTCCACGTTCACCAACAAATGTATCATATCCGTCCGGCAGTTCCATAATAAAATCATGAATGTTCGCTTTCCTTGCTGCGTCTTCAATCTCTTCCATAGATGCTCCCGGCTTCCCATATGCGATATTCTCTTTAATACTTCCACAGAACAGATACACATCCTGCTGTACCAGTCCGATCTGATTACGCAGACTTTCCAGTGTCAGATCCCGGACATCTTTTCCGTCAATCGTAACACGTCCGCCTGTTACATCATAGAATCTCGGAAGCAGAGAGCAGATCGTCGTCTTACCACTTCCCGAAGGTCCGACTAAAGCCACGGATTTTCCTGCCGGAATGTCGAATGTAACATTAGAAAGCACCGGTGTATCATCGTCGCTATAATGAAACGATACATTTTCATAAGAAACGTGTCCGTTTACTTCATCTATTGATTCTGCGTCCGGTGCATTCACGATCTCCGGCTCGGTCTCTACCACATCCAGAAATCTGCGGAATCCGGACAGTCCTTTCTGCATCATCTCAGTAAGCTCGACCAGAATCTGTATCGGGCTGATAAAGATCCCAATATAGAGTGCGTACATCGCAAGATCCGCTGCCTCCATCTTCCCATGTGCGATCAGCCATCCTCCGAATACCAGCGTTACCAGATACATCATCCCCTGAAAGAACAGGTTGCCGCTCATAAAGCTTCCCATACATTTATAATTGGCATCCTTGGAACGCAGAAATCCCTGGTTGCTTTTTCGGAACTTCTCCCGTTCAATCTCTTCATTTGCAAAGGACTGTACAACACGGATCCCGGCCAGTGTATCCTGAAGACTCGAATTAACATCCCCGATCTTACGCCGGTTGTCCATGAATGTCGCCTGCATCTTCTTATTCTGTCCGTACGAGAAGAACAACATGAACACTACCAGAACCAGAAGCGGTATTGCCAGTCTCCAGTTGATCAGAAACAGGAATATGAACGAACCGATAATTTTGATCAGCGAAATAAATAAGTTCTCCGGTCCGTGATGTGCAAACTCTGAGATATCAAAAAGGTCCGATACCAGCTTGCTCATCATCTGCCCGGAATTATTCTGGTCATAATATGAAAATGACAATTTCTCATAATGGTCAAAAAGCTGCTGCCGCATGTCCCGTTCCATATTGGCGCCCATCATATGTCCCTGATAGCTGACATAATATTTACACAGCGCCTGTAAAATATAAATTACAAGAAGCCCCGCTCCGATTGGGAGAAGGGCCTGTAATATACGGTCTGCCGGTTCTGCGAACAAGGTCTTTGTAAGTGTCCGCAATATCTGCGGAAATGCAAGATCTACCAGACTTATAACCGCCGCACAGATCAGATCCAGAAAGAATACCGCCTTATACGGGGCATAATACCGGATGAATTTTTTCATTGTATGCATTGTATATTCCCTGCCTTTTCCTATAAACTCAATCCACTATATTATAGGATATCCGGAAGGAATTGGGAACCATTAAACTCATTTATAAGAAATTTTCTCTATCTCACCACACACCAAGCATTTTCAGAAGCTCTGTATGCGGATGTGCCTGATCCTTCTGATATACGTCCACATAATTGAGTGCTGCTGCGCCATCCATAAATGCCGGGAAAAGAAAGCCGCACTCCGGTTCTCCGGGCTCATAGTCTCCACTCACCGGACAGATAGCGCAGATCAGATATTCGAACATCTCCTCGGATTCCCCCTGGCGGACATGATCTTTGCCCTTTGCCGGAATGTCATACCTGTCATGAAATACATAGACCGCATAATCTCCCATTGCCTGATATTGTTCCCCGACAATCTCATAAAAGGTCTCCATTAATGCATCATTTTTCAGTCCACACACACGCATTCCCATTAAAAGCTTCCACATACTGTCACCTTTCATCTTCTCACTGGAAAATGCATATTCTTTCAGATTCTGATTCGTATCTGCAAATGGGATTACTTTTGCTATCTGTAAATTTTTTTCTTTCTCATCTGGGCTCAATTTTAAAAATCCCGTGTTAAATGTCCCGTCTATATACCCATCCATGTCCAGATATCCTCCGGCGATTCTGGTCATAGATGTTCTCTTAACTGTCATTCTTCTGGTCAGTGCCAGCATGTCTTCTCTGTTAATCATTTTGTTTCTTTTCCTTTTACTTTCCAATTCTTATCGTTGAAACGAATGTATTCCTTTCACTATCTGCTCATAACAGATGCCGAAATGGTCTGATAATAATTTTCAGAAATGCATAGAACCGCTTCTTTTCCGGTGTCAGTACTTTTTTCTTATACAGACTTCCTTCCGTCTCCGTACCATCTGTTTTTACTTCTTTGCTTTTCTCAATATAAACATTTTCTGTATCACGGATTTCCTCATTCAAACGTTTACTTTCGATCACCAGCATCAGTTCCGTGTCCAGATACGTACTCCGCATATCCAGATTGTACGAACCCACAATGGATATATTATCATCTATCAGAACCGTCTTGGTATGTACTGCATGGGCATTCATCAGCTCATATACCGTCGCACCTGTTCCAAGGATATTTTCTTTCTGGTTCAGATAATCCGTACATCCCCATGGATTCGAACCTTTTTCCACTGCATTGAGTACAATCTTAAGATCTGCCTTTTCCGATATCTGCTTCAGTTTCTGATACATATAGGAATTACAGATCACATACGGAGTCTGGATGACCACCTCTTCTCCCTGTCCGGCGATATACCCGATCGCCTGAAGAACTTTCGGACTTTTTCTAGCCGTCTGCGTTCCATTATCGATCAGTGTGATCTTATCTGCTTCATATGTATCGTCTTCCCAGTGCTCATAGTTTTCGATATCCGGATACTTCTCTTTTAATGAACGGTATCGTTCTTTCAACTGATGGTATTCGCTTTTATACTTTTCTTCATAAGATGCAGCATATGTTTTCTTCTTTTTCCTGACCTGTGCTTCATTCCATATGGTATCAAAATATTTCTCGAGTGCCTGCAGCGATTCCCCTTTTCCTTGTGTCTCTTCATATACAAAAATATCCCGGTCTACATTAATTCTGGTCTTTTTATCTCCCAGAAAGATATCATTGGTATTGCGTCCTCCCATCAGATACATCGATTCATCAATGATCAGGTACTTATCATGCATCCGGTAATTCAGACGCATAAGATTCGTGACTGGATTATAGATTCCAACTTCTATATTCTGATGTGCTGCCAGTGCCTGAAACACCGGACTCTTTTCCAGAAAGAGTTTCTGATAGATCCCGTCGATCAATATCTGTACCTGCACACCCCTTTCTGCCGCCGTATACAATGCCGCAATGATCTTCGTACCACTGTCATCCGGACGCAGATCAAATGTGGATAACACAATACTTTTTTTCGCATTTCCGATCATACGGAGCCGCCACAACAGAGCCTCTTCATTGTCATCAATACATCTGATCCGCTCTGCATTCTTTTTTCCCGCCTGGTTTCCGCCGACATCCTTCATCGTTTCTTCCGTAAATGTAGTCTGTTCCAGTTCTTTCTCATAAGCTGCATCCGGATTTCTTTTTATCAGCGGCAGAATGATATTCACCGCCAGAATCACAATCAGTATGAATCCTGTTATTTTTGCTAATATACCTATGTACTTTTTCATAACATTCCGGCTTTCCATGTTTTTCTTTTTATATGAGTTGCTGCATATTCTTTTTCAATCTCCTGATTCTTTCACTTATTATAACGCAGAATATCCTGTCATAATATAAAAAAAGCATGAATTCTATGCCGGGATCATCTTTCGATATCCTCTGCATTCCTTCATGCTCTTTTTTATCGATCAGTCATTTAATTCTACTCTTATCAGATCCTGATGCGGATTCGTCTTCGCAAGTCCGATCTCTGCCACCGTCACTTCCATCGGCGCAAACAGTTCCTGCATCACCGAAAAGGCTTCCTGCATCTGTTCTTTTGAAAGCTTCTTTCCCAGTGTGATATGCGGAAGCCACTGCATAGGCTGATAATACCGGCTCATTCTGACCTCCGGAATGTGCTTTACCATATCATGTACCTGTTCGATCATATCTTCCAGATACAGATTCAGAACCGGTGCCGCATACAATACATACGGCAATAACACTCCGACCGAGACCAGCTGGATCTGCCCTTTGGTCAGGGACCTCTCCAACTGTTCCATCACCTCTGTCAATTTTTTTTCCTCTCTTGCCTCTACAGACATAATTGTCAGATGTGGTGGAACATGATTATCTGTCATAAACGTATTTCCCGTCTTTTGCGCAATTTTATTTATATAATTGGAAATTATTTTATTGCTTTTGTCATCAAAATACACCGATATCAGATACATTTTATCTCCTGCATCTTATCTGCTTCTTACATCCAGCTCTTCAGCCAGCTTTCAATCTCCGCTTTACCTGCTCTGTTTAACAGTTTCTCTGATACGAATTCTGCCGATTTATCCACAGAACCTTCCAGTCTGGATACTGTTTTCCCAAATCCGCTTCCACCTGATGTGGCAAAAAGTGCGATCTTCTTTCCAGCGAAGTCATAGCTTTCCAGGAATGTGTTAATAATTGTCGGTGCAACATACCACCAGATTGGAAACCCGATAATTACGTTATCATACTGCTCCATATTCTCTACCGTTCCTGTAGTAGCAGGTCTGGAAGACGGATCGTTCATCTCAACCGTACTTCTTGCTTTTTTATCCATCCAGTTCAGATCTGCATTTGTATATGGTACTTCTGGTTTGATCTCGAACAGATCTGCTCCTGCTGCCTCTGCCACCTTCTTTGCTACACCTTCTGTTGTTCCGCTTGCACTAAAATATGCTACTAATGTTTTCATGATTTCTATCTCCTTTCAAATATTTTCATTACTTCAACATCTTTTTCACTGCCGTATACGTCAGTTCATATACCGAATTATAAGTATAATCAACTCCTGCTTCTTTCATCGCTTTCTTCTGTTTCTCCGTCACCACGGTATACGGATAAATTCCAAACATAAACGGAAAAAATGCATAGACAAATTCCTGTCTCTTTTCAATATCCATATCCGGTCTGAATTTTGCAAGAATTCCCATTACAGCTCTCAGTGAATTTCCATAAGATACTTTGAATTCTATCAACATCTCAATACGGCTGTTTTCCTCCAGATCATAATGATTCATGGAAAGTATCTTCAGAAGTTGATGACGCTGATCCAAAGATTTTGCAATCGCCGATGCAATCTGCTCATCGTCCATGCTTTCATGTTCTTCAACAATCTTATGTAGATCCAGAATCCACGCATCGTATTCTCTTTTTAACAATGCAAGAAAGATTTCCTCTTTCGTCTCAAAATAATTATATATCGATGTTCTGGAAAAAGAGGTGACATTTCCGATTTCCTTTATCGTAATATCTTTAAAATTCATCGTCTGATACAGCATTTCGCATGCATTGATGATCTCTTCTTTTCTCGCATTCGTTCTTTCTTCTGATCTCGCCGGCATGAAACTTCCATCCTTTCGCTTTCTGACATACTGTCATGATAGCACAATCTGCCAGGGATGAAAACCTCTAATTCATCTTTGCACAGTCTCCCACTTTTTCTCCCGTCACAAAATATTCATATGTCGGAAATTCAAAAAGTACCGGTTTGAATGTATGATAATCAATCTTACCTGCATCATTCAGAATACTTTCTTCGCATAAGTTGCCACAATCTTACATACAAAATTATCAAAGTTCTCCAGTTCATAATTACCATCTACTTCACATTCAATGGAAACCTTGGCATCATCGATCAACAGTGCTCCGTTTTCTCCAATCGTGTATGCAAATGATTCTGATTTGTCTTCTTTATTTCCGCTTATCACTCCCATACGGTCAGCTTCTTTTAGCCATGCTTCGTCTACGATATTTACTGATAATTTCTTACTCTCGATAATTTCCTGATTAATGTAGTGTGCATGTACCAGCGACACCATCAGATGACTATGCGCCATAGTTCCTGCATGTGCCACCAGTGTCCATGTCGGTTTATCATTTACTATTGCTCCTACTACAATTACCGGTGCCGGATATAATGCCAGCTGTGCTCCAATATTTTTCTTCATAATCAATTCTCTTTTTCTTTTTCATTATTGTCAGATATTGTTCTAACTGTTTTAATAGACGTCTTGCTATTTTTTTATTTACCCAATTTCTTTATTCCTTTTTGAATCTCCACACTATCTGCATTTGCAGTAAACCGATAACCTCCGGCAATATTCAATTCCATTCGGGACTGCAATTCCCAGTATCTTCTTCTGCAGATTTACGTCAATCTTCACGATCCAGTTCTTCAGGTATCTGACCGGATTCTTCTTAGAGAAACATAATATCGTGATCACTACCGCAAAAAATGTTCTGGATACCAGTGACGGAACTGCCACTCCAATTACTCCTGCATGAAGCCCGAATACTCCGATACAGTTTCCCCACTACATTCAGGATATTTGCAATGACCGATATGTACATCGTTGTACTTGTCTTTCCAAAACTTCTATACAATGCCGCCCCTACAAAACCAATCACAAATACATCTACGATTCCGACCAGTGCCATCAATAACTATTCTAAAAACAACGGTACAATCAGATTCTTCAAATCTTTATTCGAAAACATAATGAAAAACACTCACCTTCATTTTATAATAGATATTAATTTTTTCAGCTTATTATTGAAGCTATTTTTTCTTAATATAGTTTACGTCGTATATTTTAAAATGTAAAATTCCTATGCTCGATAGTAAGATATAGTTAGAATGTATATCTTACCTCCAATACCTAAAGTTTTCTTTTGAAAAACAACTTTGGAAAATAACTTTCATTAATTTGTAACCTTTCTATGTTTTCATTTGTATTATAAGTGAAAGGCCTTAAGAAACGAACGTCTGATGCCCCACTCAGTCGCCAGAACATTTGTAAGGAGATGCTTATGGCAGGTCTTACGGCAACAGGTTCTATAGATACAACACAAAAAAGGAGTACTCATGAAACCAGCAACACAAGTTTTAATCGAACGATATCAAAAGCATCTGTATGCGATTGCATTTAATATATGCAGGAACCAACAAGATGCAGAAGATGTCGTTCAGGATACATTTATTCAGTATCACACATATAAAAAAGAGTTTGATACAGAAGAACATATCCGTGCCTGGCTGATCCGGGTTGCGATCAATAAAGCAAAGAATATCACCCGCTCATTCTGGCACAGAAATAAATGCAACTTAGAAGAATATATGGAAACATTAACCTTCGAAACACCGGAATCAGAAACTCTGTTTGACACAGTGATGAAACTTCCCGAAAAATACCGGATTGTCCTGCATCTCTTTTACTATGAGGATTATACAACACAAGAGATCAGTGATATCCTGCATCTTTCTGTCAGCAATGTAAAGACCCGGCTTTCCCGCGGACGTGCTCTTCTCAAAGAAACCTTAAAGGAGGAATGGAACGATGACGAATAAAGAAAAATACAAGCAGGCTTTTGATACACTTTCCGCCTCCGACAATTTTTCCCTGGAGGTAGATAAAATGAGTATCTTAAATAGAAAGCACAAATTAAAAACAATAGCAGCCGCAATTGCCGCATGCCTGATCGTAACAGCCGGAACCGGAACAGCCTACGCATCCGATCTTGGCGGAATTCAACGTAAAGTCCAGCTCTGGATCCACGGAGATCAGACAACTGCTACTTTAACAATCAATTCTGACGGTTCTTATACCGGAACTTATGCAGATAAAGACGGAAAAAATAAAGAATTTGGCGGAGGCGGCATTGCATTTAACCAGGATGGATCCGAACGCAGCCTTACACAAGAAGAAATTATGGAAGAACTAAATGCTCCGGATATAGAATATGAAAAAGATGGTTCCGTCATCCTGTATTACAAAAATCAGTCCATCGATATCACACACAAATTCAACAAAGATAATATCTGCTATGTGAAACTGGTTGATGGTGATGACTCTTTATATGTCACAGTGAAATATAACAATGGATATGCTTCATCTCCAAATAAATATATTTCTCCATGGGAGTTCAATTAGCTTGCTCTTCCAACTGAAATACTTTATATTAATATACGGATGGCTCTCCTGCTGTCCGTATATTTTTATACAAAAATATGCAAGCGAGGCTGTCATTGACAGGTTCTCTGTAGCCATTATTTATATAGAAAGGATTTTTTACAATCATGACTGAACATACACATACCGATAAAACTTTACAGGGAAATGATAAGATTGAATCGGCCATTGCAGCCCTTCAACATGAGCCGTCTCAGGAAATGCTAGCTCACGTTCTGACGGTCATCCGCAGACGCATGAATGAACATGGCGAACTGATCATTGCAGTAGATCCCTCTTCCGCTGCCTCCGGCCTCCAAGTACAGGCAATCCAGACCGATGACGGCCGCAAATGGTGGGCGGCATTTACCAGCTTCGATGAAGAACTCAAAGGTTCCGGAAGCGTAATGTCTACATTTCTTACTGACATGAAACAGTTATTTAATTCTGCCATTACAGCTGATAACATTCAGGGTATCATCATCAATCCTTGGAACCGGACGATTATGTTGGATAAAGCACTGTTGAGAATTATTTTAGGGGAAATTTCTATTTAATTATCGCGGCCTCTCAGTCCATGAGAAAAACTTGGTGCTCTATTTGCTACTAAGATTCCG
>OLWR01000886.1_pt1 | contig 16918 bp, 13 predicted proteins | sample 1673531 | NCBI WGS metagenome assembly OLWR01 (sample SAMEA103958114, study PRJEB25191) | human gut metagenome | reverse complement strand
CGGAGAGTGTAGAGACAGTGTGTGATGAGCGGATAAAGGAAATAGAAGACAATATGCTTGAGCTGTACGTAAAAGCACTATATCTGTATAAGGGAGAGTTTTTGGCGGCATATACAGGCGAGACGTGGATAGCACAGGAGGCCAGACGCTATCACATTATGTTTGAGAAAATCATAAATGAAGCCGCGTACATACTGCGAAAGAGAAAACAATTCAAGGGGCTGGAGAAGCTCGGAGTATATGCGGCAAAGGTCGATCCATTCAATGAGTGGGAGGAGCTCATCATGGAGGCGATGGTAGAGACCAGGCGCTATGATGAGGCGGAAGAGCTATACACGGATGTCGTGGACTATTATCTCAGGGAGTGCGGTATTTATCCATCTTCAAGACTCTTGGAAATCCTTGAGAAATACAGTAATCAGATGAATCATGCACATGAGATACTGGAAAACATCCAGGAGGGCATGAACGAGCAGGAGGAAACAGAAAGAGGCGGGTATTTCTGCAGCTATCCGGTATTCAGAGGAATATACCAGGCGTCCATCCGTATTATGAAACGCACAAGGGTACCTGTATATCTCATGCTCTGTACTCTCGAGGACGAGGAAGGCAGACAGGTGCAGAGCGAGACAAAGATGAACAAGTATTCAAGGCAGCTCAAGAAGTGCGTTGGTGAATCAATCCGCTACAGTGACATATATACCTCGTATGGAAAGGTGCAGTTTCTTATTATGCTCATCGGAATCAAGCGTGAGGACTGCGAGATAGTGAAAAAGAGAATCAACCGCCAGTTCGCAAAGAAAAATCCGAGAGCCGCAGAGAAATGTCATGTGAACAGTATAGTTTGTGAGTTGTAAAGGGAATAGTATAAATTGGTTGGAAAAGATGCAAGGTGCTGTTACATAATTAGAGGAAGATTTAATTTGATTATTTTATATATTATGGAGAAAATGTTATGAATGGTAAAGACAAGATATCAGTAATTATTCCATGCTACAATGTGCAAAAATACATTATGAGATGCTTTGATTCAATTTACAGCCAGACATATGGCTTTGAAAATCTTGAAGTGATACTCATAGATGATTTATCGACAGACAATACATGGTCTGTATTAGAATCCTTACAAAGACAATACCCGGAGAATGTTATATCTCTTAAAACACAGAAAAAAGGAAAGTGTGGCGGTGCACGTAATCTGGGAATGGATATCTGCACCGGCAAATATATCACATTTGTGGATGCGGACGATTATGTGCATCCGGATATGCTTAGGGTGTTGCATGATAGAATGACAGAGGATGATTATGATGTGGCACAGTGTGGTGTATCGTGTTTTAAAGCAGATAAGCCAAATGTATTAGAAGTAAATGATTTTGAAATTCAAAGGCTTGATTTAGATAATGTTGATAATAGGAAAAATCTTATTTTATATCTGACCGGATTTACTAATGTAACAGCATGGGCAAAGCTATACTCGACCGAATTCATAAGAGAACATAATCTCAGATTTATAGAAGATGTATATTATGAGGATACACATTTTTCCATGCTTTGTGTGTTACTTGCAAAGAAATATTGTAAGGTGCAATCGACATTATATTATTATTTTGAGAACACAGAGGGCATTATTCGTTCTGAAATTAGCAATGCAAAGATTCGGGATGCTAAGATTATTATGGATCATATAAGGCTGGCTATTCAGAGTAGAAAAGCAGAACTGGGAAATGTAATTGAGCAGTGTCACTGTGAAATACAGTCATTTTTGTTATGGCATCAATATCTTGAGTCATACAATAGAATAGAAAATTTCCTGAAAAAAGAATTGGATATTTGCAAAGAAGAGTTCTTAAAGAGTGAACCGGATATATTTAATAATCCATATGTGAGGGCTTTTTCAGATGATGCGGTATTGAAAAGAATGTCAAAGCTGAGAGCAACTGCGAAAAGAATGAACAATGCATGCTTTTTAGACAATGCAATACATATCTGTCTTGGTATACATGATAAGGATGGAAATTATAGTGTCTGGGCTGGAACAACAATGCAATCTATTGTTGAAAATACAAAAGCACCAATATTTTTTCATATATTACATGATGACACATTGAATGAAATGAATAAAAATAAGCTGAGTCTTATTGCTGATAATAGTGGAAACGGCATAGAATTTCATCATTTTAATCCAGACATTTTTGGCTCATTGGCTGATTCAATGAATAGATTTACAATTGGAACAATGTTCAGAATTATGTTGCCTGATATTATGCCGGATTTAAAAAAAATAATATATTTGGACTCTGATTTATTTGTAAATACAGATATTAAAGAATTATGGAACCTAAATATAGATAATTATTGTCTGGCGGCTGCTCAGGATTGTTCGACAATAAGAAATTGGGGAACTCCATACGCTGTAGCAGCAGGGCAGACAAGTCGAGACAGATATTTTAATGCAGGTGTTCTTTGCATGAATCTTGACAATATCAGGAAAAATGGAAGCCTGTTTCAACAGGTTATGGATTATCTGAGCGATAATCCACGAACATGGCTTCCTGACCAGGATGCTTTAAATGCCATATTCAGCGGAAAAACCTTATTGATAGATGAAAAATGGAATTATTTTATTGATGAGGCAAGAAAAAATAATGAGAAAGCAGAGAAAAAAATATATCATTATGCTGCAACCCTGTTGATGCTGCATACAAATAATGAAATTGACAGAGCATACTATTTTACAATACTGAGAACCCCATGGGGAGAACAGATGGAGGATGGCTTATTGTGTAATTCTATGGGCAGAATTGTAGATAGAACATGTATGCTGGAGAAGCTGCTAAAAAAAGCTACTCAAAACAATTTACGATTCGTATTCTATGGTGGAGAGAATAGCTCTATAAGGAATGCAATGAGGCTATTAAACAGAGAATTCGATAGCTGTGAATGGTATGAGCATTTAGAAGAGAATGAGATTGTCTGTGATGATAGCACAGTTTATATAGTTTCAGCGGATGCGGACGAGGGTAATGGACTGGAAATACTTGCAAATGCCGGATTAGAAAATGGTGAGAATTATTTTATAACACAGAGGTTTTTACATTATACAGAGGGTGGGTTTGCCCTATGATTTTTATTACTGATGAATTAGGTAAGTTTGAGAAAAATATAATAGAGCTGGCAGAAAATGTGGGATTTAAAGAATGCAAAACAATAGAAGCCATAGATTTGTTTTGTGGCATATCTGAAAAAAACGATGTGCTTAAGGAAAAAGACAGGTATTATGCATTCATAGATATCCCTCAATATTGGAGTGTTCGTGCAGATGGTCTAAATGGTGCTATATATGATAATAAAACCAAAAAGGCAAACATCTATTTTAAGAATCCGATAGAGAAAAGAATGGTCAGCAGAGTCGAGTGGATTGACAGGAATAATACAGTATATAAAGTAGATTATTACAACAAATACGGATATATGTATTGTTCGGAGAATGTGAGTGGCGGCAATGTTACAGTCAGGGAATTCTATGATAGAAATGGTGACATTAAAGTATTAGAACAGACAGGTCCAAAGACATATACCACGTTTGGCACCCGCATTAGTCCGAAGAGCTATAGAGGCTTTGCTGATTATTTGGAAGCTTATCTTAAATATAATAAAATTTATGATGAAAATATATGGCTGACAAGTGATGAGATATTAAATAAATTTGCCTGGGATTATGGAAATTTTAAAATATCATACCTGCCACAAAATAGATTAAACTCAGATTTGACAGTAATAACTCAGACTAACACAGCGTTTCGAATACTGTGCAGTGAAGAGCAGCAGGTCAATTGGTATAAAGAAAATTCAAATTATAAATGCGACAGATTATATTCATATCTTGAGAATAATAAATCAAAATTTGGGAGAAAAGAAGCATTTATTATTACAGAATCGGATCAGCTTGAGTATATTGAACAGCTTATAAATGACTTTCCGGAAATAACTTTTCATATAGCTGCCAGTACCATTATGTCAGATAAATTAACGAGACTGGATATAAATAATAATGTTGAGTTATATCCATGTATTACGGAACAAAAGAGAAAAGAACTGTTTGAAAGATGCGATATTTATTTGGATATTAATCATTACAGAGAGCTATACAATGCAGTAAACGAGGCAATGGTTAATAATATGATAATACTAGCGTTTGACAATACAGCGCATTCAAAAGAATTATATCCAATGGGAAATATTTTTGAAAGCAGCAACTATGTGAAGATGAAAGAAACTCTAAAAAATATAATAACTAGTCAGACGATATTCAATGAATATATAGACAGGCAAAAGAAGCAATTAAAACAATTAGCTGCAAAAGTAGTTATGGGTGATACAGATGAGAGTATTTGATTTTACATTACTTAGTGGATATGAATTTTCCGGAGTCGATGTTGCTCAGGGATTTAGAGCAAGATTGTTTGCAAAAAACAATGTAAACGCTAAATTTATTTTTACAGAGCTGCCGACAATTAGGGATATGGAACTGTATGGTTCGCAAAAAATAAAACGTGGTCAGATTATGTCTGCACATCTTTTTATGACCGGAAGATTAGATATGAGTTTGTCTGTGAAAAAAGAAGCTCTTTTAGAAAATGAAAAAGAAAACTATGAGTATGACAATATAGATGAGGATGGAAAGGTGATTCGTCTATATAATTCCGGTGAAAAATCAGTTGAAATATTATGCGATGAAGATGGATTTGTTATAAATGAAAGTCTCTTTAAAAACGGAAAAAAATATTTAGTAAATTATTATACAGACAGCTTGTCATATACAGAACTGTATAATTGGGATAATGATTCGAACGATGGCTTAAATCCGGAAAGGAGAATTTTTTGGAACAAACAAGGACAGATGGTTTATGAACAATGTATCTATAAAGATAATGTTGAATATCTGTTTAAAAATGGTGAAGTTATAGACAATGTAGAGTTTCTAGAAAGATTTGTAAAGGCACTTAATCTTTGTGAGAATGATATATGTATAATGGATAGAGCGGGATATCTTGATTATATACAGCCTCTTTTTGAAAATAAAGGCAAATCAAAGCTGATAGCTGTATTACATTCAGATCATTTTTACAAAATATATGAGGATGAAAGCTCATTATACATGAACTATGAGTATTATTACTGGTTCAAATATTCAGAGGCAATAGATTATTTTGTTGTTGGTACGGATGAACATAAAAGAAGTCTGGAAGCATTTTTAAAAGAGTATGATTGTTTTGTTCCGCATATTGCAGCTATTCCACCGGGCGCCATACCAGAAGGCAAACTTAAAAGTAAAAATAATCGTTGGCGAGGCAGTATAATATCTGCTTCAAGACTTAGTCCAAGGAAAGGTATTGATATTCTTATTAAAAGTGTGATAAAAGCTCATGAGATAAATCAGACAATTAATCTGGATATATATGGAAGTGGCAATGATGAGTATACTTCATATTTACAAAATATAGTTAAAGATGCTGGTGCTGATGATTATATTCACTTTAAAGGGCGCTGTAATCTTGAAAAGATTTATCCACACTATGAATTGTTTGCATCCTTTTCTTTGTGGGAAACATTTGGACTTTCACTCATGGAGGCTGTTGGAGACGGACTAGCCATGGTTGGACTGGATGTAAGATATGGGAACAGGCTTTTTATACATCCGGATGAAAATGGCTATCTGGTGGATTTTGATATTGAAACAGACTATCAAAATAAAGATAAGCTCTGTGAAAGAACTGCAGCAGCAATAGTTAAAATATTTGAGGATGATGACAGATTGAAGAAATTCCATGAAAATTCTTATATGATTGCTGAAGAATATAAGGAGCATGTAATAGAATCAAAATGGATGCAGCTTATAAAAAATATACCATAGCTCAATCCGTCAAACTTAATTTTATAGAGAAATGCAGTAACATGAAGGTAAAACATCCTAAGGATTATTGGCTTGAGTATGAGAGAAAAATGTTGGAAAACATCAATGAAACAACAGGCTTGTAGACAGGAGTATCAATGAAAACACACATTACTACATTAAACAACATGGCAGGAACTGCCAGTCTGGCACATAGAAGAGTATTAAAGGTGGCGCAGAGTATTGGCTGTCATGAAATGGGCTTGTCTTTTTATCCTTTAAAGCCAGACTATGCAAAGGAGATAGACAAACGTCTTGATGGGATAATAGCGCCTCTTAACTATGGTGATATTGTGATTTTTCAGTATCCAAGCTGGATTGGGGTGAATTATGATGAGAGCTTTGTAAACAAGATAAAGTCGTACCGGGATACAAAGCTGATAATTTTTGTTCAGGATATACAAAAGCTCATGTTTGATTCTGAGCAGGCAATTCTTGATATGGAAATCAGAACTCTCAATAAGGCGGATTTACTTATTTTGCCATCAAAGAAGATGCATCGCTATCTGAAAGAAAATGGGCTTGATGAGAAGCCTGTTATCTATCAGACTATCTGGGATATGCCATCAGACATTTGTTTTGTGGATCATGCTGTAACGAGATGCTTTCACTTTGCCGGGAACTATAATCGTTTTCCGTTTCTGGCAGAGTACCATGGCAAGACACCGATTTATCAATATGATGCAAATAAGCCGGACAGAGAAAATGATGACAGCTTTTGCTGGAGAGGGTATTTTGAGCAGGAAAAGCTAATGCATGAGCTTTCCAAAGGTGGCTTTGGGCTTGTTTGGAGTGATGACGAATATTTTGACAGATATTATTCGATGAATCAGCCGTACAAGCTCGGTACAAATCTGGCAGCAGGGATACCAGTTATAGTAAAAAGAGGCTGTGTTCATGAGAAATTTGTCGAAAGAAACGGTCTGGGATATGCAGTCGATACGTTGGATGAAGCTGATAAACTGGTTCAGAGTATTACGGATGCAGAGTATATAAAGCTTTACCATAATGTGAAGAATATTCAAAAGCTGATATTAGATGGCGCATATACAAGAAAAACACTTCAGGATGCAATAATTGAGGTTTTGGAAAATGCCTGTACACCGGTTGAAAACAGATATCAAGATCATATATAGATTTAGCAGACAAATCAACAGTGACAGGATATAGTATTTGACCATGATCAGGTGTATGAATCACAGATAGTTGCTACAGTGGAATAATGGGGAAGAGATTATGAGCGTACATATTACAAAAACTTATAACATAGGCGGATTGATTGGTCTCCGTCAAAATGCAGTGAAAAACGCTGGTGAAACACTTGGCTTTAAAGAAATGAGTTTATTTAAATTTCCTGATGCATATGATAGTGATGATGAGCTTCATGTTAGGATGGATGGCATAATCGCATCACTTTGTCCGGAGGATATAGTGATTTTTCAGCATCCAAGCGGTGAGAGTCCCAGATACGATGGATTTTTATTTGAGCATTTAAGAAGATATCATGGAACAAAAATTGTTGCGTTTATACAGGAAATAGCATCCGATAGAGATGACAGTGAGTATTCTTTGAGTGATGAAATCACGCTGCTTAACAGGGCTGATATGTTTATTTTTGCCTCAGCTGCGCTGCGGGATTACTATATCGCAAATGGATTAAAAGAAAAACCTTATCTGATTCAGAATATACCGGATTATATGACAGACATTTGCACAAATGAGCATAAAAATAAAAAACTATATATCATGGCGGAAACGAGTCAAAATGAATATCCATTGAACAATTTGAATATAGAGGTGGTGCAATATGATGAGTACCGTGCCATGGAATCTATACTCAGGTTGTCAGACGGAGGCTTTGGATTGATTTGGGATGCGGATGAGCAGGCACTCGGACTTTATATGGCTGCAGGAATCCCGATAATAGTTAAAAAAGGGCTGTCCTGTGAAAAGTATGTGATAGATAATGAAATAGGAGCAGCAGCAACAGATTTTGAGGATGTATATAGGATAGCTGTATCAGAATCGGAAGATAAATTGAGTCAATACTACGCAAATGTCAAAAAACTGCAAAATTTGTTCATAAATGGAGTATATACCAGAAAATTATTGCTGGATACCTTGATTTTGTGTAGAGAAAGGCTATAATTTGGCGGTATATAAATGTTTTAATACGATTTTAGATACACCTAGGAGTTTATATTTATAGTGTAAAAGAGGAAAACTATAGTTATGTCCGGATGAAAGAGGATTAGGAAGCATATAATTCAGGTGTCCGGATTCATGTGAATAAGGAGAGACTATATGAATAAGAAGAAGGTTGACAGTATTTTAAAAGGTATAACCGCAGCAGGAATTGCTATGGGTGGAGTCAGCTCTATCCAGGGTGCTGATATGGTTATGGCTGCAATTAATGAATCGGCAGCAGATTCCAATTCGTTAGCTGACGCAGGCTCTTTATCTGAGAGCGAGCGAACAGAGTATAGCGAGAGTACAACACAGAGCATGAGTGAAAGCGCTTCAGAGAGCACTAGCGAGAGTGTAAGTGAAAGTGAAAGTACCAGTGAAAGCTCAAGCATCAGCGAAAGTGCTAAGCAGAGTGATGCAGAACAACAGAGTGGTGATAATGTTGTAGCGGCTGCATACACAGATGATGCAGAACAGGATACGGCTGTTTATGCTCGAATGAGTGGAATGCCGCAGCTTGCAAGTAATGATACAAATAGAGATGATTGTGTATCAGATCAGGTACATCATGTGACTAAGATTACGGCAAGTAATTTTAAAGATTTAGCTAGATCTGATGTTCAATCTATAAATGATGTAAAACCGAAGAAATGGAAAGATAAAAATTTTCAGTATAGAGTAAAGAATTCATATACAGGTGAGTGGGAATATTTTAATAATTTTGATCAAGTTACATTTAATTGGACAGAAGGAATTCTCTGGTGGGAAACCAGCCATAATAAAACTGGCGAATTGTATATATGTGACGGAAATGCGTTTGTATTAAAAGTGTCTGATAATGAATGGGTAGAATTTAGAAGTAGTAGTACAGGTGGAGTACATACGTATAAATACGCATATAAGCATGGGGATTCCATTGATTTACTGGATGATGCAGATCCAAACTATGAGAAGAGTGAATCAGTAAGAATATCAGAGAGTTTGAGTGTTGAAGCAAGCACTAGCGCGTCAACAAGTGCAAGTACATCGGCAAGTACAAGTGCATCAACCAGCGCAAGTACCTCAGCAAGTACGAGTGCATCAACAAGTGCAAGCACCTCAGCAAGTACAAGTGCATCAACAAGTGCGAGCACATCGGCAAGTACTAGCGCATCGACAAGTGCAAGTACATCGGCAAGTACAAGTGCATCAACAAGTGCAAGTACCTCAGCAAGTACCAGTGCATCAACAAGTGCAAGCACATCAGCAAGTACCAGTGCCTCAACAAGCGCAAGTACCTCAGCCAGCACCAGCGCCTCAACCAGTGCAAGTACATCAGCAAGCACGAGTGCAAGTACATCGGCAAGTACAAGTGCATCAACAAGTGCAAGCACCTCAGCAAGTACAAGTGCCTCAACCAGCGCCTCAATAAGTGCAAGCACATCGGCAAGCACAAGTGCATCGACAAGTGCGAGCACATCGGCAAGTACAAGTGCTTCAACCAGCGCAAGCACATCGGCAAGTACTAGCACCTCAACAAGTGCTTCAACTAGCGCATCAACAAGTGCAAGTACCTCAGCAAGCACTAGCGCCTCAACAAGCGCAAGCACATCGGCAAGTACTAGCGCCTCAACGAGTGCAAGCACAAGTGCCTCAACCAGCGCAAGCACATCGGCAAGTACAAGTGCATCAACAAGTGCAAGCACCAGCGCATCGACAAGTGCAAGTACCTCAGCTAGTACGAGCGCCTCAACCAGCGCATCAACCAGTGCAAGCACCTCAGCAAGCACAAGTGCCTCAACAAGCGCAAGCACATCGGCAAGCACGAGTGTATCAACGAGTGCAAGTACATCGGCAAGTACAAGTGCCTCAACCAGCGCCTCAATAAGTGCAAGCACATCGGCAAGCACAAGTGCATCGACAAGTGCGAGCACATCGGCAAGTACAAGTGCTTCAACCAGCGCAAGCACATCGGCAAGTACTAGCACCTCAACAAGTGCTTCAACTAGCGCATCAACAAGTGCAAGTACCTCAGCAAGCACTAGCGCCTCAACAAGCGCAAGCACATCGGCAAGTACTAGCGCCTCAACGAGTGCAAGCACAAGTGCCTCAACCAGCGCAAGCACATCGGCAAGTACAAGTGCATCAACAAGTGCAAGCACCAGCGCATCGACAAGTGCAAGTACCTCAGCTAGTACGAGCGCCTCAACCAGCGCATCAACCAGTGCAAGCACCTCAGCAAGTACAAGTGCATCGACAAGTGCAAGCACCTCAGCAAGTACAAGTGCCTCAACCAGTGCAAGTACCTCAGCAAGTACAAGTGCCTCAACCAGTGCAAGTACATCGGCAAGTACAAGTGCCTCAACAAGTGCAAGTACATCAGCTAGTATCAGTGCTTCGACCAGCGCAAGTACATCAGCAAGCACAAGTGCATCAACAAGTGCAAGCACATCAGCAAGTACAAGTGCCTCAACCAGCGCAAGTGAGTCAGAGAGCACATCAGCAAGTGAGAGTGAATCAACCAGCACAAGTGAGTCACTCAGCACAAGCGAGAGCATCAGCACAAGCACAAGTACGAGTCAGAGTCAGTCAGCTGCAAATGTGGTACCGACACCGGCTCCTGCACCAGCACCGGCAGTAGACAATGCTCCTGCACCTGCAACAACTATCACACCGGCTGCTACACCTCTTGCAGCAGCTACACCGGTAGCACCTGCACCAGCAGCTCCTGCGGCACCGGCAGCACAGAATACACCAATTCAGGATGCACAGGTTCCTCTTGCAGTAAATGAGGAAGACGATAATCTTCAGAACATCGAGGATGAGGATACACCTCTTGCAGCAGGCGGAACAGCCAAGGACGGTATCAAAACATGGTGGTGGTGGATTGCAGCAGCAGTTGCAGCTGTCACAGGAAAGGGTGTTTATGACAACCGCAGAAGAAAACCTGCAAAGAGCGACGATTCAGAAGATAATTCTGATGAGAAATAAATAATTAATAGCAATACTAACAATATTGTTTTATAATATTAGTGACCATCTGTAGCGGATGGTCACTAATTCGTTAAGCTGTTTTGTAGTAAGACGAAATTACTTTGTGAGGAAAGGTGAATTCCTTGAAGCAGAAGGATAGTATAAAGAAGAAAAAACAAAAACAACAGAAGGAACACGTATTATTATATAAGCTTTTATATTCGTTCATGACCATGCTCGTGTACATGGTAGGCAGAAATATACCACTCTACGGGATAGATATAGATGCATATAGCAATGTAAACGTAGATGCGCAGTCCATACTTTTACAGGCTATTTCAGGTGATATGAAGAACTGCTCCATTTTTATCATAGGCTTGTGGCCGTACATGCTGGCATCCATGCTTGCCATACTGATAGTTGCAATCATGTCGCTTGACCACACCAGGAAGCTGTCACCGAAGAAGATAAACATATGGACAGTTACCATCATGATGATTATCGCAGCCGTTCAGGCATATCACAAAACACAGACACTTATGTATAGAGTTAGTGGAGATGAACTTATATGGAATAAGATAATAGTTTTCATACAGCTCATTGCGGGGATGCTGATTGTGGTGTATATGTGCGACAGAGCTACTAAGTATGGTATCGGAGGCAAGGTGAGTGTGTTCATGGTCAATATGGTCAGTGGTATGATGACCATGTTTACAGGAAAGCCGCTTGAGAAGCTGGCACTGCCTGTAGCTATAGGAGTGGCAGAGATTGCTGTCATGATAGTTCTAGAGACCACAGAGAAGCGAATAGCAGTACAGAGAGTTTCTATAAACAATATATATGCGGATAAGAACTATATCGCTTACAAGCTCAATCCTGTCGGTGCTACGCCGCTTATGTTTGCGTCAGCCGCTTTTTTGCTTCCACAGTTTATGTGCAATGGACTTCATTATCTGTTTCCGGACAATGCTGATATTCAGTGGTGGATGGACAATATGAGGCTCACATCACCGCTTGGAATTGTAGTATACATGGTGATTATATGTCTGCTTACAATTATCTTTTCTATGGTTATGCTGTCTCCGGGCAGGACAGCAGATGATCTGCTTAAGTCGGGTGATTCTATACAGGATATATATGCAGGAAAGCCTACGAAGAGATATCTGATTGGCACAGTGCTCAGCTTTTCCGTTATAAGCTCAATCATTATCTGTATATGTCAGGGTGGACCGCTGTTTTTACAGTTTGGAGGATATGTGGACGCATCACTTGCTATGCTGCCGTGCTCTATCATGATGACGACAGGTCTTTGGATTTCGCTGTACCGCGAGGCAGAGGTGTACCGGAATATGGATAGATATCATACATTTATATAACGCCCGGCGCTTTGAATTAAGAATTAGGAGGAATCATAATGCTATATTTTATACCGGCATGGTATAAACAGAATATGTGGTGCGAAAACGAGCAACAGTGGTATAAGCGCAGGCTCAAGTCAGAGTTTGACGAGACTATAAAGCAGATTACTCTTTTTCATAGAAATGTGGACAGGCCTTACAGGATTCTCGTGCTCGGTTACTCGCCAAATTTCAGGCATTTCCTACACAGGCAGGGCATGTACCGTTCGAAGTACTGGTCATGCTTTGATGCGATAGCACAGGTCAGGAGAAAGAAGGTCGCTGTGCTGTCATATCACGATATCAAGTGGCCGAAGGGGCTGGAGTTTGTGTATTCGCCTTTTTCTATAATTGCTTTGCAGGGCGATGTGAAGTATGCACAGGTAGAGTTTGGTGAGGATGGCAATCCGATATCCATAGATATGTTTGAGGATGGCAAAATCTGCAGGCGCAACTATTATGATGACAGAGGCTTTGTTTCCAGTACTGTTATCTACGAAAACGGCATAGAGCAGTATCAGGATTTTTTGATGGAAAACGGCATCTGGAAGATACGTGAGTATAAAAATGATGGTCATGTGGTTGTCAATCCAACGTGCCCTGACTATGATGTGGTGCCTGATGCTAAGAGCGGCAAAGCAGGTGAGCCGGTTGAGATGCGCTTTACAAAGGCTGAATATGACAGCCTCGAGGCGGTTATCGAAGAGGTATTTGCAAGCTATGTGAATCTCACAAGGCAAAATGACAACTTTTTCGTGGCGATGCATCCGCTTCATATCAGGGTTGCAGAGCATGTGCTTAAGGGGAAAAGGATTATTGCTACATTTTTTGAAAACAGATTTGATTTCACGCAGACATCACTGGCAGCGGATTTTTTAGAGCATGCGGAAAATATCATTACGGATTCTGATTATACGACGAAGCTTATTATGGAAAATCTGGGTGCAGTAAATAACAAGCCGGTCAGATTAAATATCACAGATATTCCGCCATATGATACCAGGATGGACTTCGGTATCAGCTCGCAGCTTCGTGTGCAGAACATACTCGTGCCGGTTGATGGACTGACTGAGGATGCATTTGCTCGGATTATAAAGGGGCTTGCGGATTATCTGACCATTAATGACCTTGCGAGAGTTCATTTCTTTACAAGAGATGCCTCATGGGGGCATGAGGATGCTATAAAGAATGATACGGTAAAGCTTCTTGATAGTATGGGCTATGATTCCCGTTTGGTAACAGGCGATGGTGAGGCAGCTCTCGGCTTTGGAGGCAGCGGGGCTGATGTATTTGCCGAGAATGAGCTGGGGGATATAGAAAAAACGGTGGAGCAGAGATTTTTCGTGGATGTATGTGTGGATGAGCGTGATATCAGCAAGTGTATCAACGAGCAGAGAGTCATCCTCGATATGAGAGGCACGATGGATGTTTTTGTTTATGTTACAGCTATCAGCAAGGGCGTGCCGAGAATCAGCCTGAGTGCAGACCAGTTTCTTGTTTCAGGAAAAAACGGAATGGTCATAGATGATTTTTCTGATATCGGAAGGAGTCTGACCTATTATCTGGACAGCTTTGAAAACTGGAATCAGGCATTGGTGGAGTGCTATGAGCTTGGTCAGAAATATACCACATCGGTGCTGCTTAAGAAGTGGAGAAAGGTGCTAAATTTTAGTGAGTAAGATTCATGTTTTATATGTTGGCGATGACGATTGGACAACTAAATACAGCATTCCGGACAATATAGAGTTTGAAGTATACGAGTCTGATGAGAGTGAACTAACGGCAAACAGACCTGCGAGAAAGCTCATGGATTTAGTTATTCTTGACAGGGATATAACACTCTCAGAGGAAAAGGCTTTTACGAAGTTTACAAGGGGCTACTGTCTTTTTGCTACGGAAAATGTGCAGATGCTAAACAGCGCGACGAGCAGATATTTCAAGGCACGAATGGGACAGTATCTGTATACCGGCGATGTGCAGTATTTTCTGGCTCATGAGGTGAGAAATTACTATCCAAATCCTTATGGTGAGAAGTTTAATCCTGCCAAGCTTGCTGTCAGTGATTCCTTTACAGGAAGGGTAGCATGTGATGGAAACTATAACTTGGTTCTAGATGGAGAGTTTGGGGAGGATTTTTCGCAGATTGCATACTGGAGATATAATATCCCGGTTTTTGAGGGACAGTGTATTGATATGTATCTTGAATATGAGAAAACTGGGGATGTAGAGATTAAGCTTAGATTATTTCAGTTCTACTATGGCTCGATTGGTGATATTAAGCAGGTCTGGGAGTTTGACGAGGAACAGCTTCAGGATGTTTTCAGAATAGATAATGAATCAGATCAGGGTCCTGTTTTTGTTTCTATCCTTGCAAGGGGCACCGGCAGCCTGAATATCATATCATTGCACGACAGACATTCCCGCCGTGGACACGGATTTTTCCTGCCCGGAGGTGAGAGGCTTGTCTCTTCTAAAGGAGAGGAAGTTTTTGTGTACTTTGAGAAGGGTGATATGAAGCCACCGCTTGCTGTCTATTTCTCAGGCTACAGGACTCAGGAGGGCTTTGAGGGCTACTATATGATGCGAGGCTTCGGATGTCCGTTTATTCTTGTGACAGACCCAAGAAGTGAGGGGGGAGCCTTTTATCTGGGAGACAGTGAGTTTGAGCAGATGATTACGGATTATGTGACTGATAAGCTCGATGAGCTTGGCCTTACAAAGGATGAGCTCGTGCTCTCAGGAGCTTCGATGGGAACCTTCGGTTCGCTCTACTATGGCTCAAAGCTTTCACCACATGCACTGCTTCTTGCAAAGCCACTTGCCAACATGGGAAATGTAGCACGAAACGAGCGAATTCTTAGAGCCGGAGGTTTCGCTACCTCGCTTGATATTCTGATGAAAAATTATGACAATCTCTCTGACGAGGCGATAGAGCAGCTCAATAACAGGATGTGGGACAGATTCGACAGTGCAGACTGGTCACATACAAAGTTCATCATCTCATATCTGTATGAGGATGATTACGACCCGGATGGTTATCCGAGCATTTTGTCGCATCTGAAGTCGAGCGGTGTTGAGGTGTATGGCAAGGGCTCACACGGCAGACATACTGACAATTCAGCAAATGTCATGGCGTGGTTTAAGAGTCAGTACAATAATCTGCTGCATGATGATTTTTCAAGATAAGCAAATAAACGTTGCCGGACACACTGTCAGGTGTGAACAGTAACAGGAAAACAAATATTAAGTGAACAATAGTAAGACAGGTAAGTATTATGTATGGTGACACATGGCAGGTCCGCTGGAAGGAATTTCTATCGGACTCGTATGTATATGGATCAAAAATTGAATTTAATGAGGATGGTTCAGTTTCTTATAAGAACCGCCTCATGCCGCCGGGCACGGTGATTCACACATGGTATTCTATGACGAATTTCCAGGGGAATAGGATAGAGCCGTCGCTTCCGCTCATCGATGGAGAGCGGGCATATTCCATTGCGGTGAATATTGACTATCACAACAGTGAGAGTGAGGCGCTGATGCTTCGTATCATATTTTTTGACAGGTATGATGCACAGGCGCAGAGTATTATTGTCCGCGATAAAAAGGCGTTTTTCAAGCCGTCCATCAGGACCTACAGCTACAGGATAGAGCTGATAAATGGTGGAAATGCTGATTTTACATTCAAATCACTGGTGATTAAAGAGGTTTCAGAGGAAGAGTTTGATGCAGAGCAGGAAAGCCGTTTTTTAGAGCACAGGGCAGATTCTCAGAATGAAATTGAACTGTTGGCACTGGTGGATGGGAAAATTGTTGGAACGGCTGGAATTAGCGCGATTGGAGCAAAATATAAAGTAGTGCATCGTGCAGAATTTGGCATCAGTGTATTAAAAGAATATTGGGGACTTGGAATAGGACGGATATTGATGGGAGTGTGTATTCAATGTGCAAAAGATGCCGGATATCTTCAATTGGAGCTGGATGTAGTTGCGGACAATGAAAGAGCAGTATCCATGTATAAAAAGGCGGGATTCGTTGAATATGGTAGAAACCCTAAAGGATTCAGATCTCGAATAACGGGATTTCAGGAACTTGTTTCTATGCGGTTGGAGCTATGATGATGTAAATAAAATTAAGAAGTGGATAATGGAATATGTTTTAGACAACAAAAAGGATATTTCCATGGCGGAAGTATCCTTTTGCTAACTAGTAATGTTTCGTTTTATTCGGCAAAAAAGTATTCACATTGATTAAAATAGAATTCCTGTTCCTTCTGGAAAAGAGTGGTCAATGCAGTTACAGTACCATTCTGACGATATGCTTTCAATGCTTCCAGATATTCCGGGCGCTTGGTGTCCTCGATAATAAATGGAGAGATATCGTGACGCAGACATTCACGGAAGAGAATGATACGCCCTGTACGTCC
>OLWR01000858.1_pt1 | contig 17416 bp, 16 predicted proteins | sample 1673531 | NCBI WGS metagenome assembly OLWR01 (sample SAMEA103958114, study PRJEB25191) | human gut metagenome | reverse complement strand
CCGGCTGCACCCGGTACGGTAACGGCAGCGGCTCCGATGATTTCTTTACTTCCGCTGCTGCGGCCGCAGACAAGAGCCGTTTTTTCTTCCGGTGTCAGCTTCTGAGCGAGTTCGGCGGCTTTTTCCCTTGCCTTGCGCCGTCTTTCTTCCCATTTCTGCTGTTCTGCTCCACATTTGCAGTTTCCGGCGTCCTCTTTCGCTTCTGTTGTTTCTGCTTCAAATTCACAGCCGTTGGCATCGCATTCCTTTGCTTCTGCTGCATTTGTTTTTCCGAATTTCAGAATTTTATACATTTCTTCGGCACTCTTTCCATCGCGGATCAGACCTTTTTCGTCCAGGAACAGCAGCGGGATTTCTGCTTTCTTTTCTTCCCACATCTGCTCCCGTTCTGCTCTCCAGCGCTCCTCTTGTTCCTCTTCCGGCTGAATTTCCTTTAATGCGTCGAGCAGCGGGCAGATGTTGGTCAGATGCTCGGTTTCCACGGTTTTATCAAGTGTCAGTCTCGCAGCCAGGGTTACATCCCGGCTTGAGGTTCCGACCAGAAAATCATAGTCTCCGGCCTCCATACAGTATACGGCTTTACCTGTCCGGTAGGATTCCAGCAGGACAGTTGGTACCTTAAGGTGCAGTGTCTCGGATTCTCCCGGCTGCAGCAGTGCTGTTTTTCCAAAAGCGACCAGACGTTTTCTCTCTTTTTTCAGTTTTCCAAACGGGCAGGCAGCGTAAATCTGTACAACTTCTTTTCCGGCACAGAAGCCGGTGTTTGTTACTTTTACGGTTACTGTGATTGTTTTTGGCTCTGCATCCGGCTTCCACGCTGCATTTTCTGTTGCTACGTCAAAGGTCGTATAGGACATTCCATATCCGAACGGCTGACGACTCCCACGGGCAAGCCCGTGGGGTTCTTACTACCAAGTTTAGCTTGTAATCGTACATCATTCTCAGACTTTGGAATACAAGTGTAAGTCTATTTGAGTAAGGACTTTTATTGCCGGGCAGTCCTACGACCACATTGACGGCAAATTTCTATCTTTTGATAAGGAAGTATCGTCAATCTCCCTAACGTATTTCATTTATGCTGTTTTTATTCCACTATTTAAAATTTTAATCTGATTCGCCTGAATCCATTCAATTAAGGCTTTTTCCCTCTTGTAATGTTTTTCAAATTCTGTTCTACATTTTGTTTTATTTATCTCTTCTATTTTATCATCGTAACAGTATAGTAAAAATGAGGAATACCAGTCTCGCTGTACCAATGTTCCATCCACTAAATGATACATTCTATCCGACAACTTCTTTTTGACATAAGCATCTGCGGTATGGTCATATTGACTTGCTCTATAATTGCTCGCCACTTCTATATATCTGCCACCAGACACTTCAAATTTCTTTTCTATTGTCGTTTGAAATCCACCAGGGCATCGATTCTTTATTGATTTACCGAAACGCTTTTTCTTGTTAAACTTACCTTTATTGTTTTTCGTAGTCTCTTTCGCTCGTTTCATAAGTTTACTGGCATTTTTAGGCTCTGTAATCAACACATCTCCAAGGCTTCTTAGATAGTTGGCATCTTCATTTATCGCAAGCTGTCTGTTTCTTTCATTAATACGGCATAATTCTGCGTGTTTCGCTTTCAGTCTTTTATAATGATTCGAGTATTTCCAAATCTTTCGACCTTTTTTAATCGTACCATCCTTATTATAATTCTGTGGATTGGTCGCTCGTCTGCTTCTATCCATTGCACAATAATAAATTCTTTCTAATCGCTCGGATTTTTGAATACTGTTCCCTCTTTCGGATAAGTTTTTAAGACCAACCTCCGTATCCGATGTATAAGCAACGGTCTGCGTTCCAATATCCGCACCAATGATACCTTTTCCAAATTTATGCCTTGGATTCCCAAATCTGTCATATTTCGGTTTTGCTTTCCCCTCAATCGTTAAGTGCAAATACACTCTGTATTTCCCACGAATCAACTTTGGTACAAGCGTAGCATAGCAGGGTCTGTAAGTATTGATACAATACGCTTTCTCTGCAAATATCTGGATTGCTTTCTTATCTATTATTTCAGGTTCAGCAAGGTAATCCAAAACAGCGTGAATTTCATCCGATTGAAATCTATCTTTCAGTTGTATTCCAAACGTAGATTTACCAAATTTAAATTGCAATTGATTCTCTTTCACAGAAATTGGAATCCCACGATTCCTTTGTTTGGCTCGAATACAGGGCAACACTCCATATTTAGAAAAGTGGAGTGTCTTACCATTTGCATATAAGCATTTTTCTATCCCTCTCCAAATATCTTCGGCTTTTGTAAGTGCAAATATAGCATCAATCCCATATTTTTTACCGATTGGTATCATAGATGTTCTACAATCATCCCATGTAACATGATATTGCTTTTGCATTTCATTCAGCTGACGGGCAAGTACTTTTCGTTTCTTTTTCTCTTCTGTAGCACCATAAAGTTTCCGTACTTTCCGATACCTTTTCGTACGGATAAGCTGGTCGTAATTCTTTCTCATAAGACCAACCAGTTCATTTCCTGCTTTTCGAATCTTATCAGAAAGAGCTACCACCTTTTGTATATCAGAAAAAGACATATCGGTTTCTACGACCAGGATATGTCTGTCAGAATGTTTATGAAATTGTCTTAGGCTTTTCTTATATTCCTTCTCATTCATGACTTTTCTGTTCCTCTATATACTGCATTACTGTTGCTTCACTTATCTGTCCCACTGTAGATATAAAATATCCCCTCGACCATAAAACACCACATCTTGCATAAAACCGTTTCAGTGTTGGATATGCCTTAAATAATTCAATCGCACTTTTACTTTTGAGTGTTCTAACCACATCGCAGGGAGCGACTGTTTGTGGCACATCTACAAAAATATGGATATGGTCCGGCATTACTTCAAGTGCTTTAATTCTATATCCGTAATCCTCGCATATTTTTTGTAGTATCTGTTTGAGAGTCATATCTGCTTTCCCATGTAATACAGAAAATCTAAATTTTGGACACCAGATAATATGATATTGTATCAGATACTTGCAATGCGAAGCACTATGATAGGGTTTCCTGCTCATCATTCTGTTCTCCTAACTGATACTTTTCCTGAATTCCTCGACGCATTAAATCAAGGAATGTAATTGTTTTCCCTTCCTCAACAGAATAGATACGAGCAATATTTTCCAGTTCTTTTTTCCACTCCATAGGAATTGAAATGTTAATTTGTACATTGTTTGATTTCGGTCTTCCCATGCACTTAACCTCCTTTTTATCTATGCATATATTATACATCTATTCTATGTAAAAACCAAGTAAAAAATATGTGGCTTTCATCCCACAGGCAAACCTATGGGTTTTCGCCACTAATTTATAACCTCTCAGACACGTATACTGTTATCGAAAAGCTTGTAGATTGAATTTTTTCCGCCATTGCCCTATACTAATAACAGATATGTCAACAACGATTAGGAGGATTATAGTTTTATGCATATGCCAGAAATTCAATCTGTTTTAAACGAGAAGAACATCTCTTTTTCTTATGTCGAAGAGGACAACTGCGGAAGCATCGACTTTGAGCACCGCGGTCTGCGGTATCATATCTGGGAATTTGCAGACGATGTGGAGCCGGTCGGCGTGGAGACCAATCTGCGGTATGCAGGGCGCGATGAGGAAATCGAAGGCGATTACGATACGATTCTCGCAGAACATTTAAAGAAAGAATTTTAAGCGATTTCATTTCATTTTTGGGAAAAGATGTGTATTTTATGACGCCAGTTCTTCAACCACAGCTCGAAAAAGTCACGCTGGAACAGTATGAAATGCTTCCAGAAGAGAAACGCTTCGAAGTTTTTGACGGTGTCATCTACGACATGGCAAGCCCTTCGCAGATTCATCAGGCACTGTCCATGCAGCTTTCCACACTCATCAATACTTACATTCTTCGCAAAAAATCATATATTTTCTAACGCTGCCAGAAACAGCTCATAGAAGTCATCTTCCCCTTCAAGCGCCGGGGAATTTTCTCCGCCGCCATTGGTGCTGCGTTTGATTTCTGCGTAAAATTCTTCACCTGCCATGGCAAGATCCATTTCATAGATGGAAACGCCATAGGCATGGCAGATTTCGCAGAATGCGTGGATTGGATTCGGATTTTCCCTTGTCTGAAGCAGTTTTTCACGCAGAATGGGGTCTGCTTTTGCTTTTTTCTGCAGTTCGTCTAACAGTTCAACCAGTTCATTCATTTTGAAACCCTCCCTTTTTGCTAAAAAACAGCACAGAAATTCCACGGTTTGCGTGCCTCTCTGTACTGCTTCTTTATTGTACGCTACTTTTCTTTTTTCTGTCAAGCTTTTGCCTGCACTGCTGGGAAGTTCTTTCATCTCCATGATTGTTGTTCTCAGACATCTGCGATCCGTAACTTTTCTCAATCAGTTCATTTTTTGTCAACAAATGATTTATTGACACTTTCAGATCTCTGTGATACAGTAATGGCAGAAACGAGGTGATTGCATGAAAAACACATTTGAGCAGCAGATTTACGAGATCTTTGGAACAACGGACCCAAAGGAACTGCGCAAGCTTTCCAAAGACGCGAAACAATACCAGCAGTTAGCCCAAAAAGAAGCCCTGCGCCATGCGGCTGGAAGAAAACCAGCTTTTTCGCTGCCGCAAATCATTCAGATGGCTGCCATGCAGCAGCAGGGAAAAAGTATTGCCGAGATCGCGCGCACCTTTCAGGTCAGCAGGCAGACAGTATACAATCAAATTGCCCGTGCTCACTGTTTCAGCACGGATCCCGATGTCAAAACGCGGATGTGTTTTCTTTACCGCGATCAGCTTTGCACAACGATTGATATCGACTTCCGTCATGAGAAAATTGCAATCCAGAATTACACAAAAAAAATTCCGCTTCGTGCCTTTGGCGTTGTGGAGCATCCGACCTGGGATGATTTTACCTGGTTTCTGGAAAGCCGCTGTTTTCCCAAAACACGCGATCATGCCAAAGATATTTTAAAAGAAATGGGACTTCCCTTTTATGATCCGCTGCTTATCATTGAAAAAACAGATGGGCGAATGGCCGGTGACGAGCAATGGATCCTGATTCTGAAGAATAAGGAGGCACGCCATGGAACAGATCCGTCTTGATCATCAGCTGCCTGTCAAAAAAACAGATCACACCTCAAAAGGGGACCAGCTCAAGTGGAAAATCGGTAATATCTGGTACAAATCCGACTATATGGGATATGAGGGACTCTCGGAGACACTGGTATCTCATTTACTGCAAAAAAGCACTCTTTCCCACCCGTTTGTCCTGTATCAGCCTGTTCGGATTGCATACCGCGGCACTCTCCGCAGTGGCTGTTCCAGTCCTGATTTTCTAAAAGCAAATCAGATGCTGATCCCATTGGAAAAACTGTACCGCCAGAATACCGGAGACAGTCTGGCAATCACGCTTGCTGCTTTTTCAGAACCGGCGGAACGCATTCGTTTTCTGGCAGATCAGATGGAACACATGACGGGAATTCAGAATTTCGGTGCATATCTGACCGCTATGCTGGAAATTGATGCCTTCTTTCTAAACGAAGACCGGCACACCAACAACATCGCTGTTCTATATGATACAGAAACAGAGCAATATTCTCCAAGTCCTCTATTCGATCAGGGTTTATGCCTGTTTGCAGACATTAGCAATGACTATCCTCTGGATCTGCCGATGGATGTCTGTATAGAACGCATCGAAGCCAAACCTTTCAGCTCTGATTTTGATACACAGCTGGATGCTGCGGAGGAATTATACGGTATCCAGCTTCACTTTTCCTTTACTGCAAAAGATGTCTGCACGGAACTGGATTCTCTGGCCGATTACTATCCTCTGGAAATCCGCCAGCGTGTTGAGCAGATCATACGCCGACAGATGCGCAAATATGGATATCTGATGCGCAGTTAGAGTCGAAAAGAAAACAGTACAGAAAAGTCCCCACGCTGTGTGTGTCTTCTGTACTGTTTTCTTTTTTGACCTTTTTACACGATCTTATGCCATTTTCTTAAATACCGGAATCGAATCGATCGGTGCAGCGGCACGGATAGTCTGTCCGCCTTCGTACACTTTTCCGTCTCTGGTGTCTTCCCAGCGTCCTTCCGGAAGATATACTTCACGCTCAAACTCGTTCAGATGGAAAATCGGCGCTACCAGGTATTCGCTTCCGAACATATACTGATCCTGCAGCTCCCAGCATTTTTTGTCATCCGGGAACTCGTAGAACATGGTACGGATCAGCGGAGAACCGTTTTCGGATGCCTCGTCATACAGCTGTTTGATGTAATCGTGCATGCGGATGCGGATGTCATAATATTTCTTCATGATCCGGTAATTTTCTTCTCCGTAGCTCCACAGTTCATTGGACTGGCCGGTATACAGGTAACCGCCGCCAAAATCACGGTCATCGAGCGGTGGAATGTTGTGCGGTCCGCGGTCGCCGTGCATACGGAAAACAGCAGAATAAACGGCAAACTCATACCAGCGGATCAGAAGCTGCTGGAAATCCGGGGCGTTGACATCATCTGTCATAAAGCCGCCGATATCGGTTGTCCACCATGGAATGCCGGCAAGACCCATATTAAGGCCGGCCTGGAGCTGATCATAGAAGGCTTCAAAGGTACTCGGCACATCGCCGGACCATACAACATTTCCGTATTTCTGACTTCCGGCCCAGGCGCAGCGAAGCAGGTTTACAATATTTTCTTCTCCTTCTGCTTTCATGCCGTCATAGAAGACACGGCTGTACAGCTGCGGATAGATATTGCTGCAGGAAAGAGCCGGTCCGTCGATATAGCGGTAATGATCGAAATCGTAAACGCCGAAATCCGGTTCTGAGTTGTCCAGCCAGAAGGCATCGATTCCAAAATCATAATAGTTTTTCTTGCAGACTTCCCAGACGTATTTTCTGGTTTCCGGGTTGAACACATCGATTTCCACGCAGTCCCCCTGGAAATCATACGTCTGCAGGGCGCCGCGCTCTGTTTTAATCAGCAGGCCGCGGTCCAGCATCGGCCAGAAGTTCTCGCTCTTCCGGTCTACGCTTGGCCATACGGAAACGATAACTTTGATTCCCATGGAATGCAGTTCGTCCACCATGGCTTTTGGATCCGGCCAGTATTTTTCATCGAATTTCCAGTCGCCCTGTACGGTCCAGTGGAAGAAATCGATGACAATCTGATCGATTTTGATGCCTTCCTTCTGGTAGCGGCGTGCCACTTCAAGCACTTCCTCCTGCGTACGGTAGCGCAGCTTGCACTGCCACAGGCCCATACGGTCCTCCGGGAATTTCGGCGCGCGGCCGGTCACTGCGGTGTAATTTTCCAGGATCTCTTTCGGTGTATCGGCTGCGGTCAGCCAGTAGTCCATATCTTTGGTCGAGCGTGCAGTCCATTCGGTGTAGTTCTTTCCGAAGGTTACCTGTCCGACAGCCGGATTGTTCCACAGCATACCATATCCTAAGCTGGATACGGCGAATGGTACGCTGATCTGGGAGTTCCGCTGCGCCAGCTCCAGGGTGCATCCCTTCAGATCCATGTATTTCTGCTGATACTGGCCCATTCCGAAAATTTTCTCTTCGTCGTTGCTCTCAAATTTCAGGTTCAGGCTGTATTCGCTTCCGCCGATCACACCTTTCCACTCACGGTTGACCGTTTTTAAGCAGCGGCTCTCTTTGCTGATCGTTCCGTCGTAGCAACGGTGATATTCTCTTAAAATTTCCTGATCTTCTTTGTAGAAGGTGATAACTCCTGCAAAGTTGACTACAGCACGGATTTTTCCATTGGTGATCGATGCGCTGGTTCTTTTTCCCATCGATCCGTCGATTTCCAGATGATCGACCTCAAACTGCTCTGCTTTTGCCTCTGTTTTTTCCGGCACTTCGGTCAGTGCCCAGTTTTTTCCGGAAAATTCCGGAAGCATGGTTGCGCGGACACGTAAGGAATCCTTTCCCCACGGCTCAATCCGCAGTGTTTCTCCGTTTGCCTGTGCAATTAACACACCATTTTTTGTCTGAAAACGCATTGTTTTATTCTCCTTTTTTGAAAAGAGAGGTCACAGAAAAATTTGCTTTTCCGTGCCTCTCCCTCCCTATATTCTTACATTCCGATGCTTATGCAACAACAACTTCGTTCGCATCTGCTGCCAGCACAGCCTCTTTCTTCTCGTTTCCGGCGAATACTTCTACTTTCAGTTCGGTATGTGCGCCTTCTACGGATACTTTCACTGCATCGCCGTCTTTGACTGCTTTCACGGTGAATACGGTGTTTCCGTGGATATCCGGAACTTTTGTCTCGGCTGCGTCTTTTAACTGATATACGCAAACAGTTGCGTGGTCAGCGTAGTCGTAATCCGGTTTGGTGTCGCAGTTTCCTCTTACTACGATGCTGTTCTCTCTTACATACAGCGGCATGGAGAAGTAGTCGTAGGTTCCCTGATACCATCTGCCGCCCTCTTTTGTTTCGCCGGTCAGAAGCTCGGTCCAGGTGCCTTCCGGCAGGTAGTACTGTGCAACTTTATCCTCGCGGAATACCGGTGCAACCATAAGGGCATCACCTAACATGTACTGCTGATCCAGATACGGAACGGCCGGGTCGTTCATGAACTCGAATACCATCGGGCGCATTACCGGGGTTCCTTCCTCGTGTGCCTCTACAGATTTCTGGAAAATGTACGGCATCAGCGAGCATTTCAGGTTGGTGAAGAATTTTACTACGTCGCAGGACTCTTCGTCGAACAGCCACGGCACACGGTAGCTTGTGGATCCGTGCAGACGGCTGTGGGTAGACATCAGTCCAAATGCGCACCATCTCTTGTACAGATCCGGTGTTGCGGTGCTCTCGAATCCGGAGATATCATGGCTCCAGAAGGAGAAGCCGCTCATGGCGAAGGAAAGGCCGCCGCGCAGCGTTTCTGCCATGGACGGATAGTTTGCAGAGCAGTCGCCGCCCCAGTGTACCGGGAATTTCTGGCTTCCTGCTGTTGCACTTCTTGCAAACAGAACTGCCTCGTTCTCACCTTTTACTTCTTTTAACAGGCTGAATACTGCCTGGTTGTACAGGTATGTATAGTAGTTGTGCATTGCCTGCGGATCGCTTCCGTCGTGGTAAACAACGTCAACCGGGATTCTCTCGCCGAAGTCGGTCTTAAAGCAGTCTACGCCGCAGTCCAGAACAGTTCTCAGTTTATCGGTATACCATTTAACCGCATCCGGGTTGGTAAAGTCCACAAGGCCCATACCTGCCTGCCAGTTGTCGGTCTGCCATACGCCTTTTCCGTCTGCTCTCTGCAGCAGATAGCCGTTTGCAGCGCCTTCTTTGAAGAATGCGGTTCCCTGTGCAATATACGGGTTGATCCATGCACAGATGTGAAGACCTTTGTCGTGATATTTCTTTAAGGTTGCGCGAATATCCGGGAAGCATTTCTTGTCCCACTCAAAATCGCACCAGTGGAATTCGTGCATCCAGAAGCAGTCGAAGTGGAAAACGCTCAGCGGAATATTTCTCTTTTCCATTCCCTCGATGAAGGATGTGGTAGTCTCTTCGTCGTAGTTTGTGGTAAAGGATGTGGACAGCCACAGACCAAAGGACCACGCCGGAGGAAGTGCCGGGCGTCCGGTCAGTGCGGTGTACTCGTTCATGATCTTCTTCGGTGACGGGCCATGGAACAGATAATATTTGATTCTCTCGCCCGGTACGGAGAAGCCGACATACTCAACTTTTTCACTTGCTACTTCGAAGGAAACGTTGTCGGTGCTGTCAACGAGAATACCGTAGCCGTTGTTTGTCATGTAGAACGGTACGCATTTGTAGCCGATTTCGGATGCCGTACCGCCGTCCTCGTTCCAGGTGTCTACAACCTGTCCGTTTTTTACGAATGGAGTAAATCTCTCGCCAAGGCCGTATACGCACTCGCCGACGCCAAGGGAGAGCTCGCTTACCATATATGGCTGATATTTTTCGGTCATGTAATTCTGGGCTGGCAGCATGGTGCTCTGCTGACGGTCCCATCTGATATAGGAAAGGTTGCGGAAGCCGCTTCCGGTCAGAACTTTTCCATCTGCCTCGAAGGTGTAAGCAAAGACACCTTTTCTCTGTACGCGGACCTGTACGCTTCCGGTATCAAGAACTGCCTCATCCTCGTTGATCGTTACAGTTACGTCCTCGTATACGCTCTCTGTTTTGTCGAAGGACGGAACTTTGTTGTCGTAGGCTTCGTAGTGCCATGCCTCCATGGAGATGGTGTCCGGTGTATGTGCTACGAACTCAACGGTGATGGTCGGCAGGTTCAGGGTCATGCCTCTGTGCTCGATCGGACGTGTGGTAGCCAGGATACGCATACCGCCTGGAATCTGCTCTACTTCATAAGCCTGCATTGCATGGGATGCATTTGCTTTTTCACTCGGAAGCCAGTAACCTTCTGTGAATTTCATCTTTTCATTACCTCCTGATTTGATGCGCCCGAAACAGAGGATGAAAAGCACTCTCTTTTCATCATTTTTTACAGAATTCCTGTTTCAGGCTGACGTTTTTTGGTAATTTTATCCTACCACACTTTTCCTGTCGAAAACAGGGAGGATTCTGTGAAAAAATACGGCGATATTATCTTTTTTTCCGGTTTGAACCTTTTTCTGGTTCCAATATGCAAAACGGGAGTGTGTCCCGCAAAAGTATCCTGTTGCATTTCCAGTTACTTTTGCCGGGACACACTCCCATCTTTCTTCTTTTGTTTTTTCTTTATGCCACAATCAGATAGGCAACAACTGCCAGCAGGATCTGCAGGATCACAAAGCGGATCACAACCTGACTGTCGGACCATTTGTATTTCAGGCGGACATGGTCATGCAGCGGTGTTCTTGTATTTTTGAGGATCGCGATTTTCAGGAAACGGAGTAAAAATACTTTGACAAGGCCGATTCCTCCGTCGACGATCATCACGCCTGCCATCAGCAGATATAAGAACGGATGGCGGGACTGCATGGCAAGGATGGCGATGTAGAAGCCAAGTGCTCTCGAACCGGCATCGCCCATCAGCATGCTGCTCGGCGAGGTATTGAAATACAGGTACGCGAGAAGTGCTGCCACGAACAGGTAGTTGGCTACGGTGAAGCTTCCCAGAGCATCATGGAAAATCATGCTGAATGCGAAGATGACCACGCAGGAAAGGCTCGCGCAGAGTCCGTCGACACCGTCGGAACAGTTTGTAACGTTGATCGAAATCCAGATCAGGATGATGCCGAGGATTATGTAGACCACTTTCGGAATGGTAAGGGACATGCTTCCGAAGTAGATCGTGGTGGAATTGTAATTCACAAAGGTGATGACGGTCACAATGGAGATGACGAGGTCAATCGCGCCTTTTTTGTAATCGCTCCACGGGGTTTCGGATGCATCATCGAGGTAGCCGCTCAGCATGATGCAGACGAGCAGGATCGCGTAGATCACATACTCGGCACCAAGAGGCAGGAACAGAACGCTTCCGATCAGGAAACAGATGACGATCACGAGGCCGACGCCGCGCAGTTTTCCGCGGGAGAGGCCGCCGTTTACGGCAAATTCTCTGCCGTGATCGCTCGGCAGAAAGGAAAATGGATGCTTTAACGCCAGAAAGGTCAGCAGAAAGGTGACCACGATTCCCAGCATGGCGATCTGGCCGGGATTTAAAAAGTTACTCCATACTTGATACATACGTTTTCTTCCTTCACTTTTCTTTAGATTGAGTTTGCACGAAGCCGTATGTGACGTGGCTTTGTGTTCATTTATTATAACAACTTCATGCAAAAATTGCTATACCCAATTCGGGGGTTTCGTGATAAGATAGTGATACACTAAGTTGAACAAAAAAGGAGTTTTTTATGCCACGCAAAGATCATCTGCCGCGCCAGACACGCCAGGAACACATCACGCTGCAGCCGAACCGCAGCATCGAATTTCGTGTAACCGACGATTTCGGCAGTTTTTCGCCGCCGCACTGGCACGACGCGCTGGAAATTATTTATATTCTGGAGGGTTCCTCCATTGTCACGCTCTCGGACCGCACAAAGACCGTCCTTCCGGGTCAATTTCTGCTGATCAATTCCGGGCGTATCCACACGGCGCGCTGTCCGTCCACGGGAAACCGCTCGATTCTGATGCAGATTCCGGATGCGTTCCTTGCGAACTATCTGCCTGATCCGTCACAGCTCTGGTTCTCGATTGACTACGACAGTACGAATCCGGAAGTGCAGAAAAATATCAGCCAGTTCCGGCGTCTTCTGCTTTCGATGATGCAGCTTCATGAGGAAATGCCCGACGGCTATCTGCTGACGTTCCAGCGGGAGCTTTTTACGTTTCTCGATCTGCTCTACACGAAATTTTCTGAGAAGAGTCCGCTTGCGCACCACCCGATGAGCTCCCGGACGCAGACACGGCTCGATACGATTCTGACGTACACGCAGGAAAATTACCAGCGGCCGATTACGCTGAAGGAAGCTGCCGATGTTGTCTCGCTGCAGCCGGAATATTTCTGCCGGTTCTTCCGCCAGAACATGGAAACGACGTATCTGGAATACTTGAATTCCTACCGTCTTTCCCGCATCTACCGCGACCTGATCGCCACGGATCTGCCGGTCGGCACGCTCGCGGAAAAGCATGGCTTTACAAACGATAAGCTGTTTCACCGCCTCTTCCGCGAGCGGTTTCACACGACGCCGCTGCAGCTTCGGAAGGCAGCACGCGAGAAAGGATCCTGATAGCTTTCGCTGTTTTAATATCTTTGAGAATGGGAGTTTAACACGATGACAAAAGAAGAACTGGCGCTTGCCGTCATTGAACGTTTGAAACAAGAATATCCTGACGCCGACTGTACGCTTGACTATGACCAGGCGTGGAAGCTGCTCGTCAGTGTCCGCCTGGCCGCACAGTGCACCGATGCGCGGGTCAATGTTGTGGTGGAGGATCTCTACGCAAAGTATCCTGATATCGATGCGCTGGCAAACGCGACACCGGAGGAAATCGAGGAAATTGTGCGGCCGTGCGGTCTTGGAAAGAGCAAGGCACGCGACATCAACGCCTGCATGCGCATGCTGCGCGACGAGTACCACAGCCAGGTGCCGGATGACTTTAACGCACTTTTGAAGCTCCCGGGCGTGGGACGAAAAAGTGCGAACCTGATTATGGGCGATGTATTCAAAAAGCCTGCGATTGTGACGGATACGCACTGCATCCGGCTGTGCAACCGCATCGGGCTCGTGCATGACTGCAAGGATCCGAAGAAGGTGGAGATGGCACTCTGGAAAATTGTGCCGCCGGAAGAAGGAAGCTCGCTCTGCCACCGGTTTGTGGAGCACGGACGCGAGGTCTGTACTGCGCGGACGACACCGCACTGTGAACGGTGTGTGCTCGCGGATATCTGTGAGAAGAACGGCGTAGAAAAATAGCATTTTTCTATGCGTTTTCATACAAAAAAGGCTTTTGCATACCGGACAGATTTTTCTAATTCTGTCCCGGCTGCAAAAGCCTTTTTATTTCTATTTTTTATACGACCGAAAGAAGTCCGTCAGCGCTTTCAGCGTTTTCCCGAGCACCTGCACTTCCTCTTCTCCGAGTTCTGCCATCACGGCATCCGTCATCTGCTCGTGGAATTTTGCGTGGTGATGGAATGCCTGCCGTCCCTTTCCGGTCAGGTGGATGTAGACGATCCGGCGGTCCTTCTCGCTGCGCTCCCGCTCGGTGTAGCCTTTTTTCACCAGACTGTTCATCGACGTTGTCAGCGATCCGACCGTGATGTCGAGCTTTGCCGCGATCGATGACATATTGCCGCCCTCCAGGCCGACGGCTTCTATGATGTGCATATCGTTGTTCGTCAGATCCTTGAAATCCTCGGTGATGATCGCCTCTTCTTCCAGTTTTTGTATCTCGTGAAACAGATGGACCAGTGTCTCATTGATGATTTCTCTGTTATCCACTCCTCTTCCCCTTTCCGTCTGTTCTGTCCCTTCTGAACAGGGTTCCGCTCTTTCTGTCTGTATTGTATCAAAAAAGTTCCGGACAAACAATACCAAAAACTGCCTGGGAGACGGCGGATCGCTCCGTGCCGTTTCCCAGGCAGTTCTGTTATGTTTGATTCAATTACATCTGCCCTTTTTTCTTTAACCGTGCAAAGCAGATCATGAAAAAGCAGATGCCGTATACGGTTGTGATCGGGGTGGACATGCCGACGAAGGTCAGGTTCGTATTCGGCAGGTGTGAGAAGAACAGCGCCAGCGGAATACGGATCAGGCAGGCGGAGGTGATTCCCTGGATCATAACCGGGATGCTGATGCCGCGGCCGTTGAAGTATCCGATGCTGCTGAACAGCACACAGGTCAGAATACATTCCGGTGCGAAACCGCGCAGGTAAGCGGCGCTCTGCTCGATAACGGCCGGATCGCTCGTGAAGATTCTGGAGATGACACTTCCACCGAAAAAACCGATGCAGAAAATCACAACTCCAAGAGAGCAGCCCGTTGCGATTGCGGTGAGGAAGCCCTTCCACGCGCGGTCTTTCTTTCCGGCTCCGGTGTTCTGTGCCACGAATGCTGACACAGACTGCATCACAGAGGACGGGATCAGCATGATGAACGAGGTCAGCTTCTGCGCCACACCGTATCCGGCGGACGGCATCAGGCCCATGCCGTTGATGATCGAGTTGATCACAAGGAAGGAAATCTGTACGGTCGTCTCCTGCAGCGCGATCGGCACACCGACGTTCAGGACTTTCTTCAGCTCGTCGCGGTCGATGCGGCAGTCTTCTTTTTTGAATTCAATCGGCAGATTGCCTTTTTTCAACACACCCATGGAGGCGATGACAGAAATCAGCTGCGCCAGAACCGTCGCAAGCGCTGCTCCCGCAACGTCCAGTTTCAGCACACCGACGAAGAACAGATCTCCGGCAACATTGGCTGCGCAGGCGATGCCGACGAATAAAAGCGGCAGATTTGCATTACCGATTCCGCGAAGCACGCTGCTGATGACGTTGTACGCGATGATGATCAGAATACCGCCGGAACAGATCCGCAGGTAGAGGACGGTTTTGTCAAAAGACTCCGCCGGGACCTGTAAAATATTGGCGATTGGGCCTGCGAACAGCTCCAGAATCACCGTCATGGCGATACCGATGATGGCGAACAGAACAATCGAGGTTCCCACGGTTTTGCCGGCCTTATCCGGCTTGCCCTCGCCGATGTGCTGGCCGATCATAACGGTCGAACCCATCGCGAGGCTGGTGATGATAAATGTTACCATCTGCATGAAGTTGCTTCCGGTTCCGACAGCGGAAATACTCGACGCATCGCCGAACCAGCCGACCACGAGAAGGTCGACCGCACCGTAAGCCGCCTGCAGAATCAGCGCGCCGAGCACCGGCAGCGCAAAGCGGATCAGGGACTGGAAAATCGGTCCCTCTACAAACGATATTTCTTTCTTATTTTCTTTTGCCATTGTTTTTCACTCCTTTTATTCCCGGCATCGTTTCCTGCATCCGTGTGATTGCATGCACAAATTCGTCCACCACCGCGTCGTCCAGATCTGGCAGGCGGGATGCCCATTCCCCGTGAAAGTGCGTCACGCGGAGTTCCACAAACTCTTTTCCCTCTTCGGTCAATGTCAGGTTGATCACGCGCTTATCTTTTTCATCCGCCTGTTTCACGAGAAGATTTCTCTCCTCCAGTTCCTGCACCAGCTTGGTGATGCTCGGCAGCGTTGTGTTCATATAGCTGCTGATGTCGCTGACGCGGCAGAAGCCCTGCTTTTTCTGAATCTCATTCACCGCATCCAGCACATGCACCTGCCGCGGCTTCATACCGTCCGGCAGGTCCGGGAGCTTCTCGATCAGACGCTTTGCATCAAAACACGCATCCAGGAACTGCTTTAATTTTTCCTGTGTCATAGAAAATGGTCCTTTCTTCTTGAAATTTAGTTATCTTTAGTAATTATCTTTGATAAGTATAGCAGGAAATGAAAAAATGTCAAGAGGGAACTGATGATAAAAAAGAGCTGATTGAAAGTTCTGGCAATGCCAGATTCTTTCATCAGCTGTGTTTCATCCATTTCCCCTGACAATAATCCGTGAACAGCCTCAAGACTGGCATCAAATGATTTTTGAGCAGAATATCGGATATAAACAGAATTATTATTAATTTCATCTTCCAGTCCAGGTACATCTTCCATCATGTTTGGAACATCTACATTTAATGAAATTACACCCTTTCCATCTGCGATCAATGTTTGTCCTTCTTTTGAAATCATACACTCCAGGACATCGAATGCCAGGTCCAGTTTTTCCTGATCTTTTTCCAGTTCTTTGTTAAATGCAATATTCAGAGAAGGGGTCATATTTATAAAAGCTTCATCCGAAATCTGTGAAAAAAACGGTATACGAGTTAATTCTGCATCCATCTGTTCCTGAAATTCCTGCATAAGTGCCGGATAACCATGAAACATTGCTGCTTTTCCCTCAAGGAACATCTGCGTTGCAGTATTAACATCGACGCTGATATCATCACTTGTAAAATGTGAGTCCTTTAAAAATGTATTGGTTTCTGAAAAAATACGTTTCCATAATGCATCATCAAACGCGATATCCCCTGATGCACTTTCAGCTGAGCTTCTCCATTCAATTCCATCCAGACTCATGAATTCCCCAATTGCACCTGTCTGAATCACCTCATGAGCAGACCAGTCTTCTGCAAGATCCAGGGAATACGGTTTTATACCATTATCATAAAATTGCTGGCATGCCTGTGCATATTCCTTATAGTTTTTCGGTATCTTGATTCCATACTGTTCAAACAATGTCTTGTTGGCAATAATCGTCTGCGGTATACCGCAGATAGGAAGCCACTGGATCTCATCTTTTGAATTTTTGTAATATTGCAATGCATAAGAGTAATACCTGGAAACCACATCATAAGAAGCAAAATCCATTAGATATGGCTCCAGATCCTGTGCATCTTTTCCAGAAAATCGACGTACGGTTATGATATCCGGCAGTTCACCATGTTCCTCAAAATAGCTGTATAAATCGGTATCATTGTTACCGGTAATAAACTCAATATCCTGATCTGGAAACTGCTCATTTATATAGGGTACAATATTTTTCATTAAACGATTTTCCCACAAATACACGGTAAGGTGATCGTCATTTTTAGATACTGCTTTTTTAGATTGTCCACAGCCAGACAAAACAGTAGCTGCTACAAGCACCCCTGACAATAAAGCTATCAGACATTGTTTTGCCTTTTTCATCCTCGTATTTTCCTCATTCTTTCCTGATAAAATCATTAATTCAATAATTGGGAAACAATTACAGCCAGTTTTCCAGAACATCATTCAGCTTATTCATATCCAGCG
>OLWR01000836.1_pt1 | contig 17648 bp, 15 predicted proteins | sample 1673531 | NCBI WGS metagenome assembly OLWR01 (sample SAMEA103958114, study PRJEB25191) | human gut metagenome | reverse complement strand
CCGTGCCAGACTTTACGGCTATAACCTCCGGGTTGGCCTGATCGGGATCATCAAAGCCTATGAAGCCCGCTGCCGAAATCTTCATGAGATAGCTGAACATCTGGATGTACCGGAGGATTATCTCATTGAAGTGATCGACTGCTACCGTTCCAAATACGGACAGTATGTTGCTGTGGATAATTATATAATCTATTTTATTCCGCAGTTGGCTGTGATGAGAATTGATGTTTTATAATAAATGCATAATGATGGCATAGAGTAATAACCAAGTAGCAAAGGTCGGAAAGGCTCCCGACACACTCGCAAGAGTACCTGAGATGATGGATACGCCGCCCATCTTGTTACTTGGATTATCTTAAAGGTGTTGTCATTATGGCAACACCTTTTTTTAGTTCTACAAAGCAGAATACAAATAACTCTTTCATTGACTACGAGCATAATATGAATTATAATAAGCTGACAGAAGGGAAGAAATTCTTTTCTAATATTGCCCTAGGGGCATCAAAGAAGATATCAGTTTATTATGTGAAGACCTCGTAGAAATACGAGGTCTTTTACGTTATATAAATTTGCAATATTATGACTGTAGTAATATACTTGTACGGAGAGAACCATATTGATTATGGTTGAAAGGCATTCGTGCAAGCAATTGCATGGGTGTCTTTTACTTTATAAATATATACAAAAACCGGTTCCTGTTGGCGCAGGAACCGGCATGTAGCTTCCGAAGATGCTACTCATTTCGCAAAAATATTGTATCATCTTCGAAAACAGCATACAAGCAGAACGTTTGTGCGCTGTTATTTTTGTACCCATTTTTACATAATTTTAACCGAGGTGATAAAATGCAAAAAAGAATGGCAGCTTTATACGTCCGTGTTTCCACGGAGGATCAGGCGGAATTGTCTCCGGATGCTCAAAAAAGATTGTTGCTGGAATACGCAAAGAAGAACGATCTCATAACCTGTGAAGAATTTATTTTCTGTGAGAGTGTTTCCGGCCGTCACGCCCAAAAACGTCCAGAGTTCCAGAAAATGATTGCAATGGCAAAACAATCCTCTCATCCCTTTGATGTGATACTGGTATGGAAATTCTCTAGGTTTGCTAGAAACCAGGAAGAATCCATCGTATATAAAAGTATGCTCAAGAAAGATGATGTGGAAGTTATTAGTATCTCTGAGCCGCTCGTAGACGGTCCGTTTGGTTCTCTTATCGAACGTATTATCGAATGGATGGATGAATATTATTCCATACGGCTCTCCGGTGAGGTAAAGCGTGGCATGAAAGAGAAAGCTTTGCGCCATGGTTATCAGAGTACCCCTCCCCTTGGTTATAAGGCGGTCGGCGGCGGAAAGCCATTCGTGATTGACGAAGCCAGCTACGCTATTGTGTCCTACGCTATGAATTTATACGATTGCGAAAATATGGATGAAACCGCTATAGCAAGGAAGTGCAATGATCTGGGATATCGCACCAAGCGCGGAAACCTCTTTGAACGAAGAAGTATTGACCGTATTTTACGAAATCCTTTTTACTGCGGGACAGTCACATGGAATGGAATGGAATTTGAAGGTTCTCACGAGGTCAGGATCTCAAAGGAACGTTTTCAGGAGCGTCAAAAGCTGATTCAGGCCAGGATGCGCCCAGCCAAGTCCCGTAGCGTATCCGCATGCAGACACTGGCTGTCTGGACTTTTGAAATGTTCGATCTGTGGTGCCACTCTTGCCTATACCGGTGGTGGAAAAGATGGCTATCATTATTTCAACTGCTGGCAATATGCAAAAGGCTATCACAGAGGCACATCTTCTATTCCGGTAAAAAAGGCTGAAGAAGCTGTTATTGAATATTTTGACAAGATTCTTGAAGGTGCTGACTTTTCTTATGTCCGGAAAAGTAATTGCTCTGTTAATAATGAAGTTACCGTTGATCAGATCCGCAAAGAGTTGTCCCGGATAGATATGAAAAGCAAACGAATCCATGATGCTTATGAAAGTGGAATTGACTCTCTTCAGGAATATAAAGAAAATAAAGAACGTCTGAATGATGATCGATCAAAGTTAGAGTTTGAGCTTCACAACCTGCTGCACAAGAAAAAAGAAAAGTTTACAGATAAATCAGAGGTGTTGAAAGAGATCAAATCTGTGAATGACGTGCTCAAGGATCCGGATGTTGGATATGAAGAAAAAGGCATGCTCATCCGGACTATCGTTGATCAAATCGTCTGGGATAAAGAAAACAACAAGATGTATTTTGATATTATTGTACATTGATTTTTTATCTGCTATTGCACTCCGGCCCGCCATACTGGCTGGATATAAACTGTGCCAGCTTTGCGTTAGACGTCTTGATATTTACAGGATACTGGAGTCTTTTTTCATAATTCCACATACCTTATCTGCACCCTCCTTCCTGTTCCCATGGAAACGGCTGTTCCATCCACTGCCATGACTTAAGATTGCTGTCGTTTCCGGTATCAATGGTCAGCGGTCCATAAAATTTTGCATATTTTTCCAGGAGCTCATTTCTTCTGGCTGAAAGCTCACTGTAATATTCAAGAGCTCTTTTTTCTTTTGGATGCGTATCCAGAAAAAGGAGAAGATCGTCAATGGCAAAGCTTACCTGGTCAATAAACTGCAGCAGTTCTTTTTTGGAAGTACAATTTCCGGACATCATCGACTTCCTCCTCTCCTGCCGCAGAACGGCTTGCAAAGCTCAGGAAAGATAGTTCCGACCTGAAGAGCTTTTTTCAACTCAAAGGTAGGCGCAAATTCCTGGTATGGCACATACGCCATTGCAGGAACCTGTTTTGCCATATCAGAAAATGATCGATCCGTCCGGCCTGCCATCCCGCTATTCATCCCACAGGTATACTGATATGGCCGGCAGCCCGAACGATTCATCTGAAATCGGTCCATAATCGAAATCCTTTCATTCATGATCACGCTATATTTTATGACGGTTTTTTAAACTTGTGAAAACAGGAATGTTCACTTTCCTTCACATATATCTATCTTTCTGCCATTTTTTTCTATATATACAGGAAAATATTACTGTTTAAAAATCAGATATACAGTGCTATAATATCCTTGCCTATCTTTACACGGATGGGCGCTTTTACTTATGATTTGTAGCCCTGACCGGCTATTGAAGGAGGAAATTATGCAGGTAATTATTGTAGGCTGCGGAAAAGTCGGTAGAAATCTTGCAGAGCAGCTTCAGGCAGAGGATATTGATATCACTCTTGTCGACGTTATTGCCGACAAGATCAATGATCTCTGCGAAAATATCGACGCTATGGGAATCGTCGGTAATGGTGCCAGCATCAATACTTTAATGGAGGCAGGTGTTGATACTGCAGATATCCTGATCGCAGTTACCGCTTCTGACGAGCTGAACCTTCTCTGCTGTCTGATCGCGCAGAAGGCCAACCACTGCCAGACTATCGCCCGCGTCCGTAACCCCATTTATGAAAAAGAAATCGGATTCATCAAAGAACGTCTTGGTGTTACCATGATCATTAACCCGGAGTTTGCCGCTGCCCAGGAAATTTCACGGCTTCTCCGTTTTCCATCTGCGATCAAGATTGACACCTTTGCACGTGGTCGTGTAGAACTTCTCAAGTTTAAAGTTCTCCCGGAATTCAAGCTGGACGGAATGAGCGTTTCCCAGATCTCAGATGCTTTCCGAAGTGATATTCTGGTCTGCGCGATCGAGAGCCGTGACAATGTATCCATTCCTGGTGGTGATCACATTATACACGACGGAGATATGGTTTCCATTCTGGCCTCTCCGCTTAATGCAGCGGCATTTTTCCGTAAGATCGGTCTCAAGACCAATCAGGTCAAAAACTGTATCATCGTAGGTGGCGGAACCATTTCCTATTATCTTGCCCATGCACTTCTGGATATGAAGATCAGTGTCAAGATCATCGAGCAGAACAAAAACCGCTGTGAGCACTTAAGCGAACTGCTTCCAGATGCGACTATCATCAATGGTGACGGAACGAACCGTTCTCTTCTGCTAGAAGAAGGACTTTCCGAGTCCGAATCCTTTGTCACTCTGACAAATCTGGATGAGGAGAATGTATTTCTTGCTCTCTTTGCCAAAAGCATCTCCGATGCCAAGCTGGTTGCCAAGGTCAACCGTCTGGAATTTGATGATGTCATCGACTCCCTGGATATCGGAAGTGTCATCTACCCGAAAAATATCACTGCTGATTATATCCTGCAGTATGTCCGTGCCACTCAGAACAGCATCGGCAGCAACGTAGAAACCCTTTATCATATTCTGGATGGCAATGCAGAAGCACTGGAATTTGCGATCCGTGAGGAATCTGCCGTAACTTATATCCCTCTTGCAGAGCTGAATCTCCGCAAGAATCTTCTGGTGGGATGCCTGAACCGCAACGGCCGCATCCGCATTCCCCGTGGTCAGGATATGATCCAGGTGGGAGATACCGTGATCATCGTAACCACTCACAAGGGGCTTCGCGACATCACAGATATACTTGAAAAATAGAGGTACTGCCAAATGAATTATTCGATTATTATTTATATCCTGGGATGGATCATGAATGTGGAGGCTGTCTGTATGCTGGTTCCCGGCATCACTGCCCTTATCTACCGCGAAAAATCCGGTATTGCCTTCCTGATCACGATTCTGGCATGTCTGGCCATCGGTGTTCCACTGGTCAGCCGCAAACCGTCCAAGAAAGCGTTTTACGCCCGTGAAGGCCTTGTGACTACTGCTTTAAGCTGGATCGTCCTCAGTATTGTCGGTGCTGTGCCGTTTGTGCTCAGCGGGGCTATCCCGAATCCCATTGATGCTTTTTTTGAGATTGTTTCCGGTTTCACTACAACCGGTTCCAGTATTCTCTCCGATCCATCACAGATGCCTTACAGCATCAATATCTGGAGATGTTTTTCCCACTGGATCGGTGGTATGGGTGTTCTGGTATTTATCCTGACACTGCTTCCGCTTGCAGGTGGCTATCATATGAACCTTATGAAGGCAGAAAGCCCCGGTCCTTCCGTAGGAAAGCTTCTTCCAAAAGTCCAGTCAACTGCCAAGATCCTGTACAAGATCTACATTGCACTCACTGTTGCACTGATCATCCTCCTGCTTCTTGGGGGGATGCCTCTTTACGACAGTCTCTGTGCAGCATTTGGAACTGCCGGAACCGGTGGGTTCGGAATCAAATCCGACAGTATGGGAAGCTACAGCTTATATATTCAGATCGTCATCACCATCTTTATGATCCTGTTTGGCGTAAACTTCAATGTCTATTTTCTTCTTCTCACCAGGAAGTTTTCTCAAGCATTGAAATCTGAAGAGGTCCGCTGCTACTTCTTTGTGATCATCGCTTCTGCCCTGATGATCACATTCAATGTCCGACATCTGTTTGACAATGTGTGGGAAGCACTTCAACAAGCATTTTTCCAGGTTGGTTCTATTATCACCACCACCGGTTATGCCACTACGGATTTTAACCAGTGGCCTGCGGTATCCAGAACGATCCTGGTACTGCTTACCTTCTGTGGTGCCTGTGCCGGCAGTACAGGCGGCGGAATCAAGATTTCCCGTCTTCTGCTTCTTGCAAAATCCGTCCGCAAGGAACTGCATCTTTATCTGCATCCCAATGCAGTAAAAAAGATCAAAATGGACGGAAAAGCGGTGTCTCACGAAGTTATGCGTGCCACCAATATTTATATGATCGTTTATCTGATGATCGTGGCTACATCTATCTTTATCATCAGTTTTGATGAATTTGATCTTGTAACAAATTTCACAGCCGTAGTCACCACTTTAAACAATGTGGGTCCCGGTCTTTCCCTGATCGGTCCTACCGGAAACTTCGGGATCTTTTCTCCGCTGTCCAAGCTGGTCCTTTCTTTCGATATGCTGGCCGGCCGACTGGAGCTATTTCCGATCCTGATCCTTTTCCTTCGTGAAACCTGGAAGAAATTCTGATAAATATTCGTCATATTTTGCTATGTTTGTGGCATAAATTGTTCTTTTCACATTTATTTCAAATGTTAGACACACTTTCTTCACATTTTTACTGTATATTATAAACCATAGAAGGTGATGAACTTTCTATAATATTTTTCTTTTTCATACGCGCCGGTACGAAAGTACCGGCCTCCTTCCATTTATGGAGTATTTTTTTCCACTCCCTCATAATCGAAATCCGGAATAAAGCTTTCTGAAGCAGTTTCTCCTTCCTGGATAAATCCATTCTGAATCCCCATATCCACAGCAGCATCCAGAACTTTTTCATACTCTCTTTTTGTAACTTTCCGGTTTAATTCCTTAAATTCCACAAATTTTCTCACCGGCGTATACTGATTCATAATACTGATATAAATATCTTCCCCATAGGTTTCATGAAGATACCTCAGAGCCTTTATGGAATTTCCTGTATGTCCCGGCAGGATCAGATGACGGACAATGGTTCCTTTCCGGATGTATCCATCCTCTCCAAACTCACATTTCCCGGTCTGACGCACCATCTCTCTAATTGCAGCCTTTGCAGCCTGCACATAATCCGGCGCATAAGAAAATTTCTGTGCAAGCTCCGGATCCAGATATTTCAGATCCGGAAGATAAATGTCCACATATCCTTCCAGAAGCTTCAGGGTTTCTGTTTTTTCATACCCGCTGGAATTATACACTACCGGAATATCCAGACCCTTCCTCCAGGCCATATCCAGTGCCTCTATGATCTGTGGTACATAGTGTGCACCTGTTACCAGATTGATGTTTGCAGCTCCTTTTTCCTTCAGTTCCAGAAAAATCTCTCCAAGCCGTTCCACACTTACAGCCCGTCCCCTGCTCCCCATAGCAATATCATGATTCTGGCAGAAACAGCAGCGCAGCCCGCACCCGGAAAAGAACACTGCCCCGGAGCCTTTTGTTCCGGAGATACAGGGTTCCTCCCACATATGAAGCGCCGCTCTTGCCAGATAAATTCTCTCATCCATGCCACAGAAGCCTTTTTTCCCTGCACCCCGGTCTGCCAGGCATTCTCTTGGACAAAGAGCACAAGCTGACATAATTTCTTCCGTACAGTGCGCGCTCCCTGCCATACTGCTGATTTTATTTTCATTCTCCACTTTCACTTTTCTCCTGATCTTTCTTCCACTATCGTTATTTTCTGTTATCTAGTACTAGTTTAGCACATCACGTCTGCTGCCAACAAGGCTTTCTCTGTTTACACTATATCCTTAATATAGTACAATGGATTTCATGGAATCTTAAGAATTTACCCCTTTCGTCTTAATTTCCGGCTGCTATTCTAATAACATCAGGGAGGTACAAAAAAGTGGCTAACATACTTGTTTGCGATGACGACAAAGACATCGTGGAAGCTATCGAAATCTATCTTACGCAGGAAGGCTATCACATTCTGAAAGCCTATGACGGACAGGAAGCACTGGATATCCTGAACAGCGAAACTGTAGATCTGCTGATCATCGATGTGATGATGCCCCGTCTCGACGGGATCCGGGCAACGGTCAAGATCCGGGAATGCAATCCTCTGCCCATCATCATCCTGTCCGCAAAATCTGAAGACACGGACAAAATCCTTGGCCTTAACATCGGTGCAGATGACTATATTACCAAACCTTTCAATCCTCTGGAGCTGATCGCCAGGGTAAAATCCCAGCTGCGCCGGTACACACAGCTTGGCTCCGCTGCACCGGCAGCATCAGAACACATCTACACAACCGGAGGTCTTACGGTAAACGATGACAAAAAAGAGGTGCTGGTAGATGGAGAAGCGGTACGGATGACGCCCATCGAATATAATATCCTGCTTCTTCTCATAAAAAATCCCGGACGTGTTTTTTCCACCACACAGATCTACGAGAGCATCTGGAATGAAGATGCTCTGGCCGCGGATAACACGGTAGCCGTCCACGTCCGTCACATTCGCGAAAAGATTGAGATCAACCCCAGGGATCCCCGCTATCTGAAAGTTGTCTGGGGCCTGGGTTATAAAATCGAAAAACTGAGCCGGTGAGCCAGCCGGCCATGAAGTATCTGTACTTCAGAAAGGGGTATTATGAATAAAAATAAACATACGGAAAAAAAACGTTCATTTATGCGCATTCCTGCTCTTGTCCTTGCCCTTATCCTGCCTCTGATCATGGTCTTTTCAGCGGCACTGGTGATCCAGGCAGGTATCCGGATGGACTCTGCAGAAGATCTTAAAACAAAGGATTATTTCCAGACCTCTGCTTTTGCTGACAGCTTTTACTCAAAAGCTTCCACAATCCTGTCCGGAATCTCAGCCAGAGAAATCCTGGATAAAACAAACGAAGATGCATACATTGATCTCGGAGAGCTTTATAACGGAGATTCCCTCTCCTTCAAAAACACCTCCGGACTAGCCTATTCCTTCAATGATCTTAAGGAATGGAGCTCACAGAGTATCCATTCCAATGATGACTGGATCGTCCTGAGCCTTACCACCCCGGAGGGTGAAACAAAATATATGTACTATTCCGATTTCAAAAAGGCTCTGGAAGACGGGGTCCTGCAGCTAAATGCCAACTCCGGTGCCCTGAAGCACGAGGGAATTTCCCAGAAAGACTGGACTGAGAGGATTCTTTCCGCTCTGAGCGCCGAATATGCAGACGGCGGCATCCAGTCACAGGAACCTTTGAAAAACATCACAGACAAAAACGGAAACGTGGTTTACACAGATGTGGCAGATATGCTCACTCCGATCTTTGAAATCCCCTGTGCACCGGAAGGTTACGACAGTCTCCTGGATTACATGAATTCCACCTCATCCAAAACCAGGAATTTCAAGGGGAACCTGAACGATGCCTTTGAGCAGCTGGATAATGCCCGGGATCTTTTTTCCAGCTGGACAGAAGCTGCTCAGACACTGGATGAGTACAGCAATGATAATTCCAATCTCCATTATGCCTATACGGATAACACCTCACAGAAAATCTTCACAAATACAGATGCAGCCTATACTTCCGACCTGACTGATATTTCCGGTTTTTCAGACAAAAAGCCTTACGTGTTCCTAAGTGTCAACGAAGCTGCCACAGATGAGAAAAATGCCCGGAATGGTCTTATGAATCTGAATCTTTCTGCTGCTGCAAACCCTTCTGTAGGAAACTGGATCGATCTCCTTCGAAATTCCACATACGATGAAAACTGCAGTTTTCTTGCCTGGATCGATGATACCAGCCTTCCTGTACAGGATTCCATTAAAACTGACAGACAGCATTTCCTGACTTACCGTACTTTATTTATCCCGGCTGCTGTGATCACCATGATCAGTTTTCTGCTCTTTATCATAGATTTTATCTGGCTTACTGTCCACACCGGAAGAAGAAATTCCGATAGCGGTAATACAGACACTGTTCAGCCAGAACTGAACTTTTTTGACAGGATCTATACGGAAGCAGCAGCAGGACTTGTGTGTATCCCGGCACTTGGTGTATTGACCGCAGGACTGAGCATGCAAGCTTGCACCTATAACCTTGTCTCCTCCCTGATCATCCTGGGTATCACGATTTTCCTGATCACGTGCCTGTTCTGGATCGGCTATTTAAGCCTGATCCGCAGAATCAAAGCTCGCACCCTGTGGAAAAACAGCCTGCTTCGCAAATGCCTGAAGCTTCCCCGTCTGTGTCTTTGTAAAGCCGGTAAGCTGATCGATTTTTTCTCCAGGAATACCATCAGCAGAATACGTATGGTAGTGGGACTTGGCGTATTTCTATTCCTTGAATTTTTCTTCAGTGCCCTGCTCGCGGCATCTGATGGATGGTTCCTGATGTTTTTGCTTCTATTCCTTCTGGATCTGGGTGCGCTTTTCTGCGTCTACAAAATTGCTCTTGGACGGGAACTCCTCCTTGATGGCCTGAAACGGATCACCGATGGAGAGCTCACTTACAAGATCCCGGAAAAGGAACTCCGTGGTGATCAGAAAGCAATGGCACAGTATATCAACCGCATTGGTGATGGGCTGGACGCTGCCGTGGAAAAAAGCCTCAAAGATGAGCGTATGAAAACCGAATTGATCACCAATGTCTCCCATGATCTGAAAACGCCGCTGACTTCCATTATCAATTACATTGATCTGCTGAAAAGGCTGAACCTCAAAGATCCGGAAGCACTGAAATATCTTGAGATCCTGGACTCAAAGGCACATCGTCTGAAAAGTCTGACCGAAGATGTAGTGGAAGCTTCCAAAGCCAGTACCGGAAATCTTTCTCTGGAAATGACGGAACTGAACTTTGTGGAAATGCTTTACCAGGTGATGGGTGAATTCGAAGAACGGATGGAAAACAGACATCTGACCCTAATGACACATCTGCCGGATTCTCCTGCCATGATCTATGCCGATGGCAGACGGATGTGGCGTATCCTTGAAAATCTTTTCGGCAATATTCTGAAATATGCCATGGAGAACACAAGGGTCTATGCAGAAGTTCTTCTGGAAAAAGATCAAGTCATCTTTACCCTGAAAAATATTTCCGCACAGCCTCTGAACATTCCGGCTGAAGAACTGACCGAACGTTTCATCCGCGGCGATGTTGCCAGAAATACAGAAGGCAGCGGACTTGGATTATCCATCGCACAGAGCCTTACCCAGCTTCAAGGTGGCACCTTTAAACTTTATCTGGACGGTGACCTTTTCAAAGTCTGCTTAAGTTTTCCACAGAAGATCTCTCCCACAGCCTTATCCGCACCGGAAGATCCTCATTCCGAAGCACATTCTTAACCATTCATAAAAAACAGCAGCGGAAGCCCTGATGATATGATGGATCAGGAGCCAGGCTGCTGTTTTTCTCTTATTTTTGTTCTCTTTTACACTTTAATGGTGATCTCACGGTCTGTCCGGTTATATTTATAATACCGGACTCCGGCTGCATCCAGCATTTTTTTGGATGCGATCACCGACGGAGTATCTGCATATTTATCACAGTCGTATACGATAGTCCTGATCCCTGCCTGGATAATAGCCTTGGCACATTCGTTGCAGGGAAACAGGGACACATAAAGCTTGGCACCTTCCAGACTTCCTCCTCGGTAGTTCAGGATGGCATTGAGCTCACTGTGTGTCACATAAAGATATTTGGTATCCAGCGGATCTCCTTCTCTTCCCCAGGGAAACTCATCATCGGAGCATCCCTTTGGAAATCCATTGTACCCCATTGACAGGATCTTGTTATCTTCACTTACGATACAGGCACCAACCTGTGAATGCGGGTCCTTGGAACGCATGCCGGAAAGCATGGCAACACCCATAAAATACTCATCCCAGGAAAGATATCCCTGTCGTTTCTGTCCTTTTTTATCCATACAGAATCCTCTTTTTCTATTGGTTTCTTACTGATCGATCAATCCTCGATCATGTTGATTCTTCTGATATGACGCTCATCCCCGGAAAATGGTGTATCCAGGAATGTATCCACGATCTTCAGAGCAAGTCCCGGTCCTACTACACGACCGCCCATGGCCAGAATGTTGGCATCGTTATGAAGTCTTGTTGCTTCTGCAGTAAAGCAATCTGTACAAAGTGCAGCACGGATTCCCTTGAATTTATTAGCAGTGATGGAAATTCCGATACCTGTTCCGCAGATCAGGATTCCTTTCTCACACTCACCGTCCACGATCGCCTGCGCTACTTTCTTTCCATAAACAGGATAGTCTACAGATTCCGGACCATTGCATCCAAAATCTTTGTACTCCAGTCCTCTCTCTTCCAGATGCTTCTTTACCTCCTGCATCAGCTCATAGCCGCCATGATCACATCCCAGTGCTATCATTTTCTTTCTCCTCCTCAACGTTGATAATTTTATGACCAGCCGCTTTCAGTAAGCGGTTCATGATCGCCTGTCCCATTCTTGGTGTAAAAAATGCCTCTGAATAAATGGCACTTACATTACAGCTGTCAAAATCACGCAGGACCTCGTACAGATGATGCGCGATGGTTTCTTCCTGCTCCCGGCTTCCGATACTCTTTACGATTCCATGTGAATATCGGCCTTTTGTTTCATCTGTTGCGATGATCCCCACAGTCAGTCCCTTCTCCTCAGCCTCTCCGGCTCTTTTTTCGATCTCCGCGATCACACCCTCTGTGGACCCCTCCACAATGGCAAGATCTGCCTTTGGTGCATAATGACGGTATTTCATTCCCGGTGCTTTTGGATGGACCTTGCTGTCCGGTTTGATCAGCCCCTTATCCATCCTTACATCTCCAAGTGTTTCCCGGAGCATTTCCAGGGAAATATATCCCGGCCGCAGGACTACCGGTATGTCTTCTGTAAAATCTACGATCGTAGATTCCAGACCGATATTTACCTGGCCTCCATCAATGATCATATCAATGGCTTCTCCCAGATCCTCTGCCACATGTCCCGCTGTCGTAGGACTTGGTCTTCCGGAAGTATTGGCACTTGGCGCTGCCACATATCCGCCAGCCGCAAGGATCAGCTCCTGTGCGATAGGATCACTTGGAAAACGTACTGCCACACTGTCCAATCCTCCGGTTGTTTCCTTTGGCACGATATCTGCCTTGGGAAGGATCATTGTCAGCGGACCCGGCCAGTATTTCTCAGCCAGTACTCTGGCTTTTTCAGGAACCTCTGTAACGATCTTATCCAGGTCACGGATATCTGCGATATGTACGATCAGCGGATTGTCCGAAGGTCTTCCCTTGGCTGCATAGATCTTCATCGATGCTTTCGGATCCAGGGCATTTCCTCCAAGGCCGTATACAGTCTCTGTGGGAAATGCCACAAGCCCGCCGTTTTTCAGGATCTCGCCACCTCTGGCAATTGCCTTTCTGTCTATATTCTCCGCTGTCATAACTGCTATTTCTGCTTTCATTTTACGCTCCATTTACTGTCTGATATAAATCCCCTGCTCTTCAATAAAATCTTCCAGGTCCTGAAGGGCATCCTGTGCCCAGGTTTCGGATTTCTGAAAAATCTCCGGGAAAAACATGTCTTTTACTATTTTTTTACCTGTTTCTGTTTTAAAGATCTTCTCTACACTTTTCTTTATATGTTCTTTATCCAGTCCATCTTCAAAATAATTAACCAGAAAATCAGCTTCCACAAGAATCTGATAATCCAGCCCGTCAATATCCTTATAGGTATGATGATGTCCTACCAGATATTCCACTCTGCGGATCACCCTCTCCTGAAAGCCCAGTGCGGTAAGCATCTCTCTGGCAGCTGCCGGACCTTCTGCTTCCTGCGTCTTTCCATCAGAGCGTCCGTATTTTTCCATACCGACTTTGATCCCGATATCATGAACGAGAGCCGCAGCTTCCAGAACATACATCGTATCTTCGTCCAGACCCTCACCCTGGCCGATCAGCCTTGAAAGATCATGCACCTTCACAAAATGCTGGATATGCTTCGGATCCCCCTGATAATAATGGATCATTTCCATATAAAGTCTGTCGATTCTGTTCATAATATCCTCCTCTCTGCTGCCATCCTGCAACTGTCACTTTTTTCTGTATACTGCCAGCAGAAATCTCCTGCTGAGCATATCCGTTAACAGATAGCTACATAATAGTTACATTATAGCGTTATTATGGAAAAAATGTCAATCCTGCTCCACTTTCACAATGTAGGTTCCTGACATATCATCTTCAAAGACAATGCTTCCCAGACTCTGAAGAACACTGTCATTAAGCTCTGTTCCGTATTTTTCTTTTTCCTGTCCTCCTACAAAGATATAGGAAATATCATAACGGCTGATCAGTTTTTTTACCGTCTCTGCATTTGTAGATGTATAAATAGTCTGGATGTCCGCACTTTTTTCATTGAGGTCAGGTACATTATTTCTCCAGAGCCATTCATGCACATACCATCCCAGTACGGTCGGAAGCCCCGTAGATGCAGAAACTCTCTCATATCCGGTATAGCTGTCCCCGTTAGCCTCGAGCACCACAGGAGAGCCCTTGATATTCTGCTTCAGCCAGCGGATCGCCGACGCATCCTGAGGAAAATCCTGCTCAAGAAATGTAGTTGCATCCAGTCCCTGATACTCCGAAACCTTCCAGACATCCCCAAACCAGGAATGCACGGCATTTCCGAAATAGCCCACGGTCCAGAGCAGTACAAAAAGCCCCACACCTGAAAGGATCCGGATGATCTTCTGTCTGGATATCACCAGCATACGATAAATCCCATATCCCATTGTCATTCCGAAAAGGATATATGCCTGATACGTCAGCTTAAACATAGTATTGGCTCTGGCATTTCCATTTTCATAAATATCCCGCACATATACAAGCTCCGGGATCAAAACCAGTCCGATAGCACATAAGCCCATGATCACTGCAAAAAGATCCGGAACTGTGATCGCCTCCAGCAGCCTGTAAAGACTTTTATGCTTCAGTCCCTTCATTTTTTCTGTGATGACAGACAGGATCAGCAAAACAGTAAGGAGCACCGGAAGTCCCCAGAGGATCAGAAGCTGATACCACAGTGAATGATGCTGTGCCAGTGCCACCCCCTGTACCATCGTATCAAATTTCAATGTAAAGGGCAGGATCACCAGATAAGAGAGACCTATGATCTCCACTGCCTGTACGATCGTCACTGCCAGGATCCTGATTATCTTTCCCTCAAATCGTATGATATTTGCGATCAGGACAACTCCACCGGTCACTACAAAATAGATCACAAAATCCCAGTAATTGGTCCACTGGAACATGCCAAGAAAAACGGACGCCAAAAGGATATGCGGCATCAGAAGCTGTCTCAGCCAGAAAACACTGCGTTCCTGTTTTTCAGGCTCAGGCCCTCTTTTTCGGATCATTTTCAGCCATGCATAGAGCATTCCCACCAGAAATGTCACAAACATCACATTTACCACATGGGCATGAAGATCTCCCAGAACAAAGGAATAGCATGGGAATTCATGTATGGTCTTATCACTGTCATTCACCGGATTATACCCTATGTAACGAGTTGCATCCGGGAACCAGTAGCTGGCTGTTTCTGCCACTCCCTGTATCTTCCGGATCAGCGGCAGTACACAACGGTAGACGATATAATGTACATTTCCCGCGATAGATACTGCAATACCTGCAGTAACTCCTGCTAGTGAAGGAATATATTTCTTCTTTCCATCCAGTCGTCCATACAGCCTGTCCTTCGTCATCTGACGGACCAGGGAAAACGGATACACAAAGGCAAACGCTGCCACAAAGGTACGCATCAGATTATAAGTCACTTCCACTCTGCTTCCTGTAAGCTTCGTAAGAAATACTGCAAAATACTGCCCGCCATAGTAATAATTGATGGTTCCCTGTGAATACCAGAGATCACGTGCAGGAAGAGTTTTGCTCCGCATCATGGCCTCCATGAAGCCATAATCCATAAATTTCTCTGTTCCATATGCCTGCGGCCGGAATCCTGCCAGATAAGTCCACAGCAGAAAGATCCCAAAGAACAGAAGCTCCTCCCGAAAGATCAACTGCATCTTTCCTGACGGATAACATTCAATGCCATGCTTCAGCTGAACATGAAAAAGTACAGCACATAAAATGCCAACAGCCACAGATACTCCTACACACACTGCTGCTGTAAAAGAAAGGATTTCCACCGCTACCAGAAGCCAGGTGAGAAATCCGGTAACCGCAATGGCAAGTACCTTTGAAAAAAGCCAGCCCCGGTCTTCAAAACCACCAAAAAGCCTTCCTGTGACCGGCATTGCCACCATTCCCATAAACAGCGCAAGCAGCCACCAGGTCCAGAATGTCCATACATCTCCTCCCAGGAGATACGCAGAAAGTACTGTCAGGAGCACTGCTGCAGTCAGCTCCGGAAATAATTCTCTGATCTTTTTTTTCATCCTTCTGTCCCTCCTGTATCAGATCCTGCCCCGCAGACGGATAAAGTCCGCAAATGCCTGTCTTCCGATCTTTATGATCCGTTTCATGTTGATAGAGTTTTTTCCGGCCTGTCTCGGTCGGAATGTGATGGGGATATATTCCACATAAAGATGATGTTTTTCATAGATCACGGTCATCAGCACATTGGAAAGGAAAAATCCGCTTGGGATACGCTTCAGTACTTTGGCGAGCTGTTTTCCATCCATCAGCCGATATGGCGTATTTGCATCTTTTACCCAGGTTCCAAAAATAAGGAAAAGCACAAGTCGCAATACTCTTGTCACAAAAACCCTGGAAAGCCCGTCCTCTCTTTTCTGCCGGTAGCCGATAAGAAGCCCACACTTTTGACGTTTTTCCCAGAACTGCCAGAATTCCTCCGGAAGTGTCTGACCGTCTGAATCCGTCTGAAAAATATAATCGGCACCTTTTTCTACTGCGTAACGATATCCCCGAAGGATTGTTCCTCCATGTCCTTCATTCGGTTTATCGATTCCTATAAGACGGTCATAATTTTTCTGATAATTCTGTATTTTTTTGTAGGTAGCATCTTTGCTGCCATCATTCAGGATCACCAGGCGGCTGTCCCCGCCGATCCTCTCCACTACCGGATACCATTGCTCGATCACGGTCCCGATATTTTTTTCTTCATTATATGCCGGCATAATGATATATAAGCTGTCATGTTTCATAGATTCTTATTCTCCCATCCTCTGAGGTATACACCAGTGGATATGTCTCCCTGATGATATCCTCACGACATTCCTGCTGTTCAAATTCCATATCCTCCTCAAACAGGATATATGTGATCTTTTCCTGTTTTACGGTAGCTTTCAGTAGCTCCGGATCATCCGTGGTATATATGAGCACTGCCTGGCCGGCACGATAGCCCGTATCGTACCCTGCAGACCATGCATAATAAGGCCATCCGCAATACAGCATGGCACCGGACATGGTAACCTCGTTCATGGTATATTCCGGTGTCAGCAGAAGATCATTTTTCTTAAGATTTGCACTGAGCCAGTCCGTCAGGCTGCTTTCCATATTTACAGTCATCCTGTGTGCAGAATCGTTGTCTCTTAAGATGATCACGTAATCATAGATCCCCGTTGCACTAAGACAGATACAAAGGACCGCTGCCGCTGCGCGACCGGCCCATTTCTTCCAGCTGTTTTTCCCTGCAAGGAAAACACATCTTACGATCCATCCCCAGAAAACTGTCACAAAGGCATAGGAAATCATCACATATTTATGATTGACATTGATGTCCGGAGTCAGAGATACCAGAAATGCAAATGCCATTGGAAGCAAACAGCCCATCAGCACTGCCCGCTGACCTCTCTTCAGAAATACTGCTGCCACGATCATTCCCACAAAGAAAAATCCACTGATCTCCACCAGATACCAGAGTACACCGGAAATGCTTTTATTGTCTGCCAGAAAGCCCCAATAAAAGGATGGACTCATAACACTTCCCGACACAAAGATCTTCGACTGCAGTTCCGAAAAAAGCACTGCCAGTCCGGCACAGATCACATAATCCAGCTTACCGTCAGAAAACACTGCCAGTCCGGCAAGGATCAGAAGGCCGCCGATCAGCGCAGCTCCGTTCCAGAAGGCAGTTAATCCCAGAAACAGTCCCAGAAGGATCGCCGTATCCACATTTCTGCAGATCCAGGCTTTTTTTGTAAAAAAACGGTTACGGACCCACAAAAATCCCTGCTCCTTGTGACTGCATCCGGCTTCCACCCAATCCATA
>OLWR01000824.1_pt1 | contig 17843 bp, 10 predicted proteins | sample 1673531 | NCBI WGS metagenome assembly OLWR01 (sample SAMEA103958114, study PRJEB25191) | human gut metagenome | reverse complement strand
GGATTCCCCGAATCAATGGCGAAAAATCCATTGCGGGGACTACTCATGCGGTTCCGTAGGCGGTTTGGGTGTTCCGTAGGTGGTTGGGTCTGAATACCCGGCATGAAAACGGCCAGAATAAAGCCTTTCTCCAACCCCGATACTCTGACCAACCACCTACGGAAGCGAAAAACCACCTACGGAACTAGTCCAAGCCGTAACGGTGACTGGCTATCGCTCGGGCGACCATGCCGAACAGTTCGTTCAGCTTCTGTTTGGATGCCAAATGCTCGCGGGTGGCGACAAAAGGCGTGAATCCAAGATCCCTCAGCCGGTTGCGCTTATCGAGGTCATACATCCAGCGGCCGTGGGTGTAGTGGTAATTTCCGTCGTATTCTATACAGACGCGGTCATCCGGGTAGGCGATATCCACCTTCATCGTGCCCGAGCCGCGTATGTGGTCAATGATCTCATAATTGACATGTGCCTCAGGCAGCCCGTAGGCATCGCTCTCCAAACGAAGCACCGTTTCCTGCGGGGAATCGGTACCTGGTTTGGACAGGCGCAAGGCCTTTCTGCATTTGGCGCTCCCAATGAATCGCGGCGCACTCCGGATGTAGTCGGAGAGCTCATCGTGAGTGCAGACGCGTAAATCGGGATTGGCGCAAGTGAGCCAATCCATGGCGATCACCAGACTCCGTTCGTCGACATAGGGCGCAATCTGGCAGACCGCCTGCATCGCGGAGACGCTTGACACCAATTCGTCGGCGTGCACCCCGTCTATGCCATGTCTTGCGTAATGGAATTTCATTCCCTGTATTTTCCGTAAGTCGCGTTGCCGGCACACCGAAACGTGAACGAGCTCCGAACCATATCCGGGTAAATAATTCATGGTGGCAATCATGCCATGCAGCTCCAGCGCTGTGCCGTGGCTTACATAGAGTGGAACCGAGGAGCGTGACCGTATGCGCGCCAGCGTTTGTCTACATTCAAGATGCCGTCTTGCCGCCGCTTCGCGTGCCTGCTCCAGTGCGAAAAATGTGTTGTGGCCAAAACTTTCCATGCGCCGACGGTAAATGAAAAGTCCATAGCCTTGCAACCGGCTTCGTGAAAAATGTGGATATGTGCATGATTTCATCCACAACAGCTCTTGGAGAGAACGGCCGGAGGTATGTGCGTCTTTCCGTGAGACGTGGAGTCGGCATGGAACGCAGCGGCATCGAACGTGTTCGCATGGCGGGGCCGCGCAGGAGGGCGAGCGACCGGCTACGCGGGCTTTGTGGAACTGGAGTGGCCGCGTATTTGTGGTCTGTCAGCCGCGTTTGGATCCTTGGCGGCTGATGCCGCCCTTGTGGCCGGTTGCCTTGAACGGCCGTCCGATGGTGCAGAATCCTTTGCCGCGCATATTGCGCAGGGCAAAGGATTTTTGCTTTACGGGCTGCTGCGCCGCTTGCTTTATGAATCGATGCGCGGATGAAGATGTTTGTGATTGTTGTGGCTGTGTCATGGCTACAAGAATACGTTCGATGATGTAGCATGTTGGTTTAGTAAAGGTTTTACTAAAGTGGATCTGAGCCGCAGACGAACGGAGAGGTGATGGCGACCATCAAGGAAATCGCGAAGCGCACGGGATACTCGCAGGCCACGGTATCGCGTCTGCTCAACGGCGACCCGACGCTGTCGGTGCGCGAGGAGACGCGCCGCGCGATCATCCAGGCCAGCAAGGAGCTGGGGTACAGTGCCCAAGCCAAGCGCATCGTCATTCCGCACGAGGTGGCTCTGCTTGACAATGAGGAGTCCGACGAGGTGCTGCGCGACTCCTACTTCACGGATCTGCGTGCCGCGCTGGAACGCAACGCCGCCCAGCAGCGCATGGAGCTGACCGTGTTCCATGACCTTGACGACATGATGCGTCGGGGCTCCAAATTCGACGGCTTCATGGCCATCGGCGCCAACGCCATCAGCGAGGCCAATCTGAACAAACTGCATAAAACCATGCCGTACGGCGTGTTTATCGATGTCAACCCCGCGCCGGGATTGTTCGACTCCGTGCAACCCGACCTGCAACAGACCATGTACGACGCGGTCGGAGCCTGCGCGAAGGCCGGCATGACACGTGTCGGATTCATCGGCGGCAAAGGCGCGATGACGAATTTCTACGAAGCCGACGAGGAGGGGCGCGCCGTCTATTTCCGTCGCGAGATGGCACGCCGCGGCCTGGACCTGCGCGGGCTGGTGTATTCCGGCGGCCCATTCACGGTCGAGAACGGCCGCAAGCTGGGGGAGCGGTTCATCCGCGACCATAACGGCGCGCTGCCTGACGCCGTCATCGTCGCCGCCGACGTCATCGCGGTCGGCGTGCTGCAGGCGTTCAACGCGGTCGGCGTGATTGTGCCGCGTGACATCAGCGTCATCAGCATCAACAACCAGACGATCGCGCAGCTGACATCACCGCCGCTGAGCACATTCGCGATCGACCAGAACGAGCTCGCGCGCGTCGCGATCTTCACGTTGGCCGATGCGATCGCCAGCAAACGGACGTCCCGGCAACATGTGTACCTGTCCACGACGCTGGAGGTGCGCGACAGCTTCGTGCCGAAACAATGACACCGAAACGATGACGCGGCGCGGCGGCGTGAGCAGTGAGCGATGGCGTCCGATGTGCCCCGGCGCGATGAAGACGCCAAATCATTCCATCCGCGGTGCTTGGTGACGGCTAAGGATGATAGATCGCCATCGACATTGTGCTGTTTTGTGTGATTTTACGGTTCGTGCCGATTGTTATAGAACAGAAAAGGACATGCATCTGTTCATTACCAAACAAAAAGCGACACGCCGACTCTTTTGTATTTTAGTGATAAATTTTACTAAACAACAATAAACGGATATAGTGTTTATCGAATCAACAGATGATTGCAGCACAGCTTCTAAGGAGAAGTAAGATGGGTGAACCTAACACGGCGCCAACGGCGGCACAGCAATCCGGAACCAAATCGACCCTGACATCCCGCATCGCCTACGCGTTCGGCAACGTCGGCCAGTCCGCGTTCTACAACGCGCTCAGCACCTACTTCATCGTCTACGTCACCAGCTCGCTGTTCTCCGGAGTCGACAAGGCGCTCGCCACCAAGCTCATCGGCATCATCACTGGTCTGGTGGTGGTCATCCGCATCGCCGAGATCTTCATCGATCCGCTGCTGGGCAACATCGTCGACAACACCAACACCAAGTGGGGCCGCTTCAAGCCGTGGCAGCTCATCGGCGGCACCGTCTCCGCCGTGCTGCTCGTGCTGGTCTACACCGGCCTGTTCGGCCTGGTGAACGTCAACACCACGCTGTTCATCGTGCTGTTCGTCATCACCTTCATCGTGCTCGACGTGTTTTACTCCCTGCGCGACATCTCCTTCTGGGGCATGATTCCGGCGCTGTCCAACGATTCGCACGAACGTTCCACCTACACCGCGCTCGGCTCCTTCGGCGGCTCCATCGGCTATAACGGTCTGACCATCGTCGTCATCCCGATCGTCACCTTCTTCAGCTACGTGTTCACCGGCAAGCATCAGGAAAGCCAGAGCGGCTGGACCTGCTTCGCCATCATCGTGGCCATCCTCGGCGTGCTCACCGTATGCTCCGTGGCGTTCGGCACCAAGGAAAGCACCAGCTCGCTGCGCGCCAAGGCCGAGGAGAACGGCGGTCCGCTGGCCGCGTTCAAGGCGATCGCCCAGAACGACCAGCTGCTGTGGGTCGCCCTGTCCTACCTGCTGTACGCCATCGCCAACGTGGCCACCACCGGCGTGCTCATGTACCTGTTCAAGTTCATCTTGGACAACTCCGCCGCCTACTCCGTCGTCGGTGTCGTCTCCGTCGTCGCGGGCATCGTCATGGCCCCGCTGTATCCGGTCCTGAACAGGCGCATCCCGCGCCGTTACCTGTACCTCGGCGGCATGGTGCTCATGGTCATCGGATACCTGCTGTTCATCATCAACCCTACCAGCCTGCCGGTCGTCACCGTCGGCCTGGTCTTCTTCTACCTGCCGCAGACCTTCATCCAGATGACCGCCATCCTGTCGCTGACCGACTCCATCGAATACGGCCAGCTGAAGAACGGCAAGCGCAACGAGGCTGTCACCCTGTCTGTCCGCCCGATGCTCGATAAGATCGCAGGTGCCTGCTCCAACGGCATCGTCGGGGCCGTAGCCATCGCTGCGGGCATGATCGGTAACGCCACCGCGGCAGACATGACCGCCGCGAACATCAGAACCTTCGAGATCTGCGCATTCTATGTGCCGCTCGCGGTCATCATCTTGAGCGGGGTCGTCTTCCTGCTCAAGGTGAAGATCACCGAGAAGATGCACGCCGAGATCGTCGAAAAGCTGGAAGCGCAGCTGAACGAAGGCTGATATGGACCTGCCGTCGGATTCGATGGACAATCGATATCCGATCGATGTGCGATTGGAAAGCCGCATGGTGGACGCCATGCGGCTTTTCGTTTCCCTTCGTTCGCACGGCATGCTAGGCTGGCATGCTGAAACGTATAGCAGTGATCCGTTATCAGCGGGGAGCTTCCGGAAGAACGGTCGGCACATGGCACGGCCCAGTAGAACCGGCGGGATCGGCCCGAACAGCCGAACGTCAAGCGGTCGTGTGGAACCCGTGAAGGAAAGCGGGGGAGCGCGGCAAGCGAGGTGGTACCGCGGTGGCGGCGTGCGGCAATCGCACGAAGGTCATCGTCCTCGTAAGGGTAAAGTAATGAAACCGCCAAACGAGGAGCATACGGTGAGCGAATCCACCAATCATGTGTATCCGAAGGCTGCTGCCGGCGAGCAGAGCGCCAACGTCGCGCCGAACCCCAGCTTCCCCAAGCTGGAGGAGTCCGTGCTCGACTACTGGGATAAGGACGACACTTTCCAGAAGTCCATCGACCGCCGTCCGTCCGGCGACCACAGCCAGAACGAATTCGTGTTCTTCGACGGCCCGCCGTTTGCGAACGGCCTGCCGCACTATGGCCACCTGCTGACCGGCTATGCCAAGGACGTCATCCCGCGCTACCAGACCATGAAGGGCCATAAGGTCAACCGCGTGTTCGGCTGGGACACCCACGGTCTGCCTGCCGAACTCGAGGCGCAGAAGGAACTGGGCATCGACTCGGTGGATCAGGTCAAGGAGATGGGCATCGACAAGTTCAACGACGCCTGCCGCGCGTCCGTGCTCAAGTACACCAACGAGTGGAAGGCGTACGTCCACCGTCAGGCCCGTTGGGTCGATTTCGAGCACGGCTACAAGACCCTGAACATTTCCTACATGGAGTCCGTGATGTGGGCCTTCAAGCAGCTGTACGACAAGGGACTGGCATACCAGGGCTACCGCGTGTTGCCATACTGCCCGAAGGACCAGACCCCGCTGAGCGCGCACGAGCTGCGCATGGATGCGGACGTGTACCAGGATCGTCAGGACACCACTGTGTCCGTGGCCGTGAAGCTGCGCGACGAGGAGGATGCCTACGCCGTCTTCTGGACCACCACTCCGTGGACCGTGCCGACCAACTTCGCCATCGTGGTCGGTGCCGACATCGACTATGTCGAGGTGCGTCCGACCGAAGGCAAGTTCGCGGGCAAGAAGTTCTACCTCGGCAAGCCGCTGCTCGGCTCCTACGAGAAGGAACTCGGCGAGAACTACGAGATCGTGCGCGAGCTCAAGGGCGCCGAAATGGAAGGCTGGCGCTACTATCCGGTCTTCCCGTACTTCGCGGGCGACGAGAACGCCGTCGAAGGCAAGGTGCCGGGGCCGGAAGGCTACCAGATCTTCACCGCCGACTACGTCGACACCGTTGAAGGTACCGGTCTCGTGCACCAGGCACCGTACGGCGAAGACGATATGAACACGCTCAACGCCAAGGGCATCAAGAGCATCGACGTGCTCGACGCGGGCTGCAAGTTCACGTCGCTGTGCCCGGATTACGAGGGCATGTACGTGTTCGACGCCAACAAGCCGATCCTGCGCAACCTGCGCGCCGGTGACGGCCCGCTGGCCCGCATCCCCGAAGAGCAGCGCGCCATCCTCTTCCAGGAGAAGAGCTACGTGCACTCCTACCCGCACTGCTGGCGTTGCGCCACCCCGCTGATCTACAAGCCGGTGAGCTCCTGGTTCGTGGCCGTCACCAAGATCAAGGACCGCCTGCTCGAACTCAACCAGCAGATCAACTGGATTCCGAACAACGTGAAGGACGGCCAGTTCGGCAAGTGGCTGGCGAACGCACGCGATTGGTCGATCTCCCGCAACCGTTTCTGGGGCTCTCCGATCCCGGTATGGGTTTCGGACGATCCGAAGTACCCGCGTGTGGACGTGTACGGTTCACTCGATGAGCTCAAGGCCGACTTCGGCGATTATCCGCGCGATCATGAGGGCAACATCAACATGCACCGCCCGTACATCGACGAGCTGACCCGCGTCAACCCGGACGATCCGACCGGCAAGAGCCACATGCACCGCATCAGCGACGTGATGGACTGCTGGTTCGAATCCGGTTCGATGAGCTTCGCCCAGTACCACTATCCGTTCGAAAACAAGGAAACCTTCGAACAGCACTTTCCGTGCGACTACATCGTGGAATACATCGGCCAGACCCGTGGCTGGTTCTACGTGCAGCACGTCATGGCGACCGCCCTGTTCGACAGGCCGGCGTTCAAGAACGTGATCTGCCACGGCATAGTGCTCGGCTCCGACGGACAGAAGATGTCGAAGCACCTGCGTAACTACCCGGACGTGAACGGCGTGTTCAACGACTTCGGCTCCGACGCCATGCGTTGGTTCCTGATGAGCTCGCCGATCCTGCGCGGCGGCAACCTTATCGTCACCGCCGACGGCATCCGCGACACCGTGCGTCAGGTGATGCTGCCGGTGTGGAGCTCCTACTACTTCTTCACGCTGTATGCCAACGCGGCGAAGAACGGTGCCGGTTACGACGCCCGCCAGCTGCGCGCCGACGAAGTTGCATCGCTGCCGGAAATGGACCGTTACCTGCTGGCTCGTACCCACCGACTGGTCGAAAAGACCCAGTCCTCGCTGGACCAGTTCCTGATCTCCGATGCATGCGACGCCGTGTCCGACTTCATCGACATGCTCACTAACTGGTACATCCGCAACAACCGCGACCGCTTCTGGAAGGAGGACGAGAACGCGTTCAACACCTTGTACACCGTGCTTGAGGTGTTCATGCGCGTTCTCGCACCGCTTGCCCCGATGGAAGCCGAATCCGTGTGGCGCGGCCTGACCGGCGGCGAATCCGTGCATCTGGCCGACTGGCCGTTCCTGGCCGACGAGAAGACCGGCGAAGCCACCGAACTTGGCCGCGTGCTCGTCGACGATCCGGCTCTGGTCGACGCGATGGAGAAGGTGCGCGAGGTCGTCTCCAGCACCCTGTCCATGCGTAAGGCGAAGCAGATCCGCGTGCGTCAGCCGCTGAGCAAGCTCACCGTGGTGGTGGAGGATACCGCCGCCGTGGCCGCGTACGACGAGATTCTGAAGTCCGAGCTCAACGTCAAGGACGTGGAGCTGTGCACGCTTGAGGATGCGGGCTCCCAGGGCCTGAAGATCATCCACGAGCTGCGCGTGAACGCCCGCGTTGCAGGCAAGCGCCTGCGCAAGGACGTGCAGTTCGCCATCAAGGCCTCCAAGTCCGGCGCATGGCATGTGGACGCTTCCGGCGCCCCGGTGTGCGAGACCCCGAACGGCGACATTACGCTGGAAGAGGGCGAGTACGAGCTGATCAACAGCGTGGAGGAACAGAACGCCGAAGAGGCCGCCAACTCCGTGTCCGCGGCCCTGCCGACCGGCGGCTTCGTGATCCTCGACACCGAGCTGAACGACGATCTGGTTGCCGAAGGATACGCCCGCGACGTGATCCGCTCCGTGCAGGACGCCCGTAAGGCCGCCGATCTGGAAATCTCCGACCGCATCGCCCTGACGCTGACCGTACCGGCCGATGACGTGGCGAAGGTCGAGCAGTTCAAGGATCTCATCACCTCCGAGACGCTCGCCACCTCCTTCGACGTGAAGGAAGGCGGCTCCGAGCTCAGCGTGGAAGTCGCCAAAGCCTGAACCGAAGTTCGGTCGGCTTGCGATTATTCCAGGCTGCGGCTAGAGTAATCCCTTGGCTTTCGGGCCGCCGTGGCGTTGCCCACCGCGGCCCGAGCCACGCAAGACTTGATTTGTGTCCGTGCCGCGCAGCCGCGTTCCTTACGTGGTTGGCGCGCATGGAAGCAGATCGTTAAGCGAATGGTTCTCAGTACCATCCATGTGAGTCAAGCACACATTCTTGAGAAGCAGTCGCGCCGCCGGACGGCGGATTCAACGGTTCGCCCATATGGGTGGATTCAAGAATCCACCGTCCGGCTTTTTCTATATCGATTCGCCGCGACAAGCGGCAGGAAACTCATCGATGATTTATGCGAACAGTTGGATGAAGCGCGTTCGAATCTGCGCGGTGTGCGTTCCGATGCCGCCGTTTGGCGTGTACTGCCTAATTTGATTGCACAGCCGATTATCAACACGCGATACCTGCAGCAAGTGGTGGGACTGTCCAAACCGCAAGCGGAGCGTGCGATCAAAACTTTGAGTGAGCGTGGCGTTGTGGTGGCACGTACGGGAAAGCAACGCAGCGTTGTATACGAACACCGCGGCATTCTTGACGTGCTTGATGATTACGCGGCCGGATTGCGAAGGGGGTGATGGGAGTAACCAGCTTTCAACAGTCTTTGTATGAATTCTTTGATAGCGGGTTGCTCTTTAGAATTGCTCTATTGCAAAAAACTATATTGTTTTTATTGTTTCAGCTTCCACATCGTGGCTTTGACGGCCATATCCGTGTCAGCAGTTACGAAGGTGAGTCCACGTCCAAGGCTGAACCATATGCGAATGCACGAAATTCTACGTTGGAGAATTTCCTCAATGAGTATCTTCCGCTGCAGACGGAAGAACAGGCTAGATACCTTCCTCCTTCTCTGCAAGAAGAGAATGCTCTTAAAGCTCCGTGGGCAACGGCCTTCTATATGGAAATTGATCAAGTTGACAATGGTCGGGCTAAGAACGGTAAGGTCGAGTGGAAACCGGAAGAGTCTGAATTTGTTGGCTGGGCGGTGGCTCTTCATCGTTTTCTTGTCAGGCAGTGGGGCACCGATCCTTCTCTTGCCTTGGTCGGCAAATATGCTCCGGGAGCGAAGAGGCCTGCTAATAATGTCTCGATTCAGATTGTTGATTCTGGGTTTAAGGAATCGTACGGCCAGCAGCTTCGCAAAGAGATCGCGGAAAAGAGACCCGGCTTTTTGATTCTGCTTCCATACGATATGGCAAAAGCCGATATCCAGAAATTGCATGATGTATGTGTGCGTGCCAAAGGTAAAACTTTGTATTATTCGCCGAATAAGCCGACCTTGCGACTTGGGAATACCACGGTAATCGATGCAGCACATCTATGGAAACCTGTGGCTGAGGGAATGTGTCGATACTGGACGATTAGGCCCATGGCCATTGCCGAAACGCGCCCTGTTCCCGATTCAAAGCATAATCGTAAATGGGGCGTTCGAGAGGCTATTTGTTTGGCTTTGGGACATGTATGGCGTGATAGCTATGTACCTCAAACCGACGCAACCAGTAGAGAAGAACGTTACTGGGACCTTGTGGATGCAATAAAGTCGAAGACATCGCACTTCCGAATTTTTGACTGGCATGCCGTATATCGCGTCAACATGACCGATTATGCGCATCATGCTGATTCCTCCAATGTTCTGCATGGCATGCAGGCATTGGTCGCAATTTCAGACGGTGCGGATTCGCTGGATTGCGCGGCAATGGCAATTGGGCAAAGCCGTCACTTGGGCGGGGGGCTTTTGGTGCCGGTTGATCTTTACCTGAGCTCGCTTCGTCCGGATGAGGATTTTGGAAAAGGGGTTCCAACATGGCTGAAATGAATTTGGAACAGCGGCAATACCTCACAGCAAGATTTGAAGAATTCGTTGCTGTGGTTCATCCATCGGGTGATGATCAGCCGGTCCGTAAGCCCTATCAGTGGCAGATTAGATTGATGCTGTATGTCGCTGGACATGGGCATTGGCCACAAGGTATTGGAGCGCCGACGGCATCGGGCAAGACTTGTGTAATCGATATCCATGTGTTCCTCAATGCAATGGCCGGGCTTGTCTCTGCCGAGGGGAGCGCCGAGAGCCAAAAGCTTGCTGGCGTGCCGCTGCAGCGCATTCCTCGTCGTCTGGCGTTGACGGTGAACCGCCGCTCGCTGGTCGATGACCAGTTCGACGAGGCAAGCGCGTTGCAAAAGAGGATACAGGCTGAAAACAACGAAAGCGACAAGCTCGATATATATCGTAAAGGTTTGGATCTGCGTTCTGCCATTAATGATGGGCTCCAGCCAGAATCTCCGAGTCCTCAATGATTGCGGTCGAACTTCGTGGTGGCGTCAGTCCGGATCGTGAATGGCGCTATTATCCGCAGACTTGCGCTGTAATCTGTGCAACGCCGGATATGTTCGGTAGTCGGCTGCTGTTTCGTGGCTATGGAACCAGCCGTACCATGCGTTCCATGGAGGCGGGATTGCTCGCCTACGATACGGTGTTGATTGTCGATGAAGCGCATCTCAGCAGGCAGCTGCTGAAGACGGCTCGTCAGGTAGCTCGTATCGAGAATATGGCCAAAAAGCCTCTTGTTAGGCAGATTGCTCCTCTGCAGGTTGTTGAGACCACTGCGACTCCTGCATCTGACGATACACATGATGCAGTCTCCGTTGAAGAAGCGGATTTTGACATCGATTCTGCGTTGAAGAAACGTTTGTGCACTCCGAAATTCGTATTTGCCAGCCTTGATTTCAAGAAGCCCAAGGACGAGATAGATGCGATTGTTTCGAAATGTGTTGAGCTGATTCATGACAATGAAGAGGCCGATCGGCTGAATGATTCCGATCCTCATGTTCTCGGGTGTGTTCTCAATACCCTTGATAAAGGTAAGGCGGTCGCTAAAGCACTTGCCAAGCAGTGCAAGAAAGAAGGAATCCATCGTCCCATCGATGTGTATGTTGGTCCGATGCGTGCCTACGATAAACACAAGGTGGTCGAGAAGCTTCGGAATCTGTCCTCGATGGATCCGCAGGATGCGCCTTGCTGCATCATTGGCACGCAGACCTTGGAAGTCGGCATTGATGTCGACTTTGCAAATATGGTGACTGAAATCGCCCCTAGCTCTGCGCTGGTCCAGCGTGCAGGACGCGTAAACCGTCGTGGCATGAGGCCTGAAGGTTCATTGCATGTATTCGGTCTTGATCTGCAGCAGTTCAATGAAAAGAAGCAAGCCCAGCAGGTGTCTCCATACATGCCGGAGGATATCTATGCGGCGCAGGATTGGTTGAATTCTCTGAATATGGGAAAAACCGCGGCTCCTAATATCAGTGCCTGGTCTTTGGCTATGAGCAAGTCCCCTATTCCAGGAGAAAAACCCGGCAGGCTCTTGTTCCAGCGTCTGGAACCATGGGATGTTGAGAATCTGTCGGTTACTGATGAGGATTTGTGCGCTGATATTAGTATGGCTGATCTTCAGCAGGGACATTCGGATCTGAACATCTGGTTGCGTGACGATCTCGGATCCGAAGATCGTGAGATCAGTGTCGCGGTTCGCCACTTACCATGGGACGACGCTCTGGCCATCAAACTATTGGAAGTGACACAACCGGAAAACGATGAGCTATTCCCCATCAGGAAATGGTATGGACTTACTAAGTTTTTTGAAGAGCTGACGAATAAAAACGCTAAGGCCGAAGTCGTCTTTGAGGAGGAAACCGACTCCGACAAGAAAATTGCCCATACCGTCAAGGTCGATCATAGGGTGTTCAGGTACCGTGCTTCGGATCCTGAAGGCCATCGTGTGGTTTGCATGCATAATGCAAAGCAGGGTACCGTGCAATCGGGTGACGTGCTTATCTTCGATGACTATGAGAAGGTTTTCTCTACATTTTCCGAGGGGGGTTGCCATCTTCGACCCGGAAGGCTCCGAAACGGCGGCTGATATATTCAATCAATGCGGTTCTTCTCTTCTAGTTACAAGTTCTGATACTTTGAATGATCCGACACTAATCAAGGTGCTTCAACAGATTCAGGAGATCGAGGAAGAATTAACTAAGAGTAATAGAGCAGAGTTCTTTGGTTTTGCAGAAGAAAGTTCTGCAAATAAAGATGATAATGATAGGAAAGACAAAGGAAAAATATCTGATTCGACCGAAAATAAGACTCATAAGGATGATGAGAATTCATCTGATTCTGCTGAAAAGGTCATGAAGAAATTGCTTTGTCCACTTCGTACGGCAACTGTTGATATATCGGATTTGCCTCAACAGGAGGGGGATGAAGAATGCTCATTGATTTGGAAAGGCAGAGAGACTCCTGAGGATTGCTATTTTGATATTGAGAATAATCCGATTCGACGTGATGTTCAATGGGTTGTAAGCAGCGCTTCCGAGAATGTGCCGGATTCTGAATCGGATCAGGAAATCTTGATGCCGGGAAAGGAAACGAAAACTCTGCTTCTGGGAGGAGCTTTCAACGATTCCGATGGATCTTCTCGTGGGGAAGGACATCAGGATCATGTCGCCTGCCGTGCGCAAGCGCTTGGGACTCTTGTCGGACTTGATTCCACAATGGTGGAAGACTTGCGCATTGCTGGCGAGTACCATGATGAGGGCAAGAAAGACGATCGCTTTCAGAAGTTACTCCGCAATGACAGGAAGACGGAAGATGAAAGGCCCCGAGCAAAAAGCCGGTTTTTCCTGTCCTGCTCTCGAGAACGGGAGCTTCGGAACATGTATGAGCTTCATGGCTGGCGTCATGAGCAGCGTTCTGTTGCGGAATTCCAACGTGCCTGTGAGAATCATGAGCGGTTGAAAACCATAAGCGAAGCCGATAAGCAACTCATTGAGCGTCTTATCGGTACATCACACGGTCATGGTCGTGCAACATTCAGGCATGAAACGGCGTATCTGCTTCCTCAGGAGAAATTCGATTTCCTCAATGTGAGTCCGGAATTGAATGATATCTCGAAACGTCTATTCGATTTGGGGGAGTGGGAAACCGTTATTGACCATACCAACCAGCGGTATGGCTTCTGGGGTATTTCCTATCTGGAAGCACTACTGCGCGCGGCTGATATTACATGCTCGAAGGAGGGACTGTGATGAGCGTCATTATTCCTGCGGATGCGACCGATGCGTTTTCGCATCTGTTTATGATTGGTCTTGCTTCAATCCTTGAAGATGCCGATGCTGAAAGGATATGTGTATTCCGTTGGAAGGACACTCTGCAGGCGTTTGAGCTGAAAACTAATGATGACTTGGATGTTGACCAGATGTCCGAAGTCGTTCACGCTCATGCTAAACGATGGTCACAGTCATTGCCACTGACTTCCGAAAACGACTACACGGTTGCCGGCGAAGACGATAAGCCGAGTAAGACGCTTCATGCCACCATGTCCCCAAGACTCAGCAATCTGGGTGTCCCCTTTGGATGGGAAAAACTGCAGAAAGACCGGGAATCTGCAGTTGATGCCATGCAGACTGCCGGTGACTACCGTTACTTCGGTGCGCTCGGGCAGCCGTCGTACTGGTCAGGGAAAAAGAACAAGGATGATCTGCAATCTGATAATGGCGCCTCTCGGTGGGAGATGGTGACGCGTAACCAGGGAAAGGAATTTGTCAGAGACCGCTTGCTTCCGTTGTCACAGATAGTCGCGGCAAGATCCGTTGATGAAGTTCGCGACGGACTTCTGGGGCTACGCATCGAGGATGAGGCCGGTAAGAATGAGGCTACAAGTCGTACCGCGACAGGTCTACATGCTCCATCGAAGACTGACAATGCACGTGCCTGGTGTGCGTTGATTGGTGTCTCGGCTTTTCCGACCCGTATCTCAACTGACGGTTCTCATGCTTCCACTGCTGGATCCGGAGTTTTCCGGGACAGCAGTGCTGCATTGTTCCAACTTAAAGGACAAATCCGGTTCGCGATTTTACCGTTGTTCGATCAGTATTGGACAGCTGCAAAATATCGTTCCATCGTTCGTAGCAGTGCGCTCGCAGAATTCGGTATCCAACACGCTCGAGCGATCGATGCGCAATCGCGGTTGGCAAGTGCCTCAATTGACTGGCTTGACGAAAAAGGTGTTCTGGCATGTTGCCTTTTTAACCAGTTTATGTCGAATAATCCGAGTGCTCCGGAACGATGGCTGGAACCTGGCGAAATCATTCCGGTGATGCAAATGGAATAACGAATACGGAGGAAATCATGGACGACGACCCCATTCCGATTAGTCTGGTTGCAAACTACATGTTCTGCCCGCGTAGAGCATGGCTGGAAGCGGTAGGAGAAAAAGTCGATTCGGATCAAATCATGCGAGGAACATATGATCATCGCAAGGTTGATCGCACTGGTGGCGCTCCTGATGCTGATTCATTCCAAGCCGTAAATATCAGGCATGAGGAATGGGGCGTTAGTGGCAAACTTGATGCTGCGAAAATGACGGATGATGGCATTGTCATTCGTGAATACAAGGCAACGCCCGTGAAACGGGCGATGATCGTTACCGAGGCGATGCGGACGCAACTCGCCTTGCAGGCCGCTTGTCTTGAAGATATGGGTTTTCACGTGGCGGGAACGGAGATTTTCTTTACAACCCATCATCGGCGGGTCGATGTTGAACTTGATGAAGACGATTTTATCAACGCGCATAAAGCTGTAGAAGCAACACGGACTCTTATCAATTCTGAGCAAGCTCCTGAGCCATTGGAGGATAGTGCTCGATGCATGCGTTGCTCGCATGTGGGAATTTGTTTACCGGAAGAGCGCAAGCTGTGTGCGGTAACACATAGAGTCATGGTTTCGTCGCCAGACAATCAGGTGACCCATCTTGCGACTCCTGGTGCAAAAGCTTTTACTCGGTCTGGCAGAATGATTGTTCAGAAAGACGGAGAGGAATTAGCGTCAATTCCAATTGATACCATGCAAGGGTTGCAAATTTACGGGAATACGGACCTATCAAGTGGTCTGATTCGTGAATTGATGTGGCGTGACATTCCTATCGTCTGGTGCAGCGGGGCGGGACGCATGTATGGATGGTGTGTTCCATCATATGGGCCGAATGGAGAGCAGCGCGTCGATCAACATGTGGCTTCGCATGAAGGACGACTCGGACTCGCCCGTGAATTCATCGTTGCGAAAATACACAATCAATCCGTTCTCTTGCGACGTTCGGAATCAGATAATCCGGTTTTACCGCAGCTACGTCGTATTGAGAAACAAGTCGGCAATGCGAATCGTTGGCAGGATGTGCTTGGGCTCGAGGGGGAGTCTGCGGCATTATATTTCTCACAGTTTGGGCACCTCATCAAAATAGACCGTCAAGCCGAATGGCCTTGGATTGCTCGTATGAGAAGGCCTGCTCCGGATGCATTGAATGCCTTGCTTGACTTTACATATACCTTGCTATTGTCGGATTGCGTCCGAGCGTTGATTTCCTGCGGCCTTGATCCTCATGCGGGTTTTCTACACAGCAGCAAGCGGAACAAACCAGCATTGGCATTGGACCTCATGGAAGAGTTCAGAGCTCCAATCGCGGATTCCGTAGTACAAACAACGATTAACAATGGAGAAATCAGCGCGACCGGATTCACGGATGTGCTTGGCTCTGTGCGAATGACTGATGAAACGCGTAAGGCAGTGATCAAGGCTTACGAACGGCGAATGGCCACGGAAATAATCCATCCGGTATTTAAATACAAAGCTTCTTGGCGAAGGACGATTGAAATTCAAGCACGAATGATTTTGGGATATCTTGATGGAACTCAGTCCGGATATCGTGGAATCAGAATTCGCTAAGGAGATGCGACATGGTGAATCAGCAACGGGGCTATTTAGTCGCATACGATGTGAGCGACGATTATCGTCGTTCACATATCGCGAAGATTCTTCAGCATTATGGGGAGCGTCTGCAATATAGCGTGTTTCTATTGCGCGTCAGACCTTCGATGATGCTTGATGTTCGCATGCAAGTTGAACAGGAAATTGATGGTTCAACTGATTCCGTTGTGTTCTGTTCTTTGGGGACGATTGCACAGACGGAAGAGGGATTGGATTTCTTGGGACATCGTGGGTATACGGATTTAGACATACCAACGGTGATTTGATTCTTAGCTCAACATAGCTATGTCGCTTGATAAGTGAAGAGTGTTTGTTTTTAGGTGCGAGTGCTGAATCGTTTCTGTGACACGCGGTGAGCGCTCGCACCTAAGAACAATAGGCCTTATGTGTGAGGGCATTCTGGGGATGTATCTCTAATCTGGACAAGGGGAAGGACCTCTCGCAAAAAGCTTTGAGATACGTGTCATTGCAGTGTTTTATAGTGTGACTATTCCTAAGCTTTTACGCTTAGGACTTCATTGAGGTGAGCTGCTGGAGCTGCGCAAACGGCAGATGAACGTATTCCTAAGCTTTTACGCTTAGGACTTCATTGAGGTCTGCCGGTACCAATGTGGGTGAACGCGCATGCTCGTATTCCTAAGCTTTTACGCTTAGGACTTCATTGAGGTGTCTTTATACGTGCTTATAGAGCCTTATATCCCTTCATTCCTAAGCTTTTACGCTTAGGACTTCATTGAGGTCAGTGGGCAAAGTCCAGACGGTGATAAAGTGAATCCAATTCCTAAGCTTTTACGCTTAGGACTTCATTGAGGTTCGACGCCACCTGCTCCGCCTACCTCGACTGTTGCAACAATTCCTAAGCTTTTACGCTTAGGACTTCATTGAGGTAGGAGTCGGTCAGCGTTCGCGTGACACACGTCCATGAATTCCTAAGCTTTTACGCTTAGGACTTCATTGAGGTGCATCCATGTTCCCGCAGGAAGCATCGCGCAGGGTGAATTCCTAAGCTTTTACGCTTAGGACTTCATTGAGGTGGGGGAAAAAGGAGAGCAGCCGGGGTGCAAATCTGATTCCTAAGCTTTTACGCTTAGGACTTCATTGAGGTCCGGCATCCCCTCGCGTGGCCATAAGCCTAAGCGAATTCCTAAGCTTTTACGCTTAGGACTTCATTGAGGTTTTGACATCGTTAATTATCCACGCAATATAGCCTCGGCTAATTCCTAAGCTTTTACGCTTAGGACTTCATTGAGGTATTCCGGATGGCCACAGACCTCCGTTTTCGTGGTGGACATTCCTAAGCTTTTACGCTTAGGACTTCATTGAGGTACCGACGAGCATGGCGCACATCGCAACACCGACAGGAATTCCTAAGCTTTTACGCTTAGGACTTCATTGAGGTAAGGCGATGTTCGACGCTGATGCGCAATTGCGTTATGAATTCCTAAGCTTTTACGCTTAGGACTTCATTGAGGTGGCTGCTCCGTCACGAACCCGAACTGGGGTAATCCATTCCTAAGCTTTTACGCTTAGGACTTCATTGAGGTACGAAATCGTATCGCGGGAGACGTTCTCGTTGAGATTCCTAAGCTTTTACGCTTAGGACTTCATTGAGGTTTTCGGAACCAAGAGAGGACGTGCCACAGGCGGTGAGGTATTCCTAAGCTTTTACGCTTAGGACTTCATTGAGGTTCATTTTTTGCTCCTTTACACGGTTTGGGTTAGGTAATTCCTAAGCTTTTACGCTTAGGACTTCATTGAGGTTGACGGTCTTGTCGGAATAGAGCGCGTTGTCGTCGGACATTCCTAAGCTTTTACGCTTAGGACTTCATTGAGGTGGAACGAACGGGCGTTATGAGGAGCTTGTATACGACCGATTCCTAAGCTTTTACGCTTAGGACTTCATTG
>OLWR01000818.1_pt1 | contig 17897 bp, 16 predicted proteins | sample 1673531 | NCBI WGS metagenome assembly OLWR01 (sample SAMEA103958114, study PRJEB25191) | human gut metagenome | reverse complement strand
CAAACGCCCCGGGAGGGATGAATCCCTCCCCTACTACTTAAAAAATGAAAATGCCCGCCGTGTTCCCACGGCGGGCATTGTTCATGCGATCAATTACTGAGCAGCAGCCTTGTTGGCGCGCTTAGCCATGCGGCTGATCTTGCGGGCAGCGGTGTTCTTATGGATAACACCCTTGCTCTTAGCAGAGTCGATGGCAGAGACAGCAACCTTAACGACGGTCTCCTTGTCAGCAGCATTGCTGTCGATGGCAGCGTTTGCCTTCTTGACCACTGTTTTCAGGTTGGACTTGACGACCTTGTTGTGCAGAGCCTCTTTCTTGGCCTGAACAACACGATCCTTCTGAGATTTAATATTAGGCATTCGTTCCACCTCCTTGGTTCCCCATAACAGTACAAGTTATCCTACCACACTTTTTGCAAAGTTGCAAGGGCTTTTTGAAAAAAACTTCATAGAAACCAAAAAAATCGCATAAAATCTGGTACAAGGGGGTGTGTGCCATGCAAAAGCTGCGCCGGTGGGCGGCGGCTGCGCTGTGCGGGGCCGCATTTGCGGGCAGTGCGGCGGCGGTTCTGGCCGCGTGTGCGGTCTGCCCCGGGCGGGCGTGGATCGTGCGCGGGGCGCTGTTTTTGCAGGACCCCGCGGCGGCTGCGGCCATCGCCTGGCCAGCGGATTCCGCCCGGGCCGCCTACAAGCCCCAGAAGCCGGACAGCCGCCCCACGCCCGTGCCCACGGCGACGCCCTCCCCGGCCCCGACAGCTGCGGCAACGCCCACGCCGGAGCCGTCCCCCGCTTCCACGCCGCTGCCCAGCGCCGCGCCGGAGCTGGACGACGCGGGCCGCATCCGCAGCGTGACGCTCAGGCAGGGCAGCGGCGACGGCTATGTGGCACTGGCCGCAGGCAGCATCCGAAACAGCACCGAGCACCCCGACGCTGACCTGCGCGCCGCTGTGACGACGCAAAATTTACCGTTTGCCGTTGAAAAGAACAGTGCCCTGCCGCAGGTGCTCATCATGCACACTCATGCCACCGAGAGCTACCAGACCTGGCCGGACCCCGTGTTTGACCCCGGCTACACGGCCCGCAGCAAAAGCACGGCGCTGAATATGTGCGCCGTCGGAGAGAAAATGGCGCAGGTGCTCAACGCGGCGGGCATCCGCACGCTGCACGACGAAACGCTCTATGATGCGCCCGGCTACACCGACAGCTATAAGCGCAGCCGCGCGGGCGTGCAGACGTATCTGGAGCGCTACCCTTCTATAAAGGTCGTGCTGGATGTCCACCGCGATGCCATCGAGGACAGCGACGGCACGCGGGTCAAGCCCGTATGCGAGATCGACGGCGAGAGCACGGCGCAGGTCATGGTCATTGCCGGGTGCGGCAACGGCAGCAGCATTGCCCTGCCTAACTGGCGGCTCAATCTGCGTTTTGCCGCCGAATGGGAGGCCACTATGGAAAGTGCCTACCCGGGCCTGACCCGCCCCGTGCTGTGCGGGTATCGGTTTTACAATCAAGATTTAACGACAGGCAGTCTTTTAATAGAGATCGGCGGCCACGCGAACACGCTGGACGAGGCCCTCCGCGCCGGAGAGTACGCCGCCAAAGCGTTAGCCGGGGTGCTGGGAGGGTAAATCTCAAAATCTTTTATTACAATTTTAATCGAGGTCGGGATTCATCCCTCCCGGGCAGCTTGCGCCGCCGCACACTCCCACGGGCGGATATGGAATCCGCCCCTACGGTAGGAATCGGCGTCCCCGACGCCCCGCAGACCTTCATGGCATCGCAAACGTAACATCATCGCCGCGCGGTAGGGGCCGGACATGTCCGGCCCTGCACCTTCCCATAAACGCCTGCCCGCGGGATACCTCCGGGCCGGGCATGCCCGGCCCCTACAACCTTGCAACTCTGCAAATATCGGCTCTTTACTTTTTATAAAATACCTGTTACAATAGGAACATTCATATATATAAAGAGGAGTGGACTATCCATGCAGAGAACGGAACTTGCATCGCTGTACAAGGCCACCCCTGCAGACGGCACCAAGGTCACCGTCTGCGGCTGGGCCAAGACTGTGCGCGATTCTAAAAATATCGGCTTTATCTCGCTGTCCGACGGCAGCTGCTATAAGCCCGTCCAGATCGTTTTTCAGGCCGACAAGCTCGCCAACTATGCCGAGATCGCCAAGTGCGGTCTGTACACGAGCTTTGAGGTCACCGGCAGCGTTGTTGTGACCCCGGGCGCCAAGCAGCCCTTTGAGATCAATGCGGATGAAATCACCGTGCTCGGCCCCTGCGGCGGCGACTATCCGCTGCAGAAAAAGAAGATGGGCATGGACTACCTGCGCACCATGACCCACCTGCGCCCCCGCACCAACACCTTCAACGCTGCGTTCCGCGTGCGCGGCCAGGCGGCGTTCGCCCTGCACCAGTTCTTCCATGAGCACGGCTTTACCTACGTGCATACGCCGATTTTCACCGGCTCTGACTGCGAGGGCGCCGGTGAGATGTTCCAAGTGACCACCCTTGACCTCAACGATATCCCCCGCAACGACGAGGGCGGCGTTGACTACACGAAGGACTTCTTCAAGCGTCCTGTCAACCTGACCGTTTCCGGCCAGCTGGAGGCCGAGGCCATGGCCATGGCGCTGGGCAACGTCTACACGTTCGGCCCCACCTTCCGCGCCGAGAAGAGCTACGACACCCGCCACGCCGCCGAGTTCTGGATGATCGAGCCCGAGATGGCCTTCGCCGACCTGAACACCTATCTCGAGACCGCCGAGGCTATGACCCGCTACGTCATCCGCTACCTGCTGGACAACTGCCCCGACGAGCTGGCCTTCTTCAACCAGTTCTTTGACAAGGGCCTGATCGAGCGCCTCGAGCTGGTCGCATCCAGCGACTTTGCCCGCGTGACCTACACCGACGCCATCGAGCTGCTGAAGACGAACAACGACAACTTCCAGTATAAAGTCGAGTGGGGCACCGACCTGCAGACCGAGCACGAGCGCTATCTGACCGAGCAGATCTTCAAGAAGCCCGTGTTCGTCACCGACTACCCGAAGGAAATCAAGGCATTCTACATGCGCCAGAACGAGGACGGCAAGACCGTGGCCGCCGCCGATATGCTGGTTCCCGGCATCGGTGAGCTGATCGGCGGCTCTCAGCGTGAGGAGCGCCTCGACGTGCTGGAGGCCCGCATGAAGGAGCTGGGCCTGAACACCGCCGACTACGACTGGTATCTCGACCTGCGCCGCTACGGCAGCGTCAAGCATGCGGGTTACGGTCTGGGCTTTGAGCGCCTGCTGATGTACGTCACCGGCATCCCCAACATCCGCGACGTCATCCCCTTCCCCCGTACCTGCGGTGGTTTTTGATGCAGCCCATTGCCGCACCGCTGCTGCAATGGTTTAACGCAAACAAGAGGCTCCTGCCTTTTCGGCAGGAGCCTTCTGCGTACCATATCTGGGTCAGCGAGATCATGCTCCAACAGACCCGTGTGGCAGCGGCCATCCCCTATTATGAACGCTTTATCGCGACTTTGCCGGACCCCGCCGCGCTGGCGGCCTGTGAGCCGGACGCCCTGCGCAAGCTGTGGCAGGGGCTGGGCTACTACAACCGCGTCAACAATATGCAGAAGGCTGCCCGCATCGTCTGCGAGCAGTACGGCGGCGACCTGCCCGCCGACTACGACGCCCTGCGCAGTCTGCCGGGCATCGGTGACTACACGGCGGGCGCGGTGGCCAGCATTGCGTTTGGCATCCCCGTCCCCGCGGTGGATGGCAACGTCCTGCGCGTTTTTGCGCGGCTGTACAACGACGACGCGGACGTCATGGCCCAGGCAACGAAGAAAGCCTTTACCGTGCGGGTGCTGGACCAGATGCCCAAGGCCACGCCCGGTCCCTACAACGAGGCCCTGATGGAGCTGGGTGCGCTGGTCTGCATCCCCGGCACGCCCCACTGTGAGGAATGCCCGCTGGCCGATTTGTGCCGGGGCTATGCGGCTGGCCGGGCGGACCAGCTGCCTGTGAAGCCCGCGCCCAAGGCCAAGGGCAAGGTGCCCGTGACGGTGGCGTTGATTGAAAGTGAGCAGGGATTGCTTTTGCAGCGCCGCCCCGCACGGGGACTGCTGGCCGGATTGTGGCAGCCCGCAGCGTGGGAAAAAGCGCTGACGCGGGACGAGCTGAGCGCCGCGCTGGCGGGCATCGGTGTGCACGCCGCGCTGGACGAGCCCCTGCCCCCCGCAAAGCACGTGTTTACGCACAAGATTTGGGAGCTTGGCGGCTGGCGAGGCACCGCCCCCGCCTGTGCTCTGCCCGACGGGTATGTCTGGGCCGCGCCGGAGGATTTGGCAGAGGTCTACCCCGTGCCGAATGCGTTCGGGGCGTATGTGAAGGCGAAGTGAGGGTGAGTTTCTCATGGCCATGAACGGCCAGACCCCCTCAGGCCTCGCGGGCTCGGCCAGCTCCCCACTTCGTGGGGCGCCTTTTTTCGCGGGCGAAGCGATGACCGGAAAGGCTCTGCTCGTTTGCCGCTATGTATAACCTCCCGTGGGCTGTGCGCCAGCCACACACCTCCCCGGAGCGGTCAAGATCGCTCCCTACAAACCGGCCGTGAACGACATTCCGTAGGGAGGGGTCTTGACCCCTCCGCGCCCGTGTTCGGTTAGCGCCCGTAAAAAGGCAATAGAGCCGTAGGGGCCGCACATGTGCGGCCCGCAGCCTGCCCGTCAGCACCCGTTCCAGGAAAGCCGCGGGCGGCATATATGCCGCCCCTACAAGCCATCCCGCAAACGCCCGCTTACCTTATACGTCCCGGGCCGGGCATGCCCGGCCCCTACAATACAACCAACAAAAACAGGAGCATCACCACGTACGGTGACGCTCCTGTTCTTTTTTACATAGTATGGCTTGCTGCGGTCACTCCAAATTCCCGGTCAGCAGCATGACAGAGGTCAACGCGGCTAACGGCGCGGTCTCGCAGCGCAAAATCCGGGGGCCTAACCCTACCGTCACAGCCCCGGCGACTTTCGCGGCCTCGGCCTCCTCGACGGAGAAGCCGCCCTCGCTGCCGGTCACGATGGCAACACGCTTGTACTGCCCGGGGTGCAGCACCTCCCGCAGGGGTGCGCCGCCGCCCTCGTAAAAGAACAGCACAACGTCAAAATCCGCAAATGCTTTGCAAACCGCGGCAAAATCGTTCAGCGGCAGGGCCACGTGGGGCAGCATGGCGCGGCCCGCCTGCTTGGCGGCCTCGGCGGCAATGCGGTTGTAGCGCTCGTTCTTGACATTCTCTTTTTTTGGCGTGGCTACGCAATACCGGCTGAAAAACGGCACGACCTCGGTCACGCCCAGCTCGACGCTGTGGCGGATGACCTCCTCCAGCTTGCCCGCCTTGGGGTAGCCCGCAAACAGCGTCACGGCGCAGTCCGGCTCGGCCTTGCTCGTCGTGCCGTCAGTGACGGAAAACTCCACCCGCCCCGGCTCGATGGCCGTGACCGTGCCGAGGTATTCCAGCCCGTCCGGCCCGCAGAGCACGACCTCCTCACCGATTCTGGCGCGCATGACGTCGGCCAGATGGTGGGCGTTGCTGCCGGTCAGCGCAGCGCGGCCATCGGCCAGCTCCCGCGTAAAATAACGATGCGGCATAGATCAAGCCTCTTTCTTTTCGCAGATGATGCAGACCCAGCCGCGCTTCTCCTTGACCTCGACAGGATCGAGACCCGCGACCTTCAGCCCGGCCAGCACCTCGTCCTTGCGCTCGTCGATGATGCCGCTGGCGATGAACCGTGCGCCCGGGGCCATGAGCACCGGCACATGCGGGGCCAGCGACAGGATGGCAGCCGCCACGATGTTGGCCGTGATGATGTTGTACTGGCCGCTGGCCTTGTCGGACAGGTCGCCGACGAGGACTTTAAAGCGGTCTGCCACGCCGTTGCGCGCGGCGTTCTCGCCCGCGGTGCGCACGCACATGGGGTCGATGTCCACGCCCTCGGCGGAGTCTGCGCCTAATTTCAGCGCGGCAATGGCCAGAATGCCGGAGCCGGTGCCGATGTCGAGCACGCGCTCCCCGCCCTTGACAAGGCTGTCCAGCGTCTCGAGGCAGAGAGAGGTCGTCTCATGCGTGCCGGTGCCAAAGGCCATGCCGGGGTCCATGACGATCCTGATGCGGTCCGTCCGGTAATCCTCCCAGCCGGGCACGATGGCGAGGCGCTCGCCGATGTCCATGGCGTGGTAGTACTTCTTCCAGGCGTTCTGCCAGTCCTCCTGCTCGACGCCGGTGGTGTTGAGCTGGTAGCCGATGCCGCTGTTTTTCAGCCGCTCCTCAAACAGAGGCAGCACCTCGGCGGGGTTCTCGTCAGGGGCAAGGTACATGTGTACGATCACGATGTCACGCGGTTTATCCAGCAGGTCCTGTTCAATTAAATCAACGTGGGCGATCTCCCACGCCTGCTGCTCCAGGTCGCTGTAGTCCTCAATATAAATGCCGCCGTTGGCAACCATCGTTGCGATGGCTTCGGCAGTGTCGGCGTCGCGCTTGGCGACGGTGATGCTGATGTCAGTCCATTCCATGTGGGTGGCTCCTTTATAAATTGCTTGCGGGCGCATACGGAATGCGCCCCTGCGAATAACGGGCGCGTTGCAGGGGCGGCCAATGGCCGCCCGCAGAACGCGGTGGCTGCCGCAATGTGCCTGCGGGCGGGCTATGCCCGCCCCTACATGCCCGTAGGGGCGGATCCCATATCCGCCCGAGAACTGCGTCATAACCCCATTTTTACCTATTATACCGTATTTTCCCCCATAATTCAATCACAGAAAGGAGAAATCCCCATGCAAATCACACGCTTGTCTGCTGCTGACTGTGAGGACCTCTACCGCTCTGCCCTGCCGCGGGATTTCCCTGCCGCCGAGCTGAAGCCGTTTGCCGAGATCCAACGCCTGCTGGAGTCCGGCGTCTACGAGCCGCTCCTTCTGACCGATGACGCGGGCGCACGGCTGGCCTATGCGTGGCAGGTCGTGCTGCCGGGCCAGCGCACGGCGCTGCTGGACTACTTTGCCGTGCGGTACGACCTGCGCGGCAGCGGCGTGGGCACGGCGGCGCTGGGGCTGGTCCGGGACTACGATGCCATGCGGGTACACGACCTGGTGCTGGAATGTGAGCACCCCGCTGAGGCTCCCGACCCGGCCACCGCGCGGCGGCGCATCGGGTTTTACCTGCGGGCAGGCGCGCGGGCCACGGCGCTGGAAAGCCGGGTGTTCGGCACGCGGTACGCCGTGCTGGCCCTGCCCTGCGGCGGTACGGTCCCCGACGCGGCGCTTTGTAAAGAGCTGCGCACGCTGTACAAGGTCATGGTGCCGCACCCGTATTATCGCGGGCAGGTCATATTTTACGGCAGCTAGGCACATACTACCCCCAAAAAGGGGAGGTATGAAATGTGAAACTGGATCCCAGGCAATATGATGAGATGGTCAGCCGTGCGTCGCCGCCGTCGCCCGTGGTGCGGGACTGCGCGTGGGCGTTTTTGGTCGGCGGGGCCATCTGCACCCTCGGCGAGGCACTGCGGCAATTTTTCCTGATTTGGTACGACAAAACGCTGGCGGGCACGCTGACGAGCATTGCGCTGATTTTTCTGTCCGCCATTTTCACACTGCCGGGCTGGTACCAAAAGCTGGCCGCCAAGGCGGGCGCGGGGACGCTGGTGCCCATTACAGGGTTTGCAAACTCCGTCGTCAGCCCGGCGATTGAATTCAAGGCCGAGGGCTGGGTGACCGGTGTAGGCGCGAGGATTTTCGGCATCGCGGGGCCGGTCATCGCGTTTGGGACGCTGGCCAGCTTTGTGTGGGGCGTGCTCTACTGGCTGCTGGGAAAGGTGGGGTGACCGATGACGCGCAGAGGCGATACCCTGCTGTTTGACGCGCCGCCCACCGTGGCGGCCTGGGCCGCGGCAGGCGGCAAAAAGGAGAGCGAAGGCCCGCTGGCGTCGGCCTTTGACTTTGTGACGCAGGACGCGGCTTTTGGCGAGCAGGGCTGCGAAAACTGGGAGCAGGCCGAAAGCCTCTTGCAGCGCAAGGCCGTGGAGCTCTGCCTGCGCAAGGCGGATATTCCGCGTTCCAAAGTCGATATTGCGTTTGCGGGCGACCTGCAGGCCCAGTGTACGGCCAGCAACTACACGATGCGGGAGCTGGGCATCCCGTTTGCGGGCGTCTACGGCGCGTGCTCGACCATGGCGGAGACGCTGGGCCTTGCCGCGGTGTTTGCGGCGGGCGGCATGGCCGAGCGGGTCCTGGCGCTGACAAGCAGCCATTTTTGCGCGGCAGAGCGGCAATTCCGCACGCCGCTGGAGTACGGTGCCAAGCGCACTCCCACGGGCCAGTGGACAGCCACAGCCGCGGGGGCCTGCCTGGTGCGGGCGCACGGCGGCGCGGGCGTGCCGGTGCTGTCGGTGACGTTTGGCCGCGTGCAGGATTTTGCGGTGCATGACATCAACAATATGGGTGCGGCGATGATGCCTGCGGCAGCCTCGACGCTGCTGCGCTATTTTTCGGCCACGGGGACAAGGCCGCAGGATTTTGACGCGATCTTTACGGGCGATTTGGGCGAGGTCGGTACGGCACTTCTGCATGAGCAGATGGCCAAAGAGGGGCTGCCGCTGGACAACCATAAGGACTGCGGCTGCTTATTATATGACACAAACAGTCAGAATGTACAGGCGGGCGGCAGCGGGGCAGGATGCAGTGCGGCGGTGCTGTGCGGGAAGATCCTGCCGATGCTGGCCGCGGGGCAGCTGCGCCGCGTGCTGTTTCTGGCAACGGGCGCGCTGATGAGCCAGACCACGTTTTTGCAGGGGGAGAGCATTCCGGGCATCGCCCACTGTGTCGAGCTGGGAGGTGCGGAATGAGCTACGTCTGGGCGTTTGTGGTCGGCGGCGCGATCTGCGTCGTAGGGCAGCTTTTTATTGATTACACGAAGCTCTCCCCTGCCCGGATCCTGACCGGGTATGTCGTGGCGGGCGTAATCTTAAGCGCTGTCGGGCTGTACAAGCCGCTGGCGGATTTCGCCGGGGCGGGGGCCAGCGTGCCGCTGCTGGGGTTCGGGCATTTATTGGCACAGGGCGTGCAGAATGCCGTGGACGAGTGCGGCCTGCCCGGTGCGTTTACCGGCGGCCTGACGGCGGCGTCCGGCGGCATAGCGGCCAGCCTGATTTTTGGCGTGCTGGCTGCGCTGGTGGGGAAAAGTAAGGATCAGAACTGAGTGAGGAGTCAGGAGCGGACGCCGACCCCCTGAGAGGGGCAGACTTCCGGCGGTAACCCGCTGCCGGGCCATAATGGCACGGTTTCCCCTCATCAGTCAGCGGGCGGGGCCGCTGACAGCTTCCCCCGAGGGGGAAACCATTCAAACAAAAAACAGGGATGCAGATTTCGGTCTGCATCCCTGTTTCTATATTGTTTTTACTGTGCGCTGGACCCAAGCGTAACAGCCAGCGTCAGCACCTTGCCGTCGCGCTCGACCTGGAGGTTGACGGTGTCGCCGATGCCCTTGTCCTTCAGGTAATTCTTCAACGCGGAGGAATCACTGACGGCGGTGTCATCGACGGCCAGCACGCGGTCACCCGCCTGTACACCGGCGGCGTCGGCACCGCTGCCCTTTGTGACTTCGACAACGTAGACGCCCATTGTGGAGACACCCAGCTGCTGGGCAGTCTGGGCGTCGGTCACATCCATGATCTTGACGCCCAGCGCGGGACGAGCCACGCTGCCGTTCTCGATCAGCTGCTGGCCGATCTCCATGGCTGTGTTGATGGGGATCGCAAAGCCGATGCCCTCGGCCTCACTGTAGCTGGACTTGGCATTGACAATGCCGATCAGCTCGCCGTTCGCATTGAACAGGCCGCCGCCGGAGTTGCCCGGGCTGATGGACGCATCGGTCTGGATCAGCGTCATATCGTTGTCTTGCACGGTGACCTGACGGTTCAGCGCACTGACGATGCCATCGGTGACAGTGTTGGACAGCGTGCCCAGCGGGTTGCCGACGGCAACGGCGACCTCGCCCACGGCCAGGGCGTCACTGTCGCCGATGACCGCCGGGGTCAGGCCCGTAGCATCAATTTTCAGCACCGCGATGTCGGAGGTGGAATCCTGACCGACGACGGTGGCGTCGTAGCTCTCGTCGCTGCCGTTCAGCTGAACCTTTACGCTGGTCGCGCCGCTGACGACGTGGGCGCAGGTCAGGATGTAGCCGTCCTGGCTGATGATGACGCCGGAACCGGCACCGCTCTGGACGTAGTAGCCGCCGAACCAGGTCTGGCTGCTGCTCATCTGCTCGGTGGTGATGGCGACAACGCTGGGCGAGGCGACAGACGCGATCTGCTGCACGCTCATGCTTGTGCCATCAGTGCTGCCTGCGGCGGTGGCGTCCGTGCTGCGCTCTACCTGCTGGACAACCACCTGGTTGCCTGTCAGGCCCGCACGGCTGGCGACCACAGCGCCGCCCAGACCGCCGCCGAAGCCCAGCGCAGCCACGCCGACGCAGGCCAGTACGCGGAGCAGGACCTTGCTGCCCTTTTTCTTCTGGGGCACGGGGGGCTGCTGCGGGGCGCTGGAATAGCTGTAGCCGTTGTAGCCGCCGTTATTGCCATTGCCGCCGCTGAAGCTGCTGGTGTAGCCGTTGGAATCCTGCTGGGGATTCTGGCCGGACGTGTTGCCGGAATTGTAGGAAGAATAATCTGTGCGCGCCGTGTTGGCAGTGTTGGCACCGCTGGAGCCTACGTTGGGGTAGCTGCTCTGTTGGGGCTGCTGGTTCTGCGCGGGGGCGCTCTGCTCGGGCTGCGGGTTCTGGCCGTTCGGCTGACCGCTGCCGGATGTATTGTTATAGAGACCGGAGTAATCGTATTCGTTGCTCATAGTGGTCGTCTCCTTTCGCTTTCTATGCCTACAGTATACAGGCTAATTGTGAAATAGGTTTCGTCAGAGAGTGAAAAGTATGTGAAAAACGGTGAAGATTATGACAATTTGCAGCGTTGCGCCGCACAATAAAATATGATATAATCAAATCATAAAACACATATAAAGGAGGCGTTTTCTATGAAAAGGATGTTAAAGCGTATTTTGGTTGTGCTTCTGGTATTGATCCTGCTGGCGGTGGCGGGCTTCGGTGTGCTGTACGCCGGACGGCTGCGCACGGTAAACAGCATAGAGCAGATCACCGCGTATGACGACTATAACCTTTACCGCATGGATGTCACGTATGATTATTCCATCGACGATGTCATCAACTACGGCATCACCGACAACCAGTCGATGATCGACGCAATTTTAAAGGAAACGCTTCCCCTGCTGCCGGTCCACATGAAAGCCCCGAACTATGGATGCAGCGCCTTTGGGACAGTGTCCGATAGGAATATCCTGATGGGCCGCAACTATGATTTCAAGCGCGACACCTCGGCCATGCTGGTTTATTGTACGCCGAAGGACGGCTACAAATCCGTGGCGCTGGCCGCGCTGGATAATATCTCGGCCAACCAGCCGGACATATCCATGGCGAAAAAGCTCGCCTGCCTGACCGCTCCGTTCATCTGCCTGGACGGCATGAACGAGCGCGGTGTTTCCATCGCTGTGCTGACGCTGGACAGTGAGCCGGTCAACCAGGACACCGGCAAGCAGAAGATTTTTACCACCCTTGCGATCCGTCTGGTGCTCGACCGTGCCGCCACAACGCAGGAGGCCGTCGACCTGCTGAACAGCTACGATATGTTCGCGACGTCGGGGCGGGATTATCACTTCTTTGTCGTCGATGCCAGCGGCGACGCCCGCGTGCTGGAATACGACCCGGAGCAGGAAGGCCGCCCGCTGCGCTGGACGAAAATGCAGGCCATCACGAATTTTTACGGCTGCTATGCCTACATGGTGCAGCCAAACCAGAGAAATGGCATCTACGGCCACGGAAAAGAGCGCTATGACGCTATTATGGAAGTGCTGGCAATGCGCGATCCCGACGGGGATATTCCTGCGGATACCGCATGGAAGGCGTTGCAGGCAGCCGCCCAGGACCCCAGCCCCAACGACGTGACGAGCAACACCCAGTGGTCGCTGGTCTATGACGACACCGACCTGACCGCGCAGATCGTCATCCGCCGCAAATGGGGCGACGTGATACACTACGACCTGAACACCAACGAAATCGACGGGTAATGCTATGCAGATCAGGCAGGAAAAAGGCTGCTACACGCTATATAAGGAAAACGAGGCCATCGGCACAGCCGTCGTGGACGGCACGACCATCCTGCGGCTGGAGGTCGTGCCCCGGTGGCGCGGGCGCGGCTACGGCAGTTATCTGTTGAAAGAGCTTCTGCGCCAAAACGGCGGCCTGGACCCAAAGCAGGCCACGCGGTTCACCGCTCCCCTGCCCCGGGATGCCGCGGGCAGGGCGCTGGCGCAAAAATATGGCTTTGCCCCGGACGGCAGCCAGCTGGTGCGCCGCCGCGTACCCGACCTGTCCGCCGTGCAGCTCTGCCATGCGTTTTTGACCGCACGGCTCGCCCCCGGCGGGCTGTACGTGGACGCCACCTGCGGCAACGGCCACGACACGCAGTTCCTGTGTACGCTGGCAGGCCCGGCAGGCCGCGTGCTGGGGCTGGATATTCAACAGCAGGCCGTTGATAACACAAACGCGCGGCTGGCAGCGGCGGGCTATGGCGCAGTGGGGCGTGCGGTGCTGCACGACCACGCCCGCCTGGCTGAGCTGGTGCAGCCCGGCACGGCGGACTGCGTGCTGTTCAACTTCGGCTGGCTGCCGGGTGCGGAGCATGATGTGCATTCCACGGCGGACGGCAGTGTGCCCGCCCTGCGTGCGGCGCTGGAGGCTCTGCGCCCCGGCGGCGTGCTGGCCGCGGTGCTCTACAGCGGAAAGGTCATCGGTGACGCTGAGAAGCAGGCCGCGCTGGCGTTTTTTAAGGCCCTGCCGCTGACGCGGTATACCGTGCTGGTCTGCGAGTTTGCAAACTGGGCGCAGACAGCGCCGCTGCCATGCTTTGTGATCAAAAAGTAAAGGCTGTACGTTAAGGCAAGCGGGCAGAGCCCGCGCAAAAAGGCGCCCCTTACAGGGGAGCTGGCCGAGCCCGCGAGGCCTGAGGGGCTTTGCCCGTTCGCCGCAATAACAAACATACCCCCGTCAGGCACACATACCTGACGGGGGTATCTTTATTTTATGAACAGAATTTACGCCTTGACCTCCGGTGCGCCGCCGCCCAGCTTGGGGATGGGGCAATGGAGGATATACCATGCAAACAGCACGGACGAGATGCTCCAGGTCAGCGGATAGGCCCAGAACACAACGCCGATGTCGCGGATGAAGTGCAGTGTGACCGTGATGTAGGTGATGCGCAGCAGACACCAGACCGCCAGCATGACCATCATCGGCACGACGGGGCGGCCCAGACCGCGCAGGATGCCCGCGCAGCAATGGCTGAACGCCAGCAGGCAGTAGAACAGCGTGATGGTGTGGGCCTGCCGCACGCCGAACGCGATGACGTCGGCCTCGCGGCTGAAAGCACCGATGAGCCACGGCGACGCAGCGTAGATGGTGGCGCCGACGACCTCGGCCATGAGCACCGAGCACAGACACCCGAACTTCATGCCCTTCTTCACGCGGTCCGGCTGGCCCGCGCCGACGTTCTGGCTGACGAACGTCGCCAGTGCCATGGCAAAGCAGGTCACGGGCAGGAAGGCGAAGCCCTCCACCTTGCTGTATGCGCCGCACCCGGCCATGGCCTGTGCACCGAACGAGTTGATGTTGGACTGCACAATGACGTTGGCAATCGAGATGACCGAGTTCTGGATGCCGGACGGCAGACCCTGCACGATGACAGCCTTTAGCGACGGACCGTCAAATTTTACCTCGCGCCAATGCACGGCCCACGCCTCTTGGGAGCGCGTCAGTTTGGCAAATGCCAGAACGGCGCTGACCGTCTGGGAGGCAATCGTTGCGAACGCTGCCGCGGCCACGCCCATGCGCAGCCAGCCGACGAGGAGCAGATCGAGCACGATGTTGATGAGAGAGGCAGCAATTAAATACCGCATCGGGCTCTTGCTGTCGCCGACGGATTGCAGAATGCTTGCACCTACGTTGTACATGACAACGGCAATTGAGCCGATGAAGTACATGCGGAAGTAGGCGATGGAGTTGACGAGCACGTCGTCCGGCGTGCCCATCCAGCGCAGGATCTGCGGCGTTAAGATCACGCCGATCACCGTCAGCCCGACACCGGCCACCAGGCCCAGCGCCACGGTGGTGTGGATCGTGCGGCGCATTCTGTCCCAGTCCTTGGCGCCGAAATACCGCGCGACCACGACGCCCGCGCCCAACGATACACCGTTGACAAAGCCGGTCAGCAGAAAAATCAGGCTGCCTGACGAGCCGACAGCGGCGAGCGCCTCGCCGCCCAGAAAGTTGCCGACGATCAGCGAGTCGGCGGCATTATACAGCTGCTGGAACAGGTTGCTGATAAAAATCGGCAGCGCAAACAGCAGCATTCCCCTGGCGACACTGCCCTGGGTCAGGGTCGTTTTTTGTTTTGTTTCCATAGTTTGCTTTCTCTATACCCATATCCTGAGCGGCAGAGTGCGGGCGCCTATAGAATGCGCCCCTACGGGTGTGATTCGTAGGGGCGGATTCCATATCCGTCCGCAAAGTGCCGTATGTTTACACCAATACGTCCTTAATCAATAAGCTCAGCCCGCCGGTTGCCGAATGGATAAACTCCACGGCGTCGTCCGAGCTGCACAGCTCGGCAGGAATCCTGATCTCAATGCCGGACTCGGTCTTGAAGCTGCGGCTTTCCAGTTTTTTGATGCGTGCGGGGGTCACGGTCACGCGGTCATTCTCCTGCACGCCGGTCTCGGCCAGCGCCTCCTCAAACTTGGGGGCGGCCAGGGGAAAATTCTCCCGGATGCGCTCGCGCACGTCCTCGACGGAGATCTGGTTGTCCACGGCCTGATTGCGCACCAGCAGCTCGACGGCAGTCTCGGTGCCGCCGTCAAACGGGGGCACATCGTCCAGCGCCTCCGGCTCGGGGTAGGCCTCCTTCACGGCGGCCACGGCGGTCTCGCAGACGGCCTTGAGCTTGGCTTTCTCCTGCAAAGCCTCCGTGCAGCCGAACACGCGGGTGGACAGGTAAAAGTCCTTCCTGTCGTCCAGCGTGAACTTCTTCTCAATCAAACGCACCGTGCCGTTGGCGCGGTCAATGAGAGCGGCTTCGTCGGCCTTGGGCGTGCCGGGCAGCAGCGTGCGCTGCGGCACCATGCTGCTGAACCGGCCATTGCCCATCAGCTCGGTGTGGTGGGTGTAGCCGGGACGGTAGTTGAGCTTGAGCACGCCGTAGAACGGCACGCCGTCGGCGCTAAAGTCCACGACGGCCAGATCGCCCGCCGGGATGGCCTGATATTGCAGCATCTGCTCAAAGATGACGCCCGCAATGCGGCGGGACAGGTCGATGAAATCCTGATTCTGCGCCATCTCCGCGGCAAAAGCGGAGTCCGGCAGGAACCGGCAGTTCTTTACCTCGTCGCTGGCGAACGCGCGTTCAAGCGTGGCGGTGTAATACTCGTACAGGTCAGCGTCCATGTCCATGGCGCGGTCCGACAGAACCGGCTCCGATGCGCCGGGGTCCAGCAGATGCAGAACGACCTGATTGATTTTGACTTCCATAGAATGATAGCTCCTTAAAAATGGCAATATAAAATACTATACCACGATTTTCCGGGTTTGACCAGCGGCAGCCCCGGGCAAAATAGTGACGAAAGAGGTGATTTGTATGAACAAGGCCGAAAAAGAAACGCTGCTGCGCCGCACCGCACCCAGCCGCCAGAAGCAGGCACAGGAATATCTGCAGGGCCGCAGCCCCGGCACGATGCAGCGCTACGCCCCCGATGCCCACGCCGACCCGGAACAGGGCTGGGTGGAGAGTGAGGAGACGGTGAAAGAACTGGTAAAGTGGCGGGAGGAGGCGATTTATTGAGGGCGGCTTCCCCCTTGGGGGAAGCTGTCAGTGGCCCCGACCACTGACTGATGAGGGGCAGGTGCGCCAGTATAGCCCGTTTGCCGAATGGCCGCACGGTAGGGGCCGGGCATGCCCGGCCCGCGGCCTTCCCACAGACGCGATTTTGCCTTTTTGCTGAGGGCCGGACATGTCCGGCCCCTACGTGGCGGCATTCCTTATAAAAGGCAGCTATGGTGAGCTTACCCCTCATCCGGCCCTGCGGGGCCACCTTCAGTCTACGCGCCAAGAGCCGTCTACGGCGGTTGCGCTCCGACACGCGCCTGCGGGCGCAGCCCCTCGGGGGAAGGCTTTAGGACTGTGCCGTCAGCTTGCTGTTGGCCTTGCGGGTGAAGCGCTCGTTGTCCACAATATACCGCTCATGGGTCGCGGCGGCGATTTCGGTCACGTCGTCGTAGACGCGGGCGGTGAAGTGCAGGCGGCGGTCCTCGACGGCGGTCAGCTCGCAGTCGCAGTGTACGACCATGCCCACGGGCGTGGGGGCTGTGTGGGCCAGCGTCAGCGCCGTGCCGACGGTGCCCTGGTCAAGCTCCAGCTCTGCCGCAACGGACTGCCAGCAGGCCCTTTCAATCAGGGCCGCCACGGCGGGTGTGGCCAGCACGGGCAGCTCACCGCTGCCCATGGCCAGCGCGGTGTTTTCGGTGGTGACACGCAGCGCCGCGTGTCCTTTGATGCCGGGGGTCAGCATATAACATTCTCCTAAATTGGTTTTTATTTATAATATAGCATACTTTCAGGTAAAAAGATAGTAGGGGCCGCCCACGTGCGGCCCCTACATGGCGGTCCCCACGAACAAAGCGACAAATTTTTCCCAGCATCTTGCACTTTCCCCTCAAGTCCGCTATACTATTAAGGATAAGCAAGGGAGGCTGTAGCGTTTGAAGATGAACCGGCGGTCTCCTCTTTTTTGCGGCCATTATGAGGAGGATTTCATTCATGGCAGAAAAAATCGATTACTCGAAAGGCATCTATGATGCCAAACAGCTGGGCACGCCCAAGCTGTTGATCCTCGGCGCACAGCACATGTTTGCAATGTTCGGCGCAACCGTGCTGGTGCCCCTGCTGACCGGCCTGAGCGTCAGCACCACACTGCTCTGCGCAGGTCTGGGCACGCTGCTGTTCCACTTCCTGTGCAAGGGCAAGGTGCCCGCGTTCCTGGGTTCCAGCTTTGCGTATCTGGGCGGCTTCACCATCGTGACGAACGGCGGTGCCAACCCCGAGAACCTGCCCTACGCCTGTGCGGCGGTGGCACTGTCCGGCCTTGTCTACGTGCTGTTCAGCGCGCTGATCTCGGCGTTCGGCATCCGCAAGATGATGAAGTTCTTCCCGCCGGTCGTCACCGGCCCCATCATCATCGCCATTGGCCTGATCCTTGCCCCCAGCGCCATCAACAACTGCCAGAGCAACTGGCTGCTGGCCTTTGTGGCGCTGGCTACCGTCATCGTCTGCAACATCTGGGGCAAGGGCATGGTCAAGATCCTGCCCATCCTGATCGGTGTGCTGGTCTCCTACGCGGTTGCGCTCGTGACCGGCGCTGTTGACTTCCAGACCATCGGTGCGGCGGCCTGGTTCGGCATCCCCCTGCATAAGGATTCCATGGGTCTGTTCGCTATTGACGGCAGCGAGACCTTCATCAGCGCTGTGTTCACCATCGTGCCCATCGCGCTGGCTACCATGATGGAGCATATCGGCGACATCGCCGCTATCTCCGCCACCACCGGCAAGAACTACATCCGTGATCCGGGCCTGAACAAGACCCTGCTGGGCGACGGTCTGGCTACCGCCATGGCCGGTCTGCTGGGCGGCCCCGCCAACACCACCTACGGCGAGAACACCGGCGTTCTGGCCCTGAC